>Ga0207641_10006076_pt1 | contig 10223 bp, 10 predicted proteins | sample KBSSwiS62_FD_184306 | JGI IMG/M metagenome (GOLD analysis project Ga0207641, IMG submission 184306) | Switchgrass rhizosphere microbial communities from Kellogg Biological Station, Michigan, USA - KBS Switchgrass S6-2 (SPAdes) (version 2) | ecosystem: Host-associated > Plants > Roots >... | reverse complement strand
GGCCTGGGCCATGCCTTCCGCCCGGGCCTGTCCGAGATGCTCGACGCGATGCGGGGGCGCTGACGTGGCCGCCGCCAAAAGGGGCAAGAACGAGCCGCCCGCGCCGATCATCGTCAAGAAGGTCACCGTGGTTGCGGGCGGCCACCACGGGGGCGCCTGGAAGGTCGCCTACGCCGACTTCGTGACCGCGATGATGGCCTTCTTCCTCTTGCTGTGGATCCTCGGCGCCACGACCGAGAAGCAGCGCAAGGGCATCGCCGACTACTTCACCCCGACGCTGGTCAAGACCCGGCAGGCAAGCGCGGGTTCGGCGACCGGGCTGCTCGGCGGCTCGTCGCTGACCGATGCCGACAACTATCCGCACCGCGCCGGGCAGACCGGCACGAAGTCGATGACGATCCCGCGCGATGCGACCGGCGGACCCAAGGAAGGCGGCACCAGCATCAAGCGCGTGGCCCGCAAGCAGGAGATCGAGGCCAAGCTGAACTCGACCGAGGCGCTGCGCAAGCTCGCCCGGCAAGTGCGCATGGTCGACACCACCGAAGGCGTGCGGATCGACCTGGTCGACGATGCCAACTTCTCGATGTTCCGCCTGGGCACGACCGTGCTCACGCCCGAGGCGACGGCGCTGCTGCAGGCGCTCGGCCAGGCGGCGGGTTCGGACAAGGGCGCGCTCACCATCCGCGGCCACACCGACGCCCTGCCCTGGCGCGACGGCATCCCGGGCAACAACTGGTCGCTCTCCGCCGGCCGCGCCGAAGCCACCCGCCAGGCCCTGCTGCGCGACGGCATCGCCGAGGACCGCTTCAAACGCATCGAAGGCGTCGCCGACCGCGAACTGCTGATCCCGAACGACCCCACCGATCCAAGGAACCGGCGGATTTCGATCACGCTGGTGGATTGAGGGGGGTGGTGTATCGGTCGAGTGCTGGAGGGCTGAAATGGTGGAGAGCGGACGGTCCGCTTTAGGAGGATGAGGGCTTGAGGATCGTTGATGCCCTTCTGGCTTAAAACGGTCCGTTTAACGCTTCTTCAACCGCCGGTAGCTTCGACAACCGATTGAGGGCATCGCTCACTGCTGGCTTCAAGTGCGGGACCTTGGCGTATTCCGAAAAACATTCGACCATGCCCGCCAACGCGAATATTGCAGACACGAGTGTGCTAAATTGATGATCTACAAGGACGAGTAGGAGAGCGTCGCGATCAAGCGTAGTTGACCTCGGACTGGTCACTCCCCAGATCATCAAGGCGCCGTAGTAGCTACCATGCATCACCTCGGACGCGTGGCGGTAAATGTTGAATGCAGATACGTTCAACAAAAGGAGGGCGGTGCCTGGAAAGCTTGCAACGGAAGCGTCAAGTCGTTGCTTCAGATTGAGATCGGTCCAATCCTTTTCTCGACCCTTTGTGGTGGTGAACTCAGCGGCCATCGCTTCTATGCGCTCTGCCTCAGCGGGAAGGATATCGGACTGGTATCCGACTTCAAACGTCCAGCCACCCATCTCAGCCCTCCGCGACAGGTCGCGAAACGCCCGCACCTCAGCGTGCCGCTGTGCTTTACGGGAAACTTCTGGATCGCTTGCCATGAGGAAAGCGACGTTAACAGCACCTTCGATGATTGCTCGTGCAAGCGGGTACCCATCCTTGGCACCAAGGCCGACTTCGTCAGTAAGTTTTGAAAGAGAATGAGCCGAGATGCCGATCATGTGCATGAGGGCTTTAATGACTCGATTAATGTCTGGGTCGCCCGCCGGGAGCTGGGCACGTCCATTCTCATCCTCATTTATGAGCTGAAGGCACTCATCAATGTGTCGTGTCTGCGTGAGCAGAATTTCACGCATGCCGGCAACAGTCGCCAGCATCCTCGGTAGCCGATCTTTTGGATCGAGCGGAGACTTTTCCCGAGTTGTGTTGTCACCATTCAAAAGGATGCATCCTCGCCGTGGACCAGATGCTATGCTTCCAGATAAATGTCCGCAATGTTGGCGAAAGCGGTACCAGAAGACCCTCACCCCCGAAGCAAAGCCCGCCCCGCTGACGCCGTGAGCGCCGCTACGATGTCCTCATCGGGTATCCCGGTTCCCGCCGCCGCGATCTCGTCCACCGTGCGTGTGCCGTCCGCTGCCAGCAACAGCGCGCGCAGTTCGGGTTGTTCGACTTTGAGCAGCGTGTGGTCGAGCGTGCTCACCATCGCGTCGCCCATTTCGAGGAGGCCGCGCACCAGCGGGCTTGCTTCGGGCCGCGCGCCCGGCGCGGCGGGGAACGGCGCGGGTTCGACATGGAGGTTCACGTACCACTCGGCGAAGAGCTGCAGCAGCACGCGCAGCAGCGCCGGGTCGGTGGTGATCGCGCGCACCGGCACGCGCTGCGGGTGCGCGGCGGCGGCGCGGGTCAGGCCGTCGGCCAGGCCTTCGTGGGCGACCTCGATCTCGTCCTCGCCCAGCGCGAACGTGCCGTCCTCGCGCCGCTTGAGCTTGGTCGAGAGATGGAGGTCGGCGATCCGCTCGGGCCGGATCGTGCGGTCAGGCTCCTGGCCGGCGCGCACGAACAGGCTCTGGCGGAAGAAGCGCAGCGCGGTGTAGTCGTCGCGCGAGGCGGCGCGCAGCACCGCGCCTTCCGGATCGCTCCCACTGTCGCCCTCCTTCAGGAACCCGTCGAGGTGCAGGTTGCGCCCGGCATCGGTCAGGTAGCGCAGGCCGTTGCGGCGCGCCTCCCCCACCATGTCGAGCAGCCGCTGCGGGTAATAGCACTCGCCCAGCTCATCGTGGAACAGCACCGCGTCGGGCCGCTCCAGCATCGAGCGCGCGTGGTGGCGCAAGGTCTTGGCGAAGGCATCGTCGTCCTCGCGCGGCTCGGCATAGGCGGCAAGGAACGCGCGGGTCGCGGCGATCTTCTCGTCCGGGTCGGCGATGGCGCCGATCTCGTCAAGCAGCATCTCGCGCATGATCAGGCGCACGTGCCCGCCCGGCATGCAGTTGTAGCTGACGTAGGCGACGCCGCGCTCGGACAGCACATGCCCGATCAGCGCCATCGTCGCCGCGCGCACCGGCTCGGGCACCCAGGCGTAGACCCCGTGCACGCTGACGTAGTCGAACGAGCCGGCGGCGTAGCGCTCGTGCGCCCGGGTGATATCCTCGACCGCGAGCGTCACGTTGGCGAGCCTGGCATGGTCGACGATGTCCTGCCCGCGCGCGATCGCCACTTCCGACAAGTCGAAGCCATGCGCCTCGCACCCCGGATAGATCGCCGCGAGCGAGAGCAGGTTGAAGCAGTTGCCCCCGCCGATCTCGAGGATGCGCGCCGCGTTCGGATGCACCGGATCGAGCCCGGCGAGGCGCGCGAGCACCGCCAGCCGCTCGGGATGGGTCTGCGCGAAGACGGCAGTGGGATAGACGACGCGGTCGTAGGGTGTTGGCAAGCGGGTCTCCCCAGGATTATCGGCGCCGGTCAAGCGCGGCCTCAGCGCACGTAGACGAAGAAGGTGCAGCGATGAAGGTCGAAGCCCGGGTCCGGGCCGGGGCCCGTCGGCACGTCGTAGAACGCGATCCGCAGCGAGCGCGGTCGGGGATGATCGACCGGGCTCAGCGCCACCGATGCCGGGCTCCCGCCGGCGCAGAAGCCGTCGGCGATGCCGGACGCCTTGCCGGAAACGCCGATCACGCGAAAGGCCGATCCTTCGGGAGCGAGCGCGATCGTGAGCCCCTTCGCAAACGTCAGCGCCCGGCGCGTGACGGTCACGGTGCCGAGGTCGCGGAACGAGGCGTTGTCATAGGGTTGCCAGCGGCCTGCCACCCCGGCCTGCTCCGCCGAAGCCGAGCCGGCGGCAGGAGCGGGCCCGCAGGACAGCAGCAGGAGCAGCGGCGCGCACCAGGCCGCCGACCGGGGAGGCGGCCCGATCACTGCAACGTCGGATGGTTGGGCGCGGTCATGCCGGCCGGGACGAGGGCCTGGGGCTGCGGTCCGCCTTGCGCAGGATGCGGCGGGGGAGCAGCCGGCGGCGCCGCGCCCGGCTTGGCACCGGCGGTGCCGGCGGCAGTCTTGGCCGCCGCCTCGAACAGTTCGCGCACCGTGCGGTTGCGTTCGTCGGAGATCGGCGGCTGGCGCTTGCAGGACTTGGCGGCCTTCTTCCAGTCCGGCCCCTTGGGCTCGCGGATCGCGGCATTGAGCTTCTTGAACTTGGAAAAGCCGCTTGGTCCCAGGTTGTAGATCATGTCGAGCAGCGCGACCTGGGCATCCTCGGGGAACGTGTCGAAATTCTTGAACTTGCGCTGCAGCGCCTTCACGAAATCGTCGAGGTCGTCGAGCAGCAGGCGCATGCCCTCCTCGTCGGTGATGAACAGCTTGGCGTCCTTCTTGTAGTGCTCGGCCCGATAGTTCAGCGCGGAGCCGCCGGGGCTGAGCGCGCGCAGCCGCTGCCACTCCTTCTTCTTGTCCTCGTCCTTCACCACGCGCTTCTGGGCATCGCGCAAGTCGATGTCGGTAGCCTCGTCCGCATCCTCGATCTTGTGGCCGTAGCCGATCGTGACCCAGCTGCTGGTGTCGAGGTACATCCAGTATTTGTAGCCCTCGCCGGCGACGGCGTCGGCGAACATTTCCGCCGCGCGCTTCTTGGCGTTCTCGACCGTCATGCTCGCCTCTCCCGCCCGTCCGCTTCCTCGACTCGGCATCGCCCGCGTAACCGGTTCAGCGGTGCCCGGCTTCTTGTGCTTGGCCTTGCGGGGCGTTGGCAAGCCGCATCCGCACCCTGTCCAGCGCCGGCGCGGCGGCGGCAAGCACCGCGCGCGGCCCGGGAAGCACGCCGCGCGCCTGGCGGATGATCACGAGCAGCATCGCCGTATCGAGCGCCGCCATCGCCCATCCCGCGCCGGCAACACCGAAGCGCGCGACGAGGACGGCGGCAAGCGGCAGGCTCGCCAGCGCCAGCAATACGTAACGCACGGTGTAGCCGGCGTGGCGATTGCACGCGAGGATCAGGTTGGAGACCGGGTACCACAGCCCACCGCACAGCAGCCCGATCGCCACGAGCGTGACCAGCGCCTGCGGCGGCAGGATCGCGCCGTGCGTCCACACGCCGATCGCGGCCTGCCCCAACAGCGCAAAGCCCAGCGCGTAAGGGATCACCAGCAGCCCGGACAGGAGCAGCGTCGCGCCGGTCAGCGTCGCAATCCGCTGGCGGTCGCCGCGCGCGGCTGCGGCGGAAAGCTCGGGCATGATCGGCGTGCTCACGATCCAGCACAGCTGCATGCCGATGCGCGAAAGCGTGCGAGTGGCGGCGAACACCGGCACCGCTGCCTGACCCGCCACCGCGCCGACCACCAGCGCGGTGCCCTGCAGCACCAGCGCCTGCGCCAGCGGCAGCAGCATCACCGCGCCTGCCGGGGCGAGCAGCCGCCGCGCCTCGCGCCAGTTCCCCTCCCGCCAGCCGATCCGCAGCCACGGCACACGCCGGCGCAGCAGCAGGTTCTGGCCGGCGAGCCCTAGCAGGCGGCCAATCAGCCACGCCAGCGCCGCCGCCACGAGATTGCCGCCCGCCAGCACCGTCAGCACCAGCGCCGCGTTCTCGATCAGCAGCACCGTGGCGTTCCAGAAGCCGCCGAGCGCGAACAGCCCGGCGGCGCGGAAGCCGGCGAAAAAGATGCTGCCCTGCACCGCCGCCACCCCGTAGAGCACCAGGATCGTGAGTGTCGCGCGGACCGTGCCGGCCGGCGCCCCGTCCAGCTCTTGGAGCACGGCCTGGGGCATCAGCCACACCGCCGCCAGGAGCACCAGCAGGATCGCCGCCGAGCTCGCCAGGATCGCGCGCCAGGCGCTTTGGAACACGCGCACCACCTCGTCGCGCTCGCCGCGCGCGGCGGCCATCGTCATGCGCGTGCCGGCGGCGGTGGCAAAGCCGAAGTCGCTCATGCTCAGGAACTGCGGCACGGTCGCCAGCAGCAGCCACAGGCCATAGCGCTCCAGGCCCCAGCGGTGCGCCAGCACGGGCACCAGCGCCAGCTGCGTCGCGGCGATCACCAGCTTGTCGAACGTGGTGACGCCGATGCCGAGCGCGATGCGGCGGATCATCGCAGCTGGCCCACGAGGAAGACCACCGGGATCAGGCTGGCAAACGAGTAGAAGTAGAACCGGCCGTAGGGCTTGAAGTGGCTGGTGCGCACGATCCAGGTGGAGCAGACCAGCGCCCCGGTCAGCAGCGCGGCGCTGCCGATGAACGAGGCGTCGAAGCGCCACATGGCGATGCCGGCGAACGCGCCCATCATCTGCACCACCCGGGCATTGGGCGCGATCAGGCGGTAGGCCGCATGCCACAGCAGCACGAAGGCGCCGAGCCCCAGGGGCCAGAACCAGCCGAAGTTGGCGTAGCTCTCGCCATACAGCGTCGAGTTCAGCGCGAGCGAGGGCAAGTGGGCGATCTGCTCGCCGAGCGAGAGGCCGAAGTTCTCGGGCCGGCTTGGCCACACCGCCCCCGGCACCAGCAGCGTGAGCGGGCGCGCGAACATCGCAAAGGCGAGGAACGGGCGATCGGCGTCGCCATAGTTCGTCACGATCCAGTTGAGCACGACGATGTTCGAGCTCTCGAATACGGAATTGAGCGAGCCGTCGAGGGTTCTGGGAGCCGCGCTGCCGGCGCGCTGCGCGATGTCCCAGGCCTCGGCGAAGGAGGCGAGCGAGTAGCCGCGCACCGTCGCCAGCCCGCGAAACGCGGGCCACAGCGCGCTCAAGCTCGAGAACGCAGCGAGGCTGGCCGAGGCGGCAAGCGCGAGCGACACCGGCCGGTGCTTGAGCAGCAGCACGGTCAGCAGGACGAGATAGACCGCGGTGATGCGGTTGAACGTGGTCATCAGGTCGATCACGGCGAAGGCGCCGCCCCACAGGACCGCGCGCCAGGCGCTCGTCCGCCCGCTTGTCACGCGGTAGAGCAGCACCGCGAACACCGCGTTGCGCGCGACGTTGGCGGCGTACTTGATCGGCAGGAACGCCGGATTGCGGAACGCGTCCTCGAGGTTGCCTTGCCAATGGCCGCCGGTGCCCAGGCCGCTGAGCGAGAAGGCGGCGAGCCCGCTGCCCAGGAACAGCAGCACGACCCAGCCGAACATGGCCGGGTCGCTGGTGTCGCGGCTCGCCGGATGGATGCGCGGCACGATCAGCCGCAGCAAGGGGAACAAGTAAAGCCCGGAAAGCAGCATGAAGGTCGTCGCGAGGTCCTGGTATGGCCGGTAGACCAGCAGCAGGTCGGGCGCCTCGCTCTGCCCCGCGATCAGGAACGCGGCGAGCGGCACGATCACGTAGTAGGCCTGGCCGAGCAGGATGCCGTCGAGCAGGTCGAGCCGCCGCACATCGACGCGCCACAATGCGTTGAGATTGAGCAGCGTGCCCGCGACGAAGATGATCCAGACGAGCGTGGCCAGCATGACGTCTCAGCCCCGCTCACGCATGTGCCGGCGCTTGATCGCGCGGGCCGGGTTGCCGGCGTAGACGGTGTGCTCGGCGAGGTCGTGCGCGGCGACCCCGCGTGCGCCGAGCACCGCGCCCTCGCCCACGCGCACGCCGGGGCCGACGAACGCCTCCGCCGCGATCCAGCTGCGCGCCTCGATCGTGATCGGGCGCGTCACGAGCTGGAACGCGAGATCGGTGTAGTCGTGCGTGCCCGCGCACAGCGTCGCGTCCTGCGAGACGATCGCGCCGGCGCCGATGACGACCGGCGCCTGGTTGTAGCAGCGCACGCGCGGGCCCAGCGTCGCGCCCTCGCCCATCACCAGGAACGGCGGATACCAGATCTTCGCGCTGCCGTAGACCATCGCGCCCGGCGCCAGGCGCGCGCCGAACGCCATGAGGACGAGCCGGCGCCAACGATGCAGCGGCGGCGGGGTCCAGGCGGCAAGCAGCAGCCAGCACACGGCGAAGGCCGCGCGCCACAGCCGCACGCGCAGCGCGAAGCTGGGACCGCCCGCGCGCGAGCCCGCCTGCTCGGCGTCGAGGATCATCGCCCGCTCGTTCAAAGCGCCAGCCCCGTCGCGCGGCGCAGCGCGTCGAGGCGCTCCTCGCGGCCGGCGCAGCCGCGCAGCGCGCGGTCGAGCTCCAGCACGCGGCACTGGACCAGCAAGCGATACCAGAAGCCCTGCAGCAGATGGTAGACCAGCCCCGCCCGGCCATCGAGGAAGCCCAGTCGGACGATGTAGCGGTGCAGGAAATAGGCGAGCGGCGCCACGCCGAGCGGCAGCCGCTCGTAGAGATTGTGCTTGAGCCACCGCTTGACGCGCGCCTGCCGCACCGCCGGGCCGCTCGCCGACCGGGCCGGGAGCAGGTCGTACCGGCGCGCCAGCACCTCGACCGCCTCGCGCGTGGCGTAGCCGTTGTGCTTGGCGGTGAAGAACGCGAGGTCGCGCTCGCACGCGTCGGTGAAGGCGCCGGCGATCTTCACGCTGCGCCCGCCCAGCAGGCGCACATGCTCGTCCATCCAGCGGTCCTCCACTTCGGCCAGGCCGTTGCGCCAGCAGCGCAGCAGATGCATCGGGTAGCGGCCGCCATGGCGGATCCAGCGCCCCATGAAGCGGTGCCGCCGGTTGAGCACGACCCCGGTGATAGTGAGCGGCAGCGTCGGCACGAGCGGCAGGATGCGCGCGGCAAGGTCCGGGCCGATCACTTCGTCGGCATCGAGGCGCAGCACCCACTCGGTGGCGATGCCGCAGTCCTCCAGCGCGAAGCGGCACTGGCGCGCGTGGCTGCTCCAGGCGTTCTGCACCACGCGCGCGCCCATGCGCCGGGCGATGGCGACGGTGGCGTCGGTCGAATACGAATCCACCACCAGCACCTCGGTCGAGAACGCGCGCGCACAAGAGATGGCGCGGGCGATGTGGAGCGCTTCGTTGAAGGTGAGGATCACCGTGGTCAGTCCGGGGACATGGCCCGGACGCGTGGTACCCTCCTGCCAGGCCGGCGGCACGGCCGGGTCGACGAGGCGCAACGCCCTCATTGCGCCGCCTGCACCCACGGCGCCCGCACCAGCCGATCGTGCGCGTCGCAGGCTTCGGGATCGAAGCGGTCGCGGATGTGGCGCGCCGGGCTTCCGGCGACGATCGTGTAAGGGGCGACATCGCGCAGCACCGTCGCCCCCGCACCGACGACCGCGCCGGTGCCGATCGTCACGCCCTCGCGGATCGTGGCGCGCTCGCCGATCCAGGCGTCGGCGCCGAACACCGTCACGGGGCGGGCCGCGTCGGGCCAGCCGAGCCGCGTCGGGGTGCCGGCCACGTCGAAGCGGTGGTCGTTGCCGATGACGCGGCAACCGGCGGCGATCATGCACAAGTCGCCCACCACCACCGGGCCTTGCGCAGTGAAGTCCGGCCCCAAGTAGGCGTAGCGGCCGATCCGGCTGCCCGCGCCCAGCTTCACGTGACGGCCCCAGTGGAACCCCTCGCCCAGCTCCGCCAGCCGCAGCCGCCGGCGCAGCCACGGCAAGAGCAGGCGGCGCAGGGCCGCTTTCGCCGGCCCCTCGACCTCGCGCCGGCAGCGCCCGATCATCGCGTCGCCGACGCGCTCGGGCGCGGGAAGCGGCGCGACGTCAGCCACGGCGCGCGACTTCCAGCACTGCCTGCTCGATCGTGCGCGCCTGATGCTCGGGCGTCCAGCGCCGGGCGATCGCGGCCCGGGCGGCGGCGCGCACGATCTCGCGGGGCGGCGCCTGCGCCAGCCAGCGGGCGATCGCATCGGCGAGGCTGGCCGCATCGTCCTTGCGGAAGAACGCGCCGGTCACGCCCTGCTCGATCGCCTCGACCTCGGGCATCTGCGCGTCGAAATCGCCGTGGGTGATGGCCGGCGTGCCGTACATCAGGCTGTGCATCGCAGTCAGGCCGATCTTGCCCGGCGAGACCGTCACGTCGCTGTGGTAGAGCAACTGGCCCGTCACATCCTCGTCGTAGCAGGCGCCGAAGAACTGCGCGGAAACGCCCAGATCCGCGGCCCGTCGCTCCAGCGCAGCCCGCTCCGGCCCCTCCCCCACCAGCAGCACGTTGACCGGCAGGCCCCGCGCCGCCAGCAGCTCCGCCGCGTCGATCAGCAAGTCGAACCGGCAGGCGCGGGTCAGGCGCGCGGTGCAGACCAGCAGCGGATGCCCGGGCACGGTGAACAAGCTCTGCGGCCGCACCGAGCGCAGCGCCCCCGCCTCGATCCTCGCGATCACCGCGTTCGCCCGCGCCACGTCGAGGCTGTTGGACACCACCGTGATC
>Ga0207641_10006074_pt1 | contig 10224 bp, 10 predicted proteins | sample KBSSwiS62_FD_184306 | JGI IMG/M metagenome (GOLD analysis project Ga0207641, IMG submission 184306) | Switchgrass rhizosphere microbial communities from Kellogg Biological Station, Michigan, USA - KBS Switchgrass S6-2 (SPAdes) (version 2) | ecosystem: Host-associated > Plants > Roots >... | reverse complement strand
CTGGCCGGCGTCGGCCAGCGAGTGGTCGGCGACCTGGCCACCCGCGCCATCGCGGAGGTCCTCGAACAGGCCGCGGCGGTGGCCGATGTCTGAGGGGATCGACCTGCACGTCCACCTGGCCCCCGCGTCGGGCGTCGACGATCGGCGCGGGCCGGCCGCCCTGCACGATCCCGCCGCGCTCGACGCCTACCTCGACCGCGCGGACCTCGCCGAAGCGATCGTGTCGATCCCCCCGCCCTACTTCAGGCAGGGCCTGACCGCGGCAGAGACGGGGGTATGGGCCCAGCGGGTCAACGACGGGCTGCTGGCCGCGGTCACGGACCACCCCCGCCAGACGCCGTTGGCCTACCTCCCGCTGGACCACCCCGAGCTCGCGATCCAGGAGTACCGGCGCGTCCGAGCGGACCCGCGCTTCGCGGGGGTCTGCGGCGCCGCGGGCGGCCGCTCGGCCTCGCTCGCCGATGCCCGGTTCGATCCACTGTGGGCGCTGCTCGACGCCGACAGCCGACTGGTGATGCTGCACCCGGGGACGTCGCCGGACGAGCGGCTCGAACCGTTCTACCTGTCGAACCTGCTGGGCAACCCGGTGGAGACGGCGGTGGCGGCCGCACAGCTCGTGTTCGGCGGCGTGCTGAGCCGCCATCCGGCGCTGCGCATCCTGCTGGTGCACTGCGGCGGCGCCGTCACCGCGGTGGCAGGCCGCTGGGACCGTGGGATCGCGACGAACCGCCCCGGGCTCCACCCCCTCCCGGAGACTCCCGGGCGCTCCCTCCGCCGGTTCTACGTCGACTGTCTGGCCCACGATCCGGGGCAGGTCGATCGTGCCGCGGAGGTCTTCGGGCCGGAGCGCGTGGTGCTGGGCAGTGACTGGCCGTTCGCGATGGGCACCGACGATCCGCGGTCCCTCGTGGCCCACCGCGGAGCGGCGTACGTCGACGCCGTGGCGACCGTGCACGCCGACCACGCGCTGGGTCGGCGGCCCCCCCTCGCATCGCGCACAAGCGCCGCGTCCATCGGATAACAGGGGTGATCCCCGCCACATACCCTCGGAGGTGGTCGAGCACTCGGCCCACCACCACATCCGACACCAGCGGCGAGGGATCATGTCTCACCACCTCGATGTCACCGGGCACCCCGTCGACCTCACGAGCCGTGCTCTCGCCGTCCTCCGCGCGACGCGGAACGGCCGCGTGCAGGTGTCGTTGAGCTGCGAGCCGGACGTGTTCATCGACGGCCTCGCCTTCTGCGACCAGCCCGGCGCGCGGGACCTGGTGCACGCCGGACTGCTCGGCGCGGTCCGCCCGGGCCGGGTCGGTGAACGGGTACCCGCCCGGCTGACCCAGGCGGGGGACGCGGTCCTGACCGCAGCCCACTCCGAGCCGCGGCGACGCAGCGCGTGACCTCCGTCCGTCGGTGTGTCGGATCCACCGACGGGCGGGCTCCACGATCACCGATCGACTGCACGGCAACCGAGGCGAGGAGCCCATCATGGTCGCAGTCCACCGCATCGACGCACTGCCGGACGGCTGGGGGCCGTGTGTCGTCACCATCGGTGTGTTCGACGGCGTCCACCGCGGACACGCTCAGCTGATCCGCCGCGCGGTGGAGAGGGCGCGTCGCATGGGCCTGCCCGCAGTCCTGGTGACCTTCGACCCGCATCCCGCGCTCGTGGTCGGTCCTCCCCGAGACGTCGCCGCCCTCACCTCCATCCCACGCCGTGCCGAGCTGGCGGGTCGGCTGGGGATCGACGGGGTCTGCGTCCTGCGGTTCACCCCCGAGTTCGCTCAGCTGTCCCCGGCCGGGTTCGTCGAGCGCGTGCTCGCCGACACCCTGCACGCGGCCGCGGTCGTCGTCGGCGCGAACTTCACCTTCGGATTCCGCGGCCGAGGCACCACCGACACCCTCACCGAGCTCGGCCGGCTCCACGGGATCGACACCGAGGTCGTCGGACTCGTCCATCGGATCGATGCCACGTGCTCCTCGACGGCGGTGCGCGCTGCACTGCGGTGCGGCGACATCCGACAGGCCACCGCTGCACTGGGTCGCCCGCACCGCCTCGACGTCACCGTGACCACGCAAGCGGACGGTGAACCTGTGCTCGACGCTCCCGTCGGGTCGGCGATCCCCACGAGCGGCCGGTACTTCGTCCGCATCGACGGCTCCCTGCCCGGAGTGCTCAGCATCGACGACCACGCACATCTGCACCTTCGCCGGCCGCGGGTGCAGCCCGGCTCCGTCGGCATCGAGTTCATCGACGCCCTTCCGCAGACGCTCCATGGGCCGGCCGCGGGCGAGACGAACCGCGCTGTCTGACCCGGTCGCCCGGCCCGCCTCGCCCCCACCGGGCCTTCGACCACCACCCTCGCGGAGTCGGCCGACCTCGCGTCAGTCGTTCGCGGGCACGGTGTTCGCCGGGACGTCGTAGTTCGCGGGCACGCCGGTGGCGCGCCGGATCAACGTGTCGAAGGTGCGGTTGGGCAGCGCGTCGTGCAGGAAGATCATGGGCTTGGCGCCGAAGCCGACGGCGTAACGCGTCTTGGGTCGGCGTGCCCGGACGGACTTGACGATGGTCTTGGCGATCAGGTCCGGCGAGGACATGCGGCGTTCGTTCGCCTCCGAGCTGAGCGAGTCGGCCACGGCGTCGGCCTGCGGGGCGTACGGACCGGTGCCGGAGACGGCGCGGGCCTTCTGCGCGGCGATGCCGCCCCACTCGGACTTGACCCCGCCCGGTTCGATCACCACGACGTCGATCCCGAAGGGCTTGAGCTCCATGCGCAGGCAGTCGCTGAGCGCCTCCAGTGCGAACTTCGTGGCGTGGTACCAGCCTCCGAGCGAGGTGCACATGCGGCCACCCACCGAGGTGATGTTGACGATGGTTCCCGAGCGCTGCGCCCGCATGTGCGGCAGGACCAGCTGGGTCAGGCGCGCCGCGCCGAACACGTTGACCTCGAACTGTTCCCTGGCCTCCTGCAGGGGTACGTCCTCGATGGCGCCGTAGGAGCCATAGCCGGCGTTGTTGACGAGGACGTCGAGCCTGCCGTCGTCGGCGATGATCTTCTCGACGCCCTCCCGCATGGAGGTGTCGTCGGTGACGTCCATGGCGAGCAGCCGGATCCCCTGCTCGGTCAGGTGTTGCATGCGCTGCACGCGCCGCGCCGCGCCGTAGACGGTGTAGCCGGCCTCGCGCAGCTCGAGGGCGGTGGCCTCGCCGATACCCGACGAAGCTCCCGTGACGAGTGCGACCTTGCTGGTCATGGTGGTGATCCTCTCGGCGGACGTCATGGCCGTTCGGTGTCGACGTTAGACCTGGATCCGAGGCCGGGCACTAGCGTGGCGCGCCAACCCACTTGCGTATGACGCCACTCTCGATGACGCGCCCGGCGAGCGGAATGGCGCCATCCGTGAGTGACAGGCATCGCGGCGGCCCATACGGTGGCGTCGTGAGCGCCGGACGATTCACCCTGGATCCCAGCATCAAGGCCCTGCTGAAGGACCTCGGCGTGTCCCCCACCAGGGTGCTCCGGCGCGCCCAGCTGCCTGCCGACCTGTTCGGCCGCGGCCCGGTCGAGCTCCCCCTCCAGGAGTACTTCCGGCTGTGGGAGGCGCTCGACGCCGAGAGCGGCGATCCGGACCTGGCTGTCGCGATCGGCCGGTCGATCTCGGTCGAGATGTTCAACCCGCCGCTCTTCGCCGCCCTGTGCAGCCCCGACCTGCGCACCGCAGCGGAGCGCGTCGCCACCCACAAGCCCCTCATCGGGCCCCTGAAGCTGCGGATCGACAACGACGACGAAGGCTTGACGATCAGCTTCCGGTGGCCGTCGGACACGCCCCCGCCGCACCTGCTGGCCGCCGCCGAGACGGTGTTCTGGGTCGCTCTGGCCCGGATCGCCACACGCCACGACGTCCGAGCGGTCCGGGCCACCGATCCCTGGCTCCCCGCCGAGCACGCAGGCCTGGACGACTACCTCGGCGTAGAGGTCCACAGGGGACAGACGCACGCGATCACCTTCGCGCCCGCCGACGCGAGCCGCCCGTTCCTCACCGAGAACGAGCAACTCTGGCGGTTCTTCGCCCCCGAGCTCCGCCGACGCCTGTCGGACCTGCAGGCGACGGCCGGCGTCGCCGAGCGGGTGCGGGCGGCGCTGCACGAGACGCTTCCCGCAGGCGGAAGCTCCATGACCGCGGTCACGAGCCACCTCGCCGTCAGCAACCGCACGCTGCAACGACAGCTGAAGCTCGAAGGAACCAGCTTCCAGGAGATCCTCGCCACGACCCGCGAAGACCTGGCCCGCCACTACCTCGGCAACAGCACCATGCGCACCGCCGAGATCGCCTACCTGCTCGGCTACGACGACACCAACTCCTTCTACCGCGCCTTCCGCACCTGGACCGGAACGACTCCCGACGCCGCCCGAACCGCAACCGTCGCCCGAGGCTGATCGGGCTGTAAGGAGAACCGCGTGAAGCGCACGCTGTATGAGGCAGACCACGAGGCGTTCCGGGAGGTCGTGCGGACCTTCCTGGCCAAGGAGGTCGTGCCGCACCACGAGGAGTGGGAGCGCGCCGGAATCGTGCCGCGGGAGCTCTACACCGCCGCAGGCGCGCAGGGCCTGCTGGGGATGGCCGTCCCCGAGTCCTACGGGGGCGGCGGCGCGGCGGACTTCCGGTTCAACGCGGTGCTCACCGAGGAGGTCTCGCGCGCGGGCGTGCCCGGGTCCGCCAACGGCCTGACCCTGCAGAACGACGTCTGCCTGCCGTACTTCCTCGACCTCGCCACCGAGGAGCAGAAGCGGCGCTGGCTGCCCGGCATCGCCTCCGGCGAGCTGGTCACCGCGATCGCGATGACCGAGCCCGGCACCGGCTCGGACCTGGCCGCGATCCGCACGACCGCGGTGCGGGACGGGAACCACTACGTCGTCAACGGCGCCAAGACGTTCATCACCAGCGGCGTCAACGCCGACCTGGTGATCACGGCGGTGAAGACCGATCCCACGCAGCGGCACAGGGGCATGTCGCTGGTGGTGCTCGAGCGCGGCATGGCAGGGTTCACCCGCGGCCGCAACCTGGACAAGGTCGGCCAGCACGCGCAGGACACCGCCGAGCTGTCCTTCGTCGACGTCCGGGTGCCCGTGACGAACCTGCTCGGGCAGGAGGGCAAGGCCTTCGCCCACCTCGTCGACCGGCTGCCCCAGGAGCGCCTGGGCATCGCCGTCGCCGGCGCGGCGGGGGCGCGCACCGCGCTCGAGCAGACCCTGGCCTACGTCAAGGAGCGCCAGGCCTTCGGGCAGCCGATCGGCTCGTTCCAGAACTCGAGGTTCGTGCTCGCCGAGATCGCCACCGAGGTCGACCTCGCCGAGCACTTCCTCGACGCCTGCATCCGCGCGCACAACGCGGGGGAGCTGTCGGTGGTGGACGCCGCCAAGGCGAAGTGGTGGTGCACCGAGCTGCAGGGCCGGGTCGTGGACCGCTGCCTGCAGCTGCACGGCGGCTACGGCTACATGAACGAGTACCCGATCGCCCGCGCCTTCGCCGACGCCCGGATCACCCGGATCTACGGCGGCACCACGGAGATCATGAAGGAGGTCATCGGGCGGGACCTCGGGCTCTGACTCCGTCGGCGGCCGCGGGGAGATCGACGGACCCGAACGGGCCACGAGAAGAGGACACTCCGGTGCGCTTGTGGCGCGATCACCTGCCGGCCCGAGCCGGGAACCCCGCGAGGAGGACGAGGACATGAGGTACGTGCGCCTGGGCCGGACCGGCCTGCAGGTCTCGCGCCTGGCGTTGGGCTGCATGAGCTACGGCCGCCCGAGCCGCGGCGGATACGAGTGGGTGCTGGACGAGGAGGCGAGCCGACCCTTCCTGCGCCGCGCCGTCGAGCTCGGCATCAACTTCTTCGACACCGCCAACGGCTACTCGGGGGGCAGCAGCGAGGAGGTCCTCGGCCGCGCGCTCGCCGAGTACGCGCGCCGGGACGAGGTCGTCATCGCGACGAAGCTCTTCGCGCCCTGGCGCCAGGGCCCCAACGGCGGCGGACTGTCCCGCAAGGCGATCATGACCGCGATCGACGACAGCCTGCGCAGGTTGGGCGTGGACCACGTGGACCTCTACCAGATCCACCGCTGGGACGGGCACACCCCGATCGAGGAGACCATGGAGGCGCTGCACGACCTGGTGAAGGCGGGGAAGGTGCGCTATCTGGGGGCGTCGTCGATGTACGCCTGGCAGTTCGCCAAGGCGCAGTACACCGCGGACCTGCACGGCTGGACGCGGTTCGTGAGCATGCAGAACCACTACAACCTGCTCCACCGCGAGGAGGAGCGGGAGATGCTCCCCTTCTGCCGGGACCAGGAGGTCGGGGTGATCCCGTGGAGCCCGCTCGCCCGCGGCAGGCTGACCCGGGACCCGGACGCGAGCACGGAGCGCTCGTCCTCGGACACCTTCGGCACCTCGCTGTACTCGAGGACCGAGCAGGCGGACCGCACCGTGATCGAGCGGGTCGCCGAGGTGGCGGAGAAGCGGGGCGTGCCGCGCGCGCAGGTCGCCCTGGCGTGGGTCGCGGGCGCGCCGGGGGTGACCGCCCCGATCATCGGCGCCACCAAGCCGCACCACCTCGAGGACGCGGTCGCGGCGCTGGACCTGGAGCTCGACCCCGAGGAGCGGGCCCTGCTCGAGGAGCCGTACGTCCCGCACGAGGTGGTGGGGTTCTAGGCCGTCGAGGACCCTTCCGCTCGGGCCGGGGTCAGATCCGCCCGACCCCGACGATGCTCAGCGCGAACTCGGTGTACTCCCGGGCCACCTGCTCGGCGCGCAGCGGGCCGTCGTCGGAGTACCAGCGCGCGATGCTCACGCACATCTCGCGGACCGCGAAGGAGGCGACCGCGGGGGAGGTGACGGAGAACCGGCCCGCCCGCACGCCGTCGGCGATGAGCCCGCGCAGCGCGTGCTCGTGCTCGCGGCGCAGCGCCTGCATCCGCGTGCGGAACGGCTCCTCGAGGCTCGAGGTGTCCCGGTTGACGACGAGGGCCTCACGGCGGTGGGTTGCGTGCCTGCGGGCGTAGACCAGGACCGCGTGGTAGAAGCGCTCGACGGGCTCGGTGCGGTCGCGGGTCGCCTCCTCGAAGTCGGCGAGCACGCCCCGCACGGTCCCGGACACGATCGTCTGCAGCAGGTCCTGCTTGGACCGCATGTGGTTGTAGAGGCTGGGCGTGCGCACCGCCAGCACGTCCGCGATCTGGCTCAGCGCGGTCCCGTGGTAGCCGCGTTCGGCGAACAGGGTCAGGGCCGCGTCGAGCACCGCCGCGCTCGTCACGCCCTCCCGCGCCGCCGTCACGGCCGGTACCGCACGATCCGCAGGGCGAACTCGGCGTGCTCGTCCGCGACCTGCTCGGCCGTGAGCGGCCCGTCCTCGCGGAACCAGCGCGCGATGCTGACGCTCATCTCGAGGATGGCGAAGGAGGCGAGCCGGGCGTCGCCGACCGCGAACACGCCCTGCTCGGCGCCCTCGGAGATGATCGAGCGGAACGCGGTCTCGTGCGCGCGGCGGCGGTCGCGGGCGGCGGAGAGCGCGGGCTCGGGCAGGCTCGCGGTGTCCCGGTTGACGACCAGCGCCTCGCGCCGGTGGGTGGCGTGCCGCAGCGCGTACACCCGGGTGGCCTCCCGCAGCCGGTCGACGGGATCCACCCGGCCCGCGACCGCGGCGGTGTGGTCGGCCAGCACGGCGTCCAGCGTCTCGACCACGATCGACTCCAGCAGGTCCTGCTTGCCGCGGATGTGGTTGTAGAGACTCGGGGTGCGGATCACCAGTGCCGCCGCGACGGTGCTCATCGCCGTGCCGTGGTAGCCCCGTTCGGCGAAGAGGGTGAGGGCGGCGTCCCGGACCGAGGCCCCCGTGACAGCACCGCGACCCGCGGGCGCCGAGACGCCCTCGGCGTGCGCTGAGGACATGGGTCGCAACCTAACGAGTCCGGAGGGCGGGCGGCCGGCTGAGACTAACGACCGCTAGCCGATCTCCGGCACGATAGCGAGCCCGGACGGCCCTCGGCAACCCGCGGCGGGGAAGATCCTGCGGGTGCCGCTGCGGCGGCGGCTCGCGGCGGACCCGGTCGGCGGCCGAGCCGTGTGCCACCCGGGGCTGGTCCTCGGGAGTCCCCTGTTCTACCCTGACTAACGAGCGCTAGTGAGTGAGAGGCACTCGATGGAGCTGATCAACACGTTCACCGTGTCGCAGCCGGTGGACCGCGCGTGGGCGGTCATCACCGACCTGGAGCGGGTCGCGCCGTGCCTGCCCGGTGCGGCGCTGCTGGGCGTCGAGGGCGAGGACCACCACGGCGCGGTCACGATCAAGGTCGGCCCGGTCGTGGCGCAGTACGAGGGCGTCGCCCGGTTCGTGGCCCGCGCGGACGACGAGCACCACGCCGTGGTCCGGGCCCAGGGCCGGGACGTCCGCGGCCAGGGCGACGCGGCGGCCACGATCGACCTGCGCCTGCGGCCGCTGGGCTCGGGCACCGAGGTCGCCGTGGTGACCGACCTCGAGCTGGCGGGGCGGGTCGCGCAGTTCGGCCGCGGCGTCATCGCCGACGTCAGCGGCAAGCTGATCGGGCGGTTCGTGCAGCGGCTGGAGGCGGAGATGGGCCGCGAGGACGGCGCCACCGCCCCGAGCTCCCCGACCGCCGCCGCCGTCCCGGCCCCGCCCGCGCCGACCTCGGCCGCCCCGGGCTCGCGCGCCCGAGCGGACCTCGACGCCGTCGAGCCCGTGGACCTGCTCGCCACCGGCGGCGGCGCCGTCGGCGCCCTGTTCGCCCGCCAGGCCCTGCCCCTCGCCGTCGGGCTGGCCGGCCTGCTGGTGGGCTGGCTGCTCGGCCGGGCCCGCGGCTCCGGCGCCGCACCCTCGCGGGGCGGACCGGGCCCGATGATCACGCCTCTGCTGCCCGCCGCCGTCCGCACGACCGTCCCCGACCTGGAGGGAACCCCGTGACCGATCCGTCCGATCCGCTCGTGCGCGAACCCGCGCTGTACCTCGACGGCCGGTGGGTGCCCGGCGGCGGCGCCGACCTGGAGGTGGAGAACCCGGCCACCGAGGAGGTCTGCGGGATCGTCACCCAGGCCTCGGCCGCGGACGTCGAGAGCGCCGTGGCCGCGGCGAAGGCCGCCTTCCCGGCCTGGGCGGGCACCTCGGTCGCCGAGCGCGCCGCCGTGCTGCGCCGGGTCAGCGCGGTGCTCAAGGAGCGCGCGGACGTGTTCGCCGACCTGGTGAACCGCGAGCAGGGCTCGCCGCCGAAGCAGGCCCGCGGCCTGCACGTCGACACCCCGATCGCCGTCACCGACGCCACGATCGAGGCGCTGGAGCGCTTCCCGTTCACCTCGGAGATCGGGAACTCGCTGATCCGCCGGGAGCCGGTCGGCGTGGTCGCGGCCATCACGCCGTGGAACCTGCCGCTGCACCAGATCGTGGTGAAGGTGATCCCGGCGCTGGCGGCGGGCGCCGCCGTGGTGCTCAAGCCGGCCGGGCTGACCCCGCTGTCCGCCTTCGAGCTGGCCAGGGCGTTCGAGGCGGCCGGCCTGCCCGCGGGCGTGTTCAACCTCGTCCCGGGGAGCGGCCGGGTGGTGGGGGACCTGCTCACCCGGCACCCGGACGTCGACCAGGTGTCCTTCACCGGCTCGACGCCGGTCGGCCGGACGATCGCAGGCGTGGCCGCGGAGACCCTCAAGCGGGTCACCCTGGAGCTGGGCGGCAAGTCCGCGAGCGTGGTGCTCGCCGACATCCCGGACGACCAGCTCGCCACGGCCGTCAAGATCACGGTCGCGAACTGCTTCCTCAACGGCGGCCAGACCTGCACCGCGCTGTCCCGGCTGGTCGTGCCGGCGAGCCGGATCGAGCAGGTGGAGGACCTGGCGGCGGCCGCAGCGGCGAAGTACCCGCCCGGCACCCGGCTCGGCCCGCTGATCTCCGCGGAGCAGCGCAAGGAGGTCGAGTCCTTCCTCGAGCCCGGCGTCGGCGGAGCGGAGGCGGTCGTGGTCACCACGGCGGCCGAGCTGCCCGAGCGCGGGTACTTCGTGTCCCCGACGGTCGTGTCCCGGGTCGACCCGGGCTCGCGGCTCGCGCAGGAGGAGGTGTTCGGCCCGGTGCTGTCGATCCTGGCCGCCGGCTCGGACGACGACGCCGTGCGGATCGCGAACGACTCCATCTACGGCCTCGGCGGCGCGGTGTGGGGACCGCAGGAG
>Ga0207641_10006073_pt1 | contig 10224 bp, 8 predicted proteins | sample KBSSwiS62_FD_184306 | JGI IMG/M metagenome (GOLD analysis project Ga0207641, IMG submission 184306) | Switchgrass rhizosphere microbial communities from Kellogg Biological Station, Michigan, USA - KBS Switchgrass S6-2 (SPAdes) (version 2) | ecosystem: Host-associated > Plants > Roots >... | reverse complement strand
CGCAAGGTGCCCGCCATGGGCTTCGACAATGCCACGAGAAATACTGTGGCCGAGGCCAGTGCCTTTTTCGACTTGTTTAGTGGTGAAGAAGGTTATGTGTATAGGCTCCCACGGCGCACTTGAAATGATTTTCCGGCACGGTAAAGAATGATTTTCCCGCGGCGGCCAGTCGCCAAAAACCAGCCAGAGGGCTCGGTGCCATGAAATTGTTCCAGTCCCGAAGGCACTGCGTCCAGAAAGGCGACGGCGACTGGGCGGCGCGCCAAGTTGAGTGCGTTTGCAATGCGGAGTTCCAGTGAGTGCCAAAGCGTTCCGCTTCCCATTTTCTCTCGATCCCGCGATTTTGCAGATGCGACCAGCGCAGAATAGTACGCAGCGCTAAAAGCCGCTAAAACAGCGGTGTTTTCCACATCGCCCTAAGAAAAACGGCGTTTTTCCGGCATTTTCGCGGCAATTGCCCTTGCGTTCTCGTACCGTGTTCGCTATAGTCCCACACGGCCCGAGTTTTTTCGCCCGAATTCAAGGGTAGACGAAGAAATTCCCGCTGGTCCCGAGTTTCTCGGGACGGAAAGAAATTACAGGAGGATAGGCAGACTAGATGGCAGCTAAGCCACTCAGCAAGACTAAGATCGTTGCGCATATCGCCGAGAAGCTCGGCACACCGAAGAAGCAGGTAGCTACCTTTTTCGAGGAGCTGCACAAGCTGGCGGTGAAAGAAGCCAAGGGCGGCGCGGGTAAATTTGTGATTCCGGGAATCGGGCGCGTGGTCAAGGCGCACCGCAAGGCGCGCATGGGCCGCAATCCGCAAACCGGCGAAGCAATCAAGATCAAGGCAAAGACCGTGGTGCGGCTGCGCCCGGCCAAGGCCCTGAAAGACGCCATCCTGAAATAAACAGGCCTTCCGGCAAGAGCAGCATAGAAAAATTTGCCCCCGTGGTCACGGTAACCCACGGGGGCTTTTTCTTTCGACTTCCTATTGTCGCGGAGAGCGCTGGAGCGAGTTCCTACAGAGTCTTGACGTAAGCAATCACGTCTTTGATCTGGTTGTCTTCAATGACATCTTTGAACGGCGGCATCAGTGAGTCGCCATTTTCGATCCAGGTCTTTAGATTGTCGTCCGTGACCTTGTTGTTGTTCACGGTGAAGGTGCCGCGCTTGTTCAATCCCTTAAGCCCGGGCCCGATTTTCTTGGCGTCGCTGGTGTCGTAATGGCAGGTCGAGCATTTCTGCTGGAACAGGTCTTTTCCACGCGCTACAGCAGCCGCGTCGGTCTTTCCCGCGGGAGCTTTCTTTGTGGTTTTCGTTTGGGCCAGGCCCACGCCGGCCACGGCGAGCGAGGTTCCGAGAGCGGCGATCCCAACTACGGCCAGAATGCGATTCACGATTCTCTCCTGTTAGTCGTGCGGAGCACGCTTGTTCACTTCTTATTCTCTCTGTTTGATGCAGGAAAATGCAATTTTTGTGTACGGGAGGGGCGGCGGGAGCCCGTTCGACCGCCAGGAGGTACAGGTTCACCTTGCGCACCATTGGGACTTCCGTACCGTAGGCAGCATGCGTCCCGAGTGGTAACAATGGCGACATGAATCCGGAGACCCTTACGCAGGCGTGGGAAGTATTGCAGGACGCATATCAGGCGCAAATGGAAGGCGACTACGAACGCGCCGTGGAGCTGTACCAATCTTCACTGGATCTCCATCCGACAGCCGAAGCGCACACCTTTCTCGGCTGGACCTATCACTTTCAGGGCCGGCTGGAAGACGCCATCGCGGAATGCAAACGAGCGATTGAGATCGATCCCGATTTTGGCAATCCCTATAACGACATCGGCGCCTACATGATCGAGCAGGGCAACCTGGATCAGGCAATTCCGTGGCTGCAACAGGCCATTGACTCCAAACGCTATGAACCCCGGCATTTCCCTCACTACAATTTGGGCCGCGCGTATTTGGGCAAGGAAATGTATTCGCAAGCTATGCGCTGCTTTCAGGAAGCGCTGGAGATCGAACCGCGCTACGGCTTGGCGCGCCAAGCGCTGGACTCGCTGCGCCGCATGCTGAATTAGGCGGCTGGCGCTTCCGCTGACTTCGGCCCTACCAGACGGTCGTAAACCAACAACAAAAGCGTAGTGACCACGCCCACGCCGCTGATGACGAACCATGTCCACTGCGGTTTGTTCAGGACTTCGCCGAAATGATGCAACACTTTTCCGCCAAACCATCCGCCCACCAGCGACCCGATTCCCAGCGGCACGAATGCAAACCCCATGTATGTTCCCTGCTGCCCTGGCGGCGCCAACCGCGAAACATATTCGTAATAGCGCGGTTGATGAACGATCTCTCCGATGGCGAGCACCACGATGGTGGCTATCGCTCCCCTCATGGACGGGTAAAAGGCGAGGATCAGCCAGGAGATTCCGGTGATGAACGTACCAATGATGATGGCGTTGAAAGCCGGGACCTTTTTGGTGAGATAGTTCACCAGAATCGTCGAGGTGATCACGATAATGCTGTCGGTCATCAGGATTCGCTCGACGTCGATATCCTTGTTCACGTATTCGTGTAAATAGACAGGCATGACGATCCACTGCTGCCAGAAGACGATCCAATAGCCCGTGAAGATCAGTAAAAAAAGCATGAACTTTGGATTGCTTAGGACCGTTGCAAAATTTCTGAGCGTCTCCGCAATCGTTGGCATGGGTTTTTCATCCACGCGCTTCGGTTCGCGAAAAAAGGCCAAAACAAAAAAGAACATGGCAAAAACCGCTGCTGCGGCGATCAGGAAAATTTTTCCAGCTCCCAAGTAGCGCCTTGCCAGCGATCCAGCGAAAGGGCCGAGCAGGCCACCGATATTCACCATGGTGTAGTAAATGGAGTAGCCCAGCGAGCGCACATTCTCCCGCGAAGCCCGCGCCGTCGTTCCGACAACGCACGGCTTTACCAGCGAAATTCCCAACGCCGGCAAAATCAGAATGACCCCGACAAAAAAACTGAGCGGAACCGCGGAGCGAACCGGCGCGAGCCACGGCGCACCGATGGAGCCGAGCAAGAAGTACGCGCCAGCCAGGATCGCGTAGGCCAGCGAAAGCGCCCTGCGAAAACCAAGTTTGTCGGCAACTGCGCCGCCAAAAATAGCCAGGAACCACACCATACCGCCAAAGATTCCGGTCAGCGTCCCGGTCTGCTCAGTGGGAAAGCTCAGCGTCTCGCGCAGATAATTCGCCAGTGACGCGAAAGCGCCGTAGTAGGCCAGCCGTTCGAAAATTTCGCTGATGTTGGCTACCCAGAAGGGGCGCTCAAATCCGGTGCGGACGTCCTGCAGGCGTTGTTGAAAAGACATGTACCCTCATGAAGGCGCCCGCTCGGGAAAGGAATGCAGCAGGCGCGGCGGGATGATAACAGAGGAAAAGGGGAGAGACGCGAGTTCCAATTTGGGAAATGGTGACCGGGCCGCCCCATTTTTCTTGTAAGTATTGATTCTGCTGAACTTAGCAGCCACGTTGAAACGGGAGGGTCGCCGGCGTCGAGGAGCCGAGCAAACAAACCGGCGCAAGCAACGAACTTCGCCAACCCTTCTAACATTAAGATTACCATACAGTTAATATACCTCGAGTGCGCCGCCCGACCGAGTTGTCGCTTTTCTTGAAAAAGCGCGAAACGGAACGCCGCTAACTCGCTGACCGGTATATACTTCTCTCAACTTGGCGGGGTTTCCGCCCATAAAGAAGCGGATACCCGTGGTGCGCCAATAGTGCCAGAGCTATTCCATGGACGACCCAGCAGCAAAGCAGCCCGGCCGTGAAGGCGGGACAGCGGGCGGAGGGGCGAGCGCGCCTGCCAAAGGCGAAAGCTCCAGCGGGGACTTTCCACGTCCTGCGAAGGCCCAGCCGCAAAGCGAACCAGCGGATATTCCGGGCGACGCGAATACGCTGAATGATGATGTAACGTTTGTAGACGCGTCGGCGACCCCGGCAAAGGCGCGGCACTCCGCGGTAATCCCAAAACGAAACCAGTTCGGTGCCGGCGATGTGTTTGGCGGCCGCTACGAGATCTTGCAGGTGCTCGGCGAAGGCGGCATGGGCACCGTCTACAAGGCGCGTGACCGGGAGGTCGAGCACCTGGTGGCGTTGAAGCTGATCCGCGCGGAGATGGCCTCGCATCCAGTGATTCTGGCGCGGTTCCGGCAGGAGTTGCTTACCGCGCGGCAAGTGACCCACCGCAATGTGATCCGCATTTATGACATGGCGGAAGCCGACGGTACCAAATACATCACGATGGAGTTTGTCGAAGGCGATGATTTGCGCAAGCTGCTGCACGAAGGAGGCAAGCTACCACCGGAAAAAGCGGTGGAGATTGTGCGGCAGATCTGCCAGGCCCTGGAAGCGGCGCATAGCGCGGGCGTGATCCATCGCGACCTGAAGCCGCAAAACATCATGCAGGAAAAGAACGGCCGAATCCTGGTAATGGATTTTGGTTTGGCGCGGTCGCTGGAATCGGACGGGATGACGCAATCTGGCACTCTGCTCGGCACGATTGAATACATGTCGCCGGAACAAGCGATGGGAAAGCACCTGGATGTGCGGTCGGACCTGTTCACGCTGGGGTTGATTTTCTATGAATTGCTGACGGGGAAGATTCCGTATAAGGCGGACACCGCGATGGCCAGCTTGCTGCTTCGCAACCAGGAGCGCGCGGTACCGGTGGCGGAACTGGACAGCTCGATCCCGAAAGGATTGAGCGACATCGTGAGCAAATGCCTGGAGCGTGACTTGACGCAGCGATACCAAAGTGTGCAGGAGATTTTGACGGACCTCGACGCGTGGCGGGGGAAGCGCCCGGTTTCGGCTTCGGTAGTGACACAGGCGCAGCAAACGGTGGTGATGCAGGTTGGCGCGCGAAACACGCCGTGGAAGTGGATTGGAGCGGCGGTTATAGCGGTTGTACTGGCGGCAGGCGGATGGTTGCTGAACGGCAAGCTGGGCGGCAAGCCGGTGAGCAATGCGGCAGTCTCCGGGCCGCAGGTTTCCCTGGCAATTTTGCCGTTCCGCAACGGATCCGGTGACGCAAAACTGGACTGGCTGGGCGGAACCGTGGCGGACACGCTGAGCGCGGAAGTGGGACAGTCACCGCAGTTGCGCGCGATTTCTTCGGATCGGGTGCGGCAGATCCTTTCGGATTTGCGAATCCCAGCGGGAAACGACATTGATTCGGCAACCATGACGCGCATCGCCGATTTCACCAGCGCGGATACGATGGTTTCGGGACAGTACGCGAAATTCGGCGAGCAGATTCAGATTACGGCCACGCTGCGCGACCTGAAACGCCAGCGGAATACGACACTGAAAGTGGAGGCCGCAAACGAGAAGGCGCTGCTGCCCGCGATGGAGCAGCTGGCCAAGGACATCCAGCAGAATCTTTCCCTGTCGTCCGATGTGCTGCAGGAGTTGCGCGCGAAATCTTTCCGGCCTTCTTCGAATTCCCTGCCGGCGTTGCGCAATTACAATGAGGGGCTGCAGCTGGCGCGGCAGGGGAATGCTCTGGAGGCACAGAAGAAATTCGAGTCGGCAGTGCAGGCGGATGGGAATTTTGCGCTGGCGTATTCGCGGCTGGGGCAAGCGTACAGCACGCTGCGCAATGACGCCAAGGCGCAGGAATACTCGCAAAAAGCGGTTGATTTGAGCGACAAATTGCCGGCACCGGAGCGCTACCTGATTCAGGCGAATCACGCGCAGATGACCAACGATTACCGCAAAGCCATCGAATCGTACGAAAACCTGGAGAAGGTATCGCCAGATGATGCCGACGTTCGCTTTCGTTTGGGCGAGCTGTATGAATCGACAGGAGCATTCGACAAGGCGCGGAGCGAACTGGGGAAAGTGCTGACCAGCGATCCGAAGCGGGTGGACGCGCTGATCGCCGCGGGACGAGTGGAGATCAAGGGCGGGAACCCGCAGGCTTCCCTGGATTTTTTGACCCGGGGATTGACGCAGTCGATTCAACTCAACAACGCAGATGGAAAAGCCACGATTTTGAATGCGATGGGTGCCGCGTATGAGCAGTTGAACAAACCGGACGACGCGATGGGGAACTACAGGCAGGCGCTGGAGATCAAGCGGACGTTAAAACTGAAGGCGGGCGAAGCCCTAGTGCTGGGTAATATTGCGCGGATACAGGCGAGTTTGGGCAAACCGAATGACGCGTACAAGAGCTATAACGAGGCAGAAAAGCTGCAGAGGGAGATTCAGGATAAGAAGGGATTAGGAGTGACACTGATCAATTTGGGGGAGTTGTATCGGGAGCGCAGCAAGTATGAAGAAGCGCTGAAAGCTTATAAAGAGTCGCTGCAGATTCACCGTGAGATTGGAGACGAATACCGGCAGGCGCTGTGTCTCAACAATATCGGAAGCGTGTATTTGGTGACCGGGCCAGCAAGCGATGCGTTGACTTATTTCGAGGGTGCGCTGGACCTGCGCAAGAAAGGCAACGTGCCAAGCGAGATCGGAGAGACGCTACACAATCTGGGCGAAGCTTCTTTGAAAGACGGCGACTATGGAAAAAGTTTGGATTACCACTTGAAGGCGCTCGAACTGTTCCGGAGTTCCGGCGACAAGAGTGGCGCGGCGATCCAGTCCTACAGCTTGGGGACCATTTTTGAATATCAGGGGCGTTACGGAGCGGCGCTGAAGTCGAGAGAAGAAGCGCTCAAGGCGTACCAGGAATTGCAGGATCGCAGTTTTTGGATGGGAGAGATTCTGAGCGGGCATGGGCGTTCCTTAAGCCAGGTCGGACGGTACACCGAAGCCGAGAAGAATTTGAATGATGCAATGGCGCTGGCGAAGGAACTCCAAAACAAAACATTGATCGTCCAGATACTCAATTACCAAGGCGATGTCTTTTACTATCAGGGTGATTTGAAAAAGGCTGCGGACCTGTTCGTGCAGGCGGTGGGGGCGAGCGCCTCCAAAGACGTCGATATCGACGTAGCGTTGCTATCCAAATACAACGCCGCAAAATGCGCAGTCGAGGGAAAAAATGGAAAGATCTCCGTGAGTGGACTACGCACCCTGGTGCAGAACGCAGCCGCGGCGGGCCTCACAAACATTTCAACGCAAGCGGGAATCGAACTGGGTGGAATGCTGCTTAACGCCCGGCAGTATGCAGACGCGCGAAGCGAATTGGAGAAAGCGCGGGCCACGAGCGAAAAACTTGGACTGCAAGCGTCGCTGGCGCGCAGCCAGTTTTTTCTCGGTCGCGCGCTGGAGCCTTCGCTAAACGCCGCCGAGGCGCAAACACACTACGCAGCGGCGAAAAGGATCTTAGAGGCAATCCGCCAGGAATCAGGAAATGAAGCGATCCTGCAAAGGAAGGACTTGGCGGAGATTTCAGTGCATTAACCAAACGAGAGAATTTTGAGCGGGGCCAGACCGGCGAGGTCTGGCCCCGTCGAATTGTTCATGGGGTGTTTGGTACGTTGAAGGGCGGCGTGCGCACCGGGGCAAAAAGGTTCGAACGTACTGTAACGATATAACTACCGGGAGGAAGTTTGTTGGTGTTGATGTCTTGTACGTTGGTATTGTTTTTGTTGTCGAAATGGAATTTATTCGAGTCTCCCCCGTTAATGAGATCGGCAAAACTGATTGGGTTGGCGTTGAGAGCGACAGAAAGGCTAGCGGTTTTGTCGCGCAGGAACGGACCATTGCTACAATTGCCAGAATTGGCGGCCAGCTTAAACGAAACCTCAACGATCGGGTTCTTGTCGGATGCGCTAGTTTGGTATGCAGCTGTCAAGCTGCAAAGAATGCCGGGCGTAGTCGCAAACGGCTTATCGAGAGCGGCGAAGGGCGACAGCCCTGGAGTCTTGCCTCCCATCGCCGGGTCGTCGCAGCTGGGGCAATTTGCGCCGGTATCGACGTAACTCGTCAGGATGTCCTCTGAAAAGGTTGTTGAGTCGGAATTCTCTCCGGGAGCGTGAGCGAATGCGGGGATACGGACGCTTTGCCCGCTATTGTAGTTGAGTGTCAGAGTAATCAGCCCACGATAGTCGACGCCTTTCACCGGAACACCATTCAATCCGCCAGGCAGTGCATCACCGCTGAAATCGTAACGAACGCAATGTGCAACGCTGTAGGTAATGCAGACCGTGCCTGTCGGGAATTCATTGGTATCCAGTGGATTTGGAATGACAATAAACTCATTAGCAGTAACGATGAGATCAAATGTGGTAAGTACTGTCTCGAATTGCACGGTCATGGTTCCATCCCCCTGCGACCCGAAATCGAAGGTAGCACTAGAGATGCCCGACGGATCAGGAGTGAAATGGCAACTGATACTAAACGCGGGATTGTCTCCGGTTATTCCGCCGCAGTTGGCGGAGCTAGCCGCAAAACTTGGAGCGGCGACAAATACCAGCGCAATGGCAAGGAAAGCAAAAAGTCTGGATTTCACGTTCATCTCCTTATGCTTAAGCACACGAATGCATAGATAGTGATCGAGCAGCGGCAAGCCAACGGGCTGGGAGTAATAGCGCGCCTACAACGAGTCGATACCGTTCTGCGGGGAGCTTACCGACGACTGGTCTGCACTTTTTACGCTTGGCAGAATTGCGTGTCAAGGAAAAAAGTGAAAAAACGGCCGGAAATAGAGCCCAATTGTCAGATTTCTCACGCCCACAAGCCTCGATTCGTACGCGAAAAAGACCGTTCCCACTCTGCGGTCCTACACCTTACCGAAGACGACCACCGGAAGGTAGTGCAGAATCCGTGTAAATTGTTACGGTAATCGAGGAATGTTTGTGAGGAGGAGTGCGGCGTGAAGGTAAGATTGCAATTGATGTTAGCCGTGCTATTAGATTTGGCGGTAGGTGAAGAGTTGAGTGCACAGTGGACTGAGCGGCCTTCGGATTCCGAATTGGCTGCCATCAGCGAACGGGGGCGTGAACTTGCGGCCTATGACCAGGCGGTGTGGCACGCTACCGACGCTTTGCAAACGGCCAATCCTAAGACCGCGCAAGGGCAGCGGTGTCTCGCGCGCTTTGCAAACGGCAGCTGGATCGTCGTTTTCGGCTCGCTAAACGCCGACAAAACGAGATTTTCGATCGACTATGAGGCTTTGCAGGGAAGCAAACCTTGGGCCTTCAGCGTGAAGCGCGAGGAACTCCTCCGAGAGGACAGCGATTTTTATCTTTTCGCCGCTCGCGCGGTCGAAACTGCATTAGCGGATTTTGGCGGAACATCACGTCCATACAACGCTGCCATCCTGCCAACGGGGGATCAGCAATTTCATGTTTATCTTTATCCGGCGCCGCTCAAAGCCAATAGCTATCCGCTCGGCGGCGATGTGCGCTATCTGATTTCCGGAGATGGCAAACAAATTCTGCAGAAGAGCGTGCTTCACAAAACAATCATCGAAGTCAGTGCCGCCAAAGCCAAGAAAGGCGTGGCTAGTTCGCACACCCATGTGCTCAGCGACTTTCCGGAAGATACCGACGTTCTGCACGTGTTGCAGCAGGATCCGCCCAGCCCGGAGATGGTCGCCACGCCACACTTCGTCTACGAAATATCAGCCGACGGAACGATTCGCATCAAGCACGGAAAGAAAAGATAGCTGCTAAGGAGCGGCGTGGCTTCCTTCATTTCACTTGCCGTCGCGGCGCTTGGTATCGGATATTCTACCGGCCCGTGATGCCGCAGTGCGTATGGATTCTTGGCTTGCGCTAGCATCACTTGGTCGCGGATTCTCCGAGCTTGTGTTTTGCATCCACAGGAATTGCACAACGAAACCTATTGATTCTGCAGTCTTTAGTCGCGGCCAAAAGTCTCATCTAGCGCATCCATATTTTGCGTTGGACGCAGGGAAAGGCCAGCCCCTACAGTCCCAAGACTGGCGTTGTGTGCCCTTTTGTTGAACTGACGTGCCAGCGAACAAACCGATGACCGCAGCGGCTACACCAATACGGCGCAACGTTGCTCCCGCTTTCGTGAACTATCAACTGGACTCTGCCTACGACGAAATGTTTTCCGCGCCCGGCGTTGCGCGAGAGCACTATCGCGCTTTGCAGAAAACGCTCCTTGGCCTCGCGCCCGAAGAGTTGCGCCGCACGCAGCAGGCCGCGGACCTTACCTTTCTGCAAGAAGGCATCACGTTCACTGTCTACGGCAGCAAAGAAGGCACCGAGCGCATTTTTCCGAACGACCTGGTGCCGCGCATCATTCCGGCGCATGAATGGATG
>Ga0207641_10006072_pt1 | contig 10225 bp, 13 predicted proteins | sample KBSSwiS62_FD_184306 | JGI IMG/M metagenome (GOLD analysis project Ga0207641, IMG submission 184306) | Switchgrass rhizosphere microbial communities from Kellogg Biological Station, Michigan, USA - KBS Switchgrass S6-2 (SPAdes) (version 2) | ecosystem: Host-associated > Plants > Roots >... | reverse complement strand
TCCACAAGCCAACCATAGCACCCGGGTTGCCAAAAATGCTAAACGCTGAAAAAGCTTCTCGGTTACGAACGCTCTCCCATTAGAGCCAAGCTCACCTACGTCAATGCTAATGGCCTCATCATCGGCATCTCCCAAGAAAAGGGGACAGGTACATTTTCTTGTCGAAAAGAGGGCTAATTGATAAGGAAAAGGCATGCCGCGCCTGGCCCGCCGTCGCCTGCAGCGAGGGTACTTTCATGTGCTCAACCGAGGCAATCACCGGCAAACGCTTTTTCATGGCCCCGAGGATTTCGTATTCCAGCCTCAATAAGAGTACATGAAAATGAAGCCCATTCTTCTTATCTTAATTTGTTTTATCGTATTTGATGCTGCCCTCGTAGCTGACTCTCCGTCCAACGAAAAGTTGAAACAATTGAGGCATCAATTGGATGTGGCCTCCATGCCACCGCCGCAGGGTGGATATAGTGCGGGAGTGGATGCTTACATCGCCCTCATGAAACTTGATCCGGCAGGATTTGAAGTATTAACCGAGGCGTGGGCGTACGATCCGATTCCTGAGGAAAACTGGTTGAACTGGAAATGGGAGTTTCTAGAGCGATTTGCCGATAGCAAGGGAGGTAACGATGCCACAGTCGATGCCTACGGCAATTACCTGGATCGTAAAATGGCGAAAGACGATAAGTTCGCGACAGCCTCGGCTGATCGGCTTGCGAAGATCAAAATTTATACGGATGAAGCCATCGTCTCCATTTGGTTGCCTGGCGGGCTTGGTTCTCGGCGGGTGGGCTACACGGCGCTCAAACAAAGGCATCCCGATCTTCCGGCTTTCGATTATCAAGCGAGTGATGGCAAAAGAACCAAGCAGCTTCAGGAAATTGATGCTTTCCTGAAAGCTAAGAAATGACCTTGAGATCGCGCGCGCCCGTAAACAATCATGGCGCAATAGTCGGGACGGCCTCATTGACAACAACGGCAGGAACCACCAGTCACGGGGTCATGCTCCTCCCGATAGAATTCGTGACCGACGACGGCAGTGGCGGGTTCGCGCAGCAAACCTTCACCTATAATGGTACGGCCACGCCCATTATCGACACTTCATCATCGACGGCCAGGGCAGGAAAAAGGGGACAGGTACATTTTCTTGTCGAAAAGAGAATCCCAAAGGACTTATGTATCCGCAGGTAAGTAGTACTTTTTGGATAAGATCAGAAGATTGGAGCCAAGCAAATGACCGAGCATATAAAATTCAACCTTAGCATTCTGATATTTTTTGTTTTTTTGATTGGATTCGCCTCGGGCCAAGATCAAGAACTCAAAATCCAATTTCAAAAAGCCATGGAGGCGCATTCTGAAAAAAGGGATCTTTCTTGGATTACGTCTGAACAGCGGAAAATCCTCATTCAACAAGCCAGAAACGATCTAAACAGTCCCATAGAGAGTGTTAAAACATCTGCTAAAGATCAACTTACCACTCTAGATGATGAAGCGATGTTGCAACAATTAGCCAACGAATCAAAAGCAGGGAATGGTTTATCCGAGTATATACTTTTGAACTATGGTAATGAGATTGCGTTGAAGTACCTAACCGATGCTATTTACAACGGCTCCTCTAAAGCATCTGGGGAAGGAGATGTAATGGGAATTTCCGAAATGGATGCTGCGGTGCTCGGCGCTTTCCGGATCATTATTCGCTCTAAATCCTTTCCAGAAGAAACAAGGAAATGGGCAAAGAAAATCGAGTATCGCGCCAGAACCACCATGATCGGCCTGGGATCTGACGGAAGCGCCGTAAAATCGATCCGCCTATGGTGGGAGCATAACAAGGAGGCGGTCCTCTCGAGGCAATATGCCAAAGCCACTTGGCTCCCCTCCGCAAGCGAACAAGTATCTGATAATCCAATCGTAATTAAGGCAAACTCCTCCCATCGATCGGATCCGCTTAATCCTGCTTCCGCCTCAGTCCTTCCTCCCCGGCCTTCCACGAATCCATCTCTTCCTTCATGGATATACGCCGTCGCTATCTGCGGCTTAGGTCTAATAGGAGGTCTGTGGTACCGTTTCAGGAAGTGAACTCCACAAGCCAACCATAGCACCCGGGTTGCCAAAAATGCTAAACGCTGAAAAAGCTTCTCGGTTACGAACGCTCTCCCATTAGAGCCAAGCTCACCTACTTCCACTCAACAGCCAAACGGCTTGCCCACCTCGTACCGCTGTCCCGGTCATGGCCCCAAGATTACGCCCGGTTCCTCGACCTGATCGCCGCGGCCCCCAAGCGCTCCAAACTAACCCTGTGGCCTATGGCCCGTAAACCGGTACCTTTTTCGCCTTTCTTTCCGTTAAATTGCCGTTTTTTCAACAATCACTGGTAAAAATCCGGGCACTTTGCCCCCACCCCTTCAGAGGTAAGACACCCCATTTACTGGTAGAAATCCGGGAAATCGAAAAGCCCGCCTCATGCCCACCCCGGAGAACCTGCCCAGCCCTCCACCAGCCGCCGAAGCCGGGCCGGCCCAGCCCCTTCTCCCCTCGCCATTTTTGCCTGTCCCTTTGCGCCCCGCCTGTTATGCCAAGAGGCAACCAACATGTACCTGCGGCCCCAACTCCTCCCCCTCCTCGCCGGATGCTTCTGGCTGGTATTCACCACCGCCACCTTCGCCGGCGAGGTCCAGCGCATCGCCGTCCTCTCCGCCTTCAAGCCGGAGATGAAGGCGGTCGAGGCACAGATGTGCCCAAAAGGGACACCGATCAAGAGCACCACGATCAACGGGACCCGCTTCGACGAAGTCGACCTCAACGGCTACCACTTTGTCTTTGGCCTCACCGGGCAAAGCATGGTCAACGCCGCGATGAACACGCAACTGGTCATCGACCGGTTCAAGGTCGATGCCGTGGTCTTCTGCGGAATCGCAGGTGGCATCAATCCGAAGCTTCACCCCGGCGACGTCATCGTGCCCGGCGAATGGATCCACCAAATGGAATCGGTCTGGGCGAACCCGGACCCGAATAATCCCGACAAGCATATCCTGCCAACATGGTGGACACCGAAGTACGGGAATTTCCACGGCATTTATCCGAACGACGTCACCGTCGTCCGCGAGGGCTCCTCAGAACCCGAGGACAAGCACTCCTTCCCCGCCGATCCCGCGCTGCTGGAGGCGACCGCGAAGACGGCCTCCAAACTGGACCTGGAGGGCCCTGACAACACCAAGGCGCAGGTGATCATTGGCGGTGGCGGCATGAGCGGCCCCGTCTTTCTCGACAACGCGAAATTCCGCGCCTTCGCCTGGAAAACCTGGCAGGTAAATGGCCATGACATGGAATCAACCGCAGTTGCGCAAGTAGGTTGGATCAATCACATTCCAGTTCTGGTCATTCGCGGCTTGTGTGATCTCGCCGGTGGCCAGACAGGCACCGTCCAAACGACCAAGTTTCTCGAACTTGCCGCAAAGAATGCAGCGATCGTGACCTCGCAAACCTTGCTCAACCTGCCTCGCCCAAGCAAGCCCATCCCCTAGGTTTCCGGCTCGGACATTTTGCGCTTGTGATGGAAAGGATCGTGCAAATCACGGCGGTCAGATGCGTCCTTGATCCATGGGGCATTTTCTCTAGTTCGTTCCGTCAGAATAACCTGCAACTCTTCCTCAGAGAGTGGCACAGCCGCTGCCAGATACTAGGCATGAACCTCATTGTACTAATTATCGTGCTGGCAGTCTTGTTTGGTGGCGGCGGCTATTACTATGGCGGCGTAGGATATGGCGGCGGCGGACTCGTCTCCGTTCTTATCCTGCTGCTCATCCTGCGCGTGCTGGGAATCATCTAACTCCCAACAGGGTTGGGAGGAGAGAAGACAACTTTAGAGCTACTTCGTCGGTGAAGCTGTCTTGATCTTTTTCAACTCGGCAAGGCGGACTTCGGTGGTCTCGGTGAAGCTCGCGGCCATGAGACGCTTGTAGGTCGCCTTGTCGGGAGCGCCTTCGGCGACATACTCGCCTTGCGCCTGCCGGAATTTAAGCCAGGCATTTTGTGCATCCGTGAATTTTTCGCGAACAGCAGCTGAGTCCAAGCCAACGAGAATTTTCTGGTAAGTCTTCGTTAGCTCCTGGTCGAGCTGGTGATAATCAGCCCAAGCCTTGGTATTCGCTTCGGTCATATCGTCGTTCTTTTCAGCGTAAGAGAGTTGGAGGGAGCCCAAGCAAAAGAGACACCCGACAACGAGCAGGAGATGGAAATAGGAGCGCATAAGGAATTGATATGTCACCGCCAAGAAAAGAAGAAGAAAAGAAGATTTTTCCCATCAGCGCCCTTGAGTCTTGGGGCGGGATGTTCTAACCATCGACATGTGGTTTTGGCTTCTGGACGTCGTTTGGTTTGCGGGTCTGGCCTGCATTCCCCATCTGCTGCTCCTGAATAAGCGTCCTACGGCCACGCTGGCCTGGCTGTGGGCCATTGTCCTGTTCCCCTTTTTCGGGCCGTTACTCTACCTGATGATTGGATCGGAACAGGTGAAACGACGGCGCATGGACCGCCGAATTGCTTTTCGGGACACAAGCAGCCGGTCCTCCGCGAGATCTGATGCGGACAAGACTTGGAAGACACTCTCCCGGAAGAAACCCCTCGCCCCGACCGCGCATATTTTTCTGGAGAGTCTTTCCAACATTACACAATTACCGGGCGCAACGGCCAGTGGACTCCACATCCTGCGCAAAGGAAGGCCCTATTATGATTCTCTTCAGGAATCGATCCGGCAGGCCGAGCATACGATCGAATTCCAGTCGTATATTTGGCGCGACGACGAGGTGGGCCTGGAATTTCTGGAACTCCTGATCGCGGCCGTAGGCCGTGGTGTAACGGTGCGGGTGTTGATCGACGAACTGGGCTCCTTCTGGCTCAAGGAAAGTTATTTCCGGCCCCTCTTGCAGGCAGGCGGACAATTTTCCTGGTGCCACACACTTTCGCCCTTGAGAAACCGCTATTCGTTCAATCTCCGCAATCACCGCAAGCTCCAGATCATCGATGGGAAGATCGCCTATGTCGGCGGCATGAATCTCGGCCGTGAATATGTGGGACTAAATCCGAGTTACGGCGACTGGGCCGATGTCCAGGTCCGCATGGAAGGGAGCGTCGTGGAGGTGCTGCACCAACTCTTCGCCGAGGACTGGTTCTTTGCGACCGGCCGGGATGATCTTGCGCAACCGCCCAAGGTTACGAAAGTTCCCGACGATGCGAAATTCGTCCAAGTCCTGCGGGGCGGGCCTGACGAGGAAGACCAACCGATGCTACGTACCTGCCTGGCCCTGGTCACGGAGGCCCGGAGCCGCCTGTGGATCGCGGCGGGATATTTCGTCCCGGGAGAGACCATGCTGACGGCCCTGCAGGTGGCTGTTTCGCGTGGGGTCGATGTGCGCCTGCTCGTTTCGCTGAAAAGCGAGCATCCAGCGCTGGTCAAGGCGGGACGATCCTATTATGACGCTCTCTTGCGCCGGGGCATCAAGATTTATGAATACGACCGGGGCATCGAACACTCCAAGTATATGATCATCGATGAGGACTGGACTTCCATCGGGTCGAGCAATTTCGACGAACGCTCGATGCGTCTTAACTTTGAATTGAGCCTGCTCACTTATGACCAAGGCACAAATCGCGAGCTTGCGGCGATTTTCCAAAAGACCATTGACGAGGCCCAGGAGATTGACCGGAAAGTTTTCTCGCAACGTCCCTATATGGAAAAGTTGATGGAATCGGCGCTACGACCGCTGTCACCCGTTCTCTAGTATCTCCATGACTTGGCTTCTCTCTCTCCTTTTGCGGCCCTTCCTTCCGTGGGCCACCCGGTGGGTCCAAAAGCAGGAAGCCCTTATCATCGCGCAGGGACGATCTCTCACGCGGGATGAATTGGACGACGCGCGGCGGGCGGGCGTCAGTTCACCTGAAAAAATCCATCTTCTGGTTGTACCTTTGATCCAACCATCGCCTCATCCGCTGATCACCGTCGGTTCCAAGTTTGCCAATTTGATTGGACCACACATTGCGGGGCTGACCTTGAACTATGGGATCTACATCCGGCAGGACTGCGTGGATTACCGTCGTCATCGCGAACTTTACGTCCATGAATTCTGCCATGTCGGACAGTATGAGCGCCTCGGCTCAATTAGGGACTTTCTCAGCGCCTATCTGGTGGAGTGCATTTCTCCGGGGTATCCCCTGGGAGTGTTGGAACAGGAAGCGATCCAAATAGCGGCCAGGATCATACGCGCAGACTCGTAGACGAAGAACTGACCATGAAACCCAGCGATATATACGCCTTGAATATGCTGGTCGCCCCGGTCCTGCTCCTCTTCTTTCATTGGGCACAACCCCGTGCTACATGGCTGAAAATCACTTTCATCTCCGCGCCCATCTCATGGCTCCTGATTAATTCCGCGCTTAAGCTGGATCCTCCGGACAATGGTTTCGTCGCCATCGTCTATTTTTTCGGCGGCTGGCTTTTATTGCCTTCTGTCTGTATTGTACTGTGCCTTTTCGAGTGGCTGGTTTTCAGGATTTTGGGCATTGCAAAGGAATCGCCCCGTCTCCGCCTCATGGGCCAAAGCGGGTGCGTCATACTCGGACTCCTTATGGGTGCCTTCACGACCTACGGCCTCTTTGGACGGATCGATGCCACCGTCGCCCTTAAAAACGCAGACTTTATTCTCAAAGCTCATCAGTATGTCCCTACTCAACCGAATCCGCCCGAGTGGATCAATGGCTATTGGGTTATTCGCTATCCTCATTCAACTTTTGGAGAAATCGAATTGGACCGGAATGGAAGAATGTCCAGAATCGGTAACGGTCCGTGATAATTTCAGCCTAACCCGCACATTGCAGAGGCAGGAGGGAACCTTCTCGCAAAAGGCAGCTTACATTCTGAAGCGCGTTTTTTGTAAGTATCTGTCTGCGGGGCACATCTCCAAGCGCACTGGTTTTGGCATGCCCGATGCAATTTGAATAGAAGATTCGCCAGCGTATTCATCCGGGCCAATCCCGAGTGGACTGGCGAGTCCAAATTTAACCCCTCATGCCCATGAAAACATCATCCACCCTCAAAGCCTTTCTCGTCGCAGGAATTGCCAGCGCCAGCTTGAGCGTCACACCGATTCTCCAGGCACAAACGATGCCCGTCGATACGGCCCAAAGTTCAAAGTCGCCGGACAGTACGGCGGAAAAGAACAATGCCTCGACCGGCACCGGTGCCACCGCTGCCAGTGCACCAGACAAAACCAACTCCAAGGACACGACCAATTCCCTCGATAAACATCCCTCAACCGCCAGCACCGGTTCCGCGGACAAATCAGGGACGAAGGATCCGAATGGCCCTCCCGATCAGACCTCAACCTTGGCTTCCAAAAAATCGGCAGACAGATCCAGCGAAAAATCCGGACCTGTCTCCGACCAGGAATTCATTCAGAACGCCGCCCAAGGTGGCATGGCAGAAGTCGAATTGGGCAAACTGGCGCAGGAAAAAGGTTCCTCTGCCGATGTGAAGCAATTCGGTTCAAAAATGGTTACAGATCACTCCAAGGCCGATGCGGATCTAAAGGCAGTAGCCGATAAAAAAGGTATCACCGTACCCACCAATCTCGATGCAAAGCATCGGGCATCAGTAGATCGACTCAGCCATCTTTCTGGGAGCGCATTTGATCGCGCCTATGTCCATGCCATGGTGAAGGACCATGAAAAAGATGTGTCCGAGTTCCGCGAGGAAGCCAATTCGGCGCAAGATCCGGATGTGAAGAATTTTGCCGATTCGACACTGAAGGTGATCGAGACCCATCTTTCCGATATCAAAAGCATTCAGGGGAAGATGCAATAAACTCCACTGCACTACTTCTCTCTCGTTCTTGAGAGAGAAGTAGTGAGTGAAGCAGCTGGGTATCCTTTTCCCCAGATGTGATTTAGCGCATTCGATTTTCTACATTTAATGGCACGAGTCAGGCTCTTTTCCTTATGAATACTATGAATTCCGCTCACGACGCGTTTATTTTTATGGCCAGTGTTGTCGGTCCGGGAGTTCTACTTTTGTCTCTTGTTTTAGTATATCGCTCATGGTTGTGGCGGGCCCGTTTCAGGCAAAAGCATAAATAAGAGTCGTCGTCCTTCAGCGTTGGCTGGGAAGCCGTTGCGGAGGTGGCAAAAGATGTCTTGGACGCGAAGACTGACACTGTTAGAGGATCAAATCCGGTAAATTTTACCCATCCTGTCAGCGTATATAGAAGGTCATGACTCAAAGTCAGGATTAATCAAGGCGGTGGGACTCGGTCTCCTTGCGGCGACGTTGCAACAAAACGAGACCGAATAGACCCAGACTTATCATGGCATAGGTCGAAGGTTCGGGTACAGCGGCGCCGGTGAAGGGCACCACATCGGCAAAGGTATTGCCCAAGCGCAATTCGTCCACGGTTCCTACCATTTGGGTACCCCCGCGGACCGCAAGGTAAGTCGTTGAGGTGTTGATTGCGCCGGTTATCGTCGTTCCGCCGGAGGTTGGTGTAGTATCAAGATTCGGATTAAGCCACCCCGTTACCGTATCCAAGGCAGGGTTGGAATTGAAAGTGAGCTTGGCCACGATCAGGAAAGTAGAACCTGTCGACCCGGTCGCTGCCCCGACTTGGCTGGTCGTCACACCTGATTGCACAAAAACGCCCGCAGACGAGATACTGAATCCGTAGCCACCACCGTTACCTGGATCCTGGCTTTGCGTCATGAAAACCTGGATATTGGAATTCCCATAGGAAGTGGCGTTGACGAGGGCAGACAGCCAGACGGAATTCCCATTATTAAAGGTTCCAACCGGCGGGGTAAAAGCCCGGTAATCGGCCATCTTCGCCGCATTACTGGTGTCGGCGACGGCATTTCCTGCCACCGTCAGGACGTTCCCAAGTCCGTCGGTATAATTCAGACCAGACGAAGTAACGGTCATGGTAACTTCCGCAGCATTATTTGTCTTCGTCCATGTCCCCGTCCATCCGGGATTTCCGAGCGGAGCTCCCCCATTTTGCCCCGACAGATTCGTACTGGCAGTGTAACTGAACTCATCACTGACGATGATCTGCGCTTGGACTTGATTATCGCTCAAAAGAGCCATCAGCAAGAGAAGTCCGGCAGCCTTTGAAAGGTTCTGGAAAATTCGCATGGAAAAAGTGTTAATGAAATTTTTGTAATCCAACAACTATGCGGACGCGTTAATTGTAACGCGGTCATGCTTCATCCAGCGACCGGTGGACGAAGCAAGAGGAAATGAAATTTCGCCGCAAGAGCAGACGTCGTCAGCTCACTGTGTGCTTTTCGTATGCGACCGAGGTGAGACACTTCGCCCGCCGAAATCAGCGCGCTCCGGCACACTCGGGCCATCACGCCAGTTGGAAGGAACCGACAGATAATAGGGATATTGTGGGAGGGAAAACTCGTTACGGTTGATCGCCGCCACAACGATGTCGACAGCCTTGCGCCCGGCAAACCAGCACATCTGATCCATGCTGGCAAAATAGGGATCACGGTGCGCGTGCAAGTGCAGATAAGCAAGGTCATCAGGTATGCGAAACCCTTCCTCCCGCAAAACGTCGGTCAGATGATAAAGCTGCGACATGACGACCTGGGGCCGTTTTTTTCGGATCCATTCGCGCAGCTGTTTGCGATGACGGGAGTCGAAATGGGTGTACTCGTTTGCGCCCTCCAACATGAGGGTGGGCACACTCAGCTTGGACGAGATCACATGCGGCGCAACTTCGGCCGCTGCACGCATGCCGAAATTGAAACGGCGGTCCATTTCCGGGCCATTGACGATGCCGATGCGCGTAAAGCCCCGCATTTCCAGATGGCGGACGGCATCGAGCACACGGCCGTAGGCGTCGGAGATGACGCGCGTCAGATGATTGTGCGCTACGCTGTAACCCAGGGCCACGGTCGCGAAGCCCTCGAAATCAAAATGAAGGTCCGTTCCCGGAACAGGCACCGGCATGAGGATGATGCCACGAACACCCCGACTGTGCAGAATTTCACGCAAACGTTCGGGCGTCATTTCGGATGGATGCAGGATAAATTCCTCAATGGGGTAGCCGTATTTTTCCGCCTGTTCGATCGCTCCCTCTTCATAGCCGAGCACGCCCCGGATTGGGCCGACCTTGACGAGCGCGAGATTGGCCAGGGCCGACTGACCGCGAGCCCGCGCACTCATCAGCGCTGAGACCAT
>Ga0207641_10006070_pt1 | contig 10231 bp, 17 predicted proteins | sample KBSSwiS62_FD_184306 | JGI IMG/M metagenome (GOLD analysis project Ga0207641, IMG submission 184306) | Switchgrass rhizosphere microbial communities from Kellogg Biological Station, Michigan, USA - KBS Switchgrass S6-2 (SPAdes) (version 2) | ecosystem: Host-associated > Plants > Roots >... | reverse complement strand
CAGATAACAGCACCTCGACCATCTCTACTGCCAGCACACAGATAAGTACCACGCAGCCTATGTTTAGTGCGACATTGACGACTGCTGGGACAAACGTAAATGCTACAGGAGACGGCACCGCATATACAGTGCTCTTCGATACCGCCCTAACTAACCAAGGGTCCAACTATGTCACTGGGACTGGAATTTTTACAGCCCCAGTGACAGGGGTTTATCTTTTCATATTCAACGTGATAACGAACAACTTGGCTCTGGTAACCGCTTTGGAAGCTGATTTTGTTCTTAACACTGGACGGTGGATTGGTAACTTTACAGATGTTGACCTGCCTATAGGCGCTACACAGGCGTTTGGCGCTTCTGCAATCATACCTCTATCGGCTTCCGATACATGTAAAGTGGTAGTGACAGCTTCGGGAGCCTCAAAAACGACATCCATTATACAGAATACGGCAGCTAACCCTAACACATACTTCTGCGGATATCTAATGCACTGATGCGCCCAATAGCGCTTTCATGGCACTGTAAAGGCGATTTATCCACCCCTAGGAGTCCCTATGGCCACCAACAATGCGGTCAACAAAATCCCTGTCATCACAGGAACTTCCAACCAGATAACGGTTGTTAACGCTGCAGACAATAGCACTTCCACGATCTCCGCCGCCAGTACACAGCTGAGCACAACACAACCTATGTTCAGCGCTACTTTAACATCGACTATAGCCGCTGCAACGGGAGATGGAACCGCATACACGGTTCTTTTCGATTCCGCACTGAATAACCAAGGGTCCAGCTACAACACGGGCACTGGAATATTCACCGCCCCAGCCACAGCAGTCTATCTTTTTGTCACAGGTATTCTTACTCAAGCGGGAGACATCAACACTAGCGTAGAGCTAGACCTTACTCTTAACACAGGCAGGTGGGTGCTAGCCTACAGCTCAATTTCGGTAGCAGCAACAGCGCTGGTATTCTATAAGGGAAGCGCTATCGTACCATTGACGTCTGGAGACACGGCTAAAATAGTATATACGGCATCTGGAGCTTCCAAAACATCAACAGTGAATGGCACCGCAAACCCCAATCCAAACTGCTATTTTTGCGGCTACCTATTGCATTGACAACTCAACAATGGCTGTCGGTGTAGCGTGAGCCAATTTGTTAAGGTTGACGAATTGGCTCACAAAGCCCTCAAAAGACCCTAAAACATCCTTGACGTCGCCCCAGCTGGCTGCCATCCCTGGCTATTTGTGAAGCCCGGGTACTGCATGGGATTCCTCTGCCATTGCTTCTCCTGCGCCTGTTGATGGCGCTCTAGCTTAGAGAGCTCCTTCAGCGTCCCTCTAGTCCCGAAGTGAGTGAAGATTGCATATCTCATCGCGTCTACGGCGTGGTCACGCTGCTTGAGCGGTTTGTCCACGCCTAGACGTGCAGATGAAACGTCCCAGACATACCCCTCTATCTCCTGGATGAGGTTGCGGCAATCGTGGCCTCCTGCGCCTCTGCAGATCGCCAAGTCCCCTTGCGTGAAGAGAGAAGCACAGAATCGGATGCCATCCAGAACGTCGTTCTTCGCCGGAAAGACAGGCTTGCGGCATCGCTTCAGTTCTGTCTCGAATGACTGCGCAGCGGGATCGAGGTAGTACGCCTGGACTGGATACTGGCCGAAGATATTGTGCAGGTCCTGCGCGAACTCCGTATCCGTTTTCTGAAAGTTCATCACCTTGGGATCCCAGTAGTACTCCTTCTCGATCCAGATGGCAGGATGCACGTCATCGTTGAAGCCCACTAGTACAGCAGCGAAAGGGTTAGTTGTTCCATAATCCACACCAGCAACGTAATATTTCGCATACGACGGAGGCTCGCGCCTACAGTGAATTTTCTGATCGAAGAAGTCGTAGACGCTTCCCTCTGCCAGGACCCATTCTCCATTGATGAACCTTCGGTACCAGAGTCCCTGGTACTCAGACTTTAGGGCTTTTATGTAATTCTGGCTCAGTGACGGGTTGTCCTCTAGGTTGAACTTGAAGACCTTCAGATCCAGCTCGGCTTCCCGATCTATGAACTGCGTCTTCAGCCAGTGATACGGGGAGTCCGGGTTGGTCGTGGCAAAGAGCTTAGCCCCATCTACGGATAGCCTGGAAAGAAGCATGCGGAAGAAGCTCTCCGGGACAATCGTCGCCTCGTCTACCAACGCCCCGGCGAAGGTCGCCCCTCGAATCTTAGCTTCCGCACGCTCATCGTTAGCCCCGACTACATAGACCTTTCTGCCGAAGAGTGTGAACTCACCTAGGCCACGGTTGTAGCGAACCAGACCTTCAGTTAGCTCCTGCATCAGGCTGATCACGTTGTGCAGTACGGTGCGCTCACTCTTCCCGCAAATCACATAGACCCCTTCGGGCCCATGCCTTAGCTCCTCCATGAAGCGCAGCAAACATATGAAGGACTTCCCGCTACGGACTGCGCCCTCAAGGATGTTGATACGCGCGTCCATGCGCTGGAAGCATTCAGCTTGCCTTACCGAGGGGCCCTTCTCATACATCTTCGATATCCGTGATGGCTTCTTTACGCTCGTCTTTCTTCATCTGGGCGACAAATCTATCGAAGGCCGTTGCGAAGACCTCTTCTCTTGCCTCACCTTGCGCTTCTTTCCAGCCGTGCTGGCATGCTAGGAAGAAGATAGCGTAACGATGGGCGACACGCCCATACGCCGCCCCTTTAGACATCATATGTTCCTGCCAGTCCTTGCCCCACATGAACGCCTCTTTGAAGCGCTCATGATGACGGGCATACTTAAGCATGTGACCAGTACGTATGCCGTTGATGAAGGCGAAGTCACCCAGCATGAATTGTTTCTCGGTTTTGACATTGTCATTCACCCATGCCACTAATCGGTCAGCAAGCTCGTCTAATTCCGCGCACGTCTTGCCACTACCGTACATGTAGTCGACTCTCTTGGGAGGGGTATCTTGATTAGTGACGCAATCGTAACGGGTAGTCATCATCGCCCCCTTTTTATCCGCAGCTTCTCCTTCATCTTCTCTCCTACCTCACATACTGCATCACGCTTCTTGTCCATCTTCTCCAGGGTCTTCAAGCCCCTGCCGACCTTACTTTCTTCTTTCTCAAGTTGGCGTATCTTCTTGTCCATGTTAACCCCTCTTTGGTTTAGGTTTTTGTCCGCGACGCGCCTCACTATAGGCTATCGCGACAGCTTGAGACTGCGGCTTTTTCGCGCGCATTTCTCTCTCTATATTCTCGCCGAACCCTTCACGGGTGCTAGCCTTCTTACCTTTCACAAGTGGCATATATACCTCACGAGTCTCCACCTTCTCCAAATCCAGGGTCATCATCTGGCGCTTGTCCTCCATAGAGACGATCTAAGAGACTTCCCCCTACATCATCTCCTTCACCACACACAAAGTCACTTACATTCACGTGTTCCATGGGCTCCCACTCGTCATCTTCAGGCGCATCTTCAAAAAACCTACCCATGACAACCACCCCTCCACTCCACACGAATCTCCACACCGTGCTTCTCCCGGTACCACTTCCTACAGGAAGCGCCCCATACGCATCCATCGTCCTTCCAGACGATTCCTGTCATGGCATCTAAATAACTTTTCAATAAATTGTCAACATCCGGACGAGTATATTTGGGGTATATCTCCCCAGAAGGGGTATAGAATTCACCCAACAGGAAGTAAGTATCGCTAGATTCACCCCTCCCCTTAAACGCCTTTGGAGTCTGAAAGAACATGTCCACAGTAACGCATACGCCCCCTTCGATCATCCTAAACGGCTCCCATGCCTCCGCAATCTCCTTCTTCAACGCGTCATGCTCCTTCTGTTTGGGCTTCCACACGCCCCCATTCTTACTCACCCGAGGCCTTTGGCATGCCAAGGGTTCACTATCCAGCGTCAGCAACCTCATCATAGACTCACCAAGTTTGTGAATGTCCTCCATAAATGCACTAAATTCACATTTTAGTGCGAAAACGCGTCAATTCCTACAAAAATTGACCGTGAATTGACCAAATTTCAATCCATCCCCATCCAACAGCTGATAATATTTAAACGCCTTAGTCTTCCAGTTAAAATACAACCCCAAACCACTATATCCCAATAGGTTATCGCACATTCCAAACGCCATTCTGTCTAACACCTCTACCTTTGGATCGTCCCATTCCATCACAGCTGATAATTTCTATCACCCCAGCCGATAATCCCCCTCTCCCTAGGGAAAATACAAACACGTTCAAGAAGGCCCAAATAACGCGTTTTAAGAGGGGGTCACCCCCACCCCACTATGGTCATAGCTCCCCCTCCCCTAACCCCCTCTTAAAACGCAGCAGAATGGCCAGGAAACGCATTCCCAATGCCCGACTCAATCCCCAACCCCATAACGCCCCTTTATAAAAATCATCAGCTCCATCAACTCCCTAGTCCTTACACCACCACTCATCTCACTCAATAACCCATCCATATGCCCCAATACCTCACGCAAACTCCCAGTATACCTACCCCTCATACCGTTGCCACCATAACCCCTACCCCTCTCATTCATAAAACCCCATAAACCCTTCCCTAGACTGCTCACACTAAATAAACCTATCCGATACTCGTTCGGCATCACCTCCGTCACCTTCAACACATCGTACCCCCTACGTTAAGGCAACTTTGCCCCGTGAGAATTTTTTTGTGGGTGTTACAGAGAAGAATTAATACTATAAAAGGGACGCATACCCCCCTTGGCTTGGCTTCCGTTTCGTTTCCATTGCCAAGGGCTGATAATCACAGTCGTTCATAGAGTCTAGTTTAAGCCATTCTAAGCACGGGTCAAGGCGCATGGCTACCTTGACCCTCATTGATGCTAGACCCTAGCTTAAATCGCTTCCTATTGCCTCTCAGTAGCAATAGGCGCGCTTGCCATAGACGTGCTTAAGAAAGGCACCCAACAACGTCGCTAAGTCACAGCAGTCGTCGTCATAATGGTCCATCTCCCTCAACTTGCCCCTCATGATTGCTGTCAGGTCCGTCGCATTGCCTATCGACCATGCCGTAGACGAGATGCGATGATCGATGAAGGTCATATCATCGCTAGCCTTGTCGCTAGCGTTGCGTATCTCAAACTGACCTAGGCTCAACGCCCCTGGCTCATCACGGTTGACCCGTCGTATCGCTTTCATCTGCGCACCCTTTGGTTGTGTGGTTGTTATGTCTATATCATACCATATTGATGTGATCACGTCAAGCGATAGAGATGAGATTCCCTAACTTTCCCATCAGGCTGAGCTAGCCTATATCGCAAGGGCTGATAACTACGGTTATGTTGCGCACTCACCCCACTCACGCTTCGCGTGAAGCCTATTCGTCTTTGTAAAGATATCAACCCCTCCCACAGGCCTTATCAGCACCTACCTAGCTTTCTCTCTTTTTCTAATCACTCCAACTTGACATGATCTCATCAACATGATAAGATTAGGGAAATCAAGCAAGCTAGTCTCCTCAACCCTGCACCGTCAGGGTGAGTCGTAGCAGCTCACTCGATCCAACAACCACACACAACCAAAGGCCATCAATGTTTCACATAGCCCCCTATATCCTACTAGGTAGCGTTGAACGCCTGTTCACGCTATCAGCCACGGTCCACAGGGCCATCTTCGAGGTGCCATATGTCTAGCCCAAAGCTGACTCCATGGAAAGAGTACCTCCTGTGGAAGTCCTCATGGTATAGAAACTATATCAAAACCCCCTATCGATCCGAGTTGAAGGGGTCGCTAGAATGGCTAAACAATTACCCTGAACGCCCTGATGAATTGCCTACTCTCACGCCCGCCCACATTGAGAAACTGTTAGACTGGAGTGGGGCTTACTAACCCAGCGCCCGGGGAAACCCGGGCCTTCTCTTTTGCCCCGTCGACCATCCCATTTTTGCCTCATCGATGGCGCATATCGTGGTGTCCATTGGTGGCGTCCATCATCCCATGACGTCCATGGCTAAGTGGTGTCCATGGCCTCCGTTAGTGGTGTCCATGGCTAAATCTGACCCCAATTTCTCACTTCATGGCGAACTTGTAAGTGGCTAATCCTTAACGCTAGCCCCTAACGCGGGCGCGCGCACGTAGTTTAATGAATATAACTGAACATAAGCGATAGGTGTACGGGTGGTTGTAATTCCTACTCTCCTACGGAGAGTAATGGGCTAAGGAAGGCTAATGGGCTACGCAGGTCTAAGGAAGGCTAATGAGTTGGGGAAGGCGGCATGTCCGCTAGGTCATGGGAGTTTCCTAGGGGGGGCATAGGAATTACCCCGTGAGGTAGGGAAGGGGGTGGGGTACTATTGGCGAGGGGTCTATGCCAAATCGAGATGGCGTGATTATATATTAATATATTATTACTGTCTTTGGGTGTATCTTAATTGGTTTTAGGTGGGATGGTGTGGAATTGTTTGGGTGTGATGGGGGAGTTATATTTGGGTTCTAGTGTGATGAGGTTATGGAGTCGGGAGATATTGCAGGTGAGTTTGAATGGTATGGAGTAGAACGTTTGGAGTGCTTCTTCTTCCTGTGGTGTGGGTCCGTGGATATTGCGAGTGGATTCTAGCCATCGGAGTCGGATGGGAGAGATGTGAGTGTATTCGGCGAGTTGTTTACGTGAGAGGCAGAATGTCTTACGAAGTTGTAGTAGGAGTGTGGGTACGGGGAGTTTGGAGTAGAGTAACTTCGTTACCCTGGAGGAGACTTCGAGAGAGTATGGCTGAGTCATGTTTGCCTTTGGGTTGATGGGAATGCCCCGCAAGCGGGGCACTTCCATGGTGCATTAGAACCTAGGTCGTCGCAATTGCTTACCGGTGAAGAGTACGGGAGTAAACCACTCTAGGCGAGAGTGGATACGTGCTCCGTACCTATCGAGCATCTCGTTGGAGAGCAAGTTTGTGGTGATGATGGTGATCTTGCTGAAGCGTTCCTCGAGTATTCTCCATATGGCGCGCTCTAAGAATTCCGTCTTACGCTCTACTCCGAAGTCATCTAGCACCAGCACCTTGGGATTACATAGAGTTCGTATGGTCCCGGACATCGTCTTGTTCTCTTTCATCTCGTCATCGAGCATATCTTCCACCTTCACCATGGACACATAAGCGCTACTCCATGGGGAGGAGTTCTCGGCTGCGTATGAGTTCAAGAATTGCACAGCAGCATACGTCTTGCCCGTACCTGCGGGGCCGACGAATATCATTGGGAATGGTTGATGGATCCATCCCTGTCTCATCGCTGACAATGGCGGGTCCGTCTCTACGATGAGGGGGCTAACTTGCACATCGACGACTATGGCCGGATGAGAGTGCCATTGAGTGGGAGGGTCTCTTTCTGTCATGTGCCATCCCCTGTGTATTCCGGGAAGACCTCACGGATCTCCTCCAGCTTAAGGCCGCCTTTCCTGTAAATCTCTAGGCACGTCTCCAGGGTGTACTTAAACTTCCGGATGAGAGTGGTTCCCGTGTTAACCTGCTGCGGAGTGGTGTGTTTCATGTCTTGCTTAGCAATCTCGTCGGCATGGATATGCCCCTTCCGTGGAACATTCGAGCTTCCTCTAGAAGGCTGCAATCTCTCCTGGGCTGTCCGTGTCCCCCATCCCTTCACTCGATAAAAGTCAGTGTGGGCATTGGCTTTCTTTGGATCTGTTTCATAGATCGACACTTTCCAATCGCTCACTTCCTCGTACGCCTTAGCTAGAAGTTCCGGGGATCGAGTGGTTAGCAACTGGGCGTGCTCCTTCTCCGAAGTGAACACCATTGGGGCGCGTTCAATGCGCTCATCTAGAGGATCGACAGGATGGCCCTTTTTACGCGTTTTAAGAGGGGGTGGGGGGAGGGGGGGCGTCTTTATATCACATGGGGGTTGACCCCCCTTAGAATCGCGTCTAATTGGCCGTGGTGAGCATTCTGGTTCTGCTTCCCCATTCCCGATTGAACTGACACCAAAACCCACACTCAGCGACGACGAAGTCGGAGCGTCGCCGAGCGAAGCGAGGTGTGTGTTTATGTCTTCCCTTGGTCTTTCCTTGTGTTCTTTCCTTGTATCCTTATTGACGTATCGCTCCGTATATGTCGACGTATCAGATTTGATATGTCTAGACGTATCAGGATTGATATGTCGATGCGTCAGATTTGATGCGTCGATGAAGCAAATTTGATGCCACTCGCTGTCGGGGAGGCTGTACCATAACCGACGGGTCCAGGAATTAGGGTCTGGCTTGGAGACGATCAACCCGTCCTTCTTCAAGTCTTGCAACGCTCGCTGAACCTGTTGAAGGCTGGCGAAGGCAAGATTATCGGCCATCTGCTGGGCACTGTCGTATGTCCATGCCACTCCATACTCATCAACGTTTCGCCCTTCGGCCAAATTCTTGGCTACCCAATACCGAATTCTAGAATACACGATGGCCGCTACCGGCCCATGCTTGATTGCGACTTGTACATCGTAGAAGCGAGATTCTCTTTCCACCAGAGAAAGAGGAGGGGTTGCCATATTTTCCGGCTCCATGGTAGGATGTCCTCGGTTGTGATGTTGATGATCGGGGATAGGCTCCATAGCCTGTCTTCGGTTGTGATGTTGATATGCACTAGATGACCGCGCATAGGCTAGCTGCCGGTGCGGGGTTGTTTGGTTGTGTGTTTGGTTGAGCTCCCGACTAGGCTCGGAGTGTTATCCTTTCCTAAGTTGGGACCCATGGTCACATCATCGCCTCGGTGACATGCCCATGGTGGCGGAAGAGGCCCTCTTTAGTCGGAGGGCCTCTTTTTTGTTTACACGTCCTTGACAATTTCAGTCTCCACTTTTCTCACTTGCGTGATACTTTCCATTCCCCGTTAGGAAGGGTGTAAAATTCTCTTCCCAGGTTTCTTGGTTTAGGATTCCCTGCGTAGGGATCTTCCCTCACTAAAATCTGGCCGTCCTCCTCTAACGTCTGGATCGCCTTCTCGATCGCCGCCATGCTTACAAAAGGCATCTCCCGCCACATTGTCCTAGTAGACATGTGAGCCCAACGAACTCCTTCCTCGTCTATCCATTCAAACTCACCTCCATAGTTCCTTCGAACCTCATCCGATATCCATCTGTATACCGCAGAAGCCACGTAGTGGGGGTCTTCTAAATCCAACAACTTTATCATGGCCTCTCCCCCGAACCCCAACATTTTGGGGATAGCGTATACCATAATTTCCCACCCGGCTTCCCCTGGTCGCTCCAGACGAAGAACCCATCTTTTGCCAGCACTTCAAAGGCTTGCTCGATTACCTCCTCGGGTATGTAGTGCATCATTCTAGAGGCTAACTCCTGAATCGTGTCACACATCCACGGGATGCCTTGGGAGTCGGTGTTCTCGTCGTTAATCATATGGTCCTCCAAAACCATTCCGATCACACAGTAGAGAGTGGCGGGAACGTATCCGTGCTGCCTGTTGATCTCTACATCGAACACCTCAAAATTCCCCCGGATGAATACAGGCGAATCGGGAAATTTCATCATGAGCTCTCCTCCTCGTCTTCCGTGTACCCTACCCACAGCTTAGGCGTCAAAGTGTACCACAAGGTGTTCCACTTCCTCTTGCGGTCCATTACTACCACGATTATCCCTGCCTCTTCTAGCCCTTCAAAGGCATCCACAATCTGATCCACGCTAGCGTATGACATGTACTGCTGAAGCTGCATAGGCGTCTCACACATCAGCACATGATAGTCCTCATTCAGGAAGGTCTTGGTGTCAAAGTTGTCTTCTAGGATGTCTGCGAGAAGGCAATAAAGAGCTGACGCTATATGGCCATGTTCCTTGAACACCTCGACATCGAATAGGTTAAAATTTCCTTTAACCAGGTAGGTCTTGGGGGGCTTTCTCATCAGCTCGACCTCCACTGGTCCTTAGGCAAGCTATACCATGCTGCTGTAGGTCGAGAGCAAGCCTCGGGCTTGAATATGATTAGTCCAGCCTCTACCAATGTTGCCAGGGACTCGCGGATTTGATCGACCGTGGCGTAGGGCATCCCCCTCTGCATTTTCTTAGGTGCATCTTTAAGCCACGGCCTACCTTCTTCATCGATGTCAAGATCTTCGGGGTACGAATCCTCTAAGGACTCTTTGAGTTGAGAATATACCACGGAGGGTAGCAGCCCATATAAATAGGCTCTACACACATCAAAGCTCTGTGGTATGCCTCGTAGTATGTATGTAGGACGA
>Ga0207641_10006057_pt1 | contig 10242 bp, 9 predicted proteins | sample KBSSwiS62_FD_184306 | JGI IMG/M metagenome (GOLD analysis project Ga0207641, IMG submission 184306) | Switchgrass rhizosphere microbial communities from Kellogg Biological Station, Michigan, USA - KBS Switchgrass S6-2 (SPAdes) (version 2) | ecosystem: Host-associated > Plants > Roots >... | reverse complement strand
GAGCGCGGCGTGCGCCCGATCGGCGACTGGTCGATGTTGATGATCTTGTCGATCTGACTGAGCCCGTCGACGCCGTCGTGGGCGCCGGGCCGCAGCTTCGCCGCGTGCAGGCGGTTGGCGACCGAGCGGTGCAGGGTCTCGTTGACCAGGGTCGACTTGCCGGAGCCGGAAACGCCGGTGACGCAGCAGAGGACGCCGAGCGGGATCGTCACGTCGACGTCCTTGAGGTTGTGTTCGCGGGCGCCGCGGATCAGCAGCGCCCCGCTCGGCTGGCGCCGCTCCTCGGGCACCGGGATCTGGCGCTTGCCGGAGAGGTACTGGCCGGTCAGCGAGGCCGGGTTCTTCGCGACTTCCTGCGGGGTGCCGGCGGCGATCACGTGGCCGCCGTGTTCGCCGGCGCCGGGGCCGAGGTCGACGAGGTGGTCGGCGGCCATCATCGTGCCCTCGTCGTGCTCGACCACGATCACCGTGTTGCCGAGGTCGCGGAGGCGGTCGAGGGTCGCGATCAGCTTCTCGTTGTCGCGCTGGTGGAGGCCGATCGAAGGCTCGTCGAGCACGTACATGACCCCGACCAGGTGCGAGCCGATCTGGGTCGCGAGCCGGATCCGCTGCGCCTCACCGCCGGAGAGCGAGCGGGCCGAGCGGGCCAGCGAGAGGTAGCCGATGCCGACGTTCTCGAGGAAGGCGAGGCGTTCGGTGATCTCGCGCACGATCAGGCGCGCGATCGCCCGCTCGGTCTCGCTCATCTCCAGGTTCGCGATCCACTCCGCCGCCGCCCGCGCCGAGAGGTCGCTGTACTCGGCGATGCTGATGCCGCCGACCTTGACCGCCAGCGTCTCCGGCCGCAGGCGTGCGCCCTTGCACTGCGGGCAGGGCTGCTCGGCCATGTAGCTCTCGATCCGCTCGCGGTTGGTCTCCGAGTCGGTCTCCTCGTAGCGGCGCTGGAGGTTGTTGACGATCCCCTCGAAGCGGACCTTGTAGGAGCGGCGGCGGCCGAAGCGGTTGGTGTAGGTGACCTGGTGGCGGTCCTCGCCGGTGCCGTAGAGGAAGATCTCTTTTTCACTTTTCTTCAGCTGCGACCAGGGCTTGTCGGCGTCGACGCCGTACTCCTCGGCGACGGCGGCGATCAGGCGCCGCCAGTAGGCCGAGATGCCCCGGTTCCAGGGCTGCAGCGCGCCCTCGGCCAGTGACAGGGTCGGGTCGGGGACGACCAGCTCGGGGTCGATCACCCGCTGGAAGCCGAGCCCGTGGCAGCGCTCGCAGGCGCCGTGGGGCGAGTTGAAGGAGAAGATCCGCGGCTCCAGCTCGGGGATCGAGGTGCCGCAGTTGAGGCAGGCGAACTGCTCGGAGAAGAGCAGCGGCTCCTTCTCCTTGCCGACGATCTCGACTTCGATCAGCCCGGCGGCGAGCCCGCCCGCGGCCTCGACCGACTCCGAGAGCCGCCGCCGCAGGTCGTTCTTCATCACCAGCCGGTCGACGACGACCGAGATGTCGTGTTTGTACTTCTTGTCCAGCACGATCTCCTCGTCGAGCCGGCGCAGCTCGCCGTTGACCTTGACCCGCGAGTAGCCCTCGAGCCGCATCTGCTCGAGCAATTTCCCGTACTCGCCTTTGCGCCCGCGTACGACCGGCGCCATGACCATGAATTTGGTCCCCTCCTCGAGGGTCATCAGGCGGTCGACGATCTGCTCCTGGGTCTGGCCGGTGATCTCCTCGCCGCACTCGGGGCAGTGCGGCACCCCGATCCGGGCCCAGAGCAGGCGCAGGTAGTCGTAGATCTCGGTCACGGTGCCGACCGTCGAGCGCGGGTTGCGCGAGGTCGTCTTCTGGTCGATCGAGATCGCCGGCGAGAGCCCCTCGATCGAGTCCACGTCCGGCTTCTCCATCAGCCCGAGGAACTGGCGCGCGTAAGCGGAGAGCGACTCGACGTAGCGGCGCTGGCCCTCGGCGTAGATCGTGTCGAAGGCAAGGCTCGACTTGCCGGAGCCCGAGAGCCCGGTGATGACGATCAGCGCGTCCCGCGGCAGCTCAAGACTGACGTCCTTGAGGTTGTGCTCGCGGGCGCCGGAGATGACGATGCGATCAGAGGCGGCCACTGGCAACCGATTCTACGCAGGCGAACAGATGTTCCCCTGAAGTCCCTGGATCTTGCGGAATTCCGCAAGGCGCAAACGCGATCCGCGCTGGCGCCCGAAGTCGCCTTGCGGTCCCTCGGCTCCCGGAGGGGGAGGAACCCGACCCCCCACGCACTTTGCATCGCTATGCGGAAGGAAGTGCGTTCGCACCAAAGACTGGCTCGTCTCGCCAATCGCCAGCACGGCGTTGTGTCCACGCGGCAGCTGCGGGCACTCGGCTACTCAGGCGCGGCGATCTCGCGCGCGACCGCGGCCGGTCGGCTGCACCGGGTGCATCGAGGGGTCTACGCCGTCGGGCGCAGCCTGCTGTCGCCGCACGGGCACTGCCGGGCCGCGGTGGGTGCATGCGGGTCCGACGCCCTTCTCAGCCACGCCTCTGCCGCATGGCTCTGGGGGCTGCTGCCGAATCTCCCGCGGCCGATCGAGGTCAGCCTGCCGCGAACGGGCAGGCCCCGGGCGGGGATCCACGTTCATCACTCGCTGAGCCTGGAGCTCGTCGATCGGGCTGAGCAGGCGGAGATCCCTGTCACGACGATCCCTCGCACGCTCTTCGACCTCGCGTCCGCGGGCAATCCGCGACTACTGCGGCAAGCAATCGACCGGGCCGAGCGTCTGGGTCGCCTCGACCTGATCGATATCGACGAGCTGTTGCACCGCAACGCCGGTCGGCCCGGCACGAAACGCCTGCGCCAGGCCCTGGAGATCTACAGGGATCCGGTGTTCAGCCGCGCTCGCAGCGAGCTGCTCTTTCTCGACTTGATCAAGCGGGCCGGACTGCCCCGGCCGGCCTTGAACACTTTCGTCGCCGGCTGCGAGATCGATGCCTTTTGGGAGCGGGAGATGTTTGCCGCCGAAGTCGACGGCTGGGGCGCACACCGGACCCGGGCGGCCTTCGAGGCCGATCCCCTGCGGCAGGAGCGATTGAAGCTGGCGGGTATCGACTCGATCCGGATCACCGCGCGGCGTATCGAACGGAAGCCACGAGAGGTGGCGAAGACCCTTGGTGTCCTGCTTGCAAGGCGCAGGATCGAGCTCCGGGTCCAGCTCTAACGCACTTTTCACCGCTATGCGGAAACAAGTGCGTCGGGGACCAAGGGACGGCGCTCAGCCCAGGGCGGTGGCGAGCTTGCGGCGGTAGTCGCGGGCCGAGGGATCGGCCGGATCCTCGCTGAGGAGGCCGACGATCGCCTGGCGCAGCAGCTCGCGGGTGTCCGCATCGGCGCCGGCCATCGCCGCCAGCAGCCCGTCCAGCGCCACCTCTCGCTCGCCCCGGTCGGAGGCGGCAAAGGGCTCGTCGCCGATGCCCTGGCGGGAGAGTTCGATCCGGGCGGCGAGGCCGGCGGCGGCAAAGTCCTCGGGGTGCGAGGCGACGGCGTCCAGCGCCTCCTCCTCCGCCCCGCGCTCGAGCCGGGCCCGGCCCAGGCGCACGGCGACGTCGGCCCGCCGCGGCTCCAGTTCCGCCGCCTCCCGCAGCGAGAGCTCATCGCCTTTCTCCAGCAGCTCGTCCGCCTTCGAGGGCAGCAGGGCGTCGAAGAACCGCTCGACCCCGGCCGGCGGGATCGCGCCCGTGAACTCACTCACGACCGCGCCGTCGCGGAAGGCCTTCACCGCCGGAATTCCCTGGACGTCGAAGCGAGCCGAGAGCGCCTTGTTCGTGTCGACGTCGACCTTGGCCAGAAGCACCCGCCCGCCACGACTCGCCTCGGCCGCTTCCAGAGCCGGGCTCAGCGCTTTGCACGGCCCACACCACTCGGCCCAGAAATCGACCACGACCGGGGTCTTCCTCGAGAGCTCGATCACGTCGCGATCGAACGTCGCTTCGGTTACGGCGATGGCCACGGGCGCAGATTAGACAGGAGCGACGCCTGGGTCGCCCCTTGGGCCTTGTGCCGCCGCCCCAGCGGGGCTACGTTGGATGCAGGCAGGGTCAAACAGAGGAGGAGAGATGTCCAATCTCGACACTGCCCGGTCCGCCTACGCCGCCTTCGGCAGCGGAGACCTGGCGGCACTGAAAGAGTCGTTCGCCGAGGACGCGGTCTGGATCACCTCGGACGAGCTGCCACTCGGAGGAGAGACCAAGGGCCGCGATGCGATCCTGGGGAACTTCGCCCAGATCCCCGACTACTGGACGTCGTTCAGCGTCGAGCCCGAGGAGTTCATCGACGCCGGCGAGTACGTGGTCGTCCGTGGCACCCAGCGGGCGAGCAACGAGAAGGGGAGCTTCGAGGCCCCCTTCGTGCACCTGATCAAGTACGACGCGGACGGCAAGACCGTGCGCGGCGAGTTCTTCACCGACAGCGCCAAGGCGGCGAAGCTGCTCGCCTAGGCTCAGGCCCCGGCGGTCATCCCGTCGAGGTCGCGGCGCAGCTCGCGGAGCTCGTCGCGGATGCGGCCGGCCTCCTCGAAGCGGAGGTCGTCGGCCGCCGCCAGCATCTCCTCCTCGAGGGCGACGATCGTCTTCTCCAGCTCCTCCGGGCTGTCGTACTCGCCGCCGCGCTTGGCCCGCCGTTTGGCCGGGGCCCGGTCCTCCATCGCCAGGAACGAGGACATCTCGGAGATCCCTTTGCGGACCGTCTCCGGGGTGATCCCGTGCTCCTCGTTGTAGGCGAGCTGGATCGCCCGGCGGCGGTCGGTCTCGCTCATCGCCGCCCGCATCGCGTCGGTCTCCTTGTCGGCGTACATCAGCACCCGCCCGTTGACGTTGCGGGCGGCGCGGCCGATCGTCTGCACGAGGCTGGTCTCGCCGCGCAGGAAGCCCTCCTTGTCGGCGTCGAGAATCGCCACCAGCGAGACCTCGGGCAGGTCGAGGCCCTCGCGGAGGAGGTTGACACCGACGAGGACGTCGTACTCGCCCAGACGCAGGTCGCGGACGATCTGGATCCGTTCCAGGGTGTCGATCTCCGAGTGCAGGTAGCGGACCTTGATCCCGTACTCGAGCAGGTACGCGGTCAGGTCCTCCGCCATCTTCTTGGTCAGGGTGGTGACGAGCACACGCTCGCCCGCTTTGGCGACCACCCGCGCTTCGTTCATCAGGTCGTCGATCTGGTTCCTGGTCTCGCGGACCTCGATGTAGGGGTCGATGATCCCGGTCGGCCGCACGATCTGCTCGACGATCCGGCTCGATTCCGCTTTCTCGAAGTTGCCCGGGGTCGCCGAGACCATCACCAGCCGGTCGACCCGCTCGAGGAACTCGTCGAACTTGAGCGGCCGGTTGTCGATCGCCGAGGGCAGGCGGAAGCCGAAGTCGATCAGGGTCGACTTGCGCGAGCGGTCGCCCTCGAACATGCCGCCGATCTGGGGGATCGTCTGGTGGGACTCGTCGACGAAGGTGACGAAGTCGTCGGGGAAGTAGTCGATCAGCGTGTGCGGCGGGCTGCCGGCCGGGCGGCCGTCGAGGATCCGCGAGTAGTTCTCGATCCCGGAGGTGAAGCCGACCTCCTTGATCATCTCGAGGTCGTAGGCGGTGCGCTGGCGCAGGCGGTGGGCCTCCAGCTGCTTGCCTTCCTCCTCCAGCTCGGCCGTGCGCGATTCGAGTTCGGCCCGGATCTCCTCGACCGCGCGCTCGACCGTCTCGTCTTTGGTCACGTAGTGCGAGGCCGGCCAGACCGAGACGTGGTCGATCGTGTCGAGGATTTCCCCGGTCAGCGGGTCGAAGTGCTGGATCCCCTCGATCTCGTCGCCGAACAGGGAGATCCGGTAGGCGGACTCGGCGTAGGCGGGCATGATCTCCAGCACCTCGCCGCGGACCCGGAAGGAGCCGCGCCCCAGGACCTGGTCGTTGCGCTGGTACTGCATCTTCACCAGCTTGCGCAGGACCTCGTCGCGGTCGAGCGAGGCGCCGACTTTGAACAGCTGCATTTTTTCGTTGTAGACCTGGGGCGAGCCGATCCCGTAGATACAGGAGACCGAGGCGACGATGATCACGTCGCGGCGGGCGAACAGGGCCGCCGTCGCCGCGTGGCGGAGGCGGTCGATCTCGTCGTTGATCGAGGAGTCCTTCTCGATGTAGAGGTCCTGCGCCGGGACGTAAGCCTCGGGCTGGTAGTAGTCGTAGTAGGAGACGAAGTACTCGACGGCGTTGTCGGGGAAGAACTCGCGGAACTCGTTGCAGAGCTGCGCCGCCAGGGTCTTGTTGTGGGCGATCACCAGCGCCGGCCGCTGCACCGCGGCGATCGTCGCCGCCATCGTGAAGGTCTTGCCGGTGCCGGTCGCGCCCAGCAGCGTCTGGAAGCGTTCGCCGGCTTCGATCCCTGCGGCCAGGCCCTCGATCGCCTTCGGCTGGTCGGCGGTCGGCGTGTAGGCGGGGTTGAGCTGGAACTGGGACACGCATTGACCTTAGCTGGCGCCTAGACTGCGCCACCGATGAACCGCTCGCGCCTCGGCCTCGCCGCCTTCTTCAACCTCACCGGGGTCCTGCATTTCGCGATCCCGCGCAGCTATGAGGCGATGGTGCCGGAGCCGGTGCCGCCGAAGGAGGCGGTCGCGATCAGCGGCGTCGCCGAGATCCTCGGTGGCCTCGCCGTCCTCCATCCCAGCACCCGCCGCCTCGGCCGCTGGTGGCTGCTGGCCCTGCTGCTCGCCGTCTTCCCCGCCAACGTCCACATGGCGGTCAACCCGGAGCAGATCCGCGGCCTCGACCTGAACAAGGTCCCGCGCTGGCTGCTGTGGGTGCGGCTGCCGTTGCAGCCGCTGGCGATGATCTGGGTCTGGCGCGCCACGCGCCCGTAGCGCTAGCGCCCGGCCGGTCGCCCGCTAGGGCAGGAATTCTTCCAGTAGGTCGGTCGCCGGGCCGAGCAGGCTTTCCACCCCGCCCAGGGCTGAGCTGGCGTCGTTGACCAGTTCGATCGCGCGGTCGAGGGGGATTTCTTCGATCGTCGACCGCAGCGGCCCGGCGATCAGAGGGCTGAGGGCGCCTGCTTCTTCGGCGTCGCTGACCGCGCGCAGGAGGCCGGCCCGGATCGCCCGCGCCAGCTTCGCGTCGTCGATCCCATAGCGCTCTTTGAAGCGCTCGCGGCCCTCCGGCGTGGCCAGGGCCCGCGCCAGCGTCTCCCGCGTCACCCCGAGCTGGCAGGCCGCCCCGTCGAGGGCCGAGATCGAGAACTGGTTGGCGATTTCCTGCAGCCCTTCGGGGTTGCTCCAGGGCCGGTGCTTGCAGGGGTCCTGGCTCTTCTCCGGGGTGTAGGAGGAGCCGCCGGCGGCGAGGTAGATCCCGACCAGGACCAGGGCCGCGGCGATCGAGGCGCCGACCAGGACCTTTGCCCGCAGGCCCGGGTTCACAGCTCGACCCGCCGCGAGAGGGCGATCGGGATCAGCGCCAGCAGCGCCAGCAGGGCGCCGAGCAGGAATGAGGGGCTGAAGGCGTGGGTGGCGCCGCGGTTGAGCTGCTCCTGCAGTTCGTCGCGCAGGCCTTCGACGGCGGCGCGTTCGCCGGCGTCGCTGGGCAGCGGCTCGAAGGCGGGCCCGATCGTCGGCACCTTCCCCTTCTCGCCTTCGAGCCGGTCCTCGATCCTCTGGGCCAGGTCGATCTTGACCAGCGGGTTGACCTTGGAGTCGAGGATCACCGCGGTGCCGGCGTTGATCGCGTCGTCGCGCTGCTGGGCGATGTCGGCGGTGAATATCGGGGTCAGCGCCAGCAGGCCGATCACTACCCCGGCGTGACGGGCGGAGATCGTCCAGCCGCCGTGGATCGCCTGCGGGGCGCGGCCGCCGAGCGCGGTCTCGGTCAGGGCCGAGAGCACCAGCGAGAGGCCGATCCCGACCAGGATCTGCGGCGGCACCGTCAGCGCGACCTCGGCGTGGGGCAGGAAAGCGAGCCCGGCGAGACCGCCGGCGACGAGGATCGCCCCGGCCGCGGCGCGGGCGCGGGCGCTGGGCACAAACGGGCCGAGGCGGCTGCCGACGATCGCCGCCAGCGGCATCACCGAGACCACGATCGCGGCCCCGATCGGGCTCAGGCGCCAGCCTTCGATCAGCAGCAGGACCAGCAGGAAGAGCGCGGCGGCGATCGCGGCGGAGACCATCGCCAGCGCCAGGTTGGCCCAGATGTGGGGCCGGCCGGTACGCCGCACCTCGGTCTCCAGGACCCCCGTCGCCGCCTCGTGCCTGGCGACGGCCAGGATCGGCACCGCGGCGGCCAGGGCCAGCGGCACCTGGAGCAGGAAGATCGACTGCCAGGAGACGAGCTCGGTGAGGATGCCGCCGACCGCCGGGCCCAGCGCCGCCCCGGTCGCCCCGGCGCTGGCCCAGACGACGGCGGCGCGGCGCTCGGAGCCGACCGTCGCCGGCAGCAGCTCCAGCGCCGCGGTGACCGCGAGGGCGCCGCCGAGCGCCTGCACGCAGCGGGCGAGGATCAGGGTCGAGAGCTCGTCGGCGACGCCGCAGGCGAGCCCGGCCCCGGCGAAGATCGCCAGCCCGACCGCGGCGGCGCGCCCGGGCCCGACCCGGCGCGCCAGCAGCGCCGCCGGCACCGCCGCCAGCGCCATCACCAGGTTGAAGGAGACCAGGACCCAGGTGACCCCGGCGATCGAGGTGTCGAGTTCGCGGTAGATGTCCGGCAGGGCCAGGACGACGACCGAGGAGTCGGCCAGAACCAGGCCGACCGCGAGGGCGAGGGCGGCGACGCGCGGCCGCGGGGCGGCGTTCACCGGTACCCCAGCTCCCGCGCGTACTTCTCGCGGTAGGCGACCTGCTTTTCGAGAACCTCTTCCACGTAGGCGCGAGTTTCCGGGAAGGGGATGTCGCTGACGTTAAGGTCGGCGCCGCCCCACTTGTCGGCGTTGCCCGGGCCGGCGTTGTAGGCGGCGAGCGCCGCCGCCTCGTCGCCGTCGTAGCGGTCGAGCAGTTCGCGCAGGAGGAAGGTGCCGTAGCGGATGTTTATTTCGGAGTCGGAGAGGTCGTCGAGGTTGAAGGTGGTGCCGCCGCTGAGGCGCTCGATTTCTTCGGCCGCTTCCGGCGTGATCTGCATCAGCCCGCGAGCGCCGGCGCTCGAGGTGGCGTCGCTGAACTTCGACTCGGAATAGATGACGGCGGCGATCAGGGCCGCGTCGACTCCCTTTTCGGCGGCCTGCTGGCGGATCACGTCCTCGTGCTTGAGCGGCAGCGTCAGCTCCTTCAGCGCCTGGTTGAAGACCCCGCTCGCGACCAGCGCCCAGAGGCCGACCCCGACGATCGCCGCGCCGGCTCCGACCGCCAGCCAGCGGCGGCGGCGGCGTCGGTTCCTCCGCTTCATCGCGGCAGCTTCGCGAGCAGCTCGGACAGCGCCCGCTCGAGGTCCTCCACGGAGCCGTCGTTGGCGATCACGTGCTCCGCCTTCTCCGCCTTCTCATCCTGGGAGAGCTGGCGCGCCTCGCGCTCGTCGACCAGGGCGTGGCCACGGGCGGCCGCGCGCTCGCGGCGCACCTCGTCCGCGGTGACGATCGCGACGGTGGTCCCGAAGGCCGCCGCCAGCTCCGACTCGAACAGCAGCGGCACCTCGATCACGGCGACGTCCACGTCGGCGGGGAGCGCGAGCAGCCAGCCGCCGATCCGCTCCCGCACCAGCGGGTGGATCTGCCCCTCGAGCCAGGTCAGCTGCTCGGGATCGGCGAAGACGATCTCGCCGATCCGATTGCGGTCGACCTGGCCGTCCGACGCCACATCGGGCCCCCAGCGCTCGACCAGGAGTCCCAGCAGCGGCTCGGAGTCGAGCAGCTCGTGGACCACGGCGTCGCTCGAAAGAGTCGCGGCGCCCAGTCTTGAGAAGGCCGCGAGAGCCTCGGACTTCCCGGCCGCGATACCGCCGGTGAGGCCGATCGTCAGCGGCATTGCCGTCTAGGAGTCGGCCGGTGCCTCAGGCTCGGACGACTCGCCGGCGGCCTCGTCGACGTCGTCCGGCGAATCGGGGCGCTCAGCGGCGGTTTCGCCCTCCTGGGCCTCCCCGCCCTCGTCGTCCCCAGAAGCATCTTCCTCGGTGGTCCCGTTCTCCTCGGCGACCGGTGCCGGATCCGCGCTCTCAGCAGGCTCCTCCTCGGCAGCAGGCTCCTCCTCAGCAACAGGCTCCTCCGCCGGGGTCTCGTCCTGCGACTCCTCAGCAACAGGCTCCTCCGCCGCGGTCTCGTCCTGCGACTCC
>Ga0207641_10006056_pt1 | contig 10247 bp, 7 predicted proteins | sample KBSSwiS62_FD_184306 | JGI IMG/M metagenome (GOLD analysis project Ga0207641, IMG submission 184306) | Switchgrass rhizosphere microbial communities from Kellogg Biological Station, Michigan, USA - KBS Switchgrass S6-2 (SPAdes) (version 2) | ecosystem: Host-associated > Plants > Roots >... | reverse complement strand
TAAAGAGTGACCAGATCGATTTGCCTAAAGGAGTTGCAGCCGACCTGAAGAAAAAGAAAGACGAAGAAGAAATTATTTTCAAAAAGGAAAAAGAGAAGCCGGTAAAAAAAGAGGAACCAAAAGAAGAAGTACCTGCGCCTCCACCGATAGTTGTTGTTGAGCAACCCGTTGCAGTAGCGGAACCGGAACATTTAAAAGCAGAAATACCGGAGCTGGAAGGCCCTAAAGTGATCAATAAAATTGACCTATCAACAATTGATTCTTCAACAAGACCTAAAAAGGAAGCAAAGAAAAAACAAGAAAAGGTAGAAGAAAAAGCAGAAGAGAAGGAAGAAAAGAAACCAGCGAAAAAGAAAAGCAAGAAAGAAGAAATAATAGAGCAGCCGGTTGAGGTAGTAAAACAAGAAATAATTGTTCCTGAAGAACCTGTAGAAGAAGCTCCGCCGGTTATTGAAAATATAAAAGCAGATAAGTTAGAGGGGCCAAAGATCCTTGGAAAAATTGATCTGCCGGTTGAGAATGATACTCGTCCGAAACATGATGAGAAGCATAAACGCAAACGTATCCCGATCGCGAAGAAAGAAGTGAAAAGAGAAGATGCGATAAAAGATAAAGATAGAAGAGAGGATAGATTCAAAAGAGATGATCGTCGTGGTGGACCTGGTGCAGGACCGGGTCGTGGCGGCCCGGGCGGTGGACCAAGTGGCGGACCAGGCCGTAGTGGACCCGGACAGGGTGTTGGTGGTGGTCGAAGAGATATGAGGCCTCGCGAAGACAAAGTAATTGACGAAAAAGAAATACAGGAAAAAATTCGGGAAACACAGGCCAAGCTTGCAGGAGCAGGTGGTCGTGGTAAAAGTTTAAAAGCAAAATATCGTAAAGCTAAACGTGAAGAGGCGGCAGAAGCTGCGGGAGATAGTGATGATGGCAACAAGCTGCAGTTAACTGAGTTTATAAGTGTAAGTGAACTGGCTAACCTGATGGACGTAAACTTTACTGATGTTATAAGTAAGTGTATGGGCCTTGGCATCATGGTTTCAATCAATCAAAGACTCGATGCTGAAGTAATAGAACTCGTGGCAAGTGAATTTGGATTTGATGTTGAGTTCATTGATATGGAAAAGCAAATGGAGATGGAGGATATAGGTGAGGAAGATGATGAGGATGATGAATTACAAACTCGTTCGCCAATTGTTACTATCATGGGTCACGTTGACCATGGTAAAACTTCTTTGTTGGATTATATAAGACGAGCGAACGTGGTAGCCGGTGAAGCGGGAGGTATTACACAACACATCGGCGCTTACCAGGTAGAACTTCCTAATGGAAAAGAAATTACTTTTCTTGATACACCCGGTCACGAAGCATTTACTGCGATGCGTGCCCGCGGCGCCAAGGTTACGGATATTGCTGTGATCGTGATCGCAGCTGATGATGCAGTAATGCCACAAACAAAAGAAGCGATCAGCCATGCGCAGGCAGCCGGTGTGCCAATGATCTTTGCCATAAATAAAATTGATAGAGACGGCTCAAACCCTCAGAAAATTTATGAACAGCTTTCGCAAATGAACTTACTTGTAGAAGCATGGGGTGGTAAATTTCAGAGCCAGGAAATTTCTGCAAAGAAAGGTTTAAATGTAGATCAGCTTTTAGAAAAAATATTATTGGAGGCAGAATTGCTTGACTTAAAAGCAAATCCTGATCGTGAAGCAAGTGGAACTATTATCGAAGCAACATTAGATAAAGGACGTGGCTATGTAGCAACTGTGCTTGTTCAGAATGGTACTTTGAAAGGTGGGGACCTTGTGGTGAGTGGTCAGCATTTTGGAAGAGTGAAAGCAATGTTTAATGAGAGAAATAAGAAAAAAGATGAAGCGCCACCTTCTGCACCTGTGTTGATCCTTGGTTTGAACGGTGCTCCGCAAGCAGGTGAAAAGTTCAAGGTGTATGATGATGAAGCTGAAGCAAAAGAGATTGCTTATCGCCGTGCCCAGATCCTTCGTGAGCAAGGAATCCGAACTAAAAAACATATTACACTTGATGAGATCGGTCGTCGTTTAGCTCTTGGAAATTTCAAAGAGCTGAATGTAATTATCAAAGGGGATGTGGATGGTTCCGTAGAAGCATTGAGCGACAGTTTACAGAAATTAAGTACACAGGAAATTGTTGTAAGAGTAATTCATAAAGGAGTTGGTCAAATCACCGAAAGTGATGTAACACTTGCTAACGCATCTGATGCGATCATCATTGGTTTTAATGTTCGTCCTTCACAGCAGGCGGCAAGACTTGCGGAAAACGAAGCCATAGAAATAAAGATGTATTCCATCATTTACAAAGTAATTGATGAAATAAAGATGGCGATGGAAGGAATGCTTGAGCCAACGATACAAGAAAAGATCGTTGCCAACGTGGAGATAAGAGAAGTATTTAAGTTTGATAAAGTGATCGTAGCAGGTTGTTATGTTCGTGATGGAAAAATAAAGAGAGATTCTAAGGTTCGACTTATCAGGGATGGTATCGTTACCTATCCAACTGGTGAAGGCGCCTACGCGGAATTAACATCTTTAAAGAGATTTAAAGATGATGTAAAAGAAGTGCAGGCAGGTATGGAATGTGGATTAATGATCAAAAATTATAATGATATAAAAGTCGGGGATGTGGTAGAAGCGTTTGAGGAAGAAGAAGTAAAGAGAACATTATAATGTTCAAGTCACAAGATTAAAGCATTTCTCTTTGTACCTTGATTCTTGTCGCTTGTGCCTTCATCTTGAAACTTTTGTTAATAAACCTGGCCCGTTTACTTACTCTGGTAATCAAATTTACTTTTGGGATTCAAATCCTGGTTATGAAGAAAATATTTACACTCAGCCTGGTCTTTTTAATTGCTGCAACTTTTGCTGCACAAGGGCAATCAGCAAAAGTAGTAGCTGATAAAATACTTGCTATTGTCGGAGACAGAATCATCCTTTATTCTGATATTCAAAATACTATTTCCGATGCGATCAGGAATGGCAACCAGGTTCCCGATAATGCACAATGTGTATTGATGGAGCAAGCATTGATCTCAAAAGTATTAATGCTGCAGGCTGAAAAAGATTCTTTACCCATATCAGATGAAGAAATAGAGGCAGATCTTGATAACCGTATTCGTAAATATATTAATGCCTATGGTACACAGGAGGCATTGGAAGAAATTGCCGGCAAATCTATTTACCAGATAAAAGAAGATGCAAGGGAAACTGTGAGGGAACAAAAGCTGGCAGAGGCCATGCAAAGAAAAATAGTGGAAAATGTTCATATCACTCCCAATGAAGCAAAAATCTTCTTTGAAAAACTCCCAAAAGACAGTCTTCCCTTTTTCGAATCAGAATTAGAGATCGGTCAAATTGTTTTTTACCCAAAGGGCAACCGGGACCTTGAAAAATTTGTAATGGATGAATTGCTCAATTATAAAAGACAAGTTGAAATGAAGCTTGCTACGTTTGAGCAATTAGCACAACGTTATTCTGAAGATCCGGGAAGTAAAGAGAGAGGAGGTCAATACCAGGTAAACCGTAACGACAAAACCTGGGATCCTAATTTTTTAGCTGCTTGTTTTCGTTTGAAAAATGAAGGGGACATGATCGGTCCTATTAAATCAAAATTTGGCTATCATCTTATACAACTAGTACAGCGGATTGGTGATGACGCAGTGATCCGTCACATATTGCGTACAACCCCGGTAACTGATATAGAGGTGAAAGCTGCGATGGCAAAAGCTGATACTGTAAGATCAAAAATAATTGCAGGCACTTTAAGTTTTGCAGCTGCAGCAACCCGTTATACGGAAGATGAACAAGCAAAATTCAGCGGGCCATATTTTTTGGGTCGTGATGGCGCTCCTTATGTTACAATTGATCTTCTCGATAAAGATCTTGTTGCAATGCTTGATAAACTCAAACCCGGCGAATTTTCACAACCTGTAGTTTTTGAAGAAAATGGAAAAAAAAGTGTGCGCATTGTACATTATAAAAGCCGAAGTGAGCCCCATCGCCTGAATATGAAAGATGATTTCAGCCGCATATCAACAATGGCACTTGAAGAAAAAAAGCAATTGACTCTTGAAAAATGGATGAAAGACAAGGTTCCAACTTACTATATCATGATAGATGATGAAATAAAAAGCTGCACAGATCTTACGAAGTGGATCGGGGAAAAACAGAAAGCATTCTAAAAATTCTTTTTACGTGGCGGGTTGTGTTTGGGTCCAAACCCATTATTGATCACAAACATTGGATTAAATACCAGGACAAAAATTTTTTCAAAAAAACGGAATCCATTTTTACGCATGGCCATCGTTGCCATATGAATAGACTCTCCTAATATAGATCCGGCAACTGGAGTAACGATCAGATCCTGTATGCTGGGTTGTTCGGCAGTTCCTTCAATTATATATTCCCAAATGCAGGATTGGGCTGTGGCAAATAAAAAAGATTGCCACCGCGTAGCATTCTGACTTCTCACAGCATTATAGTACAAACATCCGGCGATTGGATGACCGACATAATTGAATTGCCAATTATCGTGATCCCACACTGGAAGGGAAGAAAATGCATGCACGACATTCCGTTCAGCAGATTTCATCCATCCAGATTGCCACTTGGTTACTTCCTTTGGCATTAATATTAATGCACCCATACAAATTGCTTCAATTCCACCAATCAATAATTCCCCTCTTCCAGCTTTTTTCCAGAAAGAACTGTATTCATTACGAAGCAAATGTTCCTGAAAAGATGTTTTTATTCCGAGTTTAGTACTGTCTATTTTATTTTCGAGGTATTGATTTGAATAAATAGAAAATGAAAGATCTTTTTTATAGGTCAATGATGAATAGGATAAGGAATCAAACGTTAAAGAGTAATGTTTAGGAAGCAAAAATTCTTTTTGTTTTAAAATGGAAAACTCGGGGGGAATATTAGTTTGGCCAATAGACTGAAAGCTGAAAAGAGATATGACAATAAAGGATTTTAATAAGATAATTGTTTTCCACATGACAAACGAAGGTTCAATGGTTTGATCTCAAATTACTTTGAAGGCAAGTTATTGGTATGATGTAAATCAGCCGGATCAAATGATTGATTGAGAATTCTTTTTCACAGGCTTGATAAACCCAACAGTTATAATTATAACAAAATAGGCTATTTTGAGAAGATTTACCAATAATTATCTAAATCCCCGAATTGCCTAATTGGCGTTCAAGCCATACCTTTGCGCCTTCCTTTCTGAAGAGATAAATGAGTGACCCGATCAAACACGAATGTGGCTTAGCATTCATCCGCCTGCGGAAGCCTTTCTCATATTACCATCAAAAATATGGCACAGTGATGTGGGGGCTTAATAAGCTCTACCTGCTGATGGAGAAACAACATAACCGCGGTCAGGATGGCGCAGGTATTGCAACCGTAAAGCTGGATGTAGAGCCAGGTTATCCTTTTATGAATCGTATGCGTAGCAATGCGACACAGGCAATCGCTGATATTTTTCAACAGGTCGGTAAGGAACTGGAAGAATTGGAAAAATATCATCCCGGGATCAGGAATCATCCTGGTTTAATGAAAGGTCATGTGAATTTTTTAGGTGAATTGTTGTTGGGACATCTTCGTTATGGCACGCAGGGAAAAAATAAACTAGAATATTGTCATCCTTTTATTAATCGTGATACAATACCTGCAAGGAATCTTGCATTAGCAGGAAATTTTAATATCGTTAACTCGGATGAATTATTTGCATTAGCAGGAAAAGAACCCCATGAGAATACACGTTTCAGTGATCTTGCTGCAATGATCGAATTAATGCACACATACCTCTGTCGTGAAGATGAGGCATCTCCCGAAAAATTAGATATTAAAAAAGTATTTAAGAAAGTTTTACCAATACTTGACGGAGGCTTTCATGTTGGAGGTTTTACTGGTAACGGGATTGGTTTTGTTTTTCGTGATGCACATGGCATTCGCCCTTCTTATTATTATGTAAATGAGGAAGTGGTAGTGTCGGCATCAGAAAGAGCCGCTATTCGTACAAGTTTTAATGTCGGCGAAAATGAAGTGAAAGAATTGATGCCGGGCCAGGCATTGATAGTTGATGAAAAAGGAGTAATTGAAGTAGCGCAGATATTAGAACCAAAAGAAAGAAAAGCTTGCAGCTTTGAACGAATTTATTTTTCCCGCGGAAGTGATGAAAAGATCTACCGGGAAAGAAACCAATTGGGTTATAACCTGACTGAACAAGTATTGAATGCGATCGATCATGATCTGAAGAATACTATTTTTTCTTTTATACCAAATACAGCCGAAACTGCATTTTATGGGATGCTAAAAGGGATGGAAGATTTTTTGAATAAGGTTAAGATAGAAAGAATTTTAAGCTGGGGCAGGGATTATGATCCCGAGAAGTTGGCGGAAATGGTCAATCGCCGGATCCGGATAGAAAAAATAGCGATCAAAGATGTGAAGATGCGAACTTTTATTACGGAAGACTCAAGTCGTAGTGAAATGGTGCAGCACGTTTATGATATAACTTATGGTACCGTAAGAAAAGCAGTAGATACTTTGGTGGTGATCGATGATTCGATTGTTCGTGGGACAACATTGAGGGAAAGTATCATTCGTATGCTTTCAAGATTAGAACCTAAGAAAATTATTGTTGTCTCCTCTTCTCCTCAAATTCGTTATCCTGATTGTTATGGCATTGATATGAGTAAAATGGGAGAGTTTGTTGCATTCCAGGCAGTAGCAGTATTATTGAAAGAAAGAAACAAGGAAGCTTGTTTGCAGGAGATATATGACCATTGCAAAGAATTAAACCGCAGCAATCAATTGCATACAGAAAATGTTGTAAAAAGAATTTATAAGTTATTTACGATTGACGAGATCACTAACAAGATCGCTGAATTAATTACTCCAAAAAACCTGGGCATTCCTGTACAGGTTATTTACCAAACAATAGAAAATCTTCATTCCGCCTGCCCCAGCAATCTCGGTGACTGGTATTTCACCGGCAACTATCCCACACCAGGCGGTAATAAAGTAGTGAATAAAGCATTCATGAACTACATGGAAGGGAAGAATGTAAGAGGCTACTAAAATTTAAGATTGGCGGTTGCAGATTTTAGATTTAATTTTAATAAGTGAAAACATTGCTTCTTATACGCCATGCGAAAAGTAGTTGGGATGATCCAGCATTAAGCGATTTTGAACGCCCCTTAAATGAACGTGGTAAAAAAGATGCTCCCGCAATGGCAGAAAGATTATATGAGAGAGGAATAAAGATCGATGCGTTTGTTACAAGTCCTGCAAGACGTGCAAGAAAAACTGCCGAAGTATTCGCAAAGCGATATAAAAAAGAAAAAGACGACCTGGTTTTAAAAACCGAATTATATATGGCGAGTGATGAAGCTTTTAATAGTGTTGTTGAAAAGCTAAATGATGACTTTGATTGTGTCGCTGTTTTTTCTCATAACCCCGGCATCACAGATTTTGCAAACAGCCTTACTGAAGATATAAGAATAGATAACATTCCAACGTGCGGCATTTTTGCCATATCCATCGAAGCAAGGAAATGGAATAAATTCAAAGAAGCCAAAAAGAAATTTCTATTCTTCGATTACCCCAAGGCTCTTGTTCAATGATCCTCTTTTTAAACTTACCAGGAATACGCCGAGAAAGATCATAATACCAGCAAACATTTTAGGAGCTGTTAGATGTTCATGAAAAAAGAAAACAGCGATCAGCGTTGCAAATACAGGTTGTGTGTAAATATAAGACCCGGTTGTACCGGCTCCCAGGTGTTGTATACCATAAATATTAAAAAAATAAGCCAGGAAAGTCCCGGGCACAACGACAAACAAGATTGACAAAAAATGCGACCATTCTAGTTTTTCCCAGGGAATTGAAACGAACTCATTCCAGCCAAACGGGAGTATCATAAGAAATCCGAAAGTAAAAACCCACCTCACTACATGTAAAGGGGGATATTCAGCCATCAATGGTTTTACAATTATAAAATAAACCGTATAAGAAATTGCATTGATAATGATCAGCAGGTCACCAAACAAATAATTACTAGCCGAGGATGATTGCTCTTTTGAAAGGATCAATAGTACTGCTCCACCTATTCCTAATGCTAAACCCAAGGCTTTTATTATCGTTACTTTTTCTTTCAGCACAGCAAAAGCAAATACAGATATAAGAATGGGAGTTAATAAAATGAGTAACGATGCATGAATAGCGGATGTATAAGTAAGACCTTTAATAAAGAACATCTGATTAATGGCAATACCTGTTAATCCGCAAAGAAAGAATCGGCCCCAGTGCTTTTGCTTTATATGGGGCTTTACATCACTCATTGTCCATAATAACCAAAAAAGAATAAGACTGACACCGACCCTGAGAATATTTACTGCATAAGGTTTTACCAATGCCGGCGAAACATATTTTACCAAACTGAAATTGATAGCAAAAAAAAGATTGGTGCTAAGAACAGCAATATGTGCTTTGGCTTCCGGTTTCAATTATTTGACTTAAAGAATATATTCAAAATTCCTTGCCTCTTCAACATTCTTCAATAACGAAAAGCTATTTTGATCTACACAAAAAGAAAATTGTTTTTTCATAAGATAGCCTCCAAGATATTCTTGTTCAGTTTGTCCGGGTGTTGGGATCAAAATGCTTTTTTTTCTCAACGCAGCTATATCCATAACTGTGCTATAGCCACTGCGGCTAACAATAAATTCAGCTTTCATTGCTTCGTTGTTTAATTCTTCCGATGAAAGATGATTATAAAAAAGGAGGGTATTTGTTGAAGGGAGAATATTTTTTTCTCCCGGCAATCCTCTTACAATTGTTGCTGTTGCAGGATAATTTACAATTTGATCAATTACTTTGTTTTCTAAAATTGTTCGTTGCGGTTCCGGACCAGAAAGGATAATTAATAAATGATCTTTGATGGCCTCATTCCCTAAAGAGGGGAAAGAAGAGAACCTTGATAAGGTACCGATATATTTCACCGGCACATTCGGAGGCTTGGCAGGATGCGACAATTCCCCCGCTAAGTTGTTTTCTCCTTTTTCATCTGGTACCCAGCATTCATGAAACCTGTTAATAAATTTATAATTCCATTGCTGGACTATTTTTTCACTCCATTTTCCCAAAGAACTTTTGATGTATAATTGGTGGGTGACAAAAACAGAAAATATCTTCTCATGATAAAGCCCATAGCGATTATCGGAGATCACTGCTTCAAAACCGAATTTGCACACTTGCTCTTTTAGCCATTTATTTTCTTCTTTTATTGATCTAAGAATGGATGGGGCCTGTAAAAGGATCTTACCAGTAAAACCATTTTTTGCATATTTTATTCGATAACCCTTCAATGGTAAAAAAACCAAGGAAGGAAATTCTTCCCTTAGTAATTTTTCCTGTGTTCCTTCGCCTGCAAGCCAAACCTCGCAATTGTTATTTAATAAATCCCTGATAACCGGCACACAACGGGTGGCATGGCCCAGTCCCCAGTCAAGAGGAGCTACAAGCAGCTTTTTACCAGCTAAGGAGGTCATATAATTTTTGGCAGCATTTATCAATTGGTATACTAAATTGCCCGTAAAATAGTTTAATTTAGAAATTCATTTATGACAAGATTAAACAAGATAGTGTTTGCTGTGTTATTAATAGTGGCTCTTGGGGCTGTTAGCTGCAATAAAAACTATTATACCAGTAAGGCCAAAGGCAACGATTGTGGCTGTCCAAATAAAAAAGGCATGGTCGGCTATTAATGTAATTGTGTAATTGAAATGAAAACCCCGAATAGAGAAAGAGAATTGGTGTTGTTATCAAAAACAGCGCTGTTGAGTGAAAAGGCTCTTGAAAAGGAATTGATCAGTCTTGAACATCTTTTTCTATATGCCGAATCTACAACTGCATTTTGTCAAACTCATGAACTGGTCCTTCGTAATCACATCACTTCCAAAAGATCTAAACTTATAGCAGTTTACCACGATCATCAATTAAAACCATTCTGGTTTTTAGTGAACAAAAATTGACATTCGTTTTTTAGCAAAGTTTAAAGTCTGTCACTTAGTCTTTTCACAAATCACGGCATTATTGTCGCATTGATGTAAAGACTTGTTAAAGCCTTTTGCAGAAATCAATATCTGTAAATGGGGTTGCGTTAGCAAGAAAAACATCATAACATGCAGAAGTATATTTTTCTTT
>Ga0207641_10006054_pt1 | contig 10249 bp, 7 predicted proteins | sample KBSSwiS62_FD_184306 | JGI IMG/M metagenome (GOLD analysis project Ga0207641, IMG submission 184306) | Switchgrass rhizosphere microbial communities from Kellogg Biological Station, Michigan, USA - KBS Switchgrass S6-2 (SPAdes) (version 2) | ecosystem: Host-associated > Plants > Roots >... | reverse complement strand
AAATTCTTTTTCCTGCAATTCATCTTTAAACAAAAGATTGAACGTGGAGTCGTCGTAATCGGTTGCAGCGGCCTTTTGCGCATTTTCTTCATGCGATCTTGCTTCTTCAAAAGGCAAAGCTTTTTCCTGTGTACTTATCTTGTTTCGGATAAACTTATTCACCAAAGCATGTAAACCACCTTCATCGATCTTTAAAATCTCCGAACATTGTTTAATATAATCCTGTTGCTTGGTAAAATCTTCAGCCTTATTGATCTTTGAAATTGTCTCAGCTATGCTGTTTACTACTTCAGATTTTTTTGTAGTGTCACTGCCTGCATCTTTCAATGCAACTTCAAGCTGAAAAAGGATAAAATCTTTTCTGTTACTTCTTACAAATTCATTGAATGCAGAAACGCCAACTTTATTTACATAACTATCCGGATCTTCTTTATCAGGTATTAAAACAAGTTTTACATTCAAGCCTTCTTCCAATGCAAGATCAAGTCCGCGAAGCGCTGCTTTTATACCCGCAGCATCCCCATCATAAATAATAGTAAGGTTGTTTGTGTATTTTCTTATCAGCCTTAATTGATCTATTGTTAATGAAGTACCTCCTGAAGCAACTACATTTTCTATTCCCGACTGATGCAATGAAATAACATCGGTATAACCTTCTACCAGCAAGCATTCATCTGCTTTGTCAATTGCCATGCGTGCAAAATAACTTCCATAAAGTATTTTGCTTTTTACATAGATCTCATTCTCGGGAGTATTAATATATTTTGGCGCTTTATCATTTGTTTTAAGGATCCTTGCACCAAAGCCCAAAACCTTTCCGCTATGATTATGCACCGGAAAAATTATCCTGCCACGATAATTATCCATCAACTGATCATTACGATTTGCAACAAGGCCTGTTTTTAGTAACAATTCAGTATTGTATTGCGCAGCGATCGCGGCTTTGGTAAAACTATCTCTTGCTTCAGGATTATATCCAAGTTGAAATTTCTTGATGATGTCTTCGCGAAAACCTCTTTCTTTCAAATAGCTCAAGCCAACATCCCGACCTTCTTCAGTTTCAAATAATATTTTAGAAAAAAACTGGTGAGCGAAATTGTTGATGATATAGAGACTATCTGCCACCTGCATTTGCTGACGCTGCTCGTCAGTTGCAAAACTTTCTTCTATCTCAATTCCATATCTGTTGGCCAACCAGCGAAGCGAATCAACATAACTGTATTTCTCATGCTCCATCAAAAAACTGATGGTATTACCGCTTTTACCACAACCAAAACATTTATAAATTTCTTTTGAAGGAGAAACGGTGAAAGAAGGTGTCCTTTCATTATGAAAAGGACAGAGGCCAAGATAATTGGTGCCTCGTTTTTTTAATTTTACAAAGCCGCCTATAACATCAATAATGTCAATGCGGCCGAGGATCTGCTGTATGGTATTCTGGGAAATCAATTTATGACTAAAATCAGTCTGCGAATATCCTAATTTGAGCTTAGATGATGACCGCATGTTAAAAAAATTTCTTGACTTTATGAATTATCTGGCTTAAATTTATACAGATACATTTCCGCCCAAGGAAAGATCACAGGACGGTTGCTTTTTTCACCTTTAAATTAAAATCCCATGGTTACAGTTGACATCTCACAGCTCTCTGGGGAATGCAATACCTGGAGGGATTCTTTGCGTTCCTGCCGCGATGATTTAAACCAATTAAAAAAACAACTTCAACAAACCGCAGCCCAAAATCTTACCCGGGACCAGCTGCATGACGTAGAACATTATCACAACCAGTTTCACATTCAACTTATCAATGTTCACGACCTGAAACAATCTATCAAATCACATGATCGTCGCGTACAATTTGAAACTTCTGCTAACAGCGGCCAACTAGCAGAAGATACAATCGCAGAACATGAAAGACTTTTTGAAGAATTCCAATCACTCGACAGCACAATCAAGAATCTACGTGAAGAATTTGGCGACTTTATTCATCGAACGCCATAAATAAACAGGTTAAAAGCTCATCAGTTTTATAAGTTCAACTGATAAAAATATTTTATCCTGAACTTGTCTTCAGGAATAGAAACTTATCGTCCCGTCTCCTCCGATACTCCACCTCTGAAGAACCGATTATAAACAACTAAAAACATTTGCCATGGCAGAATTTGATACCTCACACGTAAAAAATATTGTCTTGCTGGGCCACGCAGGCTCCGGTAAGACCACATTAGCGGAATGCATGCTCTATGAAGCGGGCATAATTACCCGCCGCGGCAGCATAGCCGAACGAAATACTACAGGAGATTACCACGAACTTGAACAAGAACGTGGTAATTCTATTTTTAGCAAGCTTATGCACACAAAATGGCGAGGCTATAAAATAAATGTGATCGATACTCCCGGCTATGATGATTTTGTCGGTGAAGTAATTTCTGCATTAAGAGTCGCCGATACCGGGGTTATGCTATTAAATTCTGTAATGGGTGTAGAAGTAGGAACAGATATCATCTGGGAATACACAGAGAAATTTAAAACCCCGATGATCTTTGCTGTAAATAAATTAGATGATGATAATGCTGATTATGAAAGAACAGTTCGTGAAGCAAAATCACATTTTGGAAGTAAAGTCGTCGTCGTGCAATACCCATTGCAAACAGGAGCCGGTTTTCATGAAATAGTTGATGTGCTACGAATGACGGTGTATAAATTTAAAGATACCGGTGGCAAACCAGAAAAGCTTCCTATTCCCGATGCTGAAAAAGCAAAGGCAGAAGAATTGCACAAAGAGCTGATAGAAGCTATCGCAAGCAATGATGAAACCTTGATGGAAACATATTTTGATAAAGGAGAGCTGATGGAAGATGAAATGAAGATGGGATTAAAAAAAGCAATGATCAATCATGATCTGTTTCCATTGTTTTGCTTATCCGGTGAAAGAAATATGGGTAGTGGTCGATTAATGGGTTTTATTGACAACGTATGTCCAAGTGCCAATGAAATGCCGCCGCAAACAACAAGAAGCGGCGACAAAATTTCCTGTGAAGCAAGTGGGCCTGCCTGTATTTTTATTTATAAAACGATCAGCGAACCGCATGTGGGTGAATTATCTTTCTTTAAAGTTTATTCCGGGACTATAAGAAGTGGAATGGAACTTGAAAATGAAAGTACCAATGTGACAGAAAAGGTCACCCAGCTTTTTTTGGTTGAAGGAAATAAAAGAATGCCCATAAATGAATTGGTAGCTGGCGATATTGGCGCTACATTAAAACTAAAAAACACCCATACCAATAACACATTACATGCAAGGGGCAAGAATTACGAATTGCCTTCTATAGAGTTCCCGTCTCCGAATATGACGGTTGCCATAGAGCCTCTGAAAAAAGGGGAGGAAGAAAAGCTTTCACAGGCATTGCATCAATTAAGAGAGGAAGACCCAACATTAATTGTTGAGGTTTCTCCTGAATTAAAACAAACATTGATCCATTGCCAGGGAGATATGCATTTGGCTGTTGCAAAATGGAAAATAGAACACAGCCACAAAGTGGAAGTGAAATTTGTAAAACCAAGGATTGCATATCGGGAAACAATTCGCAAAATGTCTGATGCCAGTTATCGTCATAAAAAACAAAGTGGCGGCGCCGGTCAGTTTGGGGAAGTGTATATGCGTATTGAACCTTGGCATGAAGGCCTGGCTGAACCAAAAGACCTGAATGTAAGAGGTCGTGATACATATGATCTTGATTGGGGTGGCAAACTTGTTTTCTATAATTGTATAGTTGGAGGTGCTATCGATACGAGATTTTTACCATCTGTTTTGAAAGGTGTAATGGAAAAAATGCATAATGGTCCGCTTACCGGGTCTTATGCCCGTGATATACGTGTATGTGTATATGATGGAAAGATGCATCCTGTTGACAGCAATGATATTTCATTTAAGATCGCCGGCTTGCAGGCATTCCGCCAGGCATTCCAGCAAGCTGATCCACAGATTCTGGAACCGATCTATAAAGTTGAAGTCCTTTGCCCAGATGACTTGACTGGTGCAGTAATGGGTGACCTTCAAAGCCGCCGTGCAATAGTAGAAGGAATAGACAGTGAGGGACATTTCCAAAAAGTAATTGCAAGAGTTCCATTAGCCGAAATGGATGGTTATTCATCATCACTTCGTTCGATCACACAGGGAAGGGCAAAATTCAAAAGCGGTTTTTTAGAATATTCTCCTGTTCCTTTTGAGATACAGCGAAGATTGATCGATGAGCATGCAAAACATGCTAAGGAAGAATATGCTTGATTAGTTTTTTCTGCACTAATAAAAAAGAAGATCTCAATTGGGATCTTCTTTTTTATTTTTTAAACTTCTATTTAATATCTTCTCTGATGATAACCATATTCTGCGTTACGTATAGCCTTATCTCTTTCTGTTTTTAAACGACGCACCTCACTTTTTCTTTCTGACTTTGAAAGAGAATTATCATGTTTAGCAGACCAGATCCTATCATTGTAATCTGCCTTTATATTTGCAATTTCATTTTCCAGTCTTGTAGGCCTTGTATTATATAATGGTACGCTATAATAAGGCTGATAATAGGGTTGATAAAATGGCGAATAATAAGGATAATAACCCTTGCCTATCCCAAGGCTTATAGAAGTATGAACTCTGGGTGGAGAAGAATAGTATTGCTTGTTATACTTTTGAGCCGATGCACCTATTGCGATAACAGATACAAGGCAAAACATTAATATTGTTTTCATAACTAAAATTTATTTTGTTTATTTATCTATCCATTTGACGACTACTTTGCTGGCGTCGTTTACATAATTAAATAGAATAACTTTTTTGTAACACTTGTTAATTCAAGTTTATCAAGATGATAAGACAAGATTCCAATTAACTTGTGCAAACACTAAATTTGCACAATGCCAAAACCTGTCATCTGTATCGGCGCTGCTTTTGTTGATGAACTCTTTCATGCAAAAGAAGAAATGATGCTGGCTACTACCAACGAAGCATCTGTAACAAAAACTGCTGGCGGCGTAAGCCGGAATATTGCACATCAATTAGCTTTGCTTGATGTGGATGTACAACTGATCAGTGTATTTGGAAATGACAGTGATGGAGATTGGCTAAAAAAGATTTGTACAAAAGCCGGAGTTAAATTAGATGCTTCTATAACTAAACACGGCCTAACAGGAAAATATACCGGCATTTTAAATGTGGATGGTTCTTTGTTCACCGCTTTTCTTTCCAATGATTCTATTAATTTGATCACCCCGGAACATTTAGAAAAAAATAAAGACTTATTAAAAACTGCATCTTATTTGCTTGCAGATGCTAATATAAATGCAGATACAGGCGAGTGGTTGCTTTCTTTCAGCAATGAAACAGGCATTCCCTTTATTCTCGAACCATCTTCTGTTCCTCCTGCAAGAAAATTCAAAGATGTAAACCTCAGCGGACTTCATCTTGTTACTCCAAATGAGGATGAGTTGCCTGTGCTTTGTTCAGAAAAAGCATTATTCACGCAACATCAAATTGAAGAATTGATCAGTAAAGGAGTGGAGAATGTTTGGTTGCATAATGGTAAACTTGGCTCTGCTATTTATAATAAAGAAAGGTCAATAACACTTCATGCACCTGAAATAGAAATTGTGGATTGCACCGGCGCAGGAGATGGTTCTTTGTCCGGTTTTATTTTAGGTAAAACATTAGGTAAAGAGGATGTCGATTGTTTAAAGCTTGCTCATACTTTATCAGCAGAAATTTTACAAGTCAACGGCGCTATCGCTACTCATTTAGATCAGCAAAAGTTATTAAGCCTCGTTTCAAAATATTATCCTGACTAATGCATCAATACTTAGAAATACAACCTGAAGTACAAAATGCATTAGCAGATGGCAAACCTGTTATTGCATTGGAATCAACGATCATTTCCCATGGCATGCCATATCCGCAGAATATCAATACAGCTATCGAAGTAGAGAATATTATTAGAAACAATGGAGCTGTGCCTGCAACGATCGCCATCTTTAATGGTAAATGTTATGCTGGATTAACTAAAGATCAATTAGAATATTTTGCTTCAGCAAAAGATGTATGGAAAGTTAGTTTGCGAGACATGCCTTATGTGATCAGCAAAAAATTACCAGGCGCAACAACGGTTGCTGCCACCATGCGAATCGCATCAATGGCTGGCATAAAAATATTTGTTACTGGTGGAATAGGAGGTGTACATAGAAATGCAAATGAAACGATGGATGTATCGGCAGATCTTACTGAGATGGAACAAACCTCAGTGGCAGTTGTATCTGCTGGTATTAAATCTATTCTTGATATTGGACTAACACTTGAATATTTAGAAACAAAAGGAATTCCTGTTGTTACTGTTGGACAAAATGAGTTTCCAAGTTTTTATTCCCGTAAAAGCGGATTCAGTTCTCCTTTGCGTTTAGATGATGTTGATGAAATAGCAAATTTGCTACATACAAAATGGCAAATGGGATTGAATGGCGCTGTGTTGATAGCGAATCCTGTTCCTGCTGAACAGGAGATAGTTGCTAAAGAAATGGAAGTCCATATTCAAAAGGCATTGAATGCCGCAAATGAAAAAAAAATCAGTGGAAAAGAAGTAACTCCTTTCTTATTACAATTCATTTCAGAACATACAAAAGGCGAAAGCCTTGAAGCAAATATTGCTTTAATAAAGAATAATGCAAAAGTTGGAGCGAAGCTATCAGTTGCTTATTCAAAATCATAACTACACTTACAGTATTTACCGTCGCTCAAATAAAAATGGTTTAATTCTTTCGAATTAAACCATTGAATAAATTGAATAATTATTGACTTATGCACCTAAAGTCCAGCCTTCTCTATATTGTCTTTTTACAAATTGATTCGCTTCGTCAAAGTTGGTGATCTTCATATTCTTTGCATCCCACAAAAGTTTTTTACGACCGAGCCATTTATCTTCCCTCTTCTTTCCAGTTTGCATTAAGAAACTGCGAAGTGCCAGGTTTCCAATTAAAATACTTTCAGTAAATGGTCCGGCATATTCAAATGGAGAACTTGTCTTTGCATTACCATAACCTGCTATACACGCATTTACCCATTGTATATAATGACCTTCTGGAACTCTTTTGATTGTTTCAGCAGGAAGTTTTGTTTCATTCATAAGCTTTGTCGGCAATAATCTCGGTTTCTCACCATAGCAATCAAGCAATAACTTTCCTTTTGTACCAACAAACATAACTCCACCATCCCAATTACCAAATGCTTCTTCCGGTAAAAGTTCATCAGGTCTTTCTGGTAATAACCCACCATCATGCCATGATACTTTTATATTTCCTTTGCCATCAGTTCTTGGATAATTCAAATGTATGATCGATGAAGCAGGGCATGCATCCGGATTTTGCGAATCATCCCACATTTTAGCCCAAATAGTAGCGATGCTTGCTTCAACTGAATCAGGATAAAGAATTGGCAATATGCGATAGATAGGATCCATAATATGACAGGCCATATCACCTAATGCTCCCGTACCAAAAGCCCACCAACCTCGCCAGTTGAATGGAAGATATGCAGGATTGAAATCTATTTTCGGCGCGGTACCTAACCAAAGATCCCAATCAAGTTCTTTTGGAATTTCAAATTGACCAGTAGGAGTGGGAATACCTTGTGGCCATACAGGCCTATTTGTCCATGCATGTGCTGTATGCACATCACCGATCAAACCTGCTTCAAAAATTTCTTTGGCTTTTCTTACACCATCACCCGAACCACCCTGGTTACCCATTTGTGTAACTACTTTATATTTTTTTGCTGCTTCAGTCAACATTCTAGCTTCATAGATATCATGCGTCAATGGTTTTTGCGTGTACACATGTTTGCCTAGTTGCATTGCAGCAATAGTAGCAACAGCATGTGTATGATCAGGTGTTGAAATTGAACATGCATCAATATTATTCTTTTCTTTCTCCAGCATTACCCTGAAGTCTTTATAATACGTAGCATTGGGAAATGATTGTCTTGATTTCACAGCCTGCCTGTCATCAACATCGCATAATGCTACAATATTTACATTAGGGCTTTTTGCAAAATTGGCAAGATCATCCTGTCCTTTGCCACCGGCGCCAATAGCTGCAATTCTTAATTTGTCACTTGGCGCAATAAAACCGCGGCCAATAACATGGCGGGGAACAATGAAGAAACCGGCACCTGCAACAGCACTGTTTCTTATAAATTTTCTTCTTGAGTTACTCATATAAAAAAATTTAAAAAGTTAAAGATCAAAAGTCAAAATTTTTTAGGCAGAAGGTTTATCAAAACTTACACATTCCTTCAATTCTTTTTCTGAATAAGCAAGTCCATATTGTTTTAATACATCGTCTGGTACGCCATTCCATTGGGTAGGAGTGTTGCCTATATACCCAATATCTTTTACGCCAATTTGTGAAGTATAGAATCCTGTTGCCACCATATCTCTCATTTTATTAAAGAAAGAAACTCCTGGTGCCATTTCTGGTTTTGCTTTTTGAGGATAAGCAATCTGATCGATCAGCTCGATCTGTTGTTGTTGTGTACAATCCTTAAATGAATTATTGTATTTATTCAAACATTGCATATCCAACCAACGCAAACCACCACGCAATGGTGTTTGGTTATTGGGCATATCTTTTACAATGAACTCAATGAATTCAGGAACTTTTGCATCAGTTGCACTGCCACTTACTTCATCTTTAGGTATAATAATATTGGAAAGTATTGCAATGGTTGCCATTTCATGATCGGTAAAAAACTTATCCATTGCCAGGATCCGCTTTTCATTTTCGACTTCGGCAGGATTGCGGTCAAGATTAAAAGTTGGTTCAGCCGCTGCCACAGTTTTTTTATCATCAGGCCCACAACCGGCAACAACTGCAGGCACAGCTACAGCACCTGTTACAATTAATTTTAGCGATTCTCTTCTTTTCATATTTTGAGTTTATCGTTTGTTATTTTTAATTTATCGCTTGTTGAATAAACTTGTTGTCGTACAAGAGTGCGACGCAACAGAAGCTCAATCGAAGCGATGCAGTTGGTATCATATCTATCCTCTTAATCATTTTTAATCCTCAAATCGTGGTTCTAAAGATTATTTTTTTTCATCTCATCAATAATATGTTCTGAAGCTCTCATTGAAAGAGCTAATATCGTCCATGTAATATTTTTGTCAGCTTGTGAAGTGAATGCACCACCATCAACCACATAGAGGTTTTTGCAATCGTGTGCCTGGTTCCAACTATTCAGTGCTGAATTCTTTGCAGTGCTTCCCATTCTCACTGTTCCTGCTTCATGAATGATCTCACCGGGTTTTGCAAGGCCATACTGATTTTTTTCATCATCATTGGCGCCCCATGTGATCACTGCTCCCATATTATGCATGATCTCTTTGAAAGTTTCTTTCATATGCTTCGCCTGGTTCACTTCATAGTCACTCCATTTTACATTGAATTTTAAAACGGGTATTCCATATTTATCAACAACATTCGGATCGATCTCGCAAAAATTATCTTCTCTCGGTACTGCTTCACCACGACCTGCCATGCCCACACTTGCTCCATAGAAGTAGCGGTAATCTTCTTTTAAAGATTTACCATAACCTCCTGCTTCTTTTTGCACACCATTCACCGCATACTTACCATTCATGCTTTCAATGCCACCCATAAATCCATAAGCAGGCTGACCCATGCCACCCCAGTACTCGATATGATATCCGCGGGGAAAATCCAATTTCTTATTATCTAACCACCATGGCGAATAAACATGCAAACCACCAACACCATCTTCATTATATCTCTTGCGGCCAAATAACGTTGGAAGATAACCACCAAGTGCAGCGCCGGTTGAATCATGTAAATATTTTCCAACAACACCGCTTGAATTGGCAAGGCCATTCTGATGTCTTGCAGATTTTGAATTCAATAAAAGTCTTGATGATTCACAGGCGCCGGCAGCAACAATAACAACACGACCAGTTACCTGGTACTCCTGCATATCTTGTTTGTTGATATATGAAACTCCTGTAGCAAGCCCTTCGCTATTTGTCAATACCTCTCTAGCCATTGCATTGGCAACAACATCTACATTGCCTGTAGCGATAGCCGGGTAAATAAGAACATTTGTAGATGAAAAATCAGCTTTTGCCATACTGCAATTGCGGTTGCATTGCCCGCAAAAGAAACAGGCGCCACGCTCTGTTGTGCTCTTAATTTTTTT
>Ga0207641_10006045_pt1 | contig 10256 bp, 7 predicted proteins | sample KBSSwiS62_FD_184306 | JGI IMG/M metagenome (GOLD analysis project Ga0207641, IMG submission 184306) | Switchgrass rhizosphere microbial communities from Kellogg Biological Station, Michigan, USA - KBS Switchgrass S6-2 (SPAdes) (version 2) | ecosystem: Host-associated > Plants > Roots >... | reverse complement strand
CTTCCGCTATATCCGCCTGGGGAACCTCATCACACCCGACCCTTAGCGGCTACAGGCGGTGCTTCTCGAGGAAGGTGAAGATCGCCGAGTTGAAGGCATCGTTCTTGTCACCCGCGACCATATGGCCGGCCCCGCCAATGTCGACATAATCGGCATCGGGCATGAGTTCGCGCATATGCGCGACGGTATCGTCGCTGACAATGTCGCTTTCGGTACCCCGGACGAGCATGGTGGGAACGTTGATTGCCGCAGTCGCGCGGTCGAGCCGGTCCAGGTGGCGCACCTTGTCGAAATCCCCCCGCATGAGCATCGCAGGGTCCCAGTGCCAGAAATAGCGGCCTTCACGCTTTCTGAGGTTCTTCATGAGCCCGTCTAGCCGGACTGGCCGCGGCCGGTTGGGATTATAGGCGGAGATCGCGTCAGCGACCTCCTCCAGCGTCTCGAAACCGTCGAGATTTCCGGTCATGAACTCCTGAATGCGTTGAACGCCTTCCAGTTCGATCCGCGGTGTAACATCCACCAGCACGAGCCCGGAGGCGACCCGAGCTTGGGTTTCGCCGATCACCAACATCCCGGTGAGCCCGCCAAGTGAAGCCCCTACGATCACGGGATAGCCCGGAACCTCCTTTAGCAGCGACAAAATGTCGTCGCGATAGCTGCTCAATTCATAGCTGCCGTCGGGCGCCCAATCGCTCTCTCCATGCCCGCGGAGATCTACCGAGAAGACATGATAACCGCGGCGGCCGAGCTCGCGGGTCGCGGCCGACCAGCTGTGACGTGTCTGCCCTCCGCCATGCATCATCAGAATTGACTGGCCCGAAGGATCACCGACGACATCGCCGACCAGCTTGACGCCGGCACCACTGAATGTGCGACGCTCACTCCGCATCGGCGCTGTTTCAGTCTGCATCATGTTCCTCACCGTTGGACCACTGCTTTCTTCGCTGCTCAAATGATAGATAACAAGAAGAATTGCTGCTGCGCGGCTGGGGCCGCCCAACTGCCCTTCTCACGCGCTTTCGATGATCGTGCGGGAAGTCGGTGCCGATGCAGCCGAGATGAGCCGGGGTCGCCAAAGGAGGTTAACATGCCAGCTGCGACCGAAGATCACCGGTCAGTTCGATCACGATCATTACGCAACCTTACCGGGCCATACGCCTACCATTATCTCTCCATCCTCATGTATTCGATAATTTCAATACGGATGTAAAGATCGATCAATATGACCTAAGCGACGATCTCAAGCGAAATCAAGTTTCGATACACCTGCGTTTCAACCCAGTTTCCCGATCTATGTTCTATCTACATGCGCTAACATAGGTTGTTGTATTCTGGATACACTCGCGAATTAGCTTCTTTATCTCTGAAACTTTCGGGCGCGGCGGCGTTCCAGCCCGCATCTTCGCGCCCCTCGAGGGCCGACGCACCCATATCCATCGAAGTTCAGGGACAATATCTATGCGCCTCTCTCGCCGATCACGGCTCCTCGCCTCCACCTTGCTCGTTGCCGCGGGCGGTCTCGCGAGCCCTGCTCTCGCTCAAGACACCCCCAACACCGCCGCAAGCTCCTCCGAGTGCAGCGCTGCACAACCGGGCCTTCCTTGCACACCCACGGGAGAACCGACAGGTGATGCCAGCAATGTCATCGTCGTCACCGGAAGCCGTATCGCGATGCCACAGGCGACCTCCGCCTCGCCGCTTCAGATTGTCGGCGCCGAGCAGATCCAGCAGTCCGGTGCCGTGAACGTTCAGGAGGTCCTGCTCGAAAACCCCGCTTTCGGAAATCCGGGTATCAGCCGCACCAACTCCAGCTTCGCCACCCAGGGGGCGGGCGCTGCTACCGTCAACCTGCGCAATTTGGGGGAGGATCGCACGCTGGTGCTGCTCAACGGCCGTCGCTTCGTATCCGGCCAGCCGGGCAGCCAGGCGGTGGATCTGAACGTCATACCAACGCAGATGCTCGAGCGTGTCGACGTGCTCACCGGCGGCGCTTCAGCTGCCTATGGTTCCGACGCTGTCGCTGGCGTGGTGAACATGATCTACAAGAAGAACTTCGAAGGACTCCAGGTCGGCAGCCAGATTGGTGTCTCTCACTACGGTGACGGGCGCGATTGGGAAGCCAACGCTCTTGCCGGCAAGAACTTCGCCGATGGGCGGGGCAACATCATGATCTTCGGCGGCTATTCGAAGCAGGGCACCGTTCGCAAGCGCGACCGATATACCGAAGCAGGACGCAGCAACATCGACACCACCAGCCTTGGCGGCAGCATGACGGGGGATCCTGCCGAACTGTTCACGCCCAGCGTCCTGCTCTCCGGCTTTACGCCGGGCGGCCGCTTCTATGCAGGCGACCAGCGCTTCACCTACGGCGCGGACAATGTTCTGACCGATTGTTCCACCGTCAGCTGCGGAGGGTTCAACCGCTCGCAGTTCCGCTACCTGGCGGTGCCGGTCGAACGCTATATCGCCGCTGGCCGCGCCAATTTCGAGGTATCGCCCGCGCTCAACCTGTTCCTCGAAGGCAATTATGCCCGCACCCAGGTGAAGACGGTCATCGAGCCTTTCCCGCTCAGCTCCGACCTCGTCGACATTCCGACGGGGGGCCAGGTGCCGATCGAGACGGTGGTGAACGGAACGACCTTCCGCAACCCCTATGTGCCCGATGCCATCTTCAACGCGGCGACCGACACCGACGGCGACGGACTGCGCGACATCTTCTTCGATCGGCGGCTGGGCGACCTTGGGGCGCGGACCCAGTCGGCGAAGCGCGATCTGTTCCGTATCGCCGGCGGTGCGAACGGCCAGTTCCTCAACGACAAGTTCAACTATGAGGTCTATGGCATCTATGGAATGAGCAAGGAGCGCCAGCTCGGCTCGGGGCAGTTCAACAGCCTCAACTTCACCCAGGCGCTCAACGCCTATCGTGATCCGGCAACCGGGCAGATCGTCTGCGCCGACCCGGCGGCGCGGGCAGCGGGCTGCGTTCCTGCCAACATCTACGGGATCAACGCGCTGGCGCCTGCCGCCGCTTATCTGGCGGCACCGACCACACTCGACGCAAAGGTCACCCAGACAGTCGTGGGCGGCAACGTCTCTGGCCAGCTCTTTTCGCTGTTCGGCGCCGATCCGATTGGCTTCAGCCTCGGCGGCGAATATCGGCGCGAGACCAGCAAGAACGAGTTCGACCTCCTCACCCAGCAGGGGCTGAACGGCAATAATGCCCTGCCCTCCACACGCGGTCGGTTCCATGTTTACGAGGGGTTTGCCGAGGTGATCGCGCCGCTTCTCCAGGATCGCCCTTGGGTCGAACGGCTCGCTGTGCGCGGTGCGGTTCGGGCATCGCATTATTCCACGGTCGGTACCACGATCAGTTATAATTATGGCGGTGAATGGTCGCCGACGTCAGATGTCCGGTTCCGGGTGACCAAGGCGCGGTCGGTGCGCGCGCCGAACATCAACGAATTGTTCCAGGCACCGCAGCAGGACTTCCCGACGGGCCTGCAGGATCCCTGCGCCGGTATCACAGCGTCGACCAGCGGGACGCTCGCCACCAACTGCCGTGCCGCGCCGGGCGTCGCCGCCAATATTGCCGCCAATGGCGCCTTCACCGTCAACCAGGCGGATCTTCAAGGCATCACCAGCTTTGGCGGCGGTAACCCGAACCTCAAGGAGGAAAGGGGCGACAGCTTCACAGCCGGCGTGGTGATCAATCCGCGCTCGATTCCGGCTTTGCGGAACCTCGTCGTGACGGTCGACTATTTCAACATCAAGGTGAAGGACGCGATCGTTTCGACCCCGCTCCAGTTCATCCTCACCCAATGCTACAACAACTCGATCCAGGCCTATTGCAACCAGGTGGTTCGCCGCCCGGCACCGCTGGGACCGAACAGCGCTGGCTCGCTCGACGAAGTAAACACCAGCCCGAGCAACAGCGGCGGAGTGCGCACCTCGGGCATCGATACGTCGGTAGCCTGGAGGCAGGATCTGGATCGGATCGGCTTGAGCGGCACGTTGAACATGCGGGTGTCCTATACTCACCTGCTCAAGGGCTACACGGTGCCGCTGCCGGGCTCGGACCGCGACTATTTCGCGGGCGAAATCGGCGCCGCCAAGGATCGCTTCACCACCAACCTCAGCTATGAGAATGGCGGCGTCGGCATGACCCTCACGGGCACCTATATCGGCGCCTCTTATCTGGACGACCAGTTCGTCGTGTCGAACTTCCCCGGCATGTCGCGGCACGACAAGGCGTTCCGGATTGCCCCGGAATTCTATCTCGACGCTCAGCTGCGCTTCAAGGTCGGCAACCGCTATGAGTTCTATCTCGGCGCCGACAATCTGCTCAACAACAAGCCGCCCTATCTCGCGGATATCGGCGCTTCAGCCGGGCAGGACACCGAGGCGGGCGTCTATGATGCGCTGCTTCGGCGATACTATGCCGGCGTCCGCCTGACATTCTGACGCACGGAACCGGGGCGGCTCCCCCCAGCCAAAGCTGGGCTGATCCCGCCCCGGTGCAAAGCCGAACCGGTCGCCATGCCGGCATCTCCGGGAAGAAACGCGACGGTGCGGCGCCGTTGGGCAGACCGCTCCCGATCGCTTCAGCCTGTGCGAACCGAGAACCTCGCCGAACTCCAGCATGCGCTACAGCGCATCGGCCGCCTTGGAGATGACCGATGCAAGCCGCTCGCCCCATCGCCGCACGCCCTCGGGATCGGAGATGAGGTCCTGCCGGACTTCGATGCCGAGATAGGCTACGCCATTTGCCTCGGCGTGCAGGTTCATGGTCGCGTTCAGCAGCTTGCCCGAATAAGGCTCGTTATCACCCGTCGGCACGCCCAGCGCCCGCAGCATGGGTATGGCGTGTCGAGCTGCCCGATCGTCCCGATTGTACAATATCCCGACCTGCCAGGGGCGTTGTTCGTCCGGCCGCGAAGCGAGCCGCGGGGTAAAGCTGTGCAGCGACACGATCATCCGCGGCCGCGCTATTGCGATGCGGCGGGCGATATCGTCGTGATAGGGCCGCCAGAAGCGCTCGATGCGCTCACGGCGTCCGTCCGCATCGAGCAGGGCATTCCCCGCGATCTTTATGCCATCGCTTTCCAGAGGGACAAGGCCGGGCGCGTCCTCCTCACGGTTGAGGTCGATCACCAGCCGCGAAATGGGGCCGAAAACACCATCCATGGCGAGCCGCTCGCAGAGCAGCTTTCCAAGCGGCGCCACGCCGATGTCGAAGGCAATGTGCTGGCTCAGCAGCGCTCGATCGATGCCGAGATCGATATCGTGCGGCACATGGCTCGATGCATGATCGGCGATCAGAAGCAGATCGCTCACCCCTGGAATACCGGCTTGCGCCGTTCCCGGAACGCCGCGACTCCTTCGCGAAAGTCGCTGCCGCCGAACGCATCCTCGAACATCGCATCAGCGCCGGCTACCCCAGCTATGATCCTTTTCAGTCCTGAGATGCTCGACCGCGCATTCGCTGCGATGGTAGTCCCGAGCGCGAGCGCAGCTTCATCGGCGATCGGTGCGCGCAGTTCCACCAGCCGTATCGCCAAGGCCTCATCGGCGTCGATAGCGGCTCCGGAGAACAAAAGCCGGCTCGCTTGCCCGGGTCCAACCAGCGCCTTGAGCCGAGCGACATCGCCGTCGGGATACACGATCCCGACCTTCGCCGGCGTAATGCCGAAGCTGGCCTTCGCCCCGGCAATGCGAATGTCGCATGCCAGCGTCAACGCCACGGCCGCACCAAAGCAGCCGCCATCGACGGCAGCGATCGTCGCGATCGGCAAGCCGGCCAGCGCGTCAAAGGCTTTAGCCATGTCCATCCGGAACCTGTTCCGCATCGCTGCATCTGCGCCGAGCGCCTCGAGATCGCCGAGGTCGGCACCGGACGAGAAAATGCCTGGCGTCGCGGAACGAATGATCAGAACCCGGGCATCCGAAGCGGCTATTCCGGCGATCTCGGCGGATAGCGCACTCCAATGAGCGATCGAAATCGCATTGCGGGACTGGGGCCTGTCGAGGCTGATCCGCGCGATGCGGCCGATCGAATCGATGCTGAACATGGCGGCACTGTTGCCGCCCTCTCCCGAAAATGTCACCACGTCGCTATTGTCCAGGAGTGCCGATGACGTTCACCGTTGCGCGCCGCCCATTCTCCGTAATGCTGGGCAGCGCGGTCATAGCGCCGGCTCTGCCCGGATCAGCGGCACGCGCTGCGCGAACGGTGCCCTGCCCCATCACCACACCGCTGGACGCCGCCACAGAGACGCTTCTCGAGCACACGCCGGAAACCGCAACCTATGGTGGCGTGCCCGCCTCGACGCGAGGAGGGCCGCTCGCGCGGCGGATGGACGATTATTCGCCTTCGGGGGAGGAAGCCTGGCGCGCGGCGCTCGGCGAGGCTGGTGTGGCCATCGAACGGATCGACTGCGAAGGGGATCGCTTCGCCCGGCTGCGCCTGGCCATCGCCGCCGCGGTCGTCGAGAATGGCACCCGGACGGCGGCAATCGGCTATGGCCGTCCCAATCCGTTCTGGTTCACGGGGCACGAACCCTATGTCGTCAACCAGATCTCCGGCCCGGTGGTCAACACGCCCAACGTCATGATGGCGCAGCAGCCGCTTTCGTCGCCAGCGGAAGTCGACGCCTGGATTGAAAAGCTTGACGGTTTCGCGACCGGATTTGGCGGCGTCGTGGCGAAGCTCCGATCTGACCGGGCGCTCGGCTGCATCCCGCCACGTGCGATTCTCGAAAAGACACTGCCGATACTCTCGAACTTCCTCGCCGGCACGCCGGAGCAGCACCCAATGATCGTTGCACTGCGCGAACGCACCGCACAGTCAGGCCTGGACAGCCGCTTGCGCGCGGCCGCCGAGCAGCGCGCGATCACGGCGCTGGAGAAACGCGCGCGCCCGGCCTTCGCGAAGCTCCGCTCGGCTGTCGAAGCATTGCTCCCCGAGGGGCGGTCTGAGGCGGGCGTCTGGGCACAGCCGGATGGCGAAGCTCTCTATGCCGCCAACATCCGATCGGTCGGCGATAGCCCTTTGTCGGCGCACGACATCCACCGGATAGGGCTCGATCAGGTAAGGATGACCAGTTCGGCCTTGCAATCCCGATTGCGGCAGCTGGGGTACAGCCGGGGAAGCCTGCGGCAGCGCCTCGATGCATTGGCCGCCGATCCGGGCCAGCGCTTCCCGGACAGCACCGCGGGGCGCGAACAACTGCTCGCCTATCTGCGCTCCCTGATCGGCACGATGGAGGCACGGCAGCAGCAATTCATGCCTCGCGCAATGATTCCCTCACAGCGCCTCGAAATTCGCGCTGTGCCCCAGGCCACTGAGCAATCGGCGCCCGGTGGATATTATGACGGGCCATCGCTAGATGGATCCAGGCCCGGCATATACTGGATCAATCTCCGCGACATGGGCAGCATCCATCGATATGCCCTGCCGACGCTCAGCTATCATGAGGGTGTGCCCGGCCACCACACGCAGGGATCGACGCTGCTGTCGCTGCCCCAAGCGCCGCTGATGCTGCGCCTCGCCAGCTTCAACGCCTATCAGGAAGGGTGGGCGCTCTATGCGGAACGGCTGGCCATGGAGCTCGGCGCCTATGCCCGCGACCCTGCGGGCGATGCCGGCCGGCTAGCGGACGATCTGTTCCGATGCGTGAGGCTCGTCGTCGATACCGGCCTGCATGCACTTCGCTGGACCCGCGAACAGGCCATCGCTTATATGCAAGCCCACACTGGCACGCCGATGAGCGAAGTCGTCGCCGAGGTGGAGCGCTACATGGCCTGGCCGGGGCAAGCGCTCGGTTACAAGCTCGGGCAGCTCAAGTTTCTCGCCCTCCGTAATCGCTACCGCGCGAAGCACGGTCATCGATATGACCTGAAGCAGTTCCACGGCATCGTCCTGGGTAGCGGGGCTATGCCGATGCAGCTGCTCGAAACGCTTATCTGACCGACTCGCGGAGCCTTCTGCCGTGTTCAGTCGAACTCATAGGCCCGCTCACCGTGGCTGGCGAGGTCGAGGCCGTCATGCTCGCTTTCCGCGTCGACACGCATCGGCACGATCAATCCCGCCAGCGTAGCCAATATCCAACTGGCAAGCGCGGACAGGACAATCACCGCGACGAGCGCCTGCAACTGGACACCCAGCTGATCCAGGACCGATCTGCCCCCGCTGAGACCGACGCCTCCCATCTCTTCGCTGGCGAGCGGCGCCAACAAAAGCGAGCCGAGCATACCCCCCACGCCGTGCACCGCAAACACGTCGAGCGAGTCGTCGATGCGCAGGCGCTGCTTGATGGTGAGAACCGCGAAGAAGCAGACCAGAGAACCAGCCAGGCCGCAGGCAACACCCCCCAAGGGTGAGATGTACCCGGCCGCGGGCGTGACGGTCGCCAGCCCCGCCACCGCACCTGTTACGAGGCCGACCGAAGTCGCCTTGCCTATCTTCAGCTTTTCCAGGGCGGCCCAGCCCAGCGCCGCAGCCGATGCCGCGAGATGGGTCGACAGCAGGGCTCCGCCGGCGCTCGCGTTGGCGGCAAGCGCGGAGCCGCCGTTGAACCCGAACCAGCCCACCCAGAGCATGCCCGCTCCGATCATAGTCATCGCCGGGCTGTGGGGCGGTATCATCGTCTGAGGGAAGCCGCGCCGCCTGCCGATCATGAGAGCGATGACAAGCGCCGATATACCTGCGGTCGTGTGGACCACGATCCCGCCCGCGAAATCGAGCGTCCCGCGTGCAGCCAACCATCCGCCGCCCCAGATCCAGTGCGCCACGGGTATGTACACGACAAGCAGCCAGCCGGTGGTAAACAGCATTACCCAGCCGAACCTGACGCGTTCCGGGAAAGCACCGATCATGAGGGCGGGCGTGATGATGGCAAACATCATCTGATAGAGAGCGAAAACATTCTCGGGAATCGTGAGTCCGGTTCGCGCATTGCTCAGTTGCTGCAACCCGAGTGTCGACAGGTCACCGATCCAGGGCGTGCCCGCCGAGAAGACGAGGCTGTAACCGCCTGCCGCCCACAAAACGGAGACCAGCGCACAGATAGCGAAGCATTGCATGAGGATCGAAAGGAAGTTCTTCGCCCGCACCAGCCCTCCGTAAAAGAGTGCCAGTCCCGGCAAAGTCATGAAGAGGACAAGAGCGGATGCCGTGATGATGAAGGCGGTGTCGCCGCTATCGATGGCGGACGCGCTGGCATGCGCCGGGCCGGACAGCGCCAACAGCAATGCCAGGCCGGCTCCCACCGGCCTCATATATTTCGCCCGCATCCCCACCCCGTTCACCTGGATCGAATTCAGAAGCGGCGCTTTGCCGATTGCATCTTTTGCACGCAAGACCAATTCGACTGCGCGTGTCGCTCGAACGCAGCGTTTCCCATCTTGCCATCGCCGGGAGATGATTCTGCTATTACACGACCTGCGTCAGCACAGGAGCTTGCCAGATGAACCAACGCACGACGGACACGCAGGTCGACAGCATCTTTCTCGATCGCTGGTCTCCTCGCGCATTTGACGGCTCACGCCTGCGGGATGCTGATCGCGAAGCGCTGTTCGAAGCCGCGCGTTGGGCTCCTTCCGCCTTCAATGCCCAGCCCTGGCGATTGCTCTATGCGGAGCGCGGCGATGCCAATTGGGAGCGGTTCCTGAACCTGCTCGTTCCGTTCAACCAGATCTGGGCGGGTAACGCGTCGATGCTGGTATTCTTCGTGTCGGCGAAGGTCGTCAACGGAAAGCCCTTTCCAACGCATAGCTTCGACACCGGCGCGGCCTGGATGTCGCTGGCGTTGCAGGCGCACATGATGGGCCTGCGGGCGCACGGCATGGCGGGGTATGACCATGATGCTGCACGCCGCGAACTCGGCATACCCGAAGACTTCAGTATCGAAATGGTGGCCGCCATCGGCCGGCAGGGCGAGCCATCGATCCTCCCCGAAAATCTGCGCGAGCGCGAGGCGCCGAGCCCGCGCAAGCCTCTTGCCGAGGTAGCGATAGCCGGAAGCTTCGTAGCATGAGGCCCGCGGCAGTTCGATGGAAGCGCAAGCGCCCTTGCGGGGCGGCCGCTGGCCTCTGGCCATGAAAGGCGGGGAAGGAGAATGATCGCTGCCTCGGCTATCGATTATCGGGAGTTGGCGCGGCGCCGGCTGCCGCCCTTTCTTTTCGAATATATCGATGGCGGCGCCTTTGCGGAGGTGACGCTGCGCCGGAACATCAGCGATCTCGAGCGGATTGCGCTG
>Ga0207641_10006040_pt1 | contig 10262 bp, 9 predicted proteins | sample KBSSwiS62_FD_184306 | JGI IMG/M metagenome (GOLD analysis project Ga0207641, IMG submission 184306) | Switchgrass rhizosphere microbial communities from Kellogg Biological Station, Michigan, USA - KBS Switchgrass S6-2 (SPAdes) (version 2) | ecosystem: Host-associated > Plants > Roots >... | reverse complement strand
CGGGTTGCCCCGCCAGAATGATCTGGAGAAGTTTCCCACGGCGGTTCTCCAGGTTGCCCAGTAAACGGATCTCTTCCAGAACCTCCCACTCCAGGTTCTGGGCTTCGTCCACAATCAGAACACCCGTGCTTCCGCGGTCTGCTTGAGACAGCAGCATTTCATTCAACGCGATCAACACTTCCGTTTTCGATTTCCCGTTACAACGAAGATCGAAATCATAGGCGACCATCTCAAAGAACTGATCGCTGCTGATTCGGGAGTTAAAAAGAAACGCAAATTCAATGGACTGCTCATGCAAGTAGTCCCTCAGGCATTCCAGCATCGTCGTCTTGCCGGTTCCGACTTCGCCGGTCAATACTATGAACCCTTTCCGCCCTTGCACACCATAGACCAGGTTTGAGATCGCTTCCTCGTGCTGTTCGCTGCGATAGAGGAATGCCGGATCCGGACTTAGACTAAACGGGTCTGCTTTGAAGCCGAAGAAGGCTTTGTAGACGCTGGTAACTTCTTTCACTTGTGTGATTTTAGCATGGCCAGAACTTTATAAGAAATAGTCCTTGACCCGCTGGAGGGAGAGAGACAGCCACACGGGGAGCCATCCTGCCGCAGCACCCGAAGCGCCCGCCTGGCCGCGGTCCACTGCATCGTCGTCGCGGCACGCCGCCATCAACTGATCGAGACAATCGGTGATGGCCAGTCGCTCATTCCGGCCGAGAGTGGATTGGCCCATCGAAACCCGCAACAATCCTGGCCACGGATCGCGAACTCCATAGCGCAATCCCAATCTTCGAGCCCTGGGTACGCCAGCCTCCAATGCCTTTCTTGCTGCCCGGTATTCCCCTTGCGCCTGGTCCAATTCCGGCGTCAACGTGCCCTGATGTCCGTGCCTGCGCTGGAATTTCTTGTAGGCAGACTCCCACGCATCCACTGCGCGGAGGTAACGGGAGACCGTGCCGCGGAGTTCCAAGACAAACTCCAGGTCGGAAACCATCTGCTAAGTTTCGAGTCTCGCCCAGCCCGGTAACGTCGCTGGCTGATTCTCCTCAAAAATAATTCGCCGTGTCTTCGGAAACGGCATACCGGAACGAATCGCTTTGCTGTAAAACGGCATGGTGCGAAGAATCTTGCGGTACTCCTCGTCTTCGGTATCGAGAAAGGCCGCCTTCCCCAACAGTCCTGCGCCCCAGCCCAAATTGAGGACGCATCCGTTCTGTCCGGCGCTTCCCAGCGACGCTTCCAGCGCATCGAGGCTCGCTTTCAGGCGCGGTAGGCCCGCCAGGTCGGCATATTGTTTCTGCGCCGCAATCAACTTCGCCGCATGTTGATTGGCGGCCTTGAAAATCTGCTCCAGGCCGGACGCGTTCCTCTTGCGTGAGGGAATCTCGTGCATCTCGCCCGTAAACACTGTCCCCGGTGAAGCCATCTCGGCGAACGAAGGATTCGGCTTCCATCCCACTTCGAACTTACCCGGTTTCTGCTGTAACGTTGAAATCTTCAGCAAATAAATCTTGAACGCAGCCGGTAAAATCGTCTTCGAGTCGGCCGTGGACAACACTCGCATAGGATCCGAGGTGGAAGGTCCCAGCGTCATCAATTCGGCCGATTCGCCCGGCTTCCGCAGTCCTCTCTCGCCGTCCATGCGCGAAGCAATTTCGCGCAACACTCCTCCGTTCCAGCGAGTGAACACCAGCCCTGTCCGCAGCGCGCCCTTAATGGCGGAGCCTGGAAGATAAGGCCCGTTGGGACCAGAGCAAAAAGTCGGTATGAACAAATTCTCCGCTCGCGCCTGTTCCCAATAAGTGGTGGAACTGGAATGCTCGAACGGAATTCGCCGCCCGGCAAAATTCTGCGCAAATCCACCCCAGGAAGCGAAATCGAGCTTTTCCGCTTTTCGCAACTGCGCCAAATAGCTTTCCAGCCGTGGACCTTTCGCCAGCAGCCGGAAAATGCGCCGTTGATCCAGTACGTTCACCTGGTCCTTCCACACCATGTAGTCGATGGGCGAAAGCTTCTGCCCGTCACCTACCAACAACGGTGTCAATGCCGTGAGCCGGTAGTTCATGATTGCACCCGTGTGGGAATCGGAATTGCCAGCGCGAAGCCAGCCCTATATACAGGATGGGGAAACTCAGCCGGCGCCACGTTTCGCGCGGCGCCTTTGGGGGCCGATGCGGAAAACAGCACGGAACCTTCTTCCACCATCCGTAGTAACTGCTTCTCGTCGCCGGAGGACTGCGGACTCTCCACTCGCCCGCCGCGCGTAATCATGGAATAATCGCCACGCTGCCACTCCACTGCATCGTCCGCAGCCGGACTGAAAAGGGACAGCATCCACCACGCCGTCTCCACTTCGGGCTTGGCTGTGTAAACGAGTTCCGGCAATTCGCCATCGGTGAACTTCGGCGTTTCCGAACGTCCCCAGCCCCGCGACCGCTCTCCGCCCATGCCGCTATCGGCCAGGAGACGAAATGCCGCCTTCACAGGATCGGCCCACCGCGCCCGGCTGTCTTCATCCGCAAAAGCTGCCAGACACCAAAGACCCGCGCCTTCACTGAATTCCAGGCAGGCCGTCGAATGCAGATCAATGTAACCATTCTCCACCCGGTCCACAACGGCGCTGGTGCGGATGCCCACCCGAAAAGGTCCGGACGGAATACCTTGCTTCTCAATCGCCAGCAGGCATTCGCTGGTGGGATCTACTACCCAGCGGTCCTCATCCAGCGGCTGATCATTCAACAGCGAGGTCACGAGCGGCAGCGGAATAAACCGCGCACCCTTCCATCTCACTTTGGAGGACTGCGCGGGCGGCCAGACGCTGGTGGGCGGAACAATGTATAAGGTGTTTCCCTGATATGGAAAGCAGGAACTGAATTGGACCTTAGACGAGGCGGAATCCGCCGTCGCGGAAAGCCATTCGGCCAACTCGCCAAGCTGTAGCATGGCTAGCGTGACGGCCGAATAAAGCGAATCGCTATGGAAGATCCGGTCGACACGGTCGCGCGTGCCCGACTGCGGACCGAACCGCCAGGGCCCCCGGGGCTGCAAGCGAACAAGAAAACCAGGATTCATGAGCTAGCCGGCAAGTTTATCGGCAAAATCGGATCCGGAGGCCAGAGTCTGTACCCCGGCGAGATCCGCACCGGATACCAGTTCCGCCTGCTCCGCTCCGCTGGAATAAAAACTCTTCCCACGCCAAGTCAGCTTCAGGCCCGAAAAACGCACCCGGCCACTGCCGCGCGAGCCGCCGCCTCCCAGGCTATCGTCTTCCATCAGCCGCAAGCCTTCAATCACGCGAGGAAACAATTCCTTGTCTTCGGTACACAGGATGTCCATCACCAGACGCACATGAAATCGCGCGCCGGCGGGAACCCTTTCGAGCGTCCGCGGATTCGCCTGGGACGTAATCCGGTCCACTGCATTCTCGCTCTTCACTTCCGTCAATTCATCGTCCAGATTCTCTCGCATCTGGGGAGTGATGCTGTCCTGATCCAGCGGCGCATCGTAAACCGTCAGCCGCGCAGGGCTAGCCGACTTGCTCTCCGCGCCTTCACCCGACCCGCGATCCATGCGCCCGGGATTGCGCCCGAATAACAGACAAATTTCGTCGTCCGGCCGATCGCTTTGATGAATCCGCACTTCCTGACCCTTCCGCCGCGACAGATAAACCAGCTCGGACGGAACCGCCAAACCGCTGGAATGTTCCAGGAGCGAGCGCAGCTTGCCGCGCAGCGAACTGCCCGGAATATACGGGCGGCCAAACGCGTCTTTCACCACCGGATTGTCAGCGCCGCCAATTTCCAGCGAGCCCTTCCCCGCCCCGATGTGCAAGCCCGTTTCGCAGTGCAGCTCCCCTTCGAGGATCAGCTTGCCAATCAATTTCAACTCAGTATTCGCAGTATGCGAGCTCATGCGTCCTCTTCTACTCGTTGTAGGCGACAATGGCCTCAAATAGATCGCGGAACCGTTCGTAACCGCGCGGTTCATTCTTCCGGGTAACTTGCAGCAGCAGTTTTTCGAGCATGTCGAGGCTGCGGAGCGAATGGCGGGCAATGGTGTATGCCAACCGCGCCCGCAACATCACAAATTCATGCTGCCGTTCATTCTCCGGGGTACGGCAGGCGCGCCGCACGGCATTGTAAAAGCGGCGCAACTGGCTCTTGGTACCGGAGTCCATATCGCGCATGCGGCTCACTACCGCGTGCGCCTGATTGTCTAGATAGAGGCTGTCGGCAATCAGTTTCTCAAGATCGATTTCGGGCGGTCCGTCGAATCTGGGCCGGTCTCCGCCGCGCCGGTCGTCTCCGCGGCCGCGATCGCCTCCAGGGCCTCGGTCACCACCTCTATCGCCGCCCGGACGATCACCGCGTGGCGGTCCACCCTCGCGGCGTTCCCCACCGCCACCGCCCGGCCGTGGCGGATTGCCACCAGGACGGCCTTCCCGTGGAGGACGATTCTCTTTCGGTTTGTCCGCTACCGGCGCCTTTTCGGCCGTCGGTTGCGATGGTTGCTCATCTGCCATGATTACGCCTCAGTCTCCAGTCTGGCCCACTCAAGCGCCACCCTTCCGGCGGGGCGCAGACGGATTTGCGCGGCCTTCTTTCCGGTAAAGTCGGAAATCAGATCGGCGCGCAGTTTTTCAAATTCGTTCACTTTCGATTTTCCGGTGTACCGCGTCTCAATCACCAGATTCAGCCTTCGATGGAACCGCCACGGCCGCTCCACTCTATCGTTGCGCACGCGCCCGCGGATCTTGCCCCCGCCTAGCGGCGAGGAATCGCGATAAAAACTGGCCAGCTCAAACAGGAACTGCGGCGGACATCCAAATTCACTCACCATGCGCGCCATGGTCTGCTTGGTATCGGCGGCATCTCCCAATTGCTTCCATTCGAGCGTGCGTCCGAACAAATAGATGCAGTCCTTGCCCGAAGACTTGGCGATTTCCAGCTTCTGTCCCGCTTCTTCGAAAATGGTAGCAAGGGATGCGTCGCCTTCAGGCGCCAATGCCAGTCCCATCGAAATGGTTTTCCCTTCCGGTCCGGGAAAATCCTTCAAATTTTCTTCGGTGAAGCGCACAAACAGCCGCTGAATTTCCCGCGCTAGCGCAATCAGTGCATCCCACGCTCCGTAAACGGCAAAATCGTCTCCGCCAGAATACAGTAGCGTCACCTTACGCCAGAACTCCGGCAGCGAACACAAAACCTCAAGCTCGCCCGCGAAAAACTGCTTGTACATCACCGAGAGCTGCACATGCTCTTCGATGCTCTGCGCACGCCGGATCCGGATTCCGAAGTTATCCACGTCCCCGCGCAGCACACCCCAGGCGGGCCGGCCCTGCGCACGAGCCGCCAGATCCTTGGTAGACGCCGGATGGTTGCCGTCATCGGTAAGCGCCGAGTGCCGCGCGAATGAGATGCCGTCCTGCATCGCGGAAAATACCCACGTGTGTTTGCCACTTCCCACCTGAATGCCCGCGGGAGATTCCGGCGACCAGCCAACAGACTCTGCTTCCCGCAGCTTGCGCCCCAGTTCCGCCGAAAAATATTCCAACGCTTCGGCGGGCTCGATTTTCAAAAATGGCTCGAAATATTCTGGCCTCGCGTCCTGTGCCGAAGCACCCAGCTTGCTCTGCATCGCCTCATTGAGGCGCTTGCGGACCACACTCCAATCACCCAGGTTTTCCGTGGACGCCCAGATCAGCTTCAGCGCTCCACCACTCAACACGTCGATGTGAGCCGCCGCCGCATCCAGAAACTTCTCGGCGTCGGAGCGGAATTCCACGGGCAGCACGACAAGAAACTGTTCGCCCCCGCTGGAGCCAAGCAGCATCTTCGAAAGCGCCAGTTCCGCCAGCAGCGCACGCGGCAAAACCTCGCTCAACAGCGACACCCAATGGGAACGGCCGTCCATGTCGCTGGACGAAGCGAGCAGGAACTGTTCTATGCCGAGGATCTTGCCTTGAAGGAAAATCTGAACAGACATCACGAAACCTTAAACTTTACCACAGCTTACCGGATGCCTTCGTTCATTCTTTTCACCTGCTCCATCAGAAAGGCCACTTCACCGAAAGGCTCTCCGCCATTCCTTGCCCAATAGACCCGGCCTTTCTTGTCGATAAGAATGGTGGAATGCAGCTCCATCTCTTCGAAATCGTCATAGGAATGGAAGCGGCGCGCGTTGGCGTAAGCCTTATCCGACAACAGCCTGATTGGCAAATCCCCGAAACTCTTCAGCCCGGTCGAATTTTGCTCCGGCGAAGCGCTGCTCACGGCCAGCACCTCTGTATCCAGGCCTTTCCAGTCGTTTTTCTTCTCCCCGATGGAGTGAAGCTGCTTCATGCAATGAGGACACTCCGACCCAAGATAGAACACCAGAATCACGTTCTTGCCCCTGTATTCGGCCATCGTTACCTGCTTTCCCGTGGCATCCTGGACATCTAACGACGGAGCCGCGTACGGCTCCCACTGGTTCGGCCCGAATTTCTCCAGCGAGGTCCGTAAGTAGTTGCGTTGGGCACCGGACGAACTGTCTTTTGCCGTAGCCTTGATCCCCATCGCCTTTGCGCGCTCTACGATCGAGAGATTCTTGTCCGCATCGGCTGTCACGAAAAGCAGGCGCGCCATGGCGTCTTGCGCCTTTGACTGCTCGCCTGTGCCGGAGTACGCACGGACGAGTCCGCTGAGGGCGAACAGATCGTTGTGGGTCAGAGTCAGCGCCTTCTCAAAGGCTTGCGCCGCGAGCACCGGGCTTCTGGCGTTGAGGTACGCCTCCCCAAGGCTGTTATAGAGCGCTTCGGGATAAACGGGCGGGTCTGCGTATTCCCTCTGCAGATCGAACTCCTTGTCCGCAGCTTCGGAGAGGAACTTGAGCCCTTCCAGCGTTTCGCCTCGGGCCAGCGCCAGTCGGCCTCGTAGCTCCGGCTGCTGAATCTGATAAATCCGGAAGAGCGAGTTGTTTTTCTTCTTCTCCACCTCTTCCTTCAACCCAGCCAACGCAGCCATCTTCTGTTCGACCTTCTCCAGGTCACCCTTGGCGAGGTACGCGCGCGCTTCGAAGTAGTTGCGGTTTACCCTGTCCAGAAGAATGTCGCGCCAGGGAATATTCTTCTCCTTCAGCAACTCATCCCACTGCTCGAACTTCAGCAGGCAGCGCGACAGCGCAGCAATTCCGTAGGAGTGGCTGCTATTGGGCGAGTCCGCGTTGGCCTGCGGATCGAGCGGCGCGTCGATTAGCTGGCGCGCTCCGAACCTCGCCGCATCGGCCATCCCGAGTTGCTCTTGGATATACGAGAGGTAGTTCCTGTTGTGTCCGTAGTTCCAGTTGTTGAATGGAAAGGTGAGGCGCTCCTGCATGTAGAGCTTCTCACGCCGGGTGGCGGCATCCATGGAGATGGCTGCTTCGTTCCACATGCCGACGATGCTGAAGATGTGGCCCGGCATATGGAGGGCATGGCCGATGCCCGGCACTAGCGCGCCGTATCGCCGCGCGCTTTCCAGCGCCTGCTCCGGTTCGTGGTAATCCCAGTTGTGGATGCGGTAGTGATGGCCCGCTGGATGGTCCGGCTGACGAGCGAGGATTTCCCGAATCATCAGCTCCGTGCCATAGCGATCGCCGCCCATATTCTGCAATGCCAGAAGAGCACGCGCCTCCATGTCATCCGGGTATTTGACGCAGAGTGTCTCGAGGATCTTTCTGCCGCGCTGACTACGAGCGTCAGTCTTTTCACGAAGCGGGTCGGGCAAAATATCCGCCGCCAGCGCTTCGATATAGAGCTGCTCGCGGGGACTGGCATTGGCCTTGCGCTTGACCGCCTCCCGTATCATCTGGCCCGGGCGTTCGCTCCCACCTGAACCACCTACCGTGCTGGCCCGCGCTAAGCCCCAGTAGGGCATAGGATTTTCGGGTTCCAATTTCAGGCACCAGCGGAAAGCGCGTTCGGCTTCGTAGTCCCAGAAAGAGTGCAGCAGAGCGTTACCTTGGTCAAACCATTTCTGTACTTCCGGATTCTTCGTGGTGATGGGAAAATGCGCAACGCCGATGCCGTCTATCACCCAGGGCTTTTCACGAGGGCCTGTGTCGAATGCCCCTCCGTGCGCGGAGTGTCCCAGCTTTCCGAGCAGGCTGGAGGAATCGTCCTGGGCCGCGAGAGGGAGGGATGCGAGGACAACGGCACAGAAGATGCGCAACATTGTGCGAGTATATCAACCAACGATAATTAAGCCGGCCAAGCCCCTAGCGCGCGCCTGACCAACAGAAGCTGCCCAAGGTGATAGGACGTGTGGTCAGCCACAAGCAACGCCTCCCGCAGCAGGGTTTGCCCATCGCCCCACGGAAACGGTGCATGCAAATCCTTTGACTCATCCAGCACCAGACTTTCCATAGCCGCCAGATCGGCCAGAAAGAGTTTCACCGACTGCGCCCACTCCGCAACGCCATCCGGACCCGCCGCAGACGGCCAGTAACCCTCCGGCCATTTCGGAGAAACGTAATTCGACTGCGTGCTGAATAGCAGAATGTCATTCTGTGTAATGCGTAGGTGCTCCAGCAGCTCCCAGGCCGAGTGCGGCATCCCTGCCGGACGAACCGCAAGCAGATCCTGCGGGAAACCCTTCACCGTTTGATCGAACGTGGCGTGCGCATGACCACCACGCAACAACTCCACCAACTGCCGTCGCAGTTCGGAGTCTCCAGCCATTACGGTTTCTCGCCGGGCTTTAACACCCGCCATCCACCCTGTTTCGGCGCGGCAGGTTCGGCCGGAGAAGCAGTTGCAGCCGGAGCAGCAGGCACGGGCTTAGCGTCAGTAGTAGCAACTGCCGCGGCCTCTTCCTGCTGCGGAGCCACCGTAGCCGCCGAGGGATTTCCGCCATACGATCCATCCCGCTCGCTCACTGCCGGTCTGCGACGCGTCACAGTAGGCTCGCGGTCGGCTGTCTGCGATACTTCGGGCTTTGCAATCTCACCCGGCATGCGCCTCGGTGTCCGCGTAATCACTGGGCGGTCATCCACGCTGTCGCTGCCGTCCTGGTTCACGTACACCCGCCGCGACCGGATTTCCGCATCTGCATACCGGCGTCGAGCATTGTCAGCCAATGTCACTTCAACCGTGCGGTCCTGCTTCCCGCCGTCGTCCACATGATAGTGCAAGGCGTAGCGCTGCCGTATCCGGTTGATGGTGTCTTCGAGCGCCGAGGCATCGTCCACCGGCAGACTGTCGCCACCCGACTGGCGCGCGATCTCCGCCGTACCCGCCGGATGGGTCCGGCTGCCCATGCGTCCGCCGCCAGCGCCGGGATATCCGCCTCCGCCCCCAGAACCTGGATAGCCCCCGCCCCGCTGACCACCGCCGATGGAAGGACCACCGAAAATAATTCCACCCAGAGGGCCTCCGCCCATTCCTCCGCCGCGCCTGCCACCCTGCCGGGGATATCCCTGTCCCATCCGGCCAGCCATTGCATCAGGCGCAATCAGTGCGCTCAACACCGCCTGTGCATTGTTCAGCGACTGCAGTACCGCCGCCTCGTCCCGGGCGCCGCCCGTCTCGTCGTCGGTCAAAATCACGATCGCCCGCCTTGCGTCGCGCCGTCCGTTCTTTCGAATGTAGGCAGCGGCAGTCTGCAGAGAAAGAGTGATCTCGGTTCCGCCGTTGAAGGACTCCTGATCGAGCAGCCTTTTGAACTCGCGGTCAACCTCGGACAGATTGCTCTTGAAGGGCATACGGACGCGGGCTACGCGGTCGAAGACCATGATCGCCACCCGATCCTCTTCCCCCAGCAGGCGTAAGGCTTGCTGCGACGCTCTGGCAATCCGCTCCACATGCGGCCGCATGCTTCCGCTTACGTCCAGCAGGAACAAGAGATCCACGGGCATGTCTTCAGCGGCGAAGTTCTTAATCTCGCGCACTTTTCCGCCCTCGCGAAGCACGAAATCTTCTTTGTGCAGGCCGGTAATCGCACGATTGTCGCGATCCAGCACTTGCACGTCGACGCGGGCGAGAGAGACATCGCTGCGAAACACCGGGTCGCCATCCGCGGCAAAAAGCGGAACAGCAAATACCAAGCAAAGGAACAAGCGTTTCATGGGAATACCTACTCTTGCGTACTCTTTAATGATACGTCTGCGCGACGCGGCGCGTTTCGTCCAACTTCGGTTCGTCCAACTTCAATAAGCACTCACCCCCTTGAATCGGCGGGCAAGGCGCTATATAGTAGCGCACAGCCTTCGGGCCCAGGGGGACTTAATGAATTTCCGAATCAAGCTTTTCC
>Ga0207641_10006039_pt1 | contig 10262 bp, 8 predicted proteins | sample KBSSwiS62_FD_184306 | JGI IMG/M metagenome (GOLD analysis project Ga0207641, IMG submission 184306) | Switchgrass rhizosphere microbial communities from Kellogg Biological Station, Michigan, USA - KBS Switchgrass S6-2 (SPAdes) (version 2) | ecosystem: Host-associated > Plants > Roots >... | reverse complement strand
ACGCGGCGGAGGGGGCGTGCAGGCCCAGTACCCGCGAGCGCAGCAGCTCGGTGCGGCCAAGCTCCTCCTCCGCCCGGCCGTTGCGGGTCACGAGGAACACGACGCCGAGGGCGAGTGCCAGCGCGCACGTCATCCAGATCTTGGTCCACACCGCTCCGCCGAGGGTGCCCGGTGCTGCGGCGAGACCGGTGAGGGCCCGGATGGAGGGGGTGTCGCTGAGCGCGGCGAAGTCGTCGAGAGCCTGCTGCGTGGCGAGGATCGAGGCGTAGTACGCGGCGACGAACCCGAACAGCCCGACGAGTGCGACCCACCACACGACCAGCCGGATCCGGTTGCGGCGCAGCACGAAACGCGTCGTGGGCCGGGTCCCGGCGAGGGGTTCCGCGGGGTGCCGGAGCGCGAGGGTGGTCATCGCGCCGCCCCGTTCACGGCGGCGAGCTCCGTCCCGTAGTGCCGCAGGAACAGCTCCTCCAGCGACGGCGGGTTGGCCGTGAGCGAGCGGGGCTGCAGCCGGGCGACGGCGGCGAGCACGGCGGGGAGCTCGGCGTCGTCGACGGCGAAGCTGACGTGCCCGTCGAGTGTCTGGAGGTCGTGCACTCCCGGCAGTGCGGCGAGACCGTCCGGGCCGGCGTCGAACGCGGCGGTGACCTGGGTGCGGGTCAGATGGCGCAGCTCGGCGAGGGTGCCGCACTCCACGGTGACGCCGTCCCGGATGATCGTGACCCGGTCCGCCAGCTTCTCCACCTCGGAGAAGATGTGGCTCGACAGGAGCACCGACCGGCCTTCCGCCCGCACCTCGCGGACCGACTCGGTGAAGGCCGCCTCCATGATCGGGTCGAGGCCGGAGGTGGGCTCGTCGAGCAGGAGCAGCTCGGCGCGCGAGGCGAGCGCGGCGACCAGCGCGACCTTCTGCCGGTTGCCCTTGGAGTAGGCGCGGGCCTTCTTGGTGGGATCGAGCTCGAAGCGTTCGAGCATCGCCTTCTTGCGGGCGCGGTCGAGCGGGCCGGAGAGCCGGCACAGGATGTCGATCGCCTCGCCGCCGGTGAGGTTGGGCCAGAGCGTGACGTCGCCGGGGACGTAGGCCATCGAGCGGTGCAGGCGGACGGCGTCGGACCAGGGGTCGCCGCCCAGCACGACGGCGCGGCCGCCGTCGGCCCGCAGCAGGCCCAGCAGGATGCGGATCGTGGTGGTCTTGCCCGAGCCGTTGGGCCCGAGGAAGCCAGTGACCTGGCCTTTCGGTACCTGCAGGTCGAAGTCGCGCAGGGCGTGTGTGCGGCCGAAGCTCTTGCGGAGGCCCTCGGTCTCGACGGCCATGTCGTGAACGGACATCGTGAGTCCCTTGTGGACGGGGTGGGAACGCGGACGGGTGCGGGTGCTCGTCAGGCGCGGTTCGGGGGCTCCCAGAGGAAGCGCAGGTAGTCGTCCAGCAGGTCGCGGCTGGTCAGCAGGCCCTCGGTGAACAGCTCGAGGGTGGGCAGGATGGTCTCCTGCGTGCCCTGGCGAACCGCGGCGAGGAACTCGTCCGGCGTGCAGTCCGGGGTGGTGAGGAACCGGATGAGCAGGGCGCCCATCGTCTGGTGGGTGAGGTAGCGCAGTCGCGCCTCCTCGTCCCGCGAGGGCCGGACCATCCCGGCGGCGACGCCCTCGGCCATGACCGCGCGGGCGTCGTCGATGAGGTTCTCGAGGAAGTCGCGAGCCGGCCGCCCACCGCCGTGGATGGCCCGCAGCATGTAGACGAGCTCGGTGCCGGACAGGTCCGGGCCCGCGAGCGCCTCCAGTAGGTGGGCGCTCGGCCGGGCGATCGCGTCGGACTTGGTCGCGCGGTACCGGCGCAGGACCTCCGCGTTGCACTCGGTGCGCAGCACGTCCTTGGCGCCGAAGTGGTGCGTGATCAGCCCCGGCGAGACCCCGGCCCGGGCCGCGATCGTGCGGAAGGAGGCGGTGAACCCCTCCTCGGCGAAGCACTCGATCGCCGCGTCCCGGATGCGGGCGCGTGCGGTCAGGTCGGACGCCGCGGTAGGCGCTGTACGCACGACCATGAAGCTATACACGTGACCAGTCTGGAGGCAAGCGCGGGTCGCCGAAGGGCACGCGGGAGGCTCAGAGCAGGAAGCGGAACAGCGGGGAGTCCGGCGGGATCCGCTCGATCGTCGGCGGGGCGGCGGCCATCCGCTCGAGCAGGGGCGCGAGGTCCGCGGGGTCGCCCAGCTCGATCCCGACGAGCGCCGGGCCGGTCTCCCGGTTGCTGCGCTTGACGTACTCGAAGAGCGTGATGTCGTCGTCCGGGCCGAGGGTCTCGTCGAGGAACCGGCGCAGCGCGCCCGGCTCCTGGGGGAACTCGACGAGGAAGTAGTGCTTGCGGCCCTGCCACACCAGCGCGCGCTCGAGGATGTCCGCGTACCGGCTGACGTCGTTGTTGCCGCCGGAGAGCAGACAGACCGTGGTGGAGCCGTGTGGGAGGTCGAGCTGGCCGATCGCGGCGGAGGCGAGCGCGCCCGCGGGCTCGGCGATGATCCCGTCGGTCTGGTAGAGGTGCAGCATCTCGACGCAGATCCGCCCCTCCTCGACGGCGTGCACCTCGACGTCCGCGGCCTGCGCGATCGGGAAGGTGACGTCGCCGACCCGGCGCACGGCCGCGCCGTCCACGAAGGGCTCGACGGTGTCCAGTGTGGTCGGAGCTCCCGCCCGCAGCGCGGCCGTCAGGCTCGCCGCGCCCGCGGGCTCGACGGCGATGATCCGCACGCCCGGATGACGTTCGCGCAGGTAGACGAGGGTCCCCGCGAGCAGCCCGCCCCCGCCCACCGGCACGATCACCTGGTCCGGCGGGTCCGCCAGCTGGTGGAGCACCTCCCGCGCGACGGTGCCCTGCCCGGCGACCGTGCGCGGGTCGTCGAAGGCGGGGACGAGGGTGGCGCCGGTGCTCGCGGCGTCCGCGGCGGCGGCGGCCGCGGCGTCGTCGTAGGTATTGCCGACGACGACGGTCTCCACCACCCGCCCCCCGAGCCGCGCGACCCGGTCCCGCTTCTGCCGGGGCGTGGTGCGGGGCAGGTAGATCCGGGCGGTCACCCCGAGCCGGGCGCACGCGAACGCGACGCCCTGGGCGTGGTTCCCCGCGCTCGCGCACACCACCCCGCGCTCGCGCTCGGCGGCCGTGAGCTGCGCGACCAGGTTGTACGCCCCGCGGATCTTGTAGGAGCGGACGGGCTGCAGGTCCTCGCGCTTGAGCCACACCTCGCCGCCCACCGCGTCCGAGAGCCGGGCGCAGATCTGCAGGGGGCTGGGCCCGATCACCGCCCGCAGCCGCCCCGCCGCCTCGTCGACGTCGGCGGCGGTCACGGTCGCGGCGGGGGCGCTGGTCATCGTGTCACCGTAGCCGCGGCCGCCGTGCCGGCTCTCCGGTGTGGTGCAGGCGATGGTCAGAGCCGCCGGGTGCAGCGTTCGGACTCGTAGACCTTCTGCAGCCGCGCCGGGTCGGGGTTCGCGACCTGCACCAGGGAGGCGCCCGCGGCAAGGACCGCGAGCAGGCCGTCGAGCAGGTCCGAGGGAGCGTGCCAGTCCCGGGTGGACAGCACCCGGTCCGATGCGGACAGTCCCAGCTCCCGCGCCCGGGCGGCGGCGCGGCCCGCCACCGCGCCCGCCGACTCGCCCGCGAGCGCCGCGGCGGAGTCCGGCACCGGCTCCCAGGGCACGAACTCGTCCCCGTGCAACCGCACCTCGGTGGCGTAGTCGATCACTCCGGAGGGCAGGCCGTCGAGGCCGCGTCCGAAGGGGTCCAACGACAGCGCGAGCACCCCGTCCGCGGGCTCGGCGGCCAGCGCGAGGTCCACCCGGTCCCGGTCGCAGAACACCCAGCCCGCCTCGGCGGGCTCGGAGGTCACCGACGCCCCGCAGGACCACGCCCCGAGCAGCACCGCGGCGGTCTGCCAGTGCGCGGGCAGCAGGACGGCGACGCGGCCGCCGGGCTCGACGTCGCACTCGTCCCGCAGCAGGTTCGCCGTCTTGGCCACCCAGTTCGCGGTGGTGATCGCGGAGAGCTCGATGCGCTCGCCGGTGGCGTGGTCGTAGAAGGTCACCAGCGGGCGGGCGGGCGCGGCGCGCAGGATCGGGTCGAGCAGGGCGGAGGTCAGCGACACGGCCCCCGTTGTATCAGTCGACGCACGGCACGCCGCCCGCGTTGACCACCGGCGCGGGCGCCGGGGTCGCGCTCGCGGAGGCGACGGCGGGCGCGGAGCCCTTGTAGTCGGTGCCGATCAGCACCTGCACGTGTCCGGCCTTCACCTCCCCCGACTGCTCGACGCCGAGGCCGCCCAGCTGCGCGGCCACGCTCTGCGCCGCGGCGAGCCCGTTCCCGGAGTACCGGACCACCGAGGTGGTGCGGCTCGCGGCGTTCTCGACCGTGCCGCGCTGGAACCCGCCTGCGCTCAGCCGACCCGCGACCTGCCCGGCGAGCCCGGTCCCGCCGGACCCGTTCCCGACGTCCACGGTGACCGTCTTCGGGTCCACGGTCGGCGCCGCCGGGGCGGGTGCCGCCTCCTCGACGCGGGTGTCGTCCACCGGGGCGGTCTTCTCCTCGACGAAGGACTTGACCTGCGCGGGATCGACCACGACGACGTCCCCGCGGTCGTTGGTCGTGGTGCCGCCGGTGGGGATCGTCATGAAGTCGAGGTTCCCGGCCGCGATGTCCGAGGCCTGCCGCGCGAACGCCAGCAGGTCCCAGCCCTGGTCGATGACCAGCGACTTCTGCGCGGCGGTGATCAGCGCCGAGAGCGTCGACGGGGTGGTCAGCGTGCCGCTGGAGAGGATCTTGTCCGCGACGGCCGCGAGGAACACCTGCTGGCGGCGGATCCGGGACAGGTCGCCCTCGGGCAGCCCGTGCCGCTGCCGGACGAACGCCAGCGCGTCCGCACCCGAGATCGTCTGCGGGCCTGCGGGGAGGTTCGCGCCGGAGAAGTCGTCGTCCACCGGGTTCTTCAGACAGACGTCCACACCGCCGATCGCCTGGGTCAGGTTGTAGAAGCCCAGCAGGTTGATCTCGGCGTAGTGGTCGATCTGCAGGCCGGTGAGGTTCTGCACGGTCTCGATCAGCGTGCTGCGGCCGGTCGCGGAGGACTGCAGGTCCGCGTCCTTCTGCGAGACCCCCTGCTTGACGAGCTGGTCCGCCTTGAGCGCCTTGGTCGCCGGGTACGCTGCATTGATCTTGTCCTTGCGGTAGCCCGGGATGTCGACGTAGCTGTCGCGGGGGATGGAGAAGGCGGTCGCGCCGGTCCCGTCGGCGGGGACGTGCAGCACGATGATCGTGTCCGAGTTCAGCACGCCGGACTCGGCGCCGGAGCGCAGCGTGTCCAGGACGTCCTGCGGGAGTGGGTTGCCCTGCGCGTCCGTGCGGCTGTCGACGCCGACGAGCAGGATGTTCTGCTCCCCGCCGGACGACCCGCCGGTGATCACGTTGGTCGTGGTGATGCCGCCCGTGACGTCCCGGTAGAACGTCCACGCCGCCCCCGTCAGGACGACGACCAGCGCGGAGACTGCGGACAGGGCGATCCGCAGCCGCCTGCCGAGGATCCCGCCGGGCGGTCGGGGCTCGACCGGGGCGGGCCGGGTGGCCGGACGGCGGACCGGGCGCTCCCGGGCGGGGCGATCGCCTGCCCTGGCGCCGCGGTCGAGGTCGAGCGCGGACCGGACCGAACCCGACGACCGGGGGCCGCCCGTCGCCGAGCCACGCGAGGCTCCCGCCGAGCTGGAGGTGCGGGAGGCTCCCGTCGAGCTGGAGGTGCGGGAGCCGCCCGCCGAGCCGGAGCCGCGGGGCCCGTCGAGCGCGCGGGAGCCGTTGGCGGAGTCGCCCGCGCCACGCGCGCCCCGGGACGACCCGGAGCCGCGGGCACCCCCGGCGGACCGAGAGGCGCCCGCCGAACCCCCCGCCGAACCCCCGGACCGCGGCGCCTCGGACCGACCCGTGCGCGACGTCCCGGAGCGGGCCGCACCGGTGACCGAACCGGTCGCGCGGGCCCGCGCCCCGGTGCGCTCGCCCCGCTCCAGCGCGCCGCCCTCGCCGAACACCGAGGCGGCCCCCGGGCGCCGGGCCGCGGAGCGTCGTCCGTCGCCCGTCGCGTCCACAGTCACCTCCTCCAGGCCGCCGCACCCGTCCGGGCGGTCTCCTCAGAGGGTGCAGCATCGGCGGCCATGATCGCGGCGTGTCGCGCGGCGTGTCGGCGGCTCGTGTCCGGGGAACCCCACCTCCACGCCGCAGGGTGATCGTCGGGCAGCACACGGTGATCAACTGTGGGTGAGATCGTCGCACAACCGGGCACCCGGCGGAGGAGAGTGGCGCCATGACCGCTCCAGTCGAGCCCGAGGCGACCCCGCTCTCCGACGTCGGCCGCGCGCTTCTGGAGGAGGGTCGCGCGGAGGACGCGGTCGAGCCGCTGCGGCGCGCGGTCGCCTCCGCCGAGCCCGGGGCCGCGGACCTGCTGATCAGGGCCTACCTGGACACCGGGGCCTGGTCCACCGTGATCGACTGGCTGGGGCCGCTCGTCGCCGACGGGCGCGTCGAGCTCGCGGGCAGGCTGGGGGTGGCGCTCGCCGAGCGCGGCGACCACACGCGCGCCGAGGAGATGCTGCGCACTGCCGTGGCGGCCGGGGAGATCGCGGCGGCCAACGACCTGGCCCTGCTGCTGCGAGACGACAACCGCCTGGTCGAGGCCGCCCGCGTGCTCACCCATGCCGCGGACCACGGGGACCCGCTCGCCCCGGACAACCTCGTCGCGCTGCACCTGGAGGACGGCGATCTCACCGGCGCCGCCCAGGCCGCCGAGCGCTACGCCGGGGACGACCGCCCGGACGCCCTGGTCGCGCTCGCGGACGTGCGGGCCGCGCAAGGTCGAGACGTCGAGGCCGCGGACCTCTACGCGCGCGGCGGCGAGCTCGGCGCGGTGCGCGCCCACACCGCCTTCGCGGGGTTCCTCGCCGACCGCGGCGACACCGCCGGGGCCGAGCGCGAGCTGCGGGAGGCCCAGCGGCACAACGAGCCCGGCTGGCCGCTGACGATCGGCCGCTTCCTGGTCGACACCGGCCGACCGGACGCGGCGCGCGGGTTCCTCGAACAGGGTCGGCGCCGGGGCGACCGCGCCGCAGCGGCCCTCCTCGCCGAGCTCGACGGCGACGATCCCACCGACGACTAGCGTGGTCACCGCACTAGCTCAGGCGGTGGTCCGGCGGTCGTGACGCCCGTCACCGCCGTTAGTCTCGGGCGCCATGGAGCCGACCAGCAGTCCGGCGGTCCGCAGGTACGGGGACGAGCTCGCGGTCGTGACCGTGACCTACTCGCCGGGGGAGACGCTGGAGGCGTTCCTCGACTCGCTGCAGGCCGCCACCACCCGTCCGCTGCGCGTCGTGTTGGCGGACAACGGGTCCGTGGACGGCGCGCCCGAGCGAGCGGCCGAGCGCGAGGGCGTCGAGCTGCTGCGGATCGGCGAGAACGTCGGGTACGGCACCGCCGCGAACCGGGCCGTCGCGGGGCTGGGTCCCGAGGTCGGCTGGGTGGTCGTGGCCAACCCGGACCTGGTGTGGGGCGAGGGCTCACTGGACGTCCTGCTGGAGGCGGGCGCGCGGATCCCGCGGGCCGGGTCGCTCGGCCCGCTGATCCGGGACCCCCGGGGGGAGGTGTACCCGTCGGCGCGCCGGGTGCCCGCGCTGGCGACCGGGGCCGGGCACGCGGTGCTCGGCCGGGTCTGGCCGGGCAACCCGTGGTCCACCGCGTACCGCCAGGAGTCCACGGCGATCGAGGAGCGGGACGCCGGTTGGCTCTCCGGCTCGTGCCTGTTGCTACGGCGCAGCGCGTTCGACTCCGTCGACGGGTTCGACCCGCGCTACTTCATGTACTTCGAGGACGTCGACCTCGGTGACCGGCTCGGCAAGGCGGGCTGGCGTAACGTGTACGTCCCCCGCTCCGAGGTCGTGCATACCGGCGGGGTCTCGACGTCCAAGGCGGACGTCTCCGCCCGGATGCTCGCCGAGCACCACCGCAGTGCCTACCGTTACCTCGCCGACCGCCATCCCGGCGCCGTGAACGCGCCGCTGCGCGCGGCGCTCAAGGCCGGGCTGACGGTGCGGGCGCGGGTGTCGGCTTCCCGGTCGCAGGCTGTGCCCGCGGCTCACTAGACGAGAGGACCGTTGTGCTGGACGACGTCGAGGCCGTGGTGTTGGTGGGGGGCAAGGGCACCCGCCTGCGCCCGCTCACCCTCTCCGCGCCCAAGCCGATGCTGCCCACCGCCGGGGTGCCGTTCCTGGCCCACCTGCTGTCCCGGATCCGGGCCGCGGGGGTCCGGAGGGTCGTGCTCGGCACGTCCTACCTCGCGCAGACCTTCGAGGAGCACTTCGGGGACGGCAAGGCGCTCGGGCTCGAGCTGACCTACGTCGTCGAGACGGCGCCGCTGGGCACCGGCGGCGGGATCGCGAACGTCGCCGAGCACCTGACCAGCGAGGACGTCCTGGTGTTCAACGGGGACGTGCTGTGCGGCACCGATCTCGGGGCCGTCTACAACACTCACCGCCGCACGGCGGCGGACGTCACGCTGCACCTCGTGCGCGTGCAGGACCCGCGGGCGTACGGCTGCGTCCCCACCGACCCCGACGGGCGGGTGCTCGCCTTCCTGGAGAAGACCGAGGACCCGCCGACGGACCAGATCAACGCGGGCTGCTACGTCTTCAAGCGGTCGATCATCGACGAGATCCCCAAGGGGCGCGTGGTCTCCGTGGAACGCGAGACGTTCCCGGGGCTCCTGGAACGCGGCGCACGCGTGAGCGGGCACGTGGACAACGCCTACTGGCGGGACATGGGCACACCCGGTGACCTGGTGCACGGCTCGGCGGACCTGGTCCGCGGCGTCGCGCCCTCGGCGGCGCTGCCCGGGCCCACGGGCGAGTCGATCGTGCTGGAGGGCGCCGAGGTCGCCAAGGACGCGTTCGTGTTCGGCGGCTCGGCCGTGGGCCGCAACGTCGTGGTCGGCGAGGGCGCCCGGGTCGAGGGCTCCATGCTGTTCGACGGCGCGGTGATCGCCCCGGGCGCGATCGTCGAGTCGTCCGTGGTGGGCGCGGGCGCGCGGATCGAGGCCGGCGCGCACGTGCGGGACGCGGTGATCGGCGACCGCGCGGTCATCGGGCCGCACTGCGAGCTCAAGGGCGGTATGCGGATCTGGCCGGACGTGGAGCTCCCGCCGCACGGCGTACGCTTCTCCGCGGACATCTGACGAGCCCGCCCCCCGAGCGCCGCCCCTCGATCGCGCCCCCGAGCGCGTCCCCCGAGGGCGGTCCCCCGACGGCGTCGATCATGGGCTGATCGGGGCTTTCGATGATCCACTGGCCCCGATCAGCCCATGATCACCGGGGCTGAGGCGCGCCCGTCCCCGAGCGGGGGCGGGAGCACCGAGCGGTGGGGGCGGGAGCACAGAACGGTGGGGGGTGGAGGGCCTGGTGATCGAGCGGGAGTGGCGGCCGGGGTTCCGGCTCGACCTGCCGGGGGTGCTGGGGCCGCTGCGTCGGGGGCGGGGTGACCCCTCGTGGCGCTCCGTCGCCGAGGGAGCGGCGATCTGGCGCACCTCCACCACGCCGGACGGGCCCGCGACCGTGCGGATGTCCCGCCGCAGCGACGGGACGGTCGTCGCGAAGGGCTGGGGGCCGGGCGCGGGGTGGGAGCTCGACGGACTGCCCTCGCTGCTCGGCGCGGACGACGATCCCGAGGCGTTCGTCGCCCACCATCCGCTGGTCGCGGACACGGCCCGGCAGCGCCCCGGCATCCGGTTCGGCGCCACCCGCCGGGTCTGGGACCAGCTCGTCCCGGCGGTCCTGGAACAGAAGGTCACCGGCATCGAGGCCCGTCGGTCCTGGCGGGAGCTTTGCCTGCGGTTCTCCGATCCCGCACCCGGGCCCGGCGAGCTGCTGCCCCGCGGGATGCGGGTGCCGCCCACCCCCGCGCAGATCCGCTCCATCCCGGACTGGGAGTGGCACAAGGCCGGCGTGGACTCCGCTCGGCGACGGGCGATCCTGGCCGCCGCGGCTGTGGCGCACCGGCTCGAGGCCGCCGTGGAGCTGGGCGGCGAGGCGGGCCGGATCCTGCTGCGGAAGGTGCCCGGGATCGGGGTCTGGACCGCGGCCGAGGTGGCGCAGCGGGCCTGGGGTGACCCGGACGCCGTCAGCTTCGGGGACTTCCACATCCCCACGGTGGTCGGGTGGGCGCTCGTCGGGCGGCCGCTCGACGACGTCGGGCT
>Ga0207641_10006037_pt1 | contig 10262 bp, 7 predicted proteins | sample KBSSwiS62_FD_184306 | JGI IMG/M metagenome (GOLD analysis project Ga0207641, IMG submission 184306) | Switchgrass rhizosphere microbial communities from Kellogg Biological Station, Michigan, USA - KBS Switchgrass S6-2 (SPAdes) (version 2) | ecosystem: Host-associated > Plants > Roots >... | reverse complement strand
GAACCTCGGCGGCCTCATGGCCAACAAGGTCACCTTCACCCAGGGCAAGCCAATCAGCCCCGGATGGCCATGCGTATGGGCCGTCGAATGGAAAGACGGAAAGCCAGTCCCGGTCACCCTGTCCGCCTCAGACACCGTCTGCGGAAAGCCATGACCCAACACCAAGAAGGCCGGCCAAGCCCCGACGATGATCAGGTGGTCCGGTGAATAGTCTCCTGCCGTTCATCATCAGCGGCCTGACGGCCGGAGTCATCTACGGCTTGGCCGGCACCGGCCTGGTGTTGACGTATAAGACGTCCGGGATCTTCAACTTTGCACACGGCGCTATGGCCACGTGCGCGGCGTACCTCTTCTACTTCCTGTATCACGAGCACGGACTTCCTTGGCCTTTGGCCTTCGTGCTGAGTGTCGGAGTGGCCGGACCACTCATGGGTTGTCTACTGGAACCAGCCGCGCGACGGCTTGCGCAGGAGAGCGTTGCCTGGCAGGTGGTTGGAACCGTGGGCCTTGTTCTGGTGGTGCAGGGCCTGACGTCGGTCCGCTACGGATCTAACCCGCTGGACTTGGATCAATTCCTACCCAAGGGCGACCAGACCTTCGAGTTGGGCGGCGTATTCATTGGCTACGACCAGATCACCATCGCCGTCGTAGGTGTGCTGCTTGTAGTGCTGCTATACGCGATGTTCCGCTGGACCAGATCTGGTGTAGCAATGCGGGCGGTGGTGGACGATCCCGCGCTGCTTGCGCGCCAGGGCATCAGTCCAGCGCAGGTCAGGCGAACTGGCTGGGTGATCGGTTCTACTCTTGCGGCGCTTTCTGGAGTCCTGGTGGCGCCGTTGGTCGGGCTCGCCCCCATTGCATTGACTTTCTTGGTCGTACAGGCCTTCGGCGCTGCGGCGGTAGGCGCATTTTCCAACATTGGTCTGACCTTCGTTGGTGGCCTTGTGCTCGGTATAGCGTCGGATGTCTCGACGAAGTACGTCGTGAAGGTCGGATGGTTGGCCGGACTTCCGTCCAGCCTTCCCTTCGTTATTTTGTTCGCTGTGTTGTTGCTGTTGCCGCGACGCAAGCTTCTGCCGCCGGCACCGGCGGCCGAGAGGGCGTCATCGCCGTGGCATGCGCCAGTTTCGATGCGGGCGATGACAGGTGTCGTCGTGCTCGTCGCGCTCGCGCTTGTGCCGACGTTCGCATCCACGAAACTTGGTTTCTACACCTCTGGCCTCACCCAGATGATCATGCTCCTATCACTCGGGCTGCTCGTGCGAACATCGGGCCAGATCTCTCTTTGTCAGACCAGCTTCGCCGGCATCGGAGCAGTCGTATTTTCACAGCTCACCGTGCAGCACCACGTACCGTGGCTTATCGCGCTCATTGTCTGCGGTCTCGTCTCTGCAGCCGTTGGCGCAATTGTCGCCCTTCCCGCGATCCGGTTGTCGGGCGTGTTCTTGGCGCTCGCCACCCTCGGATTCGCGATCATGCTCGAGCGTTTGTTGTATCAGCAGTCCTTCATGTTTACGAGCTCGATCGACGGTCGGGCGGTGCCACGGCCGTCGTTCGCGCAGGGCGATAAAGCTTTCTACTACGTCGTGCTCGGTTTCGTGGTCTTCGCTGCTCTTGTCGTGCTCTTACTCGAAGAAACCCGGCTCGGACGCATCCTGCGAGGGATGTCCGACTCGCCGACTGCGATGGCAACTATGGGACTAGACCTGCGGCGTACCAAAGTCATAGTTTTTTGCATCTCCGCTTTCTTGGCGGCTATTGCGGGAACGCTCTATGGCGGCTCGGTACATTTCGCGACGACACAGGATACGTCGTACCAGGCCTTCACCTCGTTAGTGTTGCTCGCCACCCTGGCGCTTGCGCCGTTTCAAGCACCTTGGTATGCGCTCTTCGGCCTCGCTGGCCCGGCTATCAACGGCTACCTCAGCGGCGAAGACACGGCTTATTGGCTCAACGCCGTGTTCGGCGTCTTTGCCGTCTTGACCGCGCTTCAAGGCGGTCCCCCCGCGATGCCTGCAGCGTGGCGCGCCAAGTTCGATCGGTACCGTCGGGTCAAGGTGCCCAACACGGCGGTTGATCTAGCGACCTCACCCGCGCCGCCGCCGCCGGATGACCGATCGACCGCAGGGCTCGTGGTCCGCGACCTGTCCGTGCGCTTCGGGGGTCTCCGTGCCGTCAATTCGTTGTCACTCGACGTTCCAGTCGGACGCATTACTGGATTGATTGGTCCAAACGGGGCTGGGAAAACAACAACGTTTGATGTTTGCTCAGGTATCAACCGACGAGCCGCGGGTCGGGTTGTCCTTCACGGACATGACGTTACCCGTCTCCCACCCGGAGCGAGGGCGCGTCAAGGATTAGGCCGGACCTTTCAGCGGATGCAGCTGTGCGATTCGCTATCTGTGGCGGAGAACGTGGCATTGGGACTCGAAGCGGGATTCGCCGGCGCGCACGTGCTCCGACAGGTCGTGGCATCACCAGCACAACGCCGCGTCACTTCGGCGGGAACCCTCGCCGCTATGGAACTTTGCGGAATCGGCGGACTCGCCAGCCGGAAGGCAGGCTCGCTCTCTACGGGCGAGCGGCGGCTTGTTGAGCTAGCACGTTGCCTCAATGGGCCTTTCAATGTGTTGCTCCTGGACGAACCATCATCAGGACTCGACCGCGAAGAAACCGCTCAGTTCGGTGAGCTGCTTACGCGGGTCGTCCGAGAACGCGGGTGCGGAATCTTGTTGGTCGAGCACGACATGTCGCTTGTGCTCGACGTATGCTCGTACATATATGTGCTCGATTTCGGTGAGCTCATATTCGAAGGGGACTCCGGTAGCGTTCGCGACAGTAAAGCCGTCCGCGCAGCCTACCTGGGTGAGGACCTGGTCGAATCCAAGACAAGCGACGGTTGAGGTCCCGATGGTTTCGTCAGATCAATCCTTGACCGCAGCTCTGGAGTTGACCAACGTCTCCAGCGGGTACGGAAGAATGACCGTTCTCCGTAACGTCGACCTTCGTGTCGAGCCTGGCTCGGTGACCGCGTTGCTCGGACCTAATGGGGCGGGCAAGACAACCTTACTGCGCACGGTCGCCGGCTTCCTGCGGCCGACGGTCGGTACGGTAAGCATAAATGGTGTCGACGTCGGATCATTGGCTCCGCATCGTCGGTTCCGCCAAGGACTCAGCCATATCCCCGAAGGACGGGGCATTTTCAAATCGCTTTCCGTTCGAGACAATCTGAGGATAATGGCTCCGAAGGGCCGAGAGGCCGAGTCGATTGACATGGCGCTAACGGCTTTTCCTGCGCTCAAGAAGCTCCGCGACCAGCCGGCAGGTGTCCTCAGCGGCGGGCAGCAGCAGATGCTTGCGTTGTCGTCGGCCTACATTCGGCGACCCCAGTTGATCCTCGTCGACGAACCATCTCTGGGGCTCGCTCCGCTGGTGGTGCACGAGATCTTCGACTTCCTACGGACGGCAGCCGATTCGGGTGCCGCCCTGCTGCTCGTGGACCAATATGTCACCCAGGCCTTGGCTATGGCGGATACGGCGTATGTTCTGCGCCGCGGCCAGATCGTGTACTCCGGTCTTGCCTCGACGCTGCAGGACACCGACCTTTTCAGCAGCTATCTGGGGACCGGCTAGCGTCACCCGCTCGCACGTTCGACCACGATAACTCGGCCTGTATTCGCGCGCAGAACTACTCTGCCTGGGCATTGATGCCCTTGTACCCGTCGAGCGGCGAGTTAGGCCTGTGCGGTGCGCACCGCGAAGCGGGGCGCACCGCGAACAGGGCGCACCGCGGCCCAGAGTTTGCGGGGCGAACGAGCGCTTAGGGCAGTGGATTACCGTCGCAAATTACCGAAGTTTTAGCGCCGGGCGCCCGTCGCGGCAACCGTCGGCACCTGAAGTGTTGTCCGCCGCATCAGGTGAGTCATGCGCGGAGGACGCCTACGGCGAACACCGCCATGGTGCAGTCATGACCGCTTCGATTTATCCACTCATGCCGAGTTCCGTTCTGCACGACGCAGTCTCCTGCACCAAGAGTTACCTCGGTGCCGTCAGCCATGACCAGAGAAACACCACCGCTGAGCACGATGACGTAATCGACCGTGTTCGTCGCATGCATGCCCGCCGGATTCGGTCCTTGCTCGACAGGGGGCAGTGTCCACACGCCAAAGTGCGTATCTCCAGGGGCGACGCCGATGTCGATCGGCGTCGAGTCCTTCTCGGCGCTCAACGTAAGGTCAGCCCGCGTCTGGGCGACAGTCGCGTAGGCCCAGCCGGCAATGTCTGGAAGCGTCGTCACTTCGGAAACCATGGCGTCGTCGGTGACTGTCGACGCGCCTTGGGCGTTGAGGCCTGTCACGATCATGCGGACGTTCAAGATGCCGGCTCCTGTCTCGCTGCGGTTGCAGTTTTCGGGGCCCGATAGTCGGGCTACCAAATTTATATCTTGCTGTCTCCATCTGGCTCCTATGACAACCTCTTGTCAAGGCCTTGTCGCCCTAGAACTCGAGCGATAGGCTCAGGTGGTGTCTGCCCGTCCACGCTGCGCGGGTTGGCAAGGAGACTAGGAGTGCGCGTGAGCTACCACGTCATCTCAACCTACAATGACGCCAACGAGAACCCGGACGCCTGGCCGCTCCGTGTGCAAAAGCAATACCGTTACGGTGCGCCAACGATCACGCCCGCGCCGGACGGTGGCCGCGGTTGGGGCCTCGAGGGTCTGTCGCCGAAGGGATCGTTTGTGCTGAGAGCGGTCGCGACTCGTCGCCCCAACGACCGACGTCTAGGAGCCGAATTAGCTCGGAAATACCAAGCCGGGCAAATTCGGCTCCTTGACGTCAGCATCTCTGCAGGATGATGAACCTGGTCTTTAGGATGCCCGGCGGGACCGTGCCCGCGCGCGTCGATTTGCTGTCGGCTTCCTCGATTGGACGTGTGGCGCGTACCGCTGAGGATGCTGGATGGGCCGGAGTCTGCTTTGACGAGCATCCAATCCCGCCTGCCTATTGGCGCAACGGAGGCGATGGCCACGATGCCGTGGATCCGTTCGTAGCTCTCGCGGCCGCAGCCGCGGTCACACAGCGAATTCGTCTCGTGGTCTACGCGAGCATCGTCTCGATCCGAAATCCCTTTCTTCTAGCGAAGACGGTGGCTACGCTCGATGTGATCTCGGAAGGGCGCGTCGACCTCGGGATGGTTGCGGGGTACCTCCCAGAGGAATTTGCCGCCCTTGGAGTCCCTTTCGAACGTCGCAACGAGTATTTTGAGGAATGTGTTGACGCGATGAAGGCGGCCTGGACGGGCGAGCCAGTCACGCTTCGTACCGAGAGGTTCGATGCGGTTGACGTTTGTGCGCAACCCCGGCCTGTTCAACGACCTCACCCCCCACTGTGGGTCGGCGGCAACAGCCGGTCGGCTATGAGCCGCGTCGTGAAGTACGGCGCCGGCTGGATGGCTCTGGTCAATCCCCGGGGTCGCGGCGTCAGCCGTCGCAGTCCAGCCTTGGAAACCGTGGACGACTTCAAGCGCTTACTGGCGCTCTTGCATGCAGAGGCCGAAGCGGCGGGACGGGCCGACCGTATCCCGGTGATGGTGTCGGCGAACTTCAATCCTGATGATCCCGTCCACATGCTCAAGCGAACCGTCGAGCAATTCGGAGATGCGGGCGCCGGCTGGATCACGGTCAACGTCCCCAGCAACTCGGTGGACGAGGCATGCCGATCACTTGAACTGCTTGCTGACGAACTAGGGGCATGCGTGGTGTCCTCATGACGAGCGAAGGAGCGTGACCGTGGGGACAGCGTTCGATGGTGTGCGAATCGTTGACCTGACGCAGGGAATGGCTGGGCCCTTGGCGAGCATGATTCTCTGCGACTTTGGAGCCGAGGTCATCCGCATTGAACCGCCGGATCCGGACCCAATGTGGTCGCATCCCGCGTATCTGGTGTGGAATCGCGGAAAGAAGAGCGTGGCAATCGAGTTTGGCTCCGAACGGGGTCAGGCTCACCTCGATCAACTCATCACCGATGCCGATGTGCTCATCGAGAGCTTTCGTCCGGGTGAAGCGGACGCGTTGGGATTCGGACATACGCACGCCGCCCGGTTGAACCCAGGACTGGTGTACGCCTCGATCTCAGCGTTTGGCCAGGACGGACCATACAAGAACCTCAAGGCGTGCGACGGAATCGTCAATGCCAAGTCCGGGCGAATGCACGATCAGGTCGGCTGGCACCCGCTACGCCCGAACTACCGTGCTGTCAACGACAACTCCTACCACACCGCAATGTTCACGGTGCAGGGAATACTCGCGGCTCTGCGAGTCCGGTGGATGACCGGCGAAGGTCAGCGAATCGATACGAGCCTGCTACGTGGTACGACGGCGCCGAATAACCCGTGGCGCAGATTCGAAGGTGAGACCCTTCCGCCGGACAGGTATCCGGGGGAGGTGGCGGCAGATGATGTGCTGAAGGGAGCGCTCGTCCAGGACCGGAAGGAGACAGATCCGTACAAAGCAAATCCCTCGATGCTGTGTCTTCCATGCAAAGACGGTCGTTGGATCATGCACGCACATATCCAGTACAACCTGTTTCAGGCATGGATTCACGCGATCGGCTTCGATTGGATCTGGGACGATCCGCGCTACAAGGGCGCGCCGAACCATTTCGAGTCCGACCAGGACCGAATTGAGCTGAACCTTGCGATCCGCGCACGCTTTATGGAGAAAACGGCGCACGAGTGGATTGAGATCTACCGGCAGCATCCGGATTGCGCCGGTGAGATCATGCAGACGACGCAGGAAGCTCTGCGTCATCCACAGTTCATTCACAATGGCCACTTGATCGACCTCGATGACCCCCGCGTCGGTGCAGTCAAGATGATCGGGCCTTTCGCGAGGATGTCTGAGACGCCCGCAATCATCGAATCTCCGGCGCCGTTTCCCGGCCAGCACACTGAGGAGATACTGTCGCAGCCGCCGCTCGCTCGCCGGCAGGAAACGGCGTTACGAACCAGTCGCAAGCCTGGCCGCCCGTTGGAAGGCGTCGTGATGTTGGAGCTGGCTTCGTGGTTAGCCGCTCCGTTCGCGGGCGCGTTACTTGCTGATCTCGGCGCGACAGTAATCAAGGTCGAGCCACTGAGCGGTGACGCCTTCCGGAAAATGATCACCAATGAGAACTTCATCCGATCGATACAGGGCAAGCACAGCATCGCCCTGGATCTCAAATCGCCCGAAGGTCAAGAGATATTGCACGCGCTGGTTGCTCGCGCGGATGTGCTGATGCACAACTACCGGCCCGGTGTGCCTGAGCGACTCGGTCTTGGATACGAGACGCTGAAGGCAATCAAGCCCGACCTCGTTTACGTCTACGCAGCGTCGTACGGCTCGACAGGGCCGGACTCGGCCCGGGCGGCGTTTAATCCTACGATGGGCGCCTTCAGCGGCAACTCTGTCTTCCAGTCCGGATATGGCAACGACCCAATTGGCGACCAGTCCCCAGATCCAATCGCGGGCAGCGGGGTGGCCACCGGGATCATGCTCGGCTTGGCAGCGAAGTGGCGTACCGGCAAAGGTCAATATGTCGAGACGACGATGATGAACTCCATCGTTATGTGCAACTCCGACGATGCGATGATTTATGAGGGCAAGCCCGATCGGCGGCAACCGGACCGGCACCAGCTGGGCCTAGAGGCGACGTATCGCCTCTACGAAACCAAAGCTGGGTGGATCTTCTTGGCCGCCACTACCGACGCGGAGTTCTCGACGTTCTGCTCGACAGCGGGCTGCGAAGAGCTGAGCCGAGACCCCCGGATGCAGACGATGGCGGGTCGCTACGACTGCCGTGAAGACCTCGGTGCAGCGTTAGAGCTGGTGTTCAGAGAACGAACCGCAGATGAGTGGGAAAACGTGCTCAGTGAAGTGGGCGTCGGCTGCGTCCGAGCAGATCGGCAGGGATACCGGCGGTTCCTGCACGAGGACGCGCATACGACCTCGACAGGATTCATGGTCGAAACCGCGCATCCGGCGTTCGCCGACTATGCGCCTGGCGGTCGCTACTGGCGTCACGGGCCAGTGCTCAATTTCTCGGAGACGCCATGCGCGGAAGGGCTTCCCTACGCCGAGCTGGGCGAGCACACGTCGGCGATCCTTGCTGATCTCGGATACAGCGTCGACTCCGTCAAGAAGTTTGTGGAACAAGGTGTCATCCTGACCACCCCCGCCGGTACATCGAGTGGCGGTGCCCCAGCGAGGTAGGACAGCGGGACACTTTCCCGCAGCCTCACCGCAGCCCGGCGGCCGCCGGGTCCTCTAGGCAAGAGACCAGGCGGCCGGGAGTCAGCGCTAGCTACGGCACTCCTGCCGAGGCGCGCAAACTCGGCGCGCTCACTCGGCGGGCGCGGATCAGGACGACGGCGGTTGCCGCAAGGATGGGACCGGATCCTTGTCAAGGAAGCGATACTCCGCCCCTGCATCACGCCATTTGGGATCTTGCCGATTCCACGTCGCCATTTCAAGATCCAATCCGTCTGGATCCTTGAAGTAGATAGACTTAACCAGGCGCGTCTCTTCCCGTTCCGAAATCTCGCTCACACGGACACCATGCGCACGCAGACGTTGCTGCCAATAGACGAGCGATTCGCGCGAGTCCACGTCCAGCGCCAGATGATCTAGCTTGGTCGGATGCTGCGGCGCCTCAGGCTCGCCCCAAAGATCGTTGGTGAGGGAGGGAGCAGCGGAACTCTCGGGTAGCGAGGGAACTTCGAAGAACGCGATGATGGCGGGATTGCCAGCGAACCGGAAGAAGTAAGTCCGGGTCCACCTCGGATCGGCCTTGAAGTCCCCCGCGATGCTAGTGGCATCGCGATGATCGACCGTGTAGACGGCCTGCATCCCCAGAATGTCTTGGTAGAAGCGGACCGTGCGGTCCAAGTCCTTGCAGTACAACACGATGTGGTTCACACCGGCGATTGCGTGGGCTCCCACAACCGGGTCCGGAGCCTCAACGGCTTGATCAACGATCGCTGCTGACTGGATATCACTAACGCTGCTGGCCATAACCGCCACCGTTTCTTGAAGGGGAACAACTAGTCTAGAGTCGGCGTATCGACAACTAGTTGTCAACCCCCTGTTACAACCCCCACTGGACGAACTGAGGTGGTGGGGGCCTTGGAGGTTTGTTGGTTGGGGTTTGTTGGTTGGGGTTTGTTGAAGTCGGGTTACTGGTGACAGGCGCGGATGTGTGCCATTATCACCGGCAGTCTTCGCGGGTGGCGGCATCGGGCCGCTATCACCGGCAGTCTTCGCGGGTGGCGGCATCGGGCCGCTGTCACAGACAGTCTTATGGGTTGGGGTAATGGAATGAGCATGTTTCGGTCGGTCGGGTTGCGGTTGTGGGCCGTCGTTGCCGCGGGGTTGATGGGGTTGGTTTTGGCTGCATGCAGCAGCAGCGGCGGTGGTACCAGCGGGGGTAGCAGCGGTGGTGCCAGCGGTGGTGGGTCGTCGGCGTCGGGTGGTCATGCTGCCGATAGCAGTCTGTCGACGATTCAGATCGGTCTGATCGCTGATGTGAGTGGTGTTCAGTCGTCGTCGGCGCAGGGGGCCTTGACGGTCGCGCCGGCGTGGCAGAAGTGGGTGAACACTGAGATGGGTGGGATCGGTGGCCATCCGGTGCAGGTGAATGTGGTTGATGACAAGGAAGATCCAGCGACCGGTTTGGCGGATGCGAAGGATCTGGTCGAGAGCAAGCATGTCATCGCGATCGCGGGAGAGGTGTCAGCTACCACGGGAGCGTGGGCGGATTACGTCCTGCAGAAGAAGGTGCCGGTGGTCGGCGGGACCGGGAACTATCTTCCGTACTGGTCGAATCCGATGTTCTTCCCGTTCACGGTGAACGGTGTGACGGCGAATTTCACGGTGGGTGATTTGGCGAAGAAGGTCGGTGCCAAAAAGGCGGGCATCGTGTATTGCGCTGAGGTTGCCCAATGCAAGGCGTTGACGGGGTTGATCAAGCCCGGGTTGGAGCGAAACAACATTCAGTTCGTCGGTGGGTTCGGGATTTCGGCTACCGCGCCGAGTTACACCTCGCAGTGTCTGCAGTTGCGTAGTGCTGGTGCGGATCTGGTCGAGGTCGCTACCTCGGTACCGCCGTTTGAGCGGACGGTCCAGGACTGCAAGCGGCAGGGCTTCACGCCAAAGTGGCTCGCGACACCGGGTGCGATGCGGGCGAGCTTCTTGTCGAAGGTCTCAGCTGATGTCGTGGGCTACTCGC
>Ga0207641_10006034_pt1 | contig 10267 bp, 9 predicted proteins | sample KBSSwiS62_FD_184306 | JGI IMG/M metagenome (GOLD analysis project Ga0207641, IMG submission 184306) | Switchgrass rhizosphere microbial communities from Kellogg Biological Station, Michigan, USA - KBS Switchgrass S6-2 (SPAdes) (version 2) | ecosystem: Host-associated > Plants > Roots >... | reverse complement strand
AGATAAAGCCGGGCGAAATCCGTATCGTTGTCGCGAGGGGCCAGTTGACAGAAAGTTTTCAAATCGACCAGGGCCCCGTCCAAGTCACCGCTACCAAGCCGGGCAAGGCCACGGTTGCAGTAGGATTGGGCGTCCTTGGGGTTGAGTTGCAGGGCCTGGGTGCTGTCCGCGATGGCGCCGTTGAGATCTCCCTGCTGCGCCCGGATCAGGGCCTGATTGTGGTAGATGGATGCCATTTTGGGATCGAGCGCGAGTGCGTCCGCGTAATCTTCTAGAGCTCCTTTAAAATCACCCTTGGATTGCCGGGCAGAGCCGCGGAACCCATAAGCGAGGGCGAACTTGGGATTGATGGTCAGGGCCTTCGTGAAATCGGCGATGGCTCCGTCCAAGTTACCTTGGGCGTTCTTGGCGTTGCCCCGATTGTAGAAAGTATCGGCCATCTTAGGATTGAGCTCGAGCGCACGATTGAAGTCGGCGACAGCTCCGTCCAGGTCACCCCTCTGCTGCTTGATCACGCCCCGGTCCGAATAGGCCCGTGCGATTTTCGGATCAGCCGAAAGGGCCTCGGTGAAATCGTTCAAAGCCCCGTCGAGGTCACCTCTCTGCTGTTTGATCAGGCCCCGGTTATAGTAGACCCGCGCCATCTTGGGATCGATGAACAGGGCCTGCGTATAGTCCGCGATGGCTCCGTCAAGGTCGCCCATGCATTGTTTAACGAAGCCGCGATTGCTGTAAGTTTCCGCATGGCGGGGATCGAGCACCAGTGCCTGGTCAAAATCGGCGAGGGAGGCTTTCCAGTCCTGCTTGGCTTCCTCCGTCAGTCCCCGCTGATAGAAGGCCAGGACGTTGTTCGGTTCCAAGTCGATAGCGCTCTTGTAGTCGGCAATGGCGTCATCGAGGTCGCCCCTGTTTTGCCGGACCACTCCGCGCTTGATGAAGCCATCTGCCGTCGTGGGTTTGCTTGCGAGGATGATGGCGTCGACATCCGCGGCAGTCGGAGGCGTTGTCGTGATGGATTGATCCGGGTTGTCTGCTTTCGAAAAGAAACGATATCCGAACCATCCGGCCAGCGAAAGAAGGGCAATTCCCCCGACGACAAGAAGATAACGCTTCGAGGACGAACGCCGATTGGCCGGAAGCTCAGGATCAGGGTCTATTTCATTCGGAGGAAGAGGCAGCGGTTGGGAGATTGGCGAAGGTTTCGGAGAAGTCTTCGAGGAATCAACTGGTAGTGCAGGCGGTGGATTTTTTTCCACCTCGGTCTTTTGAGGAGGCGCAGCTTGGGGGGGGAGAATCGCCTTGATGGGGACCATCTTCTTGCCGGATGCAGTTGTGGCGGAATCTTTTGACGTTGGTGCGGGAGTATCCGATGCAGTCGATGATTCAGGGGATGACGTTGTCAAGGGAAGCATCGGTTGGATGACGATCTTCGTGGGTTTGCGTTTGATCTTTTGCGTTGTGGATACAGCAGAGGACGAATCTTCCGCCTTGGCTGGGGGAGCTGTTGGTTGTGGTTCTTGCGAGCTGGAAGGGGGCGTGGTTGCAGCAGGCCTGATTGCCCGTGGCGCGTCACCCCGGACTTTTCGTTCCGGTGGTGATCCTGAAGCAGAAGGGGCAGGCGGAGAAGGTTGTAGAGGCACTGGCGCTGGCGGAGGAGGAGGTGGTGGTGGGATCGGTTCCGCCCTAAGCTCCGGTTCTGGAGATGCCGCCGGCAAGTTTTCCAAGACAGTGGCGACGGGTTGCCAATCCTTCATCCCCGCATGTTTGGCCGGGTCGGAAGGCGAAACCAATCCGTCGCTCAGGTATTGCCGAACCTGCTTTTCGGAGAAAGGGCCGATCTCGACGCCGGCGAGCAAGATGTGGATTTCCGTCATGGATGAAACAAGTGGGCTATTAAACAGCAATACTGTGACATTCGGGCGGGTAAGTCGAGGGCGACGCCCCGCCAGGTCGAATGGGCCGGAAGTTCCTCACGGCGAATGATTTCAGTTGGCGGGCAAACTGGCCGCCTCGCGCTGGGCCTCGATATAGATCTCGGATATTTTCGACCCGGTGGCAATGGCTTGGTGAAAACAATCCGCCGCTCCCTTCGTATCTCCGGCAAAATGCTTGACGATGCCACCATAGAACCAAGCCTCGGAGATGTGGTCGGGATCTCCAGTTGCCTTGGCTTGGGCCAGCAGTTCATCCTGGGTCATTTTCTCCAGCAGAAAATTTCCGACCTGCAGAGGCCAGCTGTCGGGCTTGAAAAGTTGGGGTTTACCAAGGTAGTTGGAGAGATCGCTTCGGGCCACGCCTTGCTCGCCTGACTTCGTTTCGACGATCCAAAGCCAGAGGGCTGCATCGGGAAATCCATTGGTGGCGCTTTGCTGGAAGTCGGTCGCTGCGCCTTCGCGGTCATTTTTGGCGCGCCGGGTAAGTCCCCGGATGAAATAACTCAGGTTGTGATTGGGTTCCAGCAAGATGGCCTGGTTAAGATCGGCGAGGGTGCCCTCCAGATCGCCCTTAAAATATTTAACGTGGCCGCGGTTGTAATAGGCGAGGGTATATTTGGGATCCAATTCCAAGGTGCGGCTGAAGTCCGCAAGGGCTCCATCGAAATCGCCATTCTGGGCCTTGGCTACGCCGCGATCATAGAAGGCATCCTGATACTTGGGATCGATGGCGATCGCCTGGTTGTAATCTTCGATGGCTTCGCTCAATTTGTGCTGGAGAGAGCGGGCGTGGCCGCGGCTTTGATAGGCGGGGGCCCACTTGGGATCAATCTTGATGGCCTCGTTGAAGGCGGCAATAGCTGCATCGAGATCGCCGGCGACGCCATGAGAAATGCCGAATTTGACCCAGACTTCGGCATTTGATCCTGTCGCCGGTTCTGATGGTTGTACAGGCGCTGGCTGCGCCGCAGGTGCCTGGGCATGCGCTCGGGGCAAGGCGATGCCCACGATGCCCAACGAAAGGCAAAAGACGGCGAATGTTCTAGGCATTCCTGTTTTATACCCGGGGCACTCCGTCAGACAAGGATGGCTTTTTTGCTGCCGCATGGGATAGGTTTTAGGATACGCCTTTTCTGAAAGCATTTTCCGCAATGACACTCTCCGCCCGACTGATCCTGAACAAAGGCGTTCGCCATCGCATCCTGACCGGCCATCCATGGGTCTTCGCCAGCGAGGTGGACCGGATTGAGGGCGATGTGGAAGACGGAGGCACTGTTGAGGTACGGTCGCTCAAAGGTGAGTTTCTGGGCAGTGCGCTTTACAACAGCCGTTCGCAAATTGTTGCCCGCCGTTACGCTGTCAGTCTGGCCTCGTTGGATGCTGCCTTCCTGTCGCGCCGGTTGGATTTCGCTTTGGCCTATCGTTTGTCTGCCGGACCAGTGACAGCCGGGACTGCGCGTCGGTTGGTCTGGTCGGAATCCGATCAATTGCCCGGACTGATCGTGGATCGTTACGATGATGTGCTTGTCCTTCAAACACTCACGATGGCCATGTCCCGGCAGGAAGCGGTCATCACCGACCTCCTTGTCCAGAAAACGGGTTGTCGTGTCGTCTTGGCCCGCAATGACGCTCCGGTGCGGAAACTGGAGGGGCTGCCGCTTGAGCGCAAAATTCTCCATGGCGATTATCAGGCCCCCACGCGCGTGCGCATCGCCCATATCGGTTACGAACTCGATCTTTGGTCCGGCCAGAAGACCGGCTTTTATCTCGACCAAGCGGAAAACTATGCTGCGGTCGCCGCCTATGCTTCGGGAAGACGGATGCTCGATTGTTTTACCAACCAGGGGGCATTTGCCTTGAGCGCCCTCAAGGCAGGCGCGGTGTCGTGCCGGGCCATCGATCAGTCGGCGGAAGCCCTCCGCCACGCCGAGGCCACCGCCAAGACGGAAGGCCTTGGGATCGAGTGGCTGCAAGCCAACGTCTTCGATCTGCTGCGCCGTTACGAACAGAACCGGGAGACCTTTGATTTGATTGTGCTCGATCCGCCCTCCTTCACCAAGACCAAGGGAAACAAGATCTCGGCCTTGCGTGGGTACCACGAGTTGCACTTGCGGGCCCTGCGGTTGCTTACCCCGGGCGGGATTCTCGCGACGTTTTCCTGTTCGCACCATGTGACGGCGGAAGATTGGGAGGGATTGCTGCAAAAAGCGGCCTCGGAGACGGGGGTGACCCTGCGCCTGCGTCAGAGGCTGGGACAAAGTTCCGATCATCCCGTACTCGTCAACGTGCCCGAAACGGAGTATTTACGCGGGTATGTGTTGGAGAAAGTCGATGAAAAGACTGTCTGAGATTGCGATTACCTCGCTTCTTGTGGTCACGGCCCTCTGCGCGCTGACTTTGCCCGCGGCAGCGCAGGCACCTGCTCCGCCGCCGCTGCCTCCCGTCAAAAAATTCAAGGCCGCTGACGCCGACAACCACAATATCCTCATCAATAAGCCCGGGCAGATCACGCTTTTGCTTGGCACCAACCAGGACTCGCAGGACGCGGCCCGGGCCGCCGGGCAGGCGGTCTATCCCTTTCGTGGCCGGGCGGACTTCGATCTGGTCGTCGTGGTCGATCTCCGCGATTCCATCGCCAGTTGGGCGCCTTCCATTGTGCTCGCGGAAATGCGCTCCAATCTGGACAAGGAAGCCATCGGCTTGAAGCCTTACTTTCTGCAAAACGGCAACAAAAGCAACCCCCGTAATAGCTCACACGTCATCGCCGATTTTACCGGGACCATTTGTCCGGATTTGGGTTGGCCCAAGCATTCGGACGACCTGCGGGGCATTCTCTTTGGCGGGGACGGACGTGAAATCAAACGCTGGGAGAAGATCGAGGACATGACCCAATTGCAGGCCGAGGTCCGCGCGGCCATCGAGGCCTTTGACAAGGCCACGGTCGTCAAGGCCAACGCCGCCGCCAAGACCCAGGGATCGAAGTTGACTCAGCCGCCGAGCCCGCCGCGGCCCTTGCCGCCGGTCACGCCTCCGCCCAAGTCGAATTAGGCGGCCTGGTCGCCCTGGCCATAGGAATCTTCCACGCGCTTGGCGACATCGCGATAGCTCATGTCGTGTTCGTAGATTTCCTTGAACTGGTCCAGTGCCTTGTCAGGTTGTTTGCTCGCCTCATAGGCCAGTCCGAGATTGTAGACGATTTCCTTTTTGATTTCGTCCATGGGGCCCAGTTCACTTTTGGCGAGCGCCAGCTGCTTCACCGCGAAATCGAGCATGTTCCGCTTCATGAACGCCTGTCCCATCAGGTTGAGCGCCTGATAGCGGACACTGGGTTGCTTGAGCGATTGCTGTAATTCTTCGACGGCCCGCTTATATTGGCCGATCTTGAAAAGGGCCACGCCCAAGTCGTAACGGAATTCGCCTTCGTTCGGCTGCGCCCGTACGCGGGCCTCGGCCTGGAAGAGACGGACCTCGTTGAGTTCCTTTTCCTTCTCGTCGATCGCCGCCTGATACTGGGCCTGGGTTTCCGGGTCGGTCTGCTCGGCGAGGGTGGCCCGGAGCTGGTTCAATTCCTGTCCCGCTTTTTTCAGCTTGAGGTCGCCAATGATTTTTTCCAGGGAAGAGTCGATCTTGCCGCCGGCTTCATAAGCATGCTCGTAAAAGGGGACAGCGCTGCCGTAATCGTTTTTCTGGACGAAAAGCTGGGCGATGGCCTTGGAGTGAACGGGATTGGTCGGCTCGGCCTGATGCTTGGCGTAAAGAAGTTGAATCTGCTGGTCGATGGCCTCGGTCGACTTGACCACCTTGGCGTCTTGTTCCAACTGTTCCGATTCGCCCCGGTTCTTCAACGCGCCGCGAAAGTCGCCTTCCTGTTCCGCCGCTTCCCAGCCGCCGGTTTTGGAGGCATTAGCCGCGCTGGCATTTTTCAGGCCGCTGAGGGCATCGCCATCGCGTGGGTCAATTTCCAGGATGCGGTTGAAAGTCTTTTCGGCTTTCTGGAACTCCGACATCTTCATGTAGGCTTGGGCGAGAGTGTTGAGCGTGGCCTTGTCGTTCGGTTTGCCCTCGGCGATCGTTTCGTGGCCAAAGGCCTGGAAATCCGCATAGCCCAATGCCGTCCCGGCATCCCCTATCATGGTGTTGGCCTTGACGTTGAAGGGGTCAATGGCCAGGACTTCTTCCGCGACGAGAAATTGCTCGAGCGGCTCTTTCTTGGCCGCGGACGAAAGTTTCATCGCCACCGAGGCGATACTGGTCTTGAGCATCTGTTTGTTAAACGTGTTCAGCGCATTGTATTTTTGGATCTCAATGACGCGTAACTCCCGGCGACCGGCGAGATAAAGCGGCTCCTCCTTCAGGATCGTCTGCCAAAGGGTGATCGCGTAATCGGTGTTTTTCGACTGGGCCGCCTGCCTGGCCCGGTGGACCAGGCCGCGAGTGGATGCGCTCAGGTCTTTTTCCGTCTTCAAACTCATCCAACTAAAGTAATCCTTCGGAAGTCGTGGTCAAACAAATTGCCCCTCAAACCACAAAAGAAGTGTGATTTTATCATGCGATAGTTCGCGATTTCCAGATGCTGAATCTCTTATTCTTTCCAAGGAAACGAGCGACGGGGAATGGCAGCTTCCACGTTCTTCAACCCGGCCAGGGCATCGCCATCTCGTGGATCGACACTGAGAATGCGATCATAAATGTTACAAGCCATTTGATATTTCCCCATTTTCACATAAGCCATGGCAATTGTGTAGAGGAAGTCATTTTCGGCGGGCCGATAAAGCGGTTCTTCCTTCAAGACAATCTCATATAAGCTAATGGCGTAACTAATATTTTTTGATTGTGCGGCGACCTTGGCTTGCGCAATCCGATCGCGGTTGACCGGGGAGAGATCGCAATCTCGCTTCAAACTCATGATAAAAAGTAATCTCTCGGAAGTTGCAATCAAACAAATCGTCTCTTAAGACAACAATTGAATACGATGAAGCCCTTCGAAGGAAGGGGATCGGTGGTTTACGTGCCGGTCTTGGGGGCAGATGCTGGGGCCGCAGGGCTGTTGCCTTCTGGAGCTCCACCATTTCCACCCCGGTTACGGCCACCGCCGCCGCCACCTCCCCGCTGCGCGCGCATCTGGTCCATCTTCGCCTGTTGCTCAGGTGTCAGGATGGCCTTGATGGCGGCACGGCGCTGGTCCCGGTCGGTCGTCGTCTTGCGGATTTGTTCAATCTGCTGCTTTTGGGCATCGGTCAGGCCCAGCGTGGTGGCCATCTCCGCCATACGTTGCTGGGCGCGTTGCTCGCGCTGTTCCGGGGTCATGTTGGCGAATTGCTGCCTGCGGTCGGCACGGTTGTCCCGCTGTCCCGGGGTGTTGCCGGAATCAGTCATGCCGTTGGAAGCCGGGGCGGAGGCGTTGTCTCCCGAGCTGGCGGAGCCGTCGGCCACCGGGGTTTGGTTGTCGCCTGCTTGTGCCGTAACCACCGGGGCCTTTTTCGGCGCGTAGTAAGTCAAACCACTTCTTGCATACATCAGCCCGCCCACCACGAGAACACCCGCGGCGGCAATCAGGTAAACTGGCCAGGAGAGGAGCTTCATATCTTCTATGACACCCTCGAGCGAGGAGAGGTTACAAAGGGAAAGGAAATTGGCGCTCCTCGTCGGCCAGCTGTTGATGTTCTTCCTTGCTCAACAAGCGGAGAGAAAATTTCTCGACTGCGTGGGGAGGAAGAACTACCCCGATAGGTTCCTTGGCGTTCAAGCATTCCAGGCAAATCTGCTCGATGTCCTGGGGCTGGGAGATTTCGTAGTGAACCTGAATATAGGTTCCGATAAGCCAGGCGTTTTTCGTTTGAGAATAGCTCAGCCAAAGGCCCCTATTTGCGCCTGACTTGATGACGTGGAGGACGTCCGCATGCGCATGGTCGGTAAAGAAACCAGCCTTGCGCAGATTGCCAAAGATGGTTGGGTAATCCCGCTTTGCCTTCATCGGAGTTCGACGAATAAGTCAAGCGCCAGATTAGTAACTGATCGCGCTGAAAACGGGATACTTGCCAAGTCGTTCGCGACCATGGAGGAACGCGATCTCGACCAGGAAGGCGAGTTCGACGATTTCCGCGCCGGATTGCTGGACCAGCTTCGCCGCGGCTTCCGCCGTGCCGCCGGTGGCGAGGAGATCATCGATGATCACGACGCGCTGGTTTTTCTCCACGCCGTCGATATGCATCTCAAGGATTCCCTTGCCATATTCGAGCTCATACTCGATCTCATTGCTCTGGTAGGGAAGTTTCCCCTTTTTGCGCACGAGCGTCAGGCCAATGCCGAGATAGTGGGCAAGGGCGCCACCAAAAATAAAGCCGCGCGCATCAATGGCCACAATCCGCTCGACGCTCTTGCGCTGGTAACGCTCAGCAAAGATCGTCACCGCCAATCGGAACAATTGGCCGTTGGTGAGGATGGGCGTGATGTCCTTGAAGATGATTCCCTTCTTGGGAAAGTCGGGCACGTCGCGAATATTCGCCTTCAGCCGATCCATGGCGCTTTTGAAGGAGGTACTCATGCCGGTTTCAGCTTGTCCTGCTTGTCGAGGGCCCGCTTGATCTTGCGCAGGGCAATATTCTGCAACTGACGGATGCGTTCCCGCGTCACCTTGAATTTGCGTCCCACTTCCTCGAGGGTCATTTCCTTCTTTCCGTCGAGACCGAACCGCATCGTGATGATCTTCAGTTCCCTCTCGTCGAGGACATGAAGCAAGTCCATGACCGCTTTGCGAAGATTCTTGTCGCTCAGCATGTCGGAGGGATCATGCGCGCTTTCATCGCCGATCATGTCGCCCAGGGATGCACCGTCTTCCTCCTGGCCCACCGTGGCGTCGAGCGAGGCGGGCCGGATGGCCGCCGTGCGGAGTTGCGCAATCTTGGAGGGCGACATGGCCAGTTCCTCGCCCAACTCCTCGTCCGTGGGCTCGCGTCCGAATTCCTCGGCGAGCTGCATCCCGACACGGCGCATGCGGGCGATCTTGTCGACGAGATGGACGGGCAGACGGATCGTCTTGCTCTGGTTAGCCAAGGCGCGCTTGATCGACTGCTTGATCCACCACGCGGCGTAGGTGCTGAGCTTGCCGCCCTTTTTCGGGTCGAAGCGCTCCACGGCTTTCATCAAGCCGATGTTACCCTCGGAAATCAAATCGAGCAGCGGCAGTCCGTAGGAGGAATAATCATGCGCGATCTTCACGACCAGGCGCAGGTTGGCCTTGATCATCTGTTGGCGGGCGGCCTGGTCGCCCTTTTTGATGCGCTTGGCCAGCTTCACCTCTTCTTCACGAGTGAGCAACGGAGTTTGTCCGATCTCGCGCAGGTAAATTTTGATGCCTGAATCGCCGTCGTCCGCGTACATAAGAGGAATTAATACTACTCTAGGCGAGAATGTCTGCCGGGAGAGTCATTGCAACCTTTATTTACTGACTGGCCCCGGCATGGGTTGTCATGCCGGAGCCGATTTAATCATTATCGATCCAATCTGGCTTATTGGTCGGCTAGGGCCGCCTGTGCCGCCGCGAGCCGGGCAATCGGCACCCGGAACGGCGAGCAGCTGACATAGGTCAGGCCAATCGAATGGCAGAACTTCACCGAGGAGGGTTCGCCGCCGTGTTCGCCGCAGATGCCGAGCTTGATGTCAGGGCGCGTCTTGCGTCCCTTTTCAATCGCAATCTTCATCAGTCCGCCAACGCCGGTCTGGTCGATCGTGGCGAAGGGGTTCTGCTTGACGATTTCCGAGTTCTGGTAGGCGGGCAGGAACGAACCCGAGTCGTCACGGCTCATGCCGAGCGTCGTCTGGGTCAGGTCGTTGGTGCCGAAGCTGAAGAACTCGGCTTCCTTGGCGATCTCATCGGCCACAACGCAAGCGCGCGGGATTTCGATCATGGTGCCGACCAGGTAGTTGAGGCGGGTGTTGTGCTGCTTGCTGACCTCGGCCGCGACTTGGCGGACGAGCGCGACCTGCAACTCAAGTTCCTTCGCGAACCCGACGAGCGGGATCATGATCTCGGGCTTGACCTTGATGCCTTCCTTCTGGACCTCGATGGCGGCTTCAAAGACGGCGCGGGCCTGCATCGCGGAAATTTCCGGATAGAGGATGCCGAGGCGGCAGCCACGGAAGCCGAGCATCGGATTGAACTCATGGAGTTCAGCGACGCGGCGGGTGACTTTTTCCACCGGGATGCCCATCTTGGCCGCCAGTTCTTCCTGCTGATGATGCGAGTGGGGGAGGAACTCATGGAGTGGGGGATCGAGGAAACGGATCGTGGCGGGCAGGCCATTGAGCGCACGGAAGATGCCGGCGAAATCGCC
>Ga0207641_10006030_pt1 | contig 10269 bp, 19 predicted proteins | sample KBSSwiS62_FD_184306 | JGI IMG/M metagenome (GOLD analysis project Ga0207641, IMG submission 184306) | Switchgrass rhizosphere microbial communities from Kellogg Biological Station, Michigan, USA - KBS Switchgrass S6-2 (SPAdes) (version 2) | ecosystem: Host-associated > Plants > Roots >... | reverse complement strand
CGGGAATCTGACGCGATGGCGCTCAAGCATTATAATCCGACGAGCCCGGCCCGCCGCGGCCTGATTCTCGTCGACAAATCGGCCCTGCACAAAGGCAAGCCCGTCAAGGCACTGACCGAAGGCAAGCGCAAGTCGGGCGGCCGCAACAACCAGGGTCACGCCACGGCGCGCGGCATCGCCGGTGGACACAAGCAGAAATATCGCATCATCGATTTCAAGCGCCGCAAATGGGATCAGCCCGCGACGGTCGAGCGCCTTGAATATGATCCGAACCGTTCCGCCTTCATCGCCTTGGTGAAATATGAAGACGGCGAGCTTGCCTATGTCATCGCGCCGCAGCGGCTTGCCGTTGGTGACGCGATCGTCGCCGGCAAGAAGACCGACACCAAGCCGGGCAACGCGATGGAGATCGGCCAGGCCCCGGTCGGCACGATCGTCCACAATGTCGAGATGAAGCCCGGCAAGGGCGGTCAGATCGCGCGGGCCGCGGGCACCTATGTGCAGATCGTCGGCCGCGACAAGGGTATGGTGATGGTTCGGCTCAACTCGGGCGAGCAGCGCTACATCCGGTCGGATTGCATGTGCACGGTCGGTGCGGTGTCGAACCCGGATAATGCGAACCAGAACCTCGCCAAGGCCGGCCGCAATCGCTGGCTCGGCAAGCGCCCGCTGACCCGGGGCGTCGCCAAGAACCCGGTCGATCACCCGCACGGCGGTGGCGAAGGCCGGACCTCGGGCGGCCGTCATCCGGTCACCCCGTGGGGCAAGCCGACCAAGGGCGCCCGGACCCGCCACAACAAGGCGACCGACAAGTTCATCATCCGTTCGCGCCACGCGAAGAAGAAGAGGTAATCCATGGCCCGTTCCGTCTGGAAAGGTCCGTTCGTCGATCTCCACCTTCTGCGGAAGGCGGAAGGCGCTCAGGACAGTGGAGCGCGCGCTCCGATCAAGACCTGGTCGCGTCGCTCGACCATTTTGCCGCAGTTCGTTGGTCTGACGTTCAACGTCTACAATGGCCGCAAGTTCGTGCCGGTCTCGGTCAACGAGGACATGGTCGGTCACAAGCTGGGCGAGTTCGCGCCGACGCGGTACTTCCCCGGCCATGCCGACAAGAAGGGTAAGCGCTGATGTCGAAGCCAGCAGCCCCGCGTCGCGTCGGTGACAAGGAGGCCCTTGCGGTCGCCACCACCGTCCGCGGCAGCCCATATAAGCTTAACCTGGTCGCAGGCCTGATCCGCGGCAAGAAGGCCGGCGACGCGCTCAACATCCTCTCCTTCTCGAAGAAGGCGATGGCGGTCGACGTGCGCAAGGTGCTCGCCTCGGCGATCGCCAATGCCGAAAACAACCATAATCTCGACGTCGACGCGCTCGTCGTGAAGGAAGCTTCGGTCGGCAAATCGATCGTCATGAAGCGCTTCGCCACCCGCGGACGCGGCAAGTCGACCCGCATCATCAAGCCGTTCGCGCGTCTTCGTGTCGTCGTGCGCGAGCAGCAGGAAGAGGCTGAATAACATGGGTCAGAAATCCAACCCGATCGGTATGCGGTTGCAGATCAATCGCACCTGGGACAGCCGCTGGTATGCCGACGGCGCCGATTATGGCCGCCTGCTGCTTGAGGACCTCAAAATCCGCAAGCACATCATGAAGGCGATCCCGCAGGCCGCGATCTCGAAGGTCGTGATCGAGCGTCCGGCGAAGCTGTGCCGCATTTCGGTCTATGCCGCGCGCCCGGGCGTGATCATCGGCAAGAAGGGCGCCGACATCGAGAAACTGCGCCGCGCGCTCGGCAAGATGACCTCCTCGGAAGTCTCGCTGAACATCGTGGAAATCCGCAAGCCCGAGATCGATTCGAAGCTGGTGGCGCAAGGCGTCGCCGATCAGCTCGAGCGCCGGATCGCATTCCGCCGGGCAATGAAGCGCGCAGTGCAGTCGGCACTGCGTCTCGGCGCGGAGGGCATTCGTATCACTTGTGCGGGGCGCCTCGGTGGGGCGGAGATCGCGCGGACCGAATGGTATCGCGAAGGCCGTGTGCCGCTGCACACGCTGCGCGCCAATGTCGATTACGCCGAAGCCGAAGCCCACACCGCCTATGGCGTGTGCGGGATCAAGGTTTGGATCTTCAAAGGTGAGATCCTTGGCCACGATCCGATGGCCCAGGATCGGCTGATGATGGAAGCTCAGACGTCGGGGGTCCGGCCGGCGCGATAAGGGGTCTCCCTTATCAGCGTCGCCTGATCGACCGGACAATCGGTGTCAGAAGGCGATAGAAAATGCTGCAACCAAAGCGCACTAAGTTCCGCAAGGCCCATAAGGGCCGTATCCATGGCAACGCCCCCGGCGGCGCGACGTTGAATTTCGGCGCGTTCGGCCTCAAGGCGCTGGAACCGGATCGGATCACCGCCCGCCAGATCGAGGCGGCCCGCCGTGCGATCACGCGCCACATCAAGCGCCAGGGTCGCTTGTGGATCCGCGTGTTCCCGGATGTTCCGGTGTCGTCGAAGCCGGCCGAGGTCCGCATGGGCTCGGGCAAGGGTTCGCCCGAATTCTGGGCCGCTCGCGTCAAGCCCGGCCGTATTTTGTTCGAGCTGGATGGGGTGCCCGGCCCGCTCGCGCGCGTCGCCTTCGAGCGCGCGATGGAGAAGCTGCCGATCAAGACCAAGGTCGTCGCTCGCTTCGGCGAATCGATCTACGAGGACGCATAAGATGGCCAAGATTGCCGATCTCACTGTAAAGACCGACGATCAGCTTTCCCAGGATCTGGGCGAGCTGAAGCGCGAGCAGTTCAACCTGCGCTTTCAGGCTGCGACCAACCAGCTTGAGAAGCCCAGCCGCGTGCGCGAGGTCCGTCGGACCATCGCGCAGATCAAGACCCTGCAGACGCAGCGCGCCGCTGCGGCCGCGAAGTAAGGAGGCCCAGCCATGCCGAAGCGCGTGCTGACCGGAACGGTGGTCTCCGACAAGACCGACAAGACCGTCGTGGTGAAGGTCGAACGTCGCGTGAAGCACGCGATGTACGGCAAGATCATCAAGCGGTCGAAGAAGTATCACGCCCACGACGAGACCAACGAGTATCGCGAGGGTGAGACGGTGCGGATCGAAGAGACCGCGCCGATTTCGAAGCTCAAGACGTGGAAGGTGATCGAGCGGGTGAATACCCACGCGACGCCGAACCACGCCTGATTAGTGGAAGGGTCTGAACAATGATCCAGATGCAGACGAACCTCGACGTCGCCGACAACAGCGGCGCCAAGAGGGTGCAGTGCATCAAGGTGCTCGGTGGCTCGAAGCGTCGCTTCGCGACCGTGGGCGATGTCATCGTCGTCTCGATCAAGGAGGCGGCGCCGCGCGGGAAGGTCAAGAAGGGCGACGTTCACCGGGCGGTGATCGTGCGCACAGCCAAGGACATTCATCGTCCCGACGGCTCGACCATCCGCTTCGACACGAACGCGGCGGTGCTGATCAACAAGAACAGCGGCGAGCCGATCGGCACCCGCATCTTCGGTCCGGTGGTCCGCGAGCTCCGTGCCAAGAACCATATGAAGATCATCTCGCTCGCGCCTGAGGTGCTGTGAAATGTCCGCGCTGAAGATCAAGAAGGGTGACCGCGTTGTCGTCCTGTCCGGCAAGGACAAGGGCAAGACCGGTGAAGTCACCAAGTCGCTGCCCAAGGACGCCAAGGTGATCGTATCCGGCGTCAACGTCGCGACCCGCCACCGCAAGCCGACCCAGGCAAACCCGCAGGGTGGTCTCGAGCGCGTCGAAGCGCCGCTGCATGTCTCGAAAGTCGCGATCGCGACCGCCGACGGCAAGCCGAGCCGCGTGCGCTTTGAGGTCAAGGACGGCAAGAAGGTCCGCGTCGCGGTCAAGACCGGGGAGACGATTAATGGCTGATGCCTACACCCCGCGCTTCCGGAAGCTGTATGACGAGACGATCGTCAAGGCGATGACCGAGAAGTTCGGTTACAAGAACAGGATGGAAGTGCCGAAGATCACCAAGATCGTCCTGAACATGGGCGTCGGTGAGGCCACCCAGGACAAGAAGCGTGTCGAGCAGGCTGCTTCGGAGATGACCAAGATCGCCGGTCAGAAGGCCGTGATCACGAAGGCCAAGAAGTCGATCGCGCAGTTCAAGCTGCGCGAGGGCATGCCGATCGGCGCGAAGGTTACGCTTCGCCGCGAACGGATGTACGAATTCCTGGACCGGTTCGTCACGATCGCGCTCCCGCGCGTTCGCGACTTCCGTGGTTTGAACCCCAAGTCGTTCGACGGTCGCGGCAATTATGCCACGGGCCTGAAGGAACAGCTCATCTTCCCGGAGATCAGCTATGACTCGGTGGACAAGATCCGCGGCATGGACGTCATCATCGCCACGACGGCGAAGACCGACGATGAGGCGCGCGAGCTGCTGCGCCTGTTCGGCTTCCCTTTCCCGGCGGAATCAGAGGATCAGAAGCAGGCCGCGTGAGCGGTCTGCTCGATAGAGGAAGAACTTAAGTCATGGCGAAACTGAGTTCGATCAACAAGAACGAGCGTCGCAAGAAGCTGGTGAAGGCTTATGCGGGCAAATATGCGCGTCTGAAGGCGATCGCGAACGATGAGAGCAAGGATGAGACGGAGCGGCTTATCGCGCGGCTCCGCCTTGCCGAGATCCCGCGCAACGGCAATCCGACCCGCGTGCGCAACCGTTGTGAGGTGACGGGCCGTCCCCGCGCTTATTATCGCAAGTTCCGGCTTTGCCGTGTGCAGCTCCGGGAGCTGGCCAATAAGGGCCTGATCCCCGGTGTCACCAAGTCGAGCTGGTAAGGAACCAAGAAGATGGCTCTGACCGATCCTTTGGGTGATCTGCTCACCCGCATCCGCAACGGGCAGCGCGCCCGTAAGGACAGCGTGATTTCTCCCGCGTCCAAGCTGCGCGCCCGCGTGCTCGACGTTCTTCAGCGCGAAGGCTATATTCGTGGCTATAGCGAGGAAGAGGTCGCCGGCCATAACGGCCTGCGTATCGAACTGAAATATTTCGAGGGGCAGCCTGCTATCCAGCACGTCGCCCGCGTCTCCAAGCCCGGCCGCCGCGTCTATTCCGGTTCGAAGGAACTGCCGCGCGTCCGCAACGGCCTGGGCATCACCATCGTCTCGACGCCAAAGGGCGTTCTCTCCGACGCGGAAGCGCGCGAGCAGAATGTCGGCGGCGAGGTTCTCGCGGAGGTCTTCTGATGAGCCGCATCGGTAAGAAGCCGGTCACAGTGCCGGCAGGCGTCACCGCCGCGATCGAGGGCAAGACGCTTTCGGTCAAGGGCCCGAAGGGCACGCTCTCGATGTCGCTGGCCGACGAGGTCAGCTATGCGGTTGAGGACGGTTCGATCTCGGTCCAGCCGATCAACGACACGAAGCGTGCGCGCTCGTTCTGGGGCATGCAGCGTACATTGGTGCAGAATCTGATCACCGGCGTGACCGAAGGCTATTCGAAGACCCTTCAGATCACCGGCGTCGGCTATCGCGCCAATGTCCAGGGCAAGAATCTGAAGCTGCAGCTCGGCTACAGTCACGATGTGGATTTCATGATCCCCGAGGGCATCACGATCGCGACACCGGATCAGACGACCGTCCAGATCTCCGGGATCGACAAGCAGCAGGTCGGTCAGGTTGCGGCCGAAATCCGTCGCTGGCGCAAGCCGGAGCCCTATAAGGGCAAGGGCATCAAATATGCCGGCGAGTATATCTTCCGTAAGGAAGGGAAGAAGAAGTAATGAGCAAGGGTCTCTCTCTCTTCGAGAAGCGCCGTCGGCGCGTTCGCACGGCGCTTCGCGCCAAGGGTGGCATGCGCCCACGGCTTTCGGTGCACCGTTCAGGCCGTCACATCTATGCCCAGATCATCGACGACGAGGCCGGCCGTACGGTCGCTTCGGCCTCGACCCTGGACAAGGAGCTGAAGGGCAATACCGGCGCCACCGCCGAGGCGGCGGCCTCGGTCGGCAAGGCGGTTGCCGAGCGGGCCAAGAAGGCCGGCGTCACCTCGGTCGTTTTCGATCGTGGCGGCTTTCTTTTCCATGGCCGCGTGAAGGCGCTGGCCGATGCGGCCCGCGAAGGCGGATTGGAGTTCTAAATGGCTGACGAAACCGAAATTCAGGCGGGCGCTCCGGCGGGCGCCATTCCCGGCGCCGAAGGCCAGGGTGAGCGTCGTGGCGCGCGTGGCGGTCGTGGACGCGGCGGCGGGGATCGGGGCGGCCGTGGCCGCGACGGCAATCGTGGCCGCCGCGACGACCGCAACAAGGGTGGCGAAGATCAGGGTGAAGACCTGATCGAGAAGCTCGTCCACATCAACCGCGTCTCGAAGACCGTGAAGGGCGGTAAGCGCTTTGGCTTCGCTGCTCTCGTCGTCGTAGGCGACGGCAAGGGTCGCGCCGGCTTCGGTCATGGCAAGGCGCGCGAGGTGCCGGAGGCAATCTCGAAGGCGACCGCTGCGGCCAAGAAGTCGATGGTGCGGGTGCCGTTGCGCGAGGGCCGCACCCTTCATCATGACGGCAAGGGCCATTTCGGCGCCGGCCGTGTCACCGTCCGCACGGCGCCTCCGGGTACCGGGATCATTGCGGGCGGCCCGATGCGCGCCATCTTCGAGAGCCTGGGCGTCCATGACGTGGTGACCAAGTCGGTCGGCACGTCCAACCCCTACAATATGATCCGGGCGACTTTCGAGGCGCTCGCCGAGCAGACTTCGCCGAAGTCGGTATCGCAACGCCGTGGCAAGAAGATCGCAGACCTGCTGGGTCGTGGCGGTGCTTCGGCCCCGGTTGCCGAGGCCGAAGCGGCGGCGATCACGGAGTAAGATAGATGGCCAGCGGCAAGACCCTGAAGGTGACGCAGACCGGTTCGCCGATTCGCCGTACCGCCGACCAGCGCGCGACGCTGATCGGCCTGGGGCTCAACAAGATGCACCGCACCCGCGAGCTTCAGGATACCCCTGAGGTGCGGGGCATGATCCGCAAGGTGCAGCATATGGTGAAGGTGGACGAGGCGTAAGTCGCGGTCATTCCCTCTGATTGGGGAGGAAGAACCTCCCCCGCGCGAACATAGCGAAAGCGAGTGCAAACAATGAAGCTCAACGAACTTCGTGACAATCCCGGCGCGCGCAAGGGCCGGGTACGTGTCGGCCGTGGTATTGGCTCGGGACTGGGCAAGACCGCCGGTCGCGGCCAGAAGGGCCAGACCAGCCGTTCGGGCGTTTCGATCCATGGTTTCGAGGGCGGCCAGATGCCGCTCCACATGCGGATCCCGAAGCGTGGTTTCAACAACATCTTCGCCAAGGACTATGCCGAGGTGAACATCGGTGCGATCCAGAAGCTCGTCGCCGGCGGCAAGCTCGATGTCAGCGGCGTTATCGATCACGCCGCACTGAAAGCGGCAGGCGTGGCGCGAGGCGGCAAGGACGGCGTCCGTGTCCTCGGCAAGGGCGAGCTTTCGGCCAAGCTTTCGCTCAAGGTCGCCGGGATCTCGGCGGGCGCGCGCACCGCTGTCGAGAAGGCCGGCGGGTCGGTCGAGGTGATCGAGGTGGTTGCCGCCGCCGACAAGGCCAAGGCCAAGCACCGCACGGTCCAGAAGGCGCGCGCTGCCGACAAGGACGCCAAGAAGGCCGCGGCTAAGGCCTGACGCCGCTCATCGCTTTCGGCTTAGACAAGCCGGACGCGCATATTATATGAGGCGGCGGCGGGACCAAGCAGGTTCCCCCGCCGTTCTTTTTTCGGGGTCAGAGAACACAATGGCATCCGCAGCCGAACAAATGGCCGCCAACATCAGCCTGAGCCAGTTTGCGAGAGCAACCGAGCTCAAGAAGCGCATCTGGTTCACCCTGGGTGCTCTCATCGTCTTCCGACTCTTGAGCCATGTGCCGCTGCCCGGTCTCGATCCGCGTGCGCTTCAGACGCTGTTCGACACCACGCGCGGCGGCGTGCTCGATTTCTTCAACGCCTTCTCGGGCGGCGCGCTGACCCGCATGTCGCTGATCGCGCTGGGCGTTATGCCCTATATCACCGCGTCGATCGTGGTGCAGCTCGCGACCTCGCTGTCGCCGACGCTGGCGGCGATAAAGAAAGAAGGCGAGAGCGGACGCAAGAAGCTCAACCAATATACGCGCTACGGCACCGTGCTGCTGACCGCTATCCAGGGGTATTTCATCGCCGTCGGTCTCGAAAGCTGGGGTAGCAACGCCGGAATGGAGGCGGTGGTCATAGACCCCTATCTCTTCCGCGCCACGACGGTGATCTCGCTGATCGGTGGCACGATGTTCCTGATGTGGCTGGGCGAACAGATCACCAGCCGCGGTATCGGCAATGGTGTCTCGCTGATCATCATGGCGGGCATTGTCTCGCAACTGCCGACCGCGCTCGCCAACCTGTTCGAGGGCGGCCGGACAGGATCGATCTCGGCGATGTTCATCGTCGCGGTGGTCGTCGGCGTGATCGCCCTGGTGGCGGGCATCGTTTTCATGGAGCGCGCCCAGCGTCGCGTCCTCATCCAATATCCGAAGCGCCAGACCGCGCGAGGAATGATGCAGGCCGACAAGAGCCATCTGCCGCTCAAGATCAACACCGCCAATGTGATTCCGCCGATCTTCGCTTCGTCGCTGCTGCTTATGCCGCTGACGGTCAGCCAGTTCGCCGGGCAGCGTACCGCCGGGGAGAGCGCGTGGGGCGATTTCATCATCGCGCTGAACCAGTATCTTCACCACGGCACGCCGCTCTACATGGCGCTATATGCCGGGGGAATTATCTTCTTCTGCTTCTTTTACACGGCCGTCGTCTTCAATCCGGAAGAGACCGCCGACAATCTGAAGCGCTATGGTGGCTTCATTCCCGGCATCCGTCCGGGCAAGAACACCGCCGACTATCTCGATTATGTGCTGACTCGCATCACCGTCATCGGCGCGGCCTATCTGACCTTCATATGCCTGGTGCCCGAATGGGTGACCGCGCAATATGGTCTGGGCCTTGCGCTGGGCGGCACCAGTCTGCTGATCGTCGTCAACGTTACGATCGACACGGTCACGCAGATTCAAAGCCATCTGCTCGCCCACCAATATGGCGACCTGATCAAGAAAGCAAAATTGAAGGGGGGAGTGCGAAGGTGATTTGGCTGACGTTTGCGCGGAGCGCCCAGTCGTGAACATAATCTTGCTGGGACCGCCCGGCGCCGGCAAGGGAACCCAGGCGTCGATACTCGTAGCGGAGCGTGGCATGGTCCAGCTTTCGACCGGCGACATGCTGCGCGCCGCGGTCCAGGCGGGTACGCCGATCGGGCTGAAGGCGAAGGCGGTGATGGACGCGGGCCAACTCGTGTCGGACGAAATCGTGTCGGGTCTGATCGGCGAGAAGCTGGACGGCATGGCGGTGTCTGAGGGCGCGATCTTCGACGGCTATCCGCGCACCGAGGCGCAGGCGCACTCGCTCGACGCGATATTGAAGAGCCGCGGGCGAAGCCTCGACCATGTTATCGAGCTCGACGTCGATGAGGATGCGCTCGTCGAGCGGATCACTGGCCGTTACACCTGCGGGCAGTGCGGCGAAGGATATCACGATATTTTCAAGCAGCCCAAGGTCGCCGGCAAGTGCGACAGATGCGGCTCATCCGATTTCAAACGCCGTCCCGACGACAATGAGGCTACGGTGCGTACGCGCATGGCCGAATATCGCGCGAAGACGGCGCCGATCCTGCCGATTTATGAGGCACGGGGGCTGGTCAAGCGGATCGACGGCATGGCCGAGATGGACGCGGTTTCCGAGGCGATCGCATCGATCCTCGACTCTTAGTCGGCAACGGGCTTTGGCCTGCCCGCGATCTGGGGCATGCTCGCACCATGGATGATCATCGCGAGAGGCGACGCCATCGCCGGCGCCCCGGCACGAATCCGGATGCGATCTCCTGGGTGAGCTATATCATCCTGAACGCGAAGCGGCATTATCATTGGTTCGTGCTGCTCGCCGTCATCCTCGCTATCATGTTGGTCGGCATGGGCGCCCCGGTTTTTCCGATCGACGAATGGACGGATTTCTGGAAGCTTTTCGTCTGAGGCTTTGGGATCGCGCGGCTGTCCTCCAATCGCAAAACTCCTTGATCGAGCGTCGAAATCGGGGGATGCCTGTCGTTACGGATGCCGAGTCCCGTGCAGCGGAGGCGGGTCCGAGGAGCAGGGGATCTAATTTATGGCCGTTTCCGATCATGTCGATCTTCCGACGTTCGTCGAGGGCGTGAAAAAGCGCAATCCGGGCCAGCCGGAGTTCG
>Ga0207641_10006028_pt1 | contig 10271 bp, 10 predicted proteins | sample KBSSwiS62_FD_184306 | JGI IMG/M metagenome (GOLD analysis project Ga0207641, IMG submission 184306) | Switchgrass rhizosphere microbial communities from Kellogg Biological Station, Michigan, USA - KBS Switchgrass S6-2 (SPAdes) (version 2) | ecosystem: Host-associated > Plants > Roots >... | reverse complement strand
CATCCGCCAGTGGCCCGTCCAGCGCCAGCACGGTTGAAAAGCGACTTCGGCCGCCGCGCTCCTCCGAGAAGACAACCGGCGTCAGAGCGAGGCGACTGCTGCCGGCCATATAGGGCGCGATGTCCAAACGGCCGGAAAATCCCCCGCCCGGCCTTGCTGCCAACAGCAGCGAGCCCCGCGGCAGGCCACCGCCGCCGAGCGTGACGCCGCCATCAAGGCTCCATGCTCCATCCGGCCAGCGCAGCGCGGCGCGGCTCCCCCCCGGCAAATCGACGCGCGCGCCGCTCGCCGAGGCGAAATGCAGGTCGGACAGTTCGGCGGTGCCGCCTGCGACGTCGGTCCTGACCACGAAAGACGCTGAAAGGCGGTTGTCCCGGCTCGCGAGACGGACGGCCTCGGCAAGTTTGTCGGCCAGCAGCGATGCCGGGGTTCCGCTCACCGCTGCACTAAAGCCGCGCAGGGGATCGCCGGCGCTGGCCGCCATGTCGCGAACCGTGACACGGCCTTCAACGCGCCAGCCCGGCTCATGCGAGGCATTGTCCCGCGACAGCGCGCCCTGGACCATGGTCTGGCCCGCGATCACGCCCCTGCCCGCCAGGGTTGGCCCCGCAATAGTCCAGCTTCCGCGAACACCGCTATCGTCGACCTTTGCCGACAGCTGTCCCGATGGCAGGCCGAGCGTCATGCCGCCGGCGCGAACCGCCGATGCCGCGATGCTGGCACCGCCATTCAACGCCGAGAGAGTCTTGTCGAGACGGAAATCCATGTCCAGGCGCGGCATCGCCAGCGCAAGGGCAGTCGCCGGACAGCCGATCGCCTGCGCCGTCAACGGGCCGGTGATCCGGGGCTCGCCATTACGCATCGCAATGCGCAGATCGGCGACAAGCCGCCGCGCGCCGCATTGCGCCACGCGCGCATCCGGCATCGCCGCGACCGCGCGGCCCACAAAAGCATCGTGCAGATTGCCCGATCCGCTGAGGTTCACACCCAGCGGGCCATAGTCCGTAGCAATCGAAGCGCGTGCGTCTTCCAACGCGACATCGATATCCGGCAGGACGGTCGTGGTCGCCGCGCCCTGCCCCATGACCTTGTCGAGTTCACCCAGCGACAGCTTGCCGCCGCGCAGGCGCCCTCGCATGCGAACGCCGCCGGCCCTGACGCCCGCTATTACGGGTGACAGACCGCCAATGGCGATATCCACCTCGACCCAGCGCGCGGTCAAATCGGGGCGGCGCGGGTCGCCGAGCACGATGTTCTCGATCCGTTGGGTCCGCAGGCCAACCGATGCGAGGCGATAGCGCATATGCACGTCGCGCGCCGCAAGCTCCCGCTCGATCAGGTTTTCGGCCAGGGGAGCCCGCTGGACCCACAGGCCCAGGAGCACGACGAGGAAAAGGGCGCCGATCAACGGAACCGGCCGCCCCAGCCATTGGAGCCTGTTGCGGCGTGCCCGATCCGTCCCGCCCTCGTCTTCGTCCCTGCTCAACTGATCGGCCCGATCCTCATGGCATGGTCACGGCGTTGTCGGCCGGGTGCCGCCGGCAGGAACAGTATAAAAGCGATTTCCAAATATGCGCAAATCATGCTGTAGCACGGAGATGGTCGATCCGGTGGCAAAGGGCAAGAACATGGCGGACGCACCAGACCATGCGGGACATCGCGGCCGCCTGCGCCAGCGGCTGGCCGACGGCGGCGTGGAAGCGCTCCTCGACCATGAAATCATCGAATATCTTCTTGCACTTGCCATTCCCCGCCGAGACACAAAGCCACTCGCGAAACGGCTGATCACCCGTTTTGGTTCATTCGGGGCCGTGCTGACTGCGGACTGGGCGGCCCTGGTGCGTGTCGAAGGCATGAGCGAGACCAGTGCAGCCGCGCTCAAAATTGTCCAGGCGGCGGCCCTGCGAATGCTCAAGGCGACGGCTCAGGAAAAGCCGGTATTGGCCAGCTGGCAGGCGCTGCTCGATTATTTGCAGGCCGACATGGCGCATCTTTCGATAGAGCGGGTGCGGGTTCTCCACCTCAACAGCCGCAACATGCTGCTGCGCGACGACCATATGGGCGACGGGTCGATCGACGAGGCCGCGATCTATGTGCGCGAAGTCATCAAGCGGGCCGTCGAACTCGGCTCCGCGAGCCTGATCGTCGTGCATAATCATCCCAGCGGCGCACCGGAGCCGAGCCGCCAGGACATCGCGGTCACACGGCAGCTGATCGACGCGGGGAAACCGCTCGGCGTCAACATCCTCGACCATATCATCATCGGCGCAGGGGCTCACCGCAGCCTGCGCTCGATGGGACTTATGTAGTCTTATTCGCAAAGGGCGGCCGGACGGAAAAGGGGACATCCGTCCGGCCTAACCGGTCAGCCGCTGAGGAATGCGGTCAGCTCATCCTTGGTCACCTTGCCGTCCTTGTTCTTGTCGGCCGCCTTCAGAGCGGTTCCGGCATATTGCTTTGCCGCAGCAGGATCGGCGGCTTTGCCTTCCGCCGTCATTTCCTGTGCTTTCAGGTCGGAAATCCACTGCTTGAACTCAGCCGCCGACAATGTTCCGGACCCGTCCTTGTCATATTTCGGGAAACCGGATTCCACCAGCGACGCAACCGGGCTGCTGGACGTCGCAGCGGCCGTGGACGGGTCGCCGGCAGGTGCGGCCGGACTGGGGCTTTGAGCAGGCGCTCCTGCAGGGGCGGGCGCCGCTGTGACCGGAGCGCTGCTGGGCGCGGACGGGTCGGTGGGGGCAGTGGACGACGGATAGGGCGCCTGCGCCGTGGCCGCTGACGCAGCGATGACAGACATGGAAAGCGCGATAATCTTCAACATTTGCAACCTCTCTCAGTTTGGGACGCGCGCATGCCGTGTTGGCCTGGCAAGTAACGCGAAGGGAGCACGGACGACAATGTCCCCCGCCGGGAGAGGTTGCATCCGGCCCCACGCTTCATCGCGGCAATCGACCGGCCAAGGACCGCCCTGCACCATTGCTGCGATGAATCGTTGGAACCGATCCGACGACGGACGCTCTGGCAATCTATGCAAAACGCGCTAAGGGGCTGCGCTTGACCTTTGACAGGAGCCGGAACCACCATGGTCCCCCGTTACGCCCGCCCCGCCATGACCGCCATCTGGGAGCCAGAGAACCGCTTTCGGATCTGGTTCGAGATCGAGGCACACGCCACCGACGCCCTCGCGGAATTGGGCGTGGTCCCGGCGTCGGCCGCCAAGGCACTATGGGACTGGTGGGCGACCAACCCGGCCATCGACGTTGCCGCCATCGACGCGATCGAGGCCGTCACCAAGCATGACGTGATCGCCTTCCTCACCTGGGTCGCCGAGCATGTCGGCGAGGAAGCGCGCTTCATGCATCAGGGCATGACCAGCTCGGACGTGCTCGACACCTGCCTCGCGGTCCAGCTCGCCCAGGCCAGCGACATATTGCTCGCCGACATCGACGCGCTGCTCGAAGCGATCAAGCGCCGCGCCCATGAGCACAAGCTGACCCCGAGCATCGGGCGAAGCCACGGCATCCATGCGGAGCCGGTGACCTTCGGCCTCAAGATGGCGGAGGCCTATGCCGAGTTTTCGCGGTGCCGCACGCGGCTGGTCGCGGCGCGGGCCGAAATCGCCACCTGCGCCATTTCAGGCGCGGTGGGCACCTTTGCCAATATCGATCCCAGGGTCGAGGCGCATGTCGCGGCCAAGCTCGGCCTCGCGGTGGAGCCGGTCTCCACCCAGGTCATTCCCCGCGACCGCCATGCCATGTTCTTCGCGACGCTCGGCGTGATCGCCTCCTCGATCGAGCGGCTGGCGGTTGAAATCCGCCATCTCCAGCGCACCGAAGTTCTGGAGGCGGAGGAATATTTCTCCCCCGGCCAGAAGGGCTCGTCGGCCATGCCGCACAAGCGCAATCCGGTGCTGACCGAGAACCTGACCGGCCTGGCGCGGATGGTGCGTTCCGCCGTCATTCCCGCGCTGGAGAATGTCGCGCTCTGGCACGAACGCGACATCAGCCATTCGAGCGTCGAGCGCTTCATCGGCCCGGATGCGACGATCACGCTCGACTTCGCGCTCGCCCGGCTGACCGGCGTGGTTGACAAGCTGCTCGTCTATCCCGAGCGGATGATGAAGAACCTCAACCGCATGGGCGGCCTCGTCCATTCCCAGCGCGTCCTGCTGGCGTTGACGCAGGCCGGTGTCAGCCGCGAGGATAGCTACCGGATCGTCCAGCGCAACGCGATGAAGGTGTGGGAATCCGACGGCGCGCTGTCGCTCCTCGACCTGCTCAAGGCCGATCCGGAGGTCTCGTCGCACATTGGCGAGCGGGAGTTGGAGGAGAAGTTCGACCTCGAATACCATCTGGCCCATGTCGACACCATTTTCGGGCGGGTTTTCGGCCAATAATTGCGCTAGGCAATCCGCGTCCTTGTCTTTAAGGTTCTAAAAGCTGAATAGAACGGGGCCGTCGCCATGCAATTCCTGCGCACTGCCTTCTGGGTCATTGTGGCGGTAGCGATCGCGCTATTCTCCAAGGCGAACTGGGATATAGCGCCGAGCTATACCGGCAGGGTGCCAGTAAAGCTCTGGGCCGATATCATCCTAGAAGTCCGGCTCCCCGCCCTGATCGTTGCGGCCTTCCTGCTCGGCCTGCTGCCGATGTGGGGGTTTGCCCGGGTCAGCCGCTGGCGGATCCGCCGCAGGCTCGAAACCGCCGAACAAGCCCTTGCCGCCAGCGTCACGCCTTCGCCGCAGCCGGTCGTGGAAACACCTGCGTCGCCGCCGCAGCCGGACGCACCGGAAACGTTCGTCCAGCCATGAGCAGTTCCCTGTATGTCGCCATCGATACACCGCAGCTGGAAAGGGCGATCGCGCTCATCGCCAAGGTGCGCAATCATGTCGGCGGCATAAAGCTCGGCCTGGAGTTCTTTTGCGCCCATGGCCATCATGGCGTGCGGGAGATCAGGAAGAGCGGCCTTCCAATCTTCCTCGACCTCAAGCTGCACGACATTCCCAATACGGTCGCGAAGGCGGTACAGGCAATCAACGCGCTGGAGCCGGCCATCATCACCATCCACGCCTCGGGTGGCCGCGCGATGATGGAGGACGCCAAGGCAGCGGCGGGCACCCAGACCAAGGTCGTGGCGGTGACCGTGCTCACCAGCCTCGACGACACGGACCTGGACGAGGTCGGCCTGCGCGACGGCGCGCATGGTCAGGCGCTACGCCTTGCCGGCCTGGCGCGGCGGTCGGGCCTTGACGGGATCGTCTGCTCGGGCGCAGAAGTCGCTGCCATTCGCCAGTCCTGGCCCGATGGTTTCCTCGTCGTGCCCGGAGTTCGCCCGGCAGGCGGCGCGCTGGGCGACCAGAAGCGCGCGGTCACCCCGCGTCAGGCCTTGGATGCGGGCGCGTCGATACTTGTGATCGGCCGCCCGATCACCCAGGCCGAAGATCCTGATTTTGCGGCGCGCGAGATCGAAGCGACGCTCTGACACCGGTCAACCATGATCGACAATTGAGAGGAGTTCCAAATGGCCATTTCGCTCTATCAGGCAATAGTCCCCCAATTTCTTCAGGTCCTGCCCCGGATGGTCGGCCTGCTCGACAAGGCGGAGGCGTGGTGCCAGGACAAGGGCCTGCCGCCAAGCGCCCTGATCGACATGCGCCTCGCGCCGGACATGCATCCCCTTTCCTATCAGGCCCGATACACGGCCCTGCACTCCGCCGGGGCGATCAAGGCCGTGTTCGACGGCATGGCCAGCCCACCAGAGTCGCCCCCTCCGCAGACCTTCGCCGAGCTGCGCGCACTGGTGAGCGGTGCGATTGCCGACCTGAACGGCCTGGATGCGGACCAGCTCAACGCCCAGGCGGACAAGAACGTGAACTTCGTATATGGCGGCGAGGTGCGGATGCGCTTTACCGGGACTACCTATTTGCTGTCCTTCGCCCAACCTAATTTCTACTTCCATTGCTCGATATTGTACGCGATCCTGCGCAATCAGGGCCTCGACATCGGGAAACTCGACTTCCTCGGCGCGGTGCAGGTCAAGCAGCCAGCCTGAACGGCGCTGGCAACGGGCGGGATTGGCGCTTTGCGGCACAGGTCGCTAAGGGAGGCCATGTCCCGAATCGAAGTGAAGATCTGCGGCCTCAGCACGGCCGAAACACTCGCCGCCGCCATGCGCCGGGGCGCGAGCCATGTCGGCTTCGTGCATTTCCCGCATAGCCCGCGCCATGTCGATCTGGAGAAGCTTGCCGGGCTCGCGAAGCACGCGCCGAGCCATGTGGGCCGGGTCGCCGTGCTGGTCGATCCCGACGATGCCCTGATCGATGCATTGATCGCGCCCGGCATACTGACCGCGCTGCAACTGCACGGCAAGGAAACGCCAGTGCGCATCGCCGAGATCGCTGCCCGGACGGGTCTCGAAATCTGGAGGGCCGTCTCGGTCAAGCATGCTGGCGACATAGCGGGGGCCAGCGCCTATGACGGCGCCGCGCATCGCATCCTGTTCGACGCCAAGACGCCCGAAGGCGCGGCACTGCCCGGCGGCATGGGCCTGCGCTTCGACTGGGCGCTGCTCCGGGGATATCGGGGTGCGACGCCATGGGGCGTCTCGGGCGGTCTCGACGCGGACAATGTCGCGCAGGCCATAGCCGAGACCGGCGCGCCGATGGTCGATGTGTCTTCCGGCGTGGAGCGTGCGCCGGGCGTCAAGGATGTGGACAAAATTGCCGCATTCTGCAAAGCGGTGGCCGCATCATGACCATCACGAACAGTCTGCGCACCCAACCCGACGAACGGGGCCATTTCGGCCAGTTCGGTGGCCGCTTCGTCGCGGAAACCCTGATGCCGCTGATCCTCGAGCTAGAGCGAGAATATAGGCGCGCCAAGGCCGACCCGGCCTTCGAGGATGAGTTCCAGTATCTGCTGCGGCAATATGTCGGGCGTCCCAACCCGCTCTACTTCGCGCGGCGGCTGACCGAGGATCTGGGCGGCGCCAAGATCTACCTCAAGCGCGAGGAGCTCAACCACACCGGCGCGCACAAGATCAACAATTGCATCGGCCAGATCCTGCTGGCCAAGCGCATGGGCAAGTCGCGCATCATCGCCGAGACCGGCGCGGGCCAGCATGGCGTTGCGACGGCGACCGTGGCGGCGCTGTTCAACCTGCCCTGCACCATCTTCATGGGCGCGGTCGACATCGCGCGGCAGCAGCCCAATGTGTTCCGCATGAAACTGCTGGGCGCGGAGGTGCGCTCGGTCGAGTCGGGCACGCGGACACTGAAGGATGCGATGAACGAGGCGCTGCGCGACTGGGTCGCCAACGTCCACGACACCTTCTACATCATCGGGACGGTCGCGGGGCCGCATCCCTATCCCGAGCTGGTGCGCGATTTCCAGTCGGTCATCGGCAGCGAGACGCGCGAGCAGATCCTCGCCGCCGAGGGGCGCCTGCCCGATATGCTGGTCGCCTGCGTCGGCGGCGGCTCCAACGCCATCGGCCTGTTCCATCCGTTTCTCGATGATCCCGACGTGGAGATCGTCGGTGTCGAAGCGGCTGGCGACGGGCTGGAAACGGGCCGCCATGCCTCGAGCCTGGCCGGTGGTTTCCCCGGCGTCCTCCACGGCAACAAGACCTATTTACTGCAGGATGAGGACGGCCAGATCAGCGACGCCCATTCGATCAGCGCGGGCCTCGACTATCCCGGTATCGGCCCGGAACATGCCTGGCTGCACGAGATCGGGCGGGTCCGCTACGAGCCGGTGACGGACGATGAGGCGCTCGCCGCCTTTCAGAAGCTGTGCCGCCTCGAAGGCATCATCCCCGCCCTCGAATCCGCGCATGCCCTCGCCGCCCTTGAAACGCTCGCGCCGAAAATGGGCAAGGACAAGATCATCGTCGTCAACCTGTCCGGACGGGGCGACAAGGACATCTTCACCGTCGCCAAGGCGCTGGGGGTGGAGATATGAGCCGGTTTGACGCCACCTTCGCCCGCTGCCGTGAGCAGGGCCGCGCCGCGCTCATCACCTTCGTGACCGGCGGCGATCCCACGCCCGCCGACACGGGCGCGATCCTCGACGCGCTGGTCGCGGGCGGCGCCGATGTGATCGAGCTGGGCATGCCCTTTACCGATCCCATGGCGGACGGCCCGGCGATCCAGCTCGCCAATCTGCGCAGCCTGGGCGCGGGCACGCGCACGGCCGATATTTTTGGCATAGCCGCCGCCTTCCGGGCACGGCACCCGGATACGCCGCTGGTGTTGATGGGCTATGCCAATCCGATGATCCGGCGGGGTGCCGACTGGTTCGCCGACCAGTGCAAGGCCGCAGGCGTCGACGGCGTGATCTGCGTCGATCTGCCGCCCGAGGAGGATGGCGAACTCGGCCCCGCGCTCCGGACTGCGGGCGTCGCCATGATCCGCCTGGCCACGCCCACCACCGATGCGGCGCGCCTGCCCGCCGTGCTCGATGGCGCAAGCGGCTTTCTCTATTATGTTTCGGTCGCCGGGATCACCGGCAAGCAGCAGGCTCAGCTGGCTGACATCGCCGCGGCCGCCGCGCGGCTCAAGGGTGCCACGGAACTGCCGGTCGCGGTCGGCTTTGGCGTGCGCACCCCCGAACAGGCGGCCGCCATCGCCGCGCATGCCGATGGCGTGGTCGTCGGCAGTGCCATCGTCGAACTTGTCGGCGAGCATGGCGCCAATGCGGCCGGTCCAGTGCGCGACCTGACCGCCTCGCTACGCGCCGCCATGGACAGCATGAAAAAGGCCATCGCATGAGCTGGATAACGCGGGTTCGCAACGCCCTTCCCTTCATAGCCAAAAAGCCGTCCGAAACGCCGGACAATCTCTGGCATAAATGTCCGGCCTGCACGCAGATGATCTTCGCGCGGGAATGGGAGGACAATCTGTCCGTTTGTTCGAAATGCGGCCATCATGGGCGGATCGGACCGCGCGACCGCTTTGCCCAGATTTTCGACGAGAATTCCTTCCGTATTCTGCCGACGCCCAGCGTCCGCGAGGATCCGCTGCGTTTCCGCGATTCCAAGCGCTATGCCGATCGCATCAAGGCGGCCCGCACCCAGACCGGCGAAAAAGACGCGCTCATCAACGCCCATGGCACGATCGAGGGGACCAAGGCGGTCGTCGGCGTGCAGGATTTCGCGGTCATGGGCGGCTCCATGGGTCTCGCGGTGGGCGCTGCCTTCGTGCAGGGCGTCGAGGAGGCGATCCAGCGCAAATGCCCCTATGTCATCTTCACGGCCGCTGGCGGCGCGCGCATGCAGGAGGGCATTCTCTCGCTGATGCAGATGCCCCGTGCGACCGTGGCGATCCGGCTGCTCCACGACGCGGGCCAGCCCTATATCGTCGTCCTGACCGATCCTACCACGGGCGGCGTGACCGCCAGCTATGCCATGCTGGGCGATGTCCAGATTTCCGAGCCCAATGCGCTGATCGGTTTCGCGGGCCAGCGCGTGATCGAAAACACGATCCGCGAAAAGCTGCCCGAGGGATTCCAGCGCGCCGAATATCTGCTGGAGCATGGCATGATCGACATGGTCGTTCCCCGCAAGGACCTGCGCGAGACGCTGGCGCGAGTCATCGTCTATCTTTCGCCAACGGCGCGCGCGGCAGCCTGACAGCGGCGCCTTGGCCGACAACGCCATATCGTCCGACCCCGCCGTTCAGGCGCAGCTCGATCGCCTCGCGCGCCTGTCGCCGGGGGCCGACATATTGGGGCTGGAGCGGGTTACCTCCCTGCTGGAGCGGCTTGGCGATCCGCATCTGCGCCTGCCGCCCGTGTTTCATGTTGCCGGCACCAACGGCAAGGGGTCGACCTGCGCCTTCCTGCGCGCCGCGCTGGAGGCCGATGGGCGCAAGGTGCATGTCTATACCTCGCCGCACCTCGTCCGGTTCAATGAGCGGATTCGCCTCGGCGGCCAATTGATCGACGATGCGGTATTGGCGGAGGGGCTGCGCGATGTGCTCGATCGCGGCGAGGATGTCGGCGCGAGCTTTTTCGAGGTGACGACCGCGCTCGCCCTCCTGCTGTTCGCGCAAGCTCCCGCCGATGCCTGCGTGATCGAAGTGGGTCTGGGCGGACGGCTCGATGCCACCAACGTCATCCCCGCCCCGGCAATCTGCGGCATCGCCCAGCTCGACATCGACCATCAGTCGTTTCTTGGCACCACCATGGCCGAGATCGCCCGTGAAAAAGCAGGGATCGCCAAGCCGGACGTGCAGATCGTGACCCAGCGCTATCTTCGGGCCACCGCGA
>Ga0207641_10006022_pt1 | contig 10275 bp, 10 predicted proteins | sample KBSSwiS62_FD_184306 | JGI IMG/M metagenome (GOLD analysis project Ga0207641, IMG submission 184306) | Switchgrass rhizosphere microbial communities from Kellogg Biological Station, Michigan, USA - KBS Switchgrass S6-2 (SPAdes) (version 2) | ecosystem: Host-associated > Plants > Roots >... | reverse complement strand
GCCGCCGCCCTGGCGCCGCCTGCCGGAGCCCGAGCCGGACTTCTGGTCGCCCGAACCCGCCAGTTGCCCGGTGATGACCTCCATGCCCGGCTTGAGCTGTCCGGAGACGACTTCGGTCTGGGTGCCGTCGGTATCGCCGGTCACGATCTGGATCGGCGCGGGCTGGCCGTCCTCGCCCTTGATATAGATCGTCTGCGTCGCTCCGCGGTTCAGCGTCACGCTGCGGCTGTTGCCGCCGCCGCGACGCATTCGAGGACCGAACTGGCTGGCGATGCCGCCGCCCTGCACACTGGCGCCGCTATCGGTCTGCGGCGTGAAGCGCAGCGCGGCATTGGGAACGAGCAGCACGTTCTTCTTGTCGGAAGTGACGATATCGGCCGTCGCGGTCATGCCCGGCCGCAGCTGCTGGTCCGGGTTGGCCACCGAGAGATCCGCCGCGTACGACACCACCTGCCCCGTCGTCGCCGCGCCCGTGGTGGCCGTCGACGAAGACGACGTGGCGTTCTGCGCGGTCAGATTGGAGCCGATCTCGACGCGCGTGATCTTCGCCGGGAAGGTCTTGCCCGGGAACGCATCGACAGTGAAGCTGGCGTCCTGCCCTTGCTTGACCGAACCGACGTCGGCCTCGTCGATCGCCACTTCCAGCTTCATCGTCGTCAGGTCCTCGGCGATGACGAACAGCGTCGGCGTGTTGAACGAGGCCGCCACCGTCTGGCCGGGATCGACCTGACGGGCGAGCACCACGCCGGCTACGGGCGAGCGGATGACCGCGCGGGCGCGCTGCGTCTGGCTCTGCGCCAGCGTCGCCTGGCTGGCGACGACGTTCGCCTGCGCGACCTTGAGCGCGGCGCGCGCGCGGGCCGCGTCGGCACGTCCGGTCTGCAGTTCGGTGCCGGAGGGAACGCGGCCGTTCGACAGGCGGTAGACCTCCTCCAACCGCGCCAGCTGCGCCTGCGCCTCCGCCACCGTGGCGCGCGCCTGCTCGACTTGCGCCTGGTTGGCGGCGAGTTGCGCCCGGTTCTGGCGGATCTGGTCGTCGAGCTGCTCGGGATCGATCTCGGCGAGCGCCTCGCCGGCGGCAACATGGTCGTTGACGTCGACGAGCACCTTCACGATGAGCCCGGACAGCTGCGAGCCGACGGTCACTTGCGTGATCGGCGCGAGCTTGCCGGTGGCCGACACGGTGGTCACCAGGCGGCCCTGCTTGACGGCGACGGTGGTGTACTTGGGCGCGTCGGAACCGCCGACGCAGCGGGCCAGCACCAGCACCAGGATCAGCACGACCAAGGCGAGGCCACCCCACTTGGCGTAGCGCTGCCACGCCGGCTTCGCCTTCACGCCCAGGAACGTGTCGAGAGTCTCGTCTGCCATCTGTCAGTCCGTCGTTGCCGGCGCGGTCGGGGTCACGCTGGCGTCCCAGCCGCCGCCAAGCGCGGTGTAGAGCGCGATCTGCGCGGTCGCCTTGTCGGACCGGGCCTGCACCAGCCCGTCGCGCGCGGAGATCAGCGCCGTCTCCTGCGTGTTGAGCGTCGTGAAGTCGGTCAGGCCCGAGCGGTACTGGCTGCGCGCGAGGATCGCCGAGTTCTGCGCCGCGTCCAGTGCGATGGCGAACTGCCGCTCCCGCTCGCGCGCCGCGTTGAGCGCGACGAGGGCGTTCTCGATGTCTTCCAGCGCGGTCAGGACCGATTGCTTGTAGGCGGCGAAAGCGCCGTCGGCGGCGGCACGGCTCGATCGCACTTGCGCGTTCAGCCGGCCCCCGTTGAAGATCGCCTGGGTGATGCCGGCGAACAGGTTGCCGGTGATCGTGTCGAACAGCCCCTTGAGGCTGAGCGAGGTCGTGTCGATCCCGCCCGAGATGTTGAGCGCGGGGAACAGCTGCGCCTTGGCGACGCCGATCTGGGCCGTCGCCGCAGCGAGGTCGCGCTCGGCCGCGCGCACGTCGGGTCTCTGGCGCAGCACATTGGCAGGGATGCCCGCGCCGATCGCCTCGGGCCCGCGCGGAATGGGCCCGGCGGCGGCGAGCAGCGGCTTGAGCGCACCCGGCGCCTGTCCGGTCAGGACGCCGATGCGCGACACCGCGGCATTGTACTGCTGCTCGATCGAGGGGATGCCGGCAGCGGTCTGTGCGCGGCTGGCGCGGGCCTGCTCGGCATCGACCGAGGAGACCAGCCCCGCCTGGACCCGGAAGCCGGCGATCTCCAGGTTGTCGTCTTGAATCGCAAGGTTCGCCTTCGCATTGGCGAGCTGTGCCTGGTAGGCGCGCGCCAGCACGTAGTTGCGCGCCACTTCGCTCTCCACCGAGATGAGTGTCGTCGCATAGTCGAAGCCCGCCGCCTGGTACTGCGCCCGGCTCGCCTCCACGCCGCGACGGACGCCGCCGAACAGGTCCGCCTGATAGCTGGCGTCGAGCCCGAGCGAGAAGCTGTCCCGCCCCCCGCCTCCGGTGGTCGTGACGGTCCCGTTGGGCAGCGTGATCGTGGTGCCGCCCCCGCGCAGGCTCTGCGTGCGGCTGTAACCGCCCGAGCCCGAGAGCGTCGGGAACAAGTCGGATCGACTGATCGCAAGCTGTTCGCGCGCCTGTCTCAGCCGTGCGATCGCCTGGGACACGTCAAGGTTCGCCGCTGCGGCCTGTTCCACGAGCTGTGCCAGCACCGGATCGTCGAACTTGCGCCACCACTGGGTCAGGTCTTCGGCGGTGGGTGCGGCGCCGACCGACCACGCGTCGGGAACGCCCAGGTCCGCAGCGCTGCGGGGCTCGTAGTTGGGCCCTGCCGCACAGGCGGGAAGAGCCAGGCAGATCAGCAAGGATACCGTCGCGCGCCGCATTCACCCCTCATCGGCTCAGGCTCGCGCCGCCGTCCAGTCGCAATTTGTCGTCAATTGCGCACGGGCAAACGCGTAAGTCGCCGATTGGCTGCAAGGCGCCAACAGGGCGTGACGGACCAATAGGCCCCTCGCCGACTGTCCCGTAAACGGACGCGAGCCCTCCCATCCGGGATTTTACGGAGTGTCCGAATCGCAGCGGAAAGCGGAAGACGGGGGGCAGAAGGCTTCGTCCGCGCACCCGCCTATTGCGCGGCTCACATCGGATGAGCGCCAGCGGTTCGTCGCTGGCACTCGAGGCAGTTTTCGGTGGCATGACCGCTTCCACGCTGGCGCTGAGCGATCTGCCGCCGCTGACGGCGCGTGAGCCATCGAAAACTGCCGGGAGAGCCGCCGTCCTGCGGGTGGGGGAGGACGGCGGCTCGCCTTCTAATCCGGACGATCCCGCATTTCGCGTCGCTTGCGGCGGCTCGATGTCGCTGGGCTCAATGTCGCAGGCTGTCGGGCACGATGCCGCCGTTCTCGGCGAGCTTCGCCATCACGGCGCGGTGCAGCGCGATGTTCTCTTCCGCAGAGCCATCGGCGCCGGCATGCACGTTGAGCTCGTCGGCCAGCTCCTTGCGCGCCGCTAGGCTGGAATCGAGGTCGAGCAGCTTGAGCAGATCGACGATCGAGGTCTGGTAGTTACCGCCGTGATCGGGCTTCATCGCCGCCATCTCCTCGAGGACGGCACCGACATCGACTGGCTCGGGCGGCTGCGGCGCCGGAGCGGCGGGCGTCGGCGTGCTGGCCGGTTGCGGCGCCGCTTGCGTGGTCGCAGGCACCGGCTGCGGGGCGGCTGCGGGTGCCTGGGCCGGAGCCGCCTTGGCGCCGTGGTGGAAAATCTTGTTCACGATATTCCCGAAGATGCTCATTGCTTAGGGCTCCTGCGCTTGCTCGTTGATGCCTGGCGACCCACGGCCGCCGAGTGCGAACAACAACGCGCAAGTCCCGGAAAGGTAATCAGGAACGTTGGCGGGCCGAGCGGGTTCTACAGGATCGCAATCCTGGATGGGGACCTTTCGCCATGAAGCATTACCTGCTGCTCGCCGCCTCGATCACCGTGCTCGGCCTCTCGGCCTGCAAGAAGAACGACGCCGACTCGCCCTCGGCCACCTCGACCATGGCTGGGGCGGAAGACACCGGGATGGCCGCCGGCGGCGCGACCGATCCGGCGATGGCACCGGATGTCGCCGCCAGCAGCCCGGCGCAGACTTTCGCCAACGACGCCGCGGCCAGCGACACCTTCGAGATCCAAAGCTCCAAGCTCGCGCAGGACAAGGCGCAGTCGAGCAAGGTCAAGGCCTTCGCCGCCCAGATGATCAAGGCGCACACGGACTCGACTGCCAAGCTCAAGGCGGCGGCGGCCAAGTCCTCGCCCGCGATCACGCCTGTGCCGCAGCTCAACGCCACGCAGCAACAGGCGCTCGACGACCTGAATGCAAAGAGCGGCGCCGACTTCGACACAGCCTATATCCAGGCGCAGACGCAGGCGCACCAGATGACGCTCGACAAGCTGAAGGCGTACGCGGCGAGCGGCGAGAACGCGCCGCTCAAGGCTTTCGCCACGACGCTGATCCCCACCGTCACAGCGCATCTGAACATGGCCAAGGGCCTCTAGGCAGAGCCTTACAGCGGCGGCAATCCGCCCGTCTGGCGCAGCGCTTCGCCGAGCGCCAGCGCGGCGGATGTCGCAAGGTTGAGCGAGCGCACCTCGGCACGCATCGGCAGCCGGATGCGCGCGTCGCAAGAGGCTGCAACTGCGGCTGGCACGCCCGCGCTCTCCTTGCCGAACAGCAGCACGTCCTCGCTTGCGAACTCGAATGCGTAGGCGGACTGCGTGGCCTTGGTGGTGAAGAGCACCAGGCGATCGGGTCCCAGGGCCCGACGAAATGCGGCGAAGTCGCGGTGGCGGATCACCTCGACGTGGTCGATGTAGTCCATCGCGGCGCGCCGCACGCGCCTGTCTTCCCAGACGAAGCCCATGGGCTCGATCAAGTGCACGGCAACGCCCATGCACGCAGCGAGGCGCAGGACGGCGCCGACGTTGCCGGCGATCTCTGGTTCGAACAGGGCGATCCGCATCCCGCCCGCTTGGCCGCGCGCGGCGCGACAGGCAAGCCTGCGCGTTACGGCGGAGCGCCGATCACCTGCAAAAGCTCCGCCGGGCGCAGTTCGCGCTGAAGCTGGTCGCACGTGCATCGTTCGAGCGCCTTGTCGGGGCGCCAGCGGAACAACCGCGTGCCATGGCGGAAGCGGCCGCCGGTCACCTGATCGTAGACGACTTCCGCCACGAGTTCGTGCCGCAGTGGGATGTATTCGCTGGATTTGCCCGGGTTCCAGCGGCTCGGCCCGCCCGGGGCGCGGCCGGTGAAGCCGGGTCCGCCCTGGAAATGCTCGAGCTTGCGGCCAAGAGCGATGCGCTCGCGAGCGGGGAAGGCCGAGGAGAAGCCGACGAGGTCGAGCTTGCCCGCGGTGTCATAGAGCCCAAGGAGGAGCGAGGCGACCCCGCCGCTTGCGCCGCGACGGTAACCGCCGACCACGCAATCGGCGGTGCGCAGCTGCTTGACCTTGCGCATCGCCCGCTCGCCGGCGGCATAGGGCCCGTCGCTCGGCTTCGCGATCACGCCGTCCAACGCGCCGCCGCTCGCCGCTAGCCACGCGTCAGCTTGCGACAGCTGCGTCGAAACCGGGGAGAGCACTAGCGCGGGCTCGTCGGTGCGGCGATGAAGGTTCTCGAGCGCGGCTCGCCGTTCGCGGAGCGGGGCATCCAGCAGCGACGTACCGCCGATCCCGAGGCAATCGAACACGACCAGGTGCGCCGGCGTCTCGCGGGACAGCCTGGCAATGCGCGTGGCGGCGGGATGAAGCCGCGCTTGCAGCGCCTCGAACACGAGATGATCGCCCATCGCAATCACCAGTTCGCCGTCGAGCAGCAACTGCGTCTCGGGCAGTGCGCGGACAAGCGCCACCACTTCCGGGAAGTATCGGCCAAGCGGCTTGCCCGATTTGGACCACAGCTCGATGTCGTCACCGTCGCGTGCGACAATGGCGCGAAAGCCGTCCCACTTGGGCTCGTAGAACCACCCCGGCTGCTCGGGCAGAGCCTCGACGAGCAGCGCCTCCATCGGCGGCACGGGACTGTGCCTCGTATTAGCCATGGGCGCGCCGATCTTCCTCGATCAGGGTTGTGGCGACTTGCCGTGCGGTGAGCCACCGGTCGCGCTCGGCCATGGCGTCGGCCAGCGCGCGGTGGGCGGGCTTCTCGGTCCGCGGGCGGGAGGATTGCGCCAGGACGTGGTCGACGGCGGATGACAGGGCTTCGGCCGACATGTGCGGGGCCAGGATCGCCAGCGCGCACTCGCGCAGCACCTCCTCGGTGGCGCGCAGGCGCAAGGCGTGGCGCGGCTGCCCGGCGGCGCGCAGAAGCGTGCTGAGCCACTTGCCGTCCCACGAGGGGGCGCTGGCGACCAGATCGTGGCCGGACAGAACCTCCAGCATGGTCTGCGCCACATCCTCGAGCGGCACGCCGTCCCGCGTCAGCGCCTCGCGATCGATCCCGTGGATGCCGGCGGCTTCCTCGCTCCAGTCGGTCCACTGCGGCGCGGGGCGGATCAGGAACTCGCCGGTCCGGCCATCCTCGAAGATCCAACCGACCTCGATCGGATAGCTCACCTTCGAGAGCGAGGAGGCTTCGAAATCGAGGAACACCAGCATGAGGAGCCAACAACCGAGCGGGGCCCGCGGTTGCAGCCCCACAAGCGAAAGGCCGCCCCTTTCGGAGCGGCCTTTCCATTGTCTGTGCCCTGGGGCGGCAGGCTTAGAGCCCGGCCTCCGGGGAGGCCATGCCCAGACTCTCTACAGCCTTGGGGCTGGGACAATGAGACATCTGACCACCTCCTTTCCGTTGTTGAACGATGAGCGCGATATGGTGCACTCACCTTTGGCTTTCAACGGCTTGCGACCCATCGTCGATAAGCGGGCCGAGGTGGATCGTCACCGCCAGGCCGGGAGCGCCGTCGCGCAGATCGACCGTGCCGCCGTGCAAGTGCGCGACCGCCTGCACTAGCGAGAGCCCCAGCCCAGCACCCCAGCCGCCCCGTGCCTCGTCGAGGCGCGTGAAGCGCCGCAGCGCCTGTGCGCGTTGATCCTCGGGAATTCCCATGCCCTCGTCGCGCACGGTGACGCTCGCGCCCGTCGGCTGGCAATCGAGCGAGAGCGTGATGGTGCCGGTGGCGTACTTGATGGCGTTGTCGACGAGATTGCCGAGCGCCTGCTCCAGCAGCTGGCGATGCACCGGAAGGATGCAGGTGGCCGGCGCCTCGAGGTCGATCCGGCGCCCGCCATCCTCCACCAGCGGCGCGTAGATCTCGACGATGGTGGCCAGCATCTCGGACAAGTCGGTCGGCACGAAGCTCTCCCGCCCGATGCCTGCTTCGGCGCGGGTGATGCTGAGCGCCGTCTCGATCATCGCGATCAGCCGCTCGCTTTCCGCGAGAGCCTGGTCGACGGCTTCCAGGGCCTGCGGCGAGTCGACCGTGCGCACGATGCGGTCGAGCGCGGACCGCAGGCGGGTCAGCGGCGACTTGAAGTCGTGCGCCAGGCCGTCGGTCGCCAGCTTCAATTCGGCGTTGAGCGCCTCCACCCGGTCGAGCGCCTGGTTCACTTCGTGACCGAGCCGGGCGAAGGCGTCGCCGGTCTCGTCCCTGGGCACGCGGCGCGAGAGTTCGCCGGCGCGCACGCGGCCCAGGGTCGTGATCGTATCCCGCAGGCGGTTGAGGATCAGCCGCGTCGAAGCGAACGCGGCGAACCCGGCGAAGACGATCGAGAGCGCCAGCGCCGCCAGCGTCGCCCGTTCGAGAAGCGCGAAGATGTGCCGCTGGCTCTCGACCACGGTGCCGGTCACCAGCATCCCTCCGTTCGCCAGGCGCGTGGCGCGCACCAGCATCGCCTCGGGCTCGCGCTGGCCGTGGCGCAAGGCCTTGACCTGGAAGTAGCCGCGCGCCGGCGGGACGCCGCGCGGCACCTGCAGGAGGCTTCCGGCGACCGCCCGACCGGCGTCGTCGGTCAGGAACAGCACGGTCGTGCGCTCGCTGGGGCTGCCGGTCCGCGCCTGGATGGCATGGGTCAGTGCCGCGAACCCGCCGTCCGCATAAGTCGCAAGCAAATCGGTTCTTACGGTCTCGGCCAAGTCGACGGCATCGGCCCGCGCCTGCGAGCGCAGCACGGCGCCGACGCCCAGCAGCAATGCCGTGGCCGTCAGGATCTGGAGCAGGAAGACGAGCGCCGCGAAGCGGAACGTCGTCGAGCGCGAGTTCACGGCTCCGTGCCGATGCGATAACCGGCGCCGCGCACGGTGTGCAGCAGCGGCCGCGCCTCGCCCTCGTCGATCTTCTTGCGCAAGCGGCTGAGGTGCACGTCGATGACGTTGGTGCCCGGATCGAAGTGGTAGTCCCACACCCCTTCGAGCAGCATCGTCCGGGTCACGACCTGGTCGACATGGCGCAGCAGGAACTCCAGGAGGCGGAACTCGCGCGGCTGGAGCTCGATCGTGCGCTCGCCGCGCTTCACCCGGCGGGAAAGGAGGTCCATCTCGAGATCGCCACAGCGCAGGACGGTCTGCTGTGCCGTCCCCGCGCCCGCCCGGCCGATGAGCAAGCGGATCCGCGCCAGCAGCTCGGCGAAGGCGAACGGCTTCACCAGGTAGTCGTCCGAGCCGCTGGTCAGCCCCATGATGCGGTCTTCCGCCGCGCCGAGGGCCGAAAGGATGATGACCGGCGTCGCAACCCCCGCGCCGCGCAGTGCGGCGAGCACCGCCATGCCGTCGAGCCCGGGCAGCATCCGGTCGAGGACGATGCAGGCATAGCTGCCGTCGGTCGACAGGAACAGGCCGTCGCGCCCGTTCTCGGCGTGATCGACCACGAAGCCCTCCTCGCGCAGGCCGCCCGCGATGAATGTCGCGGTGGTCGCATCGTCTTCCACCAGCAGGATCTTCTGCGCCATGCCCCTCCTTCGGCTTTACGCGCCGCGACTGTCCGAAAGCGCGACAATAGCGTGTCCTCGTCCACTCGAGATGAGGATCGCATGAACTTTCGCTCATCTGCCGGTCAGCGGCAAGTCACGGTTGGGAGGCTAGGGCATCGTTCCACGCGGCGGCAGGAGCGCGGACCATGCCCAACCACGAAGACAATGCGAGCCGCCCGAACGACGAGCACACGCGGGCGGCGCGATCCGCGCTCGACGAACGGACCTGCCGGCTGATCTGCCCGATCGCCTCGGGAATGGTCGGCGTGTGCCTCACCGGCATCAGCCTGTTGCGGGTCGCGGTCAGCGTCCACAAGCGCGAGACCAGCGCCGACGACCTGCTCGCCATCGATGCGCTCGCCTTCCTGCTCGCCACCCTCTCCTCTTACTTCGCCTTGCGGGTGCAGACCCAGTCGCGGCTGCACTGGCTGGAACGGGCGGCGGACGCGACCTTCATCTTCGCGATGCTGCTGCTGACCTTCGCCTGCTTCGTCATCACTTATGCGCTGGGGGTCTGAGGGCGGTCGCGAAGATTGCCGATTGTTCACCTTCGGGTGAACCGGAGGCAATCCCACGACCACTACCACCGCCGTCATGGTTGCCTTGCGAAACGTTCTTGAGCGATACCGCCGGCCGATCGCCGGGATCGTCGTGCTCGGTGTGGTCGTCCTGGGCTTCGTCGCGCTCAACCGCCTGACGCGCGAAGTGCGGTTCAAGGACGTGCGCGATGCAGTCCACGCACTCAGCCTCTCGCAGATCGTGCTGGCGCTCGCGTTCACCGCCGCCAGCTATCTGGCGCTCACCTTCTACGACGTGCTGGCGCTGCGCGTGATCGGGCGCAAGCTGCCCTGGCGCACCGCCGCGCTCGCCTCCTTCAGCAGCTACACCTTGAGCCACAACCTGGGGCTTTCGCTGCTGACGGGGGGATCGGCGCGCTACCGCATCTACGTCGCCGCCGGGCTCGACGGTCCCGACGTGGCCCGGATCGTGGCGATCGCGGCGGGCATGTTCTGGAGCGGGGTCGCGGTGATCGCCGGCCTGGCGATGATCGCGCACGACGGACCGCTCACCATCGCCGGCTTCGCCCTCTCCCCCCTCGCGCTGCGGATGATCGGAGCGGCGGTGCTGGCCGTGCTGGTGGCACTCGTCGTTCTTGCCGGGCACATCTCCTCGCCGCTGCACATCGCCGGCATCGCCTTGCCGCTACCCGGTCGCAGCGAATTGCTGGCGCAGATCCTGGTATCGGTCATCGACATGACGTGCGCGGCGGGCGCGCTCTTCGTGCTGCTGCCGGCCGCGCAGCCCGAGCAGTTTCCCGCCTTCGTCCTCGCCTATGCGCTGGGAATCGTCGCTGCGCTCGGCAGCCACGTGCCGGACGGCATCAACATG
>Ga0207641_10006021_pt1 | contig 10277 bp, 7 predicted proteins | sample KBSSwiS62_FD_184306 | JGI IMG/M metagenome (GOLD analysis project Ga0207641, IMG submission 184306) | Switchgrass rhizosphere microbial communities from Kellogg Biological Station, Michigan, USA - KBS Switchgrass S6-2 (SPAdes) (version 2) | ecosystem: Host-associated > Plants > Roots >... | reverse complement strand
CATCGGATGGCACGGCCAAAGATCGCCCGTAAGCCGCTCCATGGTCGGGCCCTCAAGCATTTGGAACGCCGAGTGGTGTTGGAGCGCCGCCTGTTCCAACGCGCGTTCCTCACTCGCCGTCAACTTGAGCCCCGTCGACAATTCAATAGCCCATGCCGCCACTCGTTGGCAGTGAACGTCTATGCCGGCATCTCGCGCGTCCATAGGAGGCTTATCGGACGGAATCTCGGCTTGTTTGGCTGATTATGCCAGGAGTCCCTTCCCCTTCGTTTCCAAAGCGGCCCGGATCTTGTCTTCGGCGACAAACTTTTTCAACAATCCCGGCAGCTCCACGTCAATGACAACGTCTTTTTCGTTCACCTCAACCGATCCGTGAATGTTGGCTCCGAACAGTCCCATTTTGGCGTGGAAGGAAAACATCATCGTATTCCCATTCCACTTCTTTGCTGCGTCCTGGATCTTCACGGGCCCGGCCGCCACGCTTTGAATCAATTCATCGGCAGACTTGTCCACAATCCGCGTGGCCTCCTGCCGGCCCTTCTCGTGTGCAATCGTTACTCGCATGGTTCCTCTCTTGGACGCCGATTCGGACGCCTTCTTTCAACCTGTTTCTAGCATCGAGACAGAACAGGATGGCCGCCTCTTCACTGTAAACGATTGAAAAGACAACAAAGATTCCCTGCACTTTTCTGTGATAACGACCTCGGGCATAATGAGCTATGCGCCACGCCTGCTTTGCTCTCCTCCTTCTCTCTGCCTCCATGCTTTCAACGGCCGAGCCGAATATGGTCCAGCCCAAGTACACGGACGATAACCAATTGATCCGGCCCACGGGATACCGCGAATGGATTTTTGTCGGTTCCAGTCTAGGGATGGGCTATCAGGAAGCAACCCAAGCAGCCACCGACAAGCCGCCGCAATTTCACAACGTATACGTCCAACCCGAGGCCTACCGCGCTTATGTGGCCACCGGAAAATTCCCTGATAAGACCATGATGGTCATGGAGGTAATTTCCAGCGGTTCAAACGCCTCCATCAACAAGAAGGGCAGGTTTGAGGAAAACTTCATCGGGATCGAAATGGCGGTCAAGGACGAATCTAAGGTGCCCGAGAAATGGGCTTACTATAACTTCATCACCTCAGATGGAAAGGGACGGACAGAAGCCAAGCCCTTTGCCAAGGACTCCTGCTGGTCCTGCCACAACCAGCATGCGGAAGCCGACAACGTGTTCGTGCAGTTCTACCCTGTGCTTCGGGCCGCCCGAAAGTCAAAATGACGCCCGCGCCTGCGGGTTGCGTAAAGACCAAAATGAACTGCGGCCGACCTGCGTGGTCAGAAGGGCCTCGTAGCGTTCCGCTCCTATTCAAGCCGAAGCAGTAGGTCTCAATGTCCTGAACGATAACCATCCCAAAACAGTTCTTCCGGTTTGTCGCGTGCCAAATCCTGAAGCAGCGTTTTGGCAATCTGAGTGTTGCTGGTGGACTTTGCATCTGTCACAGTATTCCCGGCGATTTTGGCGAATTCAAACAGCCTCAATCTGACACTCTCGCGGCGTTCGAGGGCTTCTACCGTGGGGATTCGCCAGACCTCAACGCCTGGACGCGCGCCCGCCGAGAACAAGATACGGCGGTCAGGGTCGAAGGCCAAAAGCCTCACATCGGTTAGCTGCCCTTCCAGAACGCTCTGTGGTTGCAATATCCCCCCAAGTGTCCTGCCGAGCAGATCGTAGATGTGGATATTACCATCCTGGCAGCCTACAGCCATTAAGCCCGTGGCGCCCGGGCTAAAGGCAATAGCCTTGACGGCTCGATGACAAACGACGTTCACCGCCATTTCCTGGACCGATTTCAAGGAGGGCCTTGAATCTTCGAACAAGTCCCAAAGCCGCACGAGACCGTTAACTCCACCGGCGGCAAGGAAGCGCCCATTCGGGCTGAAAGCGACGGAGACCGCCGGCTCGGAGGATTTGAAGTCGAGGAGAGGGGCGCGCAGTAAGACGTGTGCGGGTATAGGCCACACCTGAACACGTCCGTCCTGACGGGCGATCGCGAGGAGGCCGCCGCGCACTTCGCCTTTGGATGGCGAGTCGTGGAGCGCCACCGCGTTGACCAGATGATTGCTTGCGCCGGCGAAAATTTTGAACCATTCGAACCAACCCCACGGTGACATTCCCGGCCGGCTCAAGATCCGATGACTTGCCTTGTCCCGCAGTTCCCAAACTGTGAAGCTCCAGAGCGCCCCCGAAGCAGCCAGATATTTGCCGCTTGAAGAAACATCCATGCTGACAATCTCGTGCCGCGACCCACGATATATCCGCCGTGTCGCGCCTTCAGCGGGAACGTTGATCGTGCCGTCACGTCCGCCAAGGGCAGCGAACAGATTTGGCCCGCCGAGTGCAGCCGTCGTGGGGTCGACGGAATTAACAAGGTAAGAAGGACATTCTTTTGCAGTTGCGACTTCGTAGCAGAGGACTCCTCCATTCGTCACGACTCGCAATTGCGATCCAACTGCGCCAATGGCCTGAGGAAATACACGGGGTGCGAGCGTCTTAACCAATAGTCCACGCGAAAGAACGCTTTGGGCTGATTCGAGTGCGGCTTTCACCACGCTGGGGTCCATGTCGGGACGCCGGTTGATAAGGTCCAGGGCTTCTATCGCAGGTTGAAGGTCGTGGGTAGTCCTGGCGTCTTCGGAACGGCCCAGAGCCTCTATCCCAAGGCTTTTTCTGGCGGCTTCATCCTCAGCTTTTCTGGCGGCTATAGTTGCAGTGTCGGCTAACCTCAGTGACTGCTGAGCGCTCGACAGCGCCGTCGCAGCTTTGGATTTGGCTTCGTTAGCGTCCCTGTACAGCACCTCGGCTTTTGCCTGTAGCGCGTCACGGTCTACGCGGGCTTCCTCGGCGTCCTTTTCGGCTTTAAGCCTTACTGTCTCTGCGCGGCGATTCGCATCGGCGAGATTATGGTTCGCGGCGGACAGATTCTCTTGCGCTTGGTCAAATAGCCTTTGCGCCTCCTCGGCCTTCTCCCTGCTGGATTTTGCCTGAGCCTCGGCGTACTTCACCCTCGCGTCGCCGTACGTCACCCGTTGATCCGCGTAGTTCACTCTCGTGTTGGCTTCGGCGATTCTCTTGTTTGCGTCCACATTCTTCCAAATGGCATAACCAACCGCGCAGAGGGCCGCCACAATCAAAAACAGATTCAGTCGCCGTTTATTTCGCTCCGACACACAGGCTTTGAGATACGTCTCTTCATGCGGTAGGATCTTGTTCTTCTTTTTCCAGCGCAGCGCGCTGGCCAACTCGTCGCCTTGGACGAGAAGATCGCCGCTGGGCTTCAACGCCCACTTCTCGGCATTGGCGATCCATGGTTGACGAAGCTTGGCGACCCATTGTGTGTTGTTGTTGATGACAGGCGCGACCAAACGGTCATGCGCCAACTCCACCATCACGCTGCGATCGCCTTCCTGAACTTTGTCTTTACGGATCAGATACTGGTTTTCAAGTTGATCCACTTCATCCAGCGTAGGCACCTCGTTCGGATTGACACGGACGCGGCTGCGCTGTTGTTTGTCGATCAACTCCGCCCCGAACCAGGCGCGCAACGCCCGCTCCGTATGGCGCTCCCCCTGTGAAACCGCGCTCAAGCACTGCGCGTAGTACTCGCCCAAAGCGTCGTTAACGGAGCCATACTCCGCTCCACCCAAGTCCTCGATTCCGATGACACCCTTTCGCTCACACTTGTCCCACAAGTAGCGGCAAACAACTTGAAGGTGTACCGGCTCCACCAGCTTTGCTTCCGCCTCATCGCCTTGGGCCAACCTTGCAGCCAGCTCCGATGCCGTGTCCGCGGGCAGTTCGACCCCGGACCTGCTGCAGATTCCTTGCATCGCCTCCTCGGCATATTTCGCGGCCAGTGGCCCAAGACGAAAACGCGAGGAGAGCCGCGTCGGAAGCAGCCGGAGGTAGGATTGGAGACCACCGACGTAGTCGTCACGGATGGCGGCGATCACCCAGAGCCGGCGATCATCCAGGGCTACTCCCATCTGTTTGAAGAAATTCAACCGGTCTTGCGACGAAATCTCTCGTGCCGTGATCACTTCTTCGAATTGATCAAAGAAGACAAAGCGAAACTGTTCGGACGACTTGTCCTCAAGACCTTGTAATGCCGCTTCGATCAGACCTTCGCCGCGTAACGTCGGATCGTCGAGCAGCTTCTTAAGGCGGATGGTGGGTAAAACGGTAAATTCCCGCGGCAGCCGTTTTCGCAAACCCGCCTCAACCAGCGACGATTTTCCGCATCCGGAAGGAGAGTGCAACAGCACGATACGGTCACTGATCAACTGACGCAAAAGCGCGCTGATTTCATGGTCGCGGCCAAAGATCTTATCGCTGACGTCGAGCGGTTTCGGCCCCTTGAAGGGATTCACGGGAGAGAGGGCCGGGGCTGCCGACGAATCGCTCATGCCAATTGCTTCCTCGTCAGAGCCGGATCCCGCAGCAGTCCGGCATTCTTGAGCCGGCCCAGCAAATCGTCCAGGAATTCTTCCGCCGTGCCCCAAAAAATGCTGAGTGTAACATCGCTGTTCTTGAAGTAACTTTCGAGCTGCGCCTTCACCTGTTCGCGCTGATCGGGTTCACCACTGTCTTCGATTTGTACGGCGACGTGAGTTTTGGTCTTGAGGTTTTCGCTTCCCTGCAGCTTGGCGATACTACGCAATAACAGCCGGAATTCCCAATCCTCCAGACGGAATCCCATGAACAGGAGGGAGGAATCGCATAGCTTGGTTCGGATCCATACCAGTTGGCGGTTGGCAACGAGCCAGATCAAATAATCGAAGAAGTCATCCTCGGTGATCACCAGGCTCCCTGGCTCCCGGAAGTGACCGAACAAATGGTGGACCAGGGGCCGCTCGCAAGTTGGCAGATCGGGTCCCTCGCGCTCATCCTTCAGCTCCTGAATCTTGGCTATCTCGCCTCGCCAGGGAAGAATTTCGGTTTCGGGCGACTTGGCTGGATCCCGTGCTTCCATGGCTTGCTGCAGCAGGCTGTCGCCATTGGTCGTGAGGAACACAGGGGCCGGAAGCGAGGCGAGCATGGCCAGAATCCGGCCGGTCTTCTGTCCTTTCAGCCCATCACCCCAGCGGCGCACCTGCACATCCAGGTTCTCTCCCCTCTTGGGCCATATTCCAACGTCGGTAAGGGTAGCCTGGACAAAATTTCGCATCTCCGTCTCGATGCCGCCTCTGTCGTCAGTGAGGCTGTTGAGTACTTTGTATTCCTGCGCGATCTTGGAAGGCTCCGGGTTCCTTCCCATGAGACGGGCGCCTCCCATCTTCTTAACCAGGTGTTGGGCGAAGTTCAAGTTGGAGAGTTCCGCGACGATGCCAGGACCGAGAATCGGCAGGCAATCCTCAGTAGAGAAGCTGAGGAGCAGCTCTTTCCAGCTCTTGAATTCGGGCCGCGGCTGCCATAAGGCCCCGCCACTGGACGGGGACATGACGAGAACCGGCAGCCACCAATCGGAGCGGCCCTGCACGTCGGCTCGTGCCAGGGACACCGCCCGCTCGATTTGACCGTCTGTGAGCACACTCGAGAACAGCTTTGTGGCGAAGGCCAGGCTGGTTTCCTGGGAGACGTTTCCCTGCATGCCCACGACAGCGAGGACTCCGGCGTCCACCAGGCGAGCCGCGAAAGCGCATAGGAAGCCCTGGTCGTCGCGATCGGAAAGAGCGCCTCCCCCACTGCTCTGGCAGGCGGCCAGTACCACCAGGCGGGGTGGGGCGCAGAGCGACTCGCGAGAGCGCTGGGCGAACGATTCAGCGCTTATTACGATGGCGTTACCTTCGGGCCCCTCAAGATAGATTTGAGGTTGGTCTTCGATAAGGGTACCGTGGCAGGCTAAATACAGGATGTCGCAGCCTGAGGATAACTCTGAAGCAAGTGCGGTCCAGGATGCATCGGGGCCAATCAGGGTGCGGCGAAGATCGGACTTTCCACGGAGGTGAAGGTCTACCAGGGATTGCTCGGCGTCGACGTCGATCGAATCGAAGCGTAAAGCGTGGCCGTCCTCGTTCAATCGAGGATTGGCTATGACCGCCACCGCCTTGACCCGGCGAGGCCCCGTGTCGTGCTGGCGGGGATTTGACGGCAGCAGGATGCGGGAGAAGAATACCCTTTCGCCCCTGCCGAGGGGTGGCTCATTCTCCCCATCCGGGTCGCCAAGAAGTTCCCAAAGCACGGAGTGCAAACGGACAGCGTCCTTGGGGATTTCGAAACGTATGTGCAGCATCACGCCGCCGGCCCTCTGGGCCATCCGGGCTTGCACCAGTGGAGTGTAGACAGGCCGCTTCTCAAAGAAATTCTTGGTTAAGAGCGCCCGGTACGCATCAGGCTGATGGCGTAGGCGTTCCAGTTCGTCCAGGCAAAGATTCACGACGCCACTGCCGCCCTCCGGATTCTGTCCCTGAAGGCTCAGTCTGGCGGTCACTCGAGTCGACCCGTCAGGGTTGAGCGGCGAAAACTGATAAGTCAAAACTACTGTCGTTTCGTTCATCAGAGTTTATTGGCGACACGCAATTATTTCGGAACGCGTCTATGATACACTATGCGCAATCCGGGGGAAAAGGCCGCCAATTTAAGAAATTGACGCCCCACGCAAACTATGGGCTTTCGCACCTCCTTTGCCGTGGACGCCGAATCCGGCCACGCCCTAACCTTGGACGAACCCGACGAACTCCTTGCAGAGTGGGCCTTTGAAGACCAGCCCGCAGACCAGGAGCGGCTCGTCCGCATTGCTAAACAATCCGTGGAAAAAGTACGCGGGCTTCCGTATGGAGTCGACGAAAGAACGCACACCGACGCGGGCTGGGGTATGATTTTCGCCGAAAATGAGAATCCACTGGCTCGCGGCGCGGGCTTGAAACTAATTGAACACCGCAGGGCACAGTTTACAGATGCGAAAAAAAGAGACCGCCGCTGCAAGGAATTAACCTATCGTGGTGAACGCACTGCCCAGGACTGGGTTGTGAACCAGGGCGGTGATGCAGGGAGCGTCGATCCTCGAAAAATTCCATATTATCTGCTTGTAGTTGGGGGGCCGGAACGCATACCGTTTCACTTCACCCAGGACTTGGCTGTGGAGTATCGCGTTGGGCGGCTGGCGTTTGATGAGCCGGAAAATTATTCGCGTTACGTGGATAATTTAATTGCCTGGGAAAAAGAAACTACCCCACTCGACAGGCGAGTAGCGTTTTTCGGACCGCGCTACGACCGCGCGACCGAGCTCAGTTCAGACCGTCTTCTGCGGCCGCTGCTGGACGGATCTGATGAAGATACTCAGATTCTCCAGGACGCCGGATTCATGCCGCTAGAGTTGCTCGAAGACGAAGCAACCAGCGAGGCACTCGAGCGTTTACTGGGTGATCCTGCCCGCAGACCGTCGTTTTTGTTTACCGCATCGCACGGCGCGGACCTCACCTGCGGGCACGCGGATCAGCGCCGGAAGCAAGGAAATCTGGTCTGCCAAAGTTTGCGGGGCGAAGGGAATTCGGCTATGCCTCAACTTTTCGGGCCACAGGAGATTCCTGCTGGGGGGTTGACTGGCATGGTGACGTTTGCCTTTGCCTGCCACAGTGCCGGGACACCTCGCTTCGATTCAATCTTCCGCGACAAGAAGACTCGCGCGTTGACGGAACTCACTGCAGAGCCGTTCGTCTCATCACTCGGGCAGGCGATGTTGGCGAACGGGGCTGTGGGATTCATCGGGCACATCGACCTGGCTTTGGGAAAATCCCTACTCAATCCCCGCGGACAGGAGCAGCTGCTGCCATACCGGAATCTGGTGAGCAAGATCCTGAATGGTCTGCCTCTAGGAATGGCACTGCAAGATATCCACGAGCGTTATGCCTCTCTCAGCGCGAAGCTGGGAACTTTGCAAATGTCCCGACGGGATTCGGTAGTTCCGGATGAAGAAATCGTCGATACGTGGCTTGGACGGAACGACGCCGGAGGCTACGTGTTGCTTGGAGATCCCGCCGCGCGCTTGCGTCTCGGGTTACTTGCGACTTAATCAACACTTGGAGCGTCAAACCCGCATGGAATTTCGACAACTAGGCAACAGCGGTCTTCAGGTTCCGGTTCTTTGTTTCGGAACGGGAACGTTCGGCGGCAAAGGCGAGTTTTTCCGCGCCTGGGGCGCCACTGATGTGGCCGAAGCCACCCGTCTCATCGACATTTGTATGGAGGCCGGCGTCAATTTCTTCGACACCGCGGACATGTACTCGCAGGGACGTTCGGAGGAGATTCTGGGCCAGGCGATCAAACACCTGCCCCGCGAGAGCATCCTCATATCCACCAAAGGAACGTTCCAATTTGGCGAAGGGCCGAACAGTGTTGGCTCCTCCAGGTACCATCTAACCCAGCAGATCGAAGGAAGCTTGAAGCGCCTTCAGACAGATTACATCGACGTGTATCATATGCACGCTTTCGATGCCTTGACACCCATCGAAGAGACATTGAATACCCTGGACAAGGCTGTGCGCGAGGGCAAACTGCGCTACATTGCCGCCTCTAACTTCTCCGGCTGGCACCTGCAGAAATCGCTCGGAGTCAGCGACCGCTACGGATGGGCGCGCTATGTTGCGCACCAAGTCTACTACTCGCTGGTGGGTCGCGACTATGAGTGTGAACTCATGCCACAGGCGTATTCGGAGGGCATCGGGGCACTGGTCTGGAGTCCGCTCGGTTGGGGCCGTCTCACCGGTAAGCTCCGCCGCGGCCAACCCTTGCCGGAGGTGAGCCGCCTTCATAAGACCGCCGAAAATGGCCCGACTGTCGCGAACGAATATCTGTATCAGGTGGTGGACGCCCTGGATGCAGTGGCTGCGGAGACCGGCAAGACCGTACCACAGGTCGCATTGAACTGGCTCCTTCGAAAACCTACTGTTTCCAGCGTCATTATCGGCGCGCGCGACGAGAAGCAGCTCCGCGACAACTTGGCGGCCGCAGACTTTGTCTTGACGCCGGAGCAGGTGTCCACCTTGGATAAGGCGAGCGAGCCGCAGGTAGCCTACCCCTACTGGCATCAGCGGCAGTTCCAGAATCGGAACCCACTGCCGGCGTCATACCGTTAAGGAGTCCCATTAGGGACTTGGTATTGTCGCCCGGGCCTCCGTTGAATAAGAGCTCTCAGTCGTATTTTGTACAGTAGTCGCAACGTAGAAGTAAGTCTGCCCGGCGGCAACGTTAAAGTCGAAATAAGAAGTCGTGAAGACTGGGGACGAATTCAGCTTGCTATAGGGTCCGCCTGAAGTGGCGCCTCGGTACACGTTGTAGCCCGTAATGCTTGGCGAAGTGCTCATGTTCCAGGTCAGGGTCACGTTATGCGGAATTGGTACGGGCGCTGGAGTTGGTGCCGGCGTTGGCGCAGGGGCGGGAGCAGGAGCAGGAGCAGGAGTTGGGGCAGGATCGGGGGCGTTTGAAGCTATGAAAGTCATGGAAGCATGCCCGGGGCCAAGTACGGTTATGACCGCGTTAGGAGGCGAGAAAACATATCCGGCCACGCTGGGCGTAACGACGTATACCCCGATGGGGAGCCCTGAAAGGTTAATTTCCCATTCGGTTCCGTCGTGAACGTCCCTGAAACGGTGCCTGTGAGGGCCACCTGAGCCGCGGGACCACTCACTTTGCCCGAAATAGTGTAATTTGCATCGGAATCGTCTTGTCCGAAAACCGGTCCCCCACACGCGCACAGCAGCGCCAAAATGCAAAGGTGGACCGAATGCCGCCTCATAGTACTAGCATTCGAGGGTTAAAAAGTAGTAAGCACCAGTACACAGAACCATAGTACTAAGTCTTGTCAAGTGGGTATTTAGTACTAAAGTTTACTTTTTACATTTTTAACAATCGTCGCGGTCAGCGGGTCTAGTCAAAAATCTTCGTCGACCATGGGCATTCATTCGGTCCCGTGTGCTAAACTCATAGGTCGTTACGTCTTTACACCAGCAGTAATCCCAAAGGGAACGGACGGGTGGGTGAGTGGTTAAAGCCAACAGACTGTAAATCTGTCCATCCTTGCGATGTACGAAGGTTCGAATCCTTCCCCGTCCACCAGTAGTTGGTTTATAGTGTAGATATAAGCCGTTGTAGCTCAGATGGTAGAGCGCGTCCTTGGTAAGGACGAGGTCACCAGTTCAATCCTGGTCAACGGCTCCAGACTTTTTCTAAGGGTACCTTTCCTGTTCGGCTTCCAGACAGAGAATAAGGGTTTTATATATGGCG
>Ga0207641_10006016_pt1 | contig 10286 bp, 8 predicted proteins | sample KBSSwiS62_FD_184306 | JGI IMG/M metagenome (GOLD analysis project Ga0207641, IMG submission 184306) | Switchgrass rhizosphere microbial communities from Kellogg Biological Station, Michigan, USA - KBS Switchgrass S6-2 (SPAdes) (version 2) | ecosystem: Host-associated > Plants > Roots >... | reverse complement strand
TCCCTCACGCGCGGGCTTGCGTTCGCGACGTGAGCGGCAGTGAACAGGTGACTTGCGCCCAGGCCGACGAAGAAGGCGACTACGCGATCACCGCGATCGCCCCCGACCAATACAAGCTTTACTTCGAAGAACCGCAGGGCGGCCCCGAATACGTGGTGAGTTATTGGCCGGAAAAAGCGACCTACGACGAAGCGGAAGTGCTCCAGATCGGGAGCGGCCAAGTGATGGAAGCGAACGCGTCACTGGTCGCCGCCGGCCGGATCGAAGGCGCGCTGACCGCCGAAGGCGAAGCGCCCTCATTCGGTGAAGTCTGCGCGTTAAGGCCGAACGGGACGAGAATCGCCTGCGGGTACGCGGCGGGTGACTCGGGCTATCGGATCGTGCGCCTCGCTCCCGGCTCCTACATCGTCGGGTTCTACATCTCCGGCTACTGGGCCAAGTTCAGCGGCGGCGCGACGGAATTCTTCAACGCGACCCCTGTCACGGTCCAGGCCGGGGCGGCCACGATCGCGAGCGCCGACCTCGAGGCGAGACCCGGGTTCAGCGGCACAGTCACCGCTCTGGACACCGGCGACCCGATCGAAAACGTCCGGGTCTGCGCCTCCGAAGGCGGAGGGGACTTCTGCACGCTCAGCACGTTCACCGATGAAGACGGGAAGTACTACCTCGAATTTGTGGGCGGGGACTTCAGCGTCTGGTTCGAAGTCGACGGCTACATCAGGCAGTACTACGACGATGCCGCCGATATCGCCGACGCGACGACGGTGTCGTTCTACAAGACGCGGGTCCGCGGTGTCGACGCCGCGCTCGAAGATGCCGGGTCGATCAAGGGGCACGTCGCCACGAACGACGGTCAGGGGGACCTCGGCGCCGCCCAGGTCTGTGCGCTCGGTACGAGCAGCGAAGAATGCGTCAGCCCCGACAACAGCGGCATTTATGAATTCCCTTCCCTCGCGCCCGGCTCGTACAAGGTGCGCTTTTCCCTCCACGGCTACTTCACCCAGTACTTCGACGACAAGGCGACCGAAGCCGAAGCCGAATCGGTGACGGTCACCGCGGGCCATGAAGCCAGTGGCGTCGACGCCACGCTGGTCGCCGAAGAAGCGCCGACGAACGTCACGCTGCCGTTCGTGAGCGGGGTCGGGAAGATCGGCGGAACGCTCAGCTGTAGCAATGGCGTCTGGAGCGGCAACCCACCGAACTTCACCTACGAATATTTCTGGTTCCGCGGCGAAGAAGAAATCGAAGGCGCCGAATCGAGCACCTACCGGCTCGGAGTCGCCGACGCGGGCGAATCGATCTCGTGCGGGGTCGAAGCCATCAACTCCGTCGGCGTCGAATACGAATTCAGCTCCAACGAAATCCTCGTCCCCTGGCTCGGCGCACTCAGCGTCACCAAGACGGGCGGCGGCTCGGGCACGGTGTCGAGCGCTCCGGCCGGGATCATCTGTGGCGTCTCCTGCACGGCCGTCTTCGAAGAAGGCACGGTGATCACGCTGACTGCGGTCGCCGACCCCGGCTCGGAATTCACCGGCTGGTCGGGCGCCTGCTCGGGCACCGGGCCGTGCGCCTTCACCCTCGGGAAAGGCGCGGAAGTCGTCGCCAACTTCGCGAAGATGAGGGGCAGCGGTCACAGCCCGACGCCGGCATCAAGCAGGTCGGCACCGGCGGTGAGGCAGGCGAAGAAGCCGCTGCGGTGCAAAGCGGGTTTCCATAAGGAGAAGCACAAGGGCAAGATCCGCTGCGTGAAGGCAAAACCGAGGCACAAGGGCACCCCCAAAGCGAAGGGCGGCCGGGCCTAGCGCGCCCCGGCAGCCTCAACTGGCGATCTAGATCTGATCGAGAGCTCGCCGTCGCGGAGGACGTGGAGGAGGGCTCTCTGGGAAGCCGACGCCCGGACTTGAACCGGGGACCCCTTCATTACGAATGAAGTGCTCTACCAACTGAGCTACGCCGGCAACCCGGCCATTCTAAGAGGATCGGCGCGCGGTTCCGTCGCGCCCGCTGGCGATGATCCCCGGCGATGGCACGGGAGCGGAAATCGAAGCAGCGCGAGGGGAACGAGATCGAGTTCTCGCGGATCGTCGCCTTCAGCGACGGGGTCTTCGCGATCGCGATCACCCTGCTGGTGCTCAACCTCAGCCTGGATAAGGAAGTGACCAGCGATCACCTGGCCAGTGCGCTCTGGGACCAGCGGGAAAACCTGCTCGCCTACGCGATCAGCTTCGCCGTGATCGGGCGCTTCTGGGTCGTCCACCACCGTTTCTTCAGCGATGTCACCGGCTTCGACGGTCGCCTGATCGGGCTCAACCTGCTCTACCTCGGCTTCATCGTCCTCATCCCCTTCTCCAGCGAGGTGCTCGGCGACTACGGCGGCCAGACGCCGGCGGTGGCGCTCTACGCCAGCAACCTCGCGGCGGTGGTGCTGATCGGGATGTACATGGCGGCCGACGCCCGTCGCGCCGGGCTGACCTCGATCGACGACGCCACCCACCGCGAATCGAAGATCCGCTCGATGTACATCGGCGGCGTCTTCCTGATCTCGATCCCGGTCGCCTTCGTCGCCCCCGGCATCACCGCCCTGCTCTGGCTCGTCCTCTTCTTCGATCCCGCGGCCCGCCTCGCCCACAGGGCTCGCACCTAGCCCGACCTACCCCCCGGCGGTCTCCTTCACCGGCTCCACGGCATGCTCCAGGTGGCCGCACACCGGGCAGCCGGGCTCCGGCACCACCAGCTCGCGGTCGACCTCCATCGTCCGCAGGTCATAGATGTGGGCGGAGCCGAGCGTCGAGGGCGTTGCCAGCCCGGTCAGCAGGTGCATGATGTCGAGCCCGACCTGGCCGCCGATCAGGCCGCAGGCCGGCCCCAGCGTCGCCGCCGGCGAGGCTTTCGCCCGGCGCTGCTCCACTGCCACGTCGAACAGCGGGTACTCGCGCCGGTAGGCGGTCTCCTGGCAGGCGAAGCAGCCGGTCACCCCGGGGATATAGAGAGGACCGACCCGGGCGATCGGCGGGAAGTGGCTCATCGTGATGTAGGGGATGCCGGCCTCGAAGCAGGCCGAGTTGCACCAGCGCTCGATGTCGTGTGCCGGCCAGTCGGCGGCGTCGATCACGACGTCGGCGCCGTCGATGAACTCGGCGATCTCGGCCTGGCTCTCCAGCCGCCGCGCCGTCGAGGTGATCGTGATCCCGGAGTTGAAGGCGCGCAGCCGCGCCGCCGCCGCCTCGACCTTGAGCAGGCCGATCTCGGCCTCGGCGAAGAGGATCTGGCGGTTGAGGTTGCTGGTCTCGACCCGGTCGCCGTCGATCAGCCACATCTCGCCGACCCCGATGCTGGCGAGCCAGATCGCCGCCGAGCCGCCGAGCCCGCCGACCCCGAGGATCGCCACCTTGGCGTCGCGCAGGCGTCGCTGGCACTCCGACGGGGTCAGCTCGGCGCTGCCGATGTCGCTGAAGTAACGGAGCTGGCGGTCGAAACGCGCCAGCTCCGCCGCCGGGACGAGGTCGTCGTCACAGGCGTCCTCGACGATCTCCAGCTCCTGCAGCTGTGAGATCAGGTCGCCCACGGCCTCCTCGCCGAACCGCTCGTGCAGCTGCTCGAGCGTGTGCTCACCATCAAGCGACTCGAGCAGCTGCCGTTCCTCCTCGTTTGGCTTCTCGATCCGGATGTCGCTGTCGGCACTCGGACGCATCAGGTAGATGTCGCCGTCCGGCGAACCGATCGGCTCCGTCGTGCGCTTGATTCGAGGTCGACGCATCAGGCGAGCCTCAGCCCGACTTGTGGACCGAGATCGTCGGAACTACCCGCTCAACCGTGATCTTCATTGACTCCCCCTGTTCAGTGCCGGCCAGGACCGGCGAGTAACCGTCAATGGTGGAGACCGGCGTATTGCTAGAAATAGTTCCGGTAGTCGAAAAAGCTGAGAAAAGTCCCTGCAATTCTCGGCCGAGCGCGATATACAGCCAATGGGACGGAATGATCAGGGGACAGGTTCTTGTCAACCGCAGCCGATCGGAGATTTGCCTTGACTCCCGCAAAGACGAGCAAGAAGAAAGCCGCCAAGGTCAGCCGCCACCGCGGCACCGTCGATCAGCGGCTGGTCCGGGCGATGGGCCACCAGGTGCGGGTCCAGGCGCTGACCATTCTCAATGAACGGGTTGCAAGTCCGAACGAAATCTCAAAGGAGCTGGGGGAGTCGGTCGGACACGTCAGCTACCACATCAAAGTGCTGAAGGAATGCGAGTGCATCGAGCTCGTCGACACCGCGCCGCGTCGCGGCGCGATGGAGCACTACTACCGAGCTACCGATCGTGCCTTTCTCGATGCCGACGAATGGGCCACGCTTCCTTCTACGATCCGCCCCGGCCTCAGCGCCAGCTTGCTGAAAACGATCATCAACGACGCCGCCTCTTCGGTACTCGAAGGGACCTTCGACAAGCGCGTCGACCGCCACCTCAGCTGGACCCCGATGATCCTCGACGAGGAGGGCTGGGACGAACTCAAAACCGGCCTTTTGGCGATGCTGGAGAAGGTGATCGAGATCCAGACCGCGAGCGCCGCCCGCCTGGCCAAGGCCGACGCCGCCGGCGTCCCGGTCACGGTGGCGATGATGGGCTTCGAGGCGCCGCCGTCGGGCGACGGCAAGGTCGCGCCTTCGAAGAAGCGCTAGCGGCCTCAGCCGGCCAGCGCCCGGGCCCGGGCGAAGACGGCGTCGATCATCGGCACCGTCAGCTTGCCGGTGAAGGTGTTCTGCTGGCTCGGGTGGAAACAGCCGAGCAGGGTCCAGCGGCCGAGCTCGGCTTCGGCCCCGTGGCCGAAGCGCGGCTTCGGGCGCGGCACCTCGGCCCCGAGGGCGCGGGCGGCGCGGAGGAACCCGTCCCAGCCGAAGGAGCCGAGGGCGACGACGACGCGGCAGCGGTCCAGCAGCTCCAGCTCGCGCTCTAAATAAGGGAGGCAGTTGTCGCGCTCGCCGGTGGTGGGCTTGTTGGCGGGCGGCGCGCAGCGGACGATCGCGGTCACGTAGGCGTCGCGCAGGCGCAGGCCGTCGTCGCGATCCACCGAGTGCGGCTGGTTGGCGAAGCCGGCCCGGTGCAGCGCCCCGTAGAGCCAGTCGCCGGAGCGGTCGCCGGTGAACATGCGGCCGGTGCGGTTGGCGCCGTGGGCGGCGGGGGCGAGGCCGACGATCGCGACCCGCGCCGCCGGGTCGCCGAAGCCCGAGGCCGGCCTCGCCCAGTACTCCTCGCCGCGGTAGCGCCGCGGCGGATCGGCAGCGACCGCCTCGCGCCACTCGACCAGGCGCGGGCATTTGCGGCAGCCGTGCACCTCGGCCGCCAGCGCGGCCAGCGCCTCGTCGTTGCCTTTGCTCATAGGGTTGTCCGCCTCGCCATGGCCTCGAACCGAATCACGCGCGGCGGCGCCGCGCGGCGCGCCCTCTGCCTTGCCGCGACCGTCGTGGCCCTGGCCGGGCTGCTCGCCGCCTGCGGCGGTGGCGGCACGACGACCACCGCCGTCCCCGACAAAGCCGCCGACGCCGAAATCCTCAACAGCGTTCTCGCCCGTCAGCTGGCAGCGGTGCGCGCCTATGACCGGGTGCTGCCGCTGCTCGCCGGGCCGGCCCTCGCCAGCGCCGGCGAATTCCGCGCGTCCGAACAGGAGCACGTCGACGCCACCACCAAGGCCCTGCGCGGGCTCGGCGAGAAAGCCGCGCCGGAAGCAGAAGAGATCGAAAGCGAAGACCTGAAGACCCGGGCCGACGCGCTCGAATTCCTCTACGAACTGGAAAGCGCCTCCGTCGCCTATGACCTGCGCGCGGTCTCCCATCTCACCGCCCCCTGGCCGCGCTCGCTGCTGGGCTCGGTCGCCGCCAACCAGGCCCAGCACCTGGTCGTGTTGCGGCGGGCGCTTGGAGCGGATCTTGCGGAATCGATTCCCGAGGCCTTCGAGGACGGAACTTCGCCACCGCCGTCGAAGGAGGCGGAATGACCGGCCCCCTCTACGCGATCGGCCGCTTCTGCTCGCGTCACCACTGGCCGGTGATCGGCACCTGGGTCGTGCTCGCGATCGCCCTCGTCCTGATCGGCCAGGCCGGTGGCAGCAAGACCAGCGAAAACCTGACGCTGCCGGGCACCGACTCGACGATCGCCACCGAACTGCTCGAAGACAACCTGCCCGAACAGGCCTTCGGCAGCAACCCGCTGACCCTGGAAGCACCCAAGGGCAGCAAGCTGACCGACCCCCGGTACAGCGCCGCCGTCGCTGAAACGGCGAAGAAGCTGGAAGCGCTGGAAGAGGTCAACTCGGCGACCAGCCCGCTCAGCCCGCAGGGCGTCAACTTCCTCAGCAAGAGCCAGCAGGTCGGCTATATCCCGGTCGTCCTCAACACCGGCCCCGGCGAAATCGACGAAGAGAAGGCGCAGGAAATCCTCGACGCCGCCCAGCCGGCCCGCGCCGCCGGCCTGCACACCGCCGTCGGCAGCTACGTCGGCCAGCAGCTCTCCAAGCCCTCGACCGAGATCAGCGAGGCGATCGGCCTCACCGCCGCGGTGATCATCCTGCTCTTCGCCTTCGGCACCGCGACGGCGATGATGCTGCCGATCGTCTCGGCCGTGATCGGGCTTGCCTGCGCACTTTCGATCATCCGCCTGCTCGAGCACGTGCTGCAGGTGCCGGGAGTCGCCTCGACCCTGGCGACGATGATCGGGCTCGGGGTCGGGATCGACTACGCGCTGTTCATCGTCACCCGCCACAAACTGCAGCTGGCCGAAGGGATGGAGCTGCGCGAGTCGATCGCCCGCGCCACCGCCACCGCCGGAGGCGCCGTCGTCTTCGCCGGCTTCACGGTCGTGATCGCCCTCTGCTCGCTCGCCTTCGCCGGGATCCCGCTGGTCAGCACCCTCGGCTTCACCGCCGCGGTCGCCGTCGTTATCGCCGTCTGCGCCGCGGCGACGCTGCTGCCGGCGATGCTGGGCGCGCTCGGGCCCCGCATCGACTCGCTCAGCATCCACCGCGGCAAGGCCAACCCCGCCGATGCCGAGCCGCACGGCTGGCGGCGCTGGGCGGAACGGGTCGCCGGGCGGCCCTGGATCGCGACGATCGTCGCCCTGGCCATCCTGGTCATCCTGGCGCTGCCGATCTTCAAGCTCGAGCTGGGCCAGAACGACATCAGCGCCCTGCCCAAGGACACGACCTCGCGCCAGGCCTACGACAGCCTCAACAAGGGCTTCGGGGCCGGCGTCAACGGGCCGCTGCTGATCGCTTCCGAATTCTCCTCGCCGACCGAAGCGCAGAAAGTGCTGCCGGGCCTGGAGAAAGCGGTGGACGGCGCCGCCGACGTCGAAGCGGTCAGCGAACCGACGCTCGACAAGCAGGGGACGGTGGCGGTCTTCACCGTGCTCTCGAAATCGGAGCCGTGGGCGGACGAGACCGTCGAACTGGTCGAAGACCTGCGCGACACCACGATCCCGGCGGCACTGAAGGGGACGCAGGCCTCCTCCTACGTCGGCGGCCAGACCGCCGGCTACATCGACCTCGGCTCCCAGATCGCCGACAAGCTGCCGCTGATGATCGCGATCGTCGTCGCCCTCAGCTTCTTCGTCCTGCTGATCGCTTTCCGCTCGCTGCTGGTCCCGATCAAGGCGGCGGCGATGAACCTGCTCTCGGTGGCGGCGGCCTACGGGGTGGTGACCGCGGTCTTCCAGCTCGGCTGGGGCTCCTCGCTGATCGGGCTCGACCACTCGATCCCGATCGTCAGCTTCGTGCCGCTGCTGATGTTCGCGATCCTCTTCGGGCTCTCGATGGACTACGAGGTCTTCCTGCTGACGCAGATGCGCGAGCACTTCACCAAGTACGGCGACGAGAAACGGGCTGTGGTCGAAGGGCTGGCCAACACCGGCCGCGTGATCACCTCGGCGGCGGCGATCATGGTCTGCGTCTTCACCAGCTTCGTCCTCAACGGCAACCCGGTGGTGAAGGAGTTCGGGGTCGGCCTGGCGATCGCGATCGCGATCGATTCGACCATCGTCCGCTGCCTGCTGGTGCCGGCGGTGATGGTGCTGCTCGGCAAGCGCGCCTGGTGGCTGCCGCGCTGGATGGAGCGGATCGTCCCCCACATCAGCATCGAGGGCGAGGAGTACTTCGCCGCCCGCGACGCCAAGCTCGCCGCCGAACGTCCAGACTGAGTCGATGTTCCCGCTGAACCTGCCGAATGCGCTGACGCTGCTGCGCATCCTGGCGGTGCCGGTGGTCGTGGTCGCGCTGCTGGGGGAGACGCCGAACGGCGACGAGCTGGCCGCGGTCGTCTTCGCCCTGGCGGCGCTGACCGACGGGCTCGACGGCTACTTCGCCCGCTCGCGCAACTCGGTCACCACCTTCGGCAAGCTGATGGACCCGCTCGCCGACAAGCTGCTGATCATCGGCGCCCTGGTCTCGCTGGTCTCGCTGAACCGGCTCGAAGCCTGGGTGGCGATGGTGATCATCGCCCGCGAGGTCGCGGTCACGATCCTCCGCACGATCGCCAACGAGCGCGGCATCGTGATCGCCGCCAGCTGGCTCGGCAAGCTGAAGACCGGCCTGCAGATCGCCGCCGTGATCGGCCTGATCGTCGCCAACCCCGCTCCGCTCGGGGTCAACCTGCTCGTCTACCTGGCCCTGATCGTGACCGTGATCAGCGGCGCCGACTACTTCTTCGGGCTGCGCAAGCGGATCGAGGCGCAGCAGCGCGAACGCGCGGCCACGAAGGCCAACTCAGCCGCCTAGGAAGCCGGCGTCTCCAGCCATTCGCGTTTGGAGAGGTGGTGGCCGACGCGCTCGCCGCTGGCCAGCTCGGCGCGGAGCTCGCCGAGGGTGCCGTAGCGCTCCGCCACCACGTTGTGGCGGTGGATCGTCTCCAGGTTCTCCTGGCGCGCCATCACGAAGGTTTCGTCCGGGAGGTCGGGGTAACCCTCGACCACCTGGCGCACCATCTCGCGCACGCAGTCCTCGACGAAGCGCGGGTTTTCGTGCGCCTTGACGACGACCGCCATCTCGTCGGGGCGCTTCATCAGCTCGTAGATCTCCGAGCTCATCGAGCTCTCGACGATTCGCAGCAGCTCCGGTGCGTCGATCCAGGCAGGGCCGCCCTCGGGGCAGCCGACGTGGAGGGTGCCGATGCCGCGCTGGTTGTGGGTGGCGATCGGGACGACGTCGACGACGCGCTCGATCTGCTCGGCGTCGAAGCCCTCGGCGGCGAGCCGTTCGCGCGAGAGCCCGGCGACCATCTCCTGGGCGCAGGGACAGGCGGTCATGCCCTGGGCCTGGACGCCGGTCAGCGTCCGCGTACCCCGCTCGGAGGCGACGGCGGTGCCGAAGAGGACGTAGATCTCCTGGGTGCTCTTGCCACTCTCCGGGGTGGAGACCGTCTCCGGGTAGCGCGCGGTGACCGAGACCTCGGCCCGCAGCCCGCCCTGGCGCTCGCGCACCTTCTCGGCGACGTGGGCGGCCAGGACCTCGGCCTTGAAGGCCTCGCCGAGGACGACCTCGTCGATCGCCTCGCCGACGATCTCCTCGAAGCGGGACATGTGGACGCCGGCCTGTCGCGGGTTGAGGTCGACGAAGCACTCCAGCTCGGCGTAGAAGAGGTTCTCGGCGCCGTCGGCCTTGACCCGGATCACCTTCTCGACCCCGGTGACGCCGACCCGGGAGAGGCTGACCTGCGTCACCGGCACGGAGGCCTGGACGTCGGGGGCGGCTGGGGTGGAGATCGGGGTCGGCTGGCTGGCCATCTGCTTATGAAGCGTAAGCGACGACGGGTGTCGGCGTCTTATCCAATGCGGGAAGTTTTTCTGCCTATACTTCGACGCGGCCGGAGCTTCAGGGCCGGCTCCATGGGAATGGGGAGACAGTTGCAGTGGAGGGAGTGACCATCGAACCGTTGGAGACGGCGACTGATGTCATGGAGCGCGGGGCAGCCGAGAGCCCGATCACGGAGATCGAGGAGCTGCGCGGGCTCGTAGCCCTGGGCCGCGAGCGCGGCTATCTGACGTTCGAGCAGATCGCCTCTACCCTGGAGGAGGTCGAGATAACCAAGGAGCAGGTTTCCGGCCTCCACGCCCATCTGGTCGAGCATGGCGTCGACGTGATCGCCGAGGACGGGGTCAGCGCTTACAAAGAGCAGCGCGGCGACTCCGGTGGGGCGGCGAAGAAGGAAGAGCTCGACCTCACGGTCGAGCCGAGCCTCGACTCGTTGCGTCTGTACCTGCGTTCGATCGGCCGGGTCGATCTGCTGACCGCGAGCCAGGAGGTCGAACTGG
>Ga0207641_10006015_pt1 | contig 10286 bp, 8 predicted proteins | sample KBSSwiS62_FD_184306 | JGI IMG/M metagenome (GOLD analysis project Ga0207641, IMG submission 184306) | Switchgrass rhizosphere microbial communities from Kellogg Biological Station, Michigan, USA - KBS Switchgrass S6-2 (SPAdes) (version 2) | ecosystem: Host-associated > Plants > Roots >... | reverse complement strand
CTTGGCGACGGCGTCGCCGGCGACGTTGCCGCCGGCGCCGGTGCGGTTCTCGATCACCACCGGCTGGCCCAGCGCCTCCTGCAGCGGCTGGCCGACGAGGCGGGCGATCTGGTCGGCGGCGCCGCCAGGCGGGAAGCCGACGACGACGCGGATCGGCTTCTCCGGCCAGGACTGGGCCAAGACGAGCGGCGACACGGCGCCGGCCGCGCAAGCGAGGATCGAGAGGGCGAGGGCCGTGCGACGGCGGGCGAGGAGGGCGTTCGTCATGAGGTCTCTCCCGGCGGGTGCGTTCAGGCGACGACGATCTCGACCAAGGCCGGCGCCGAAGAGCGCAGCGCCGCTTCCAGGCCGGCGCGCAGGTTCTCCGGCCGGTCGACGCGCACCGCATCGACGACGCCCATGCCACGCGCCATGGCCACGAAGTCGAGGCCGCTCAGGTCGGTGCCTTCCAGCCGGGCGCCGGCGGCGAAGCCGAAGGTCGGCGCGAACTCTTGCAGCGCTGCGTAGCGCCGGTTGTTGAGGATGACGAAGGTCATGGCCAGCTTCAGCTGCACCGCGCTCCACAGGGCCTGGATCGAGTACATCGCCGAACCGTCGCCGACCAGCGCGATCACCCGCGCCGAAGGCCGCGCCAGGGCGACGCCGACGGCCGCCGGCAGGCCGAAGCCGAGACCGCCGCTGGCCATCGTGTAGAAGGTGCCGCTCTTCAGCATCGGCAGATGGCCGTGCATCACCGGGCGCGAGCTCGGCGCCTCCTCGACGATCACGTGATCGGGATCGCGGACCTCAGCCAGGGTCTGCAGGGCATAGGCGACCGACATCGGCACCGACGCCTCGGCCCGCGGCCGCGCCGGGCGACCCGGCGGCACGGGTCGCTCGTGCGGCGCGCTCCGCTGCAGCAGGGTCTGCACCGCGTCGCGAATGTCGCCCACGGCGGAGGTGCCGACCGGTGCGCGGGCCGCGGTCTCGGCGTCGTCGGTGATCTGGCAGAGCCTGGCGCCGGCGGGAACGTGCGGGCCGTGGCCTTCGACGTGGTAGGTGAACGCGGGCGCGCCGAGCACCAGCACCAGGTCGCTGCCGGCGAGGCCAGAGACGATCCGCTCGCGCATCGCCGGCAGGAAGCCGGCGAACTGCGGGTGGTCCTCGGCGAACCCGCAGCGCGCCGACATCGGCGCGGTGAAGACCCGTGCCCGATGACGCTCGACCAGGGCCCGGACCTCGTCCCAGGCGCCGCCGCGGTCGACGCCGGCACCGACGACGAAGGCCGGCCGCTCGCTCGCATCGAGCTGATCGCCGATCGCGTCGAGGACGGCCGCATCGCAGCGCGGTGCGCGGCTCACGCGCCGCGGCTCGATCGGCGCGCAGCCGCGGGCCCAGTCGTCGGACGGGATCGAAACCAGCACCGGTCCGCGCGGCGGCTGCATCGCCAGGTAGTAGCCGTGGGCGATCGCCTGGGGCACGTCTTCGGCCCGGGCCGGCTCGCAGCTCCACTTGACGTAGGGCCGGGGCAGTTCGGTCGCCTGCGCCGAGAACAAGAACGGGTCGAACGGGAACAGAGACCTCGCCTGCTGGCCGGCGGTGATGACCAGCGGCGTGCGGTTCTTCCAGGCGGTGAAGATCGCGCCCATCGCGTGGCCCACGCCGACCGCCGAGTGGAGATTGACGAAGGCGGCGTTGTCGGTCGCCGTCGCGTAGCCGTCGGCCATGCCGACCACCACCGATTCCTGCAGGCCGAGGACGTATTCGAAGTCGGCCGGGAAATCGAGGAAGAGCGGAAGCTCGGTCGAGCCGGGGTTGCCGAAGATGCGCCGCATGTCGAACGAGCGCAGCAGCTGCAGCACCGCGTCGCGCACGGTTGGGGAAGGGGCGGTCATGGAGGGCGGCGGGGCTGCGCCATTGGAGACCGGAGGAGCGCGCTCGGGGCCTAGGTATCTCCCCAATTCGCTCGGCTTCTCCGGAGCATGGGAAGTGGTAGCGCTATCGGGCCTTAAGATCCAAGCCATGAGTTCCGACCCCGCCCCCCCTCGCCGCAGCCGGCGCGGCAGCGGCGCGGTCACGCTGCACGACGTCGCCAAGCTCGCCGGCGTGGCGCCGATCACCGCCTCGCGGGCGCTCAACACGCCCGGGAAGGTTTCGGAGGCGGTGCGCAAGAAGGTCGCCGATGCCGTCGCCCGCACCGGCTACGTGCCCAACATCCTGGCCGGGGGTCTGGCCTCGGCGCGCAGCCGGCTGGTGGCGGCGGTGGTGCCGACGATCGCCGGCCCGGTGTTCCTCGAGACCGTCCAGTCGCTGACCGGCGCGCTGGCCGAGTGCGGCTACCAGCTGATGCTCGGCCAGTCGGGCTATTCGAGCAACCGCGAGGACGCCTTGCTCGGCGCGATCATCGGCCGGCGGCCCGACGGCATCGTCCTGACCGGGATCATGCATTCCGCCGAGGGGCGCAGGCGCCTGCTCGCTGCCGGCATCCCGGTGGTCGAGACCTGGGATCTCACGCCCACGCCGATCGACATGCTGGTCGGTTTCTCCCATGGGGATGTGGGCCGCGCGGTGGCGCAGTTCCTCCATGCCAGGGGTCGGCGCCGCCTCGCCGTCGTGTCCGGCAGCGACGAACGCGCCAGGCGGCGCCAGGATGCGTTCCAGAACGCGGCCTCGGCGTTCGACCTCGATCCCGTCCGCGTCGTCGTCGTGCCCGCGCCGACGACGCTGCGCAGCGGCCGCGCCGCGCTCGCCGAGCTGGTGCAGGGCGGCAGCGCGGTCGATGCCGTCTTTTGCAGCTCCGACCTGCTGGCCCTGGGCGTCATGACGGAGGCGCAGGCGCGAGGCGTGGCCGTGCCGGAGCGGCTGGCGATCGTCGGCTTCGGCGACCTGGAGTTCGCAGCCGATCTGCATCCCGCCCTGACGACAGTGCGGATCGACGGCACGGCGATCGGCCGCCAGGCCGCGAAGTTCATCGTCGACCGGGCCGAGGGCCGCGCCGTCGAGCAGCGGGTCGTCGACATCGGCTTTTCCATCATCGAGCGGCAGACCGCCTGAGAGACCCGGCGGAACGGGAGGGCATTCATTGTTCGGCAGTGACGGTAGCGCTACCATAGACAATTCGCCACTCTCGAACATCCTGGAGACCCCGTGAAGAAACTGATCGCTGCCCTCGCCATCGGCCTCGCCGCCGCGTCGGGCGCGCTGGCGCAAGCCTGGCCGTCGAAGCCGGTCACCCTGGTCGTGCCGTTCCCGCCGGGCGGCTCCACCGATTTCATCGCCCGGGCAATCGGGCCGTCGCTCAACAAGACCTTCGGCCAGTCGTTCATCGTCGACAACAAGGCCGGCGCGACCGGCACCATCGGCGCCGCTGCGGTCAAGCGCGCCGCGCCGGACGGCTACACCTTCCTCGTCACCTCGCTCGGTCCGCTGGTGATCGCGCCGCACCTGATCAAGGGCATGCAGTACGACGCCCTCAAGGACTTCGATCCGATCACGGTCGCGGTGCAGGCGCCGAATGTGCTGGTCGTGCCGGCGAGCTCGCCGCACAAGTCGCTCGCCGACGTGATCGCCTTCGAGAAGTCGCATCCCGACAAGATGAGCTTCGCTTCCTCGGGCAACGGCTCGAGCGACCACCTCACGGCGGAGCTCTTCTGGCTGGAGAGCGGCACGACCGGGGTGCACGTTCCCTACAAGGGCGGTGGCCCGGCGATTTCCGACCTGCTCGGCGCCCAGGTCGACGCCTCGTTCCAGAACGTCAACGCGGTGCTGCAGCACATCAAGAGCGGCAAGCTCAGGCCGCTGGCGGTCACCGGCGCGAAGCGCTCGCCGGTGCTGCCCGAGGTGCCGACCATGGCCGAAGCGGGCGTGCGCGACGTCGACGTCTATTCCTGGCAGGGAATCGTCGGTCCCAAGGGCCTGCCCGCCGACGTGCGCGCGAAGTTCCACGAGGCGGTCGTCGCTGCCCTCAACGATCCGCCGACCAAGGCGCAGCTGAGCGCCCTCGGCCTCGAGGTCGTCGCCAACACGCCGGCCCAGTTCGCGGCCTTCCAGCAGCAGGAGTTTGCCCGCTGGAAAAAAGTCATCGAAGTCCGGAAGATCACGGCGGACTGATGCGCAGCGACTTCCTGCATCCAGGGCCGCGCCGAGAACCCACATGACCAGCCACTCCACACCGACGATCACCGAGCTGCGCGTCGTCCCGGTCGCCGGCCGCGACAGCATGCTGCTCAACCTCAGCGGCGCGCACGGGCCGTTCTTCACCCGCAACCTCCTGATCCTCGGCGACAGCGCCGGCCGCACCGGCGTCGGCGAAGTGCCGGGAGGAGAGAAGATCCGGCAGACGCTGGAAGACGCCCGCGAGCTGATCGTCGGCCAGCCGCTCGGCTCGCAGCAGCGCCTGCTGCAGGAGGTGCAGAGGAAGTTCGCCGATCGCGACAGTGGCGGCCGCGGCCAGCAGACCTTCGACCTGCGCACCACGATCCATGCGGTCACGGCGATCGAATCGGCGCTGCTCGACCTGCTCGGCCAGCACCTCGGCGTTCCGGTGGCGGCACTGCTCGGCGAGGGCCAGCAGCGCGACAAGGTCGAGATGCTCGGCTACCTGTTCTACGTCGGCGACCGCACGCGCACCGACCTGCCGTATGCCAGCGAGCCCGACGCCGGCGACGACTGGAAGCGGCTGCGCCACGAGCCGGCGATGACGCCCGAGGCGGTGGTCAGGCTGGCCGAAGCCGCGTACGCCCGCTACGGCTTCAACGACTTCAAGCTGAAGGGCGGCGTGCTGCGAGGCGACGAGGAGGTCGAGGCGATCGTCGCCCTGCACGAGCGCTTTCCCGAGGCGCGCGTCACCCTCGACCCGAACGGCGGCTGGCTGCTGAAGGACGCGATCCGCCTGATGCGCGACATGGGCGGCGTGGTCGCCTATGCCGAAGACCCGTGCGGCGCCGAGGAGGGCTTTTCCGGGCGCGAGGTGATGGCCGAGTTCCGCCGCGCCACCGGCCTGCCGACCGCGACCAACATGATCGCCACCGACTGGCGCCAGCTCAGCCACGCACTGGCCCTGCAGTCGGTCGACATCCCGCTCGCCGACCCGCATTTCTGGACCATGGCCGGCTCGGTGCGCGTCGCCCAGACCTGCCGCGACTGGGGCCTGACCTGGGGCTCGCACTCGAACAACCACTTCGACGTCTCGCTGGCGATGTTCACCCATGTCGGCGCGGCGGCGCCCGGGCGCGTCACTGCGATCGACACCCACTGGATCTGGCAGGACGGGCAGCGGCTGACGCTCGATCCGCTCAGGATCGAGGGCGGCCTGGTGACGGTGCCGACGAAGCCGGGCCTCGGCATCGAGCTCGACATGGCCGAGGTCGAGAAGGCGCACCAGCTCTACCTGCGCCACGGCCTCGGCTCGCGCGACGACGCCAGCGCGATGCAGTACCTGATTCCCGGCTGGACCTTCGATCCGAAGCGTCCGGCCCTCGACCGCTGAACGGGAGCGACCTCATGCGAGAGAACAAGCTGCGCCGGATCTGGAAGTCCGGCGGTGCCGCCGTCAACGGCTGGCTCGCCGTCCCGAACAGCTTCAGCGCCGAGACCATGGCCCACCAGGGCTGGGATTCGCTGACGGTCGACATGCAGCATGGCGTGGTCGACTACCAGCCGATGGTCGGGATGCTGCAGGCGATCTCGACCACCGACACCGTGCCCATCGTCCGCGTTCCCTGGCTCGAGCCCGGCATCCTGATGAAGGCCCTCGACGCCGGCGCCTACGGCGTGATCTGCCCGATGGTCAACTCGCGCGAGGATGCGGAGCGACTCGTCGCCTGGACCCACTACGCGCCGCAGGGCACGCGCAGCTTCGGGCCGGTGCGGGCGCTGCTCTACGGCGGCGCCGACTACCCGCAGTTCGCCAACGAGACGATCGTCGCCTTCGCCATGATCGAGACCGCGGCGGCCCTCGACAGGCTCGATGACATCCTGTCGGTGAAAGGCCTGGACGCGATCTACATCGGCCCCTCGGATCTGTCGCTGTCGCTCGGCTGTCGACCGGTGCTCGACGACCTCGATCCGAAGGCGCAGGCGGCGGTCGAGCACATTCTGGCGCGAGCCAGGGCGCATGGCGTGGTCGCCGGCATCCACAACGGCACGCCGGAGACGGCCTTGCGACGCGTCGCCGCCGGCTTCCAGTTCGTCACCGTCAGCTCCGACGCGCGCCTGATGGCCGCCGGGTCGCAGCAGGTGCTGGCGAAGATGCGTGCGACGGCGCCGGGTCCGGCTTCCGCCAGCCCGTACTGAGCCGCTGCGGGACCCTCAAGACACAACGACAGAGGACAGCACATCATGAAGATCGGATTCATCGGCCTCGGCATCATGGGCACGCCCATGGCCCTTCACCTGGCCAACGCAGGCCACCAGCTCTACGTCCACACCCGGAGCAAGCTGCCGGAAGCGATCGCCGCCTCGACGGCGCAGGCCTGCGCCCATGCGGCGGAAGTCACCGGCCACGCCGACGTGGTCTTCACCATGGTCCCGGACACGCCCGACGTCGAAGCGGTGCTGTTCGGCGAGAACGGAGTCGCCGCCGGGTTGAAGGCGGGCAGCAGCGGAACGCGCAAGACGATCGTCGACATGAGCTCGATCTCGCCAATGGCCACCAAGGCGTTCGCGCGCCGGATCGGCGAGCTCGGCGCCGACTACGTCGACGCGCCGGTCTCCGGCGGCGAGGTCGGCGCGAAGGCGGCGTCGCTCACGATCATGTGCGGCGGCGATCCGGCGGTGTTCGAGCGGGTGCGCCCGCTGCTCGAGAAGATGGGCAAGAACATCACCCTCGTCGGCGGCGTCGGCGATGGCCAGACGACCAAGGTCGCCAACCAGATCATCGTCGCTCTCAACATCGCCGCCGTCGGCGAGGCGCTGCTCTTCGCCAGCCGCGCCGGGGCCGATCCGGCCAAGGTCCGTCAAGCGCTGATGGGCGGCTTCGCCGCCAGCCGCATTCTCGAGGTGCACGGCGAGCGGATGATCAAGCGCACCTTCAACCCGGGCTTTCGTATCCGCCTGCACCAGAAGGACCTGGGCCTGGCGCTGCAGGGCGCGCGCGAGCTCGGGGTCTCGCTGCCGCAGACTGCGGGGGCCGCCCAGCTGATGAGCGCTTGCGCCGCCAACGGCATGGCCGACCTGGATCACTCGGCGCTGGTCAAGGCGCTCGAGCTGCTGGCCGGCCACGCCGTGGCCGAGGGCTGACCGACCCGCGTCCACGCGGGCGGGGCCGGTCGCCCGGTCTCCGCTACTCCTTGCAGTAGAGCACCTGCTTGCTCTGCGTGCCGGTCACGTAGTGGCGCGTGACCCAGCTCAGGTTGAGGCTGTAGGCACACACCGGGTCGGCGGAGATGTTCACCGCGTTGCTCGGGCCGGTCGGGCCGCTCGCCGCGCCGCGGAAGAAATAGTCCACCGGCGGGAAGGCGCCGTTCGGCATCGGCGGCGCCGGATGGACGTTGCCGTTGTTGTTGTCGATCGTCATGCTGTACGACCGCAGGTGCGGATGGTCGAGCGTGAACAGGGCGTGGATCTCGGTGAGCCCCATGATCGGATTGCAGGCGTTGGCCATCAGCTCGGCGATGTTGAGCAGGGCCACCGACGGCGTGTTGTCGAGCACGATCGAGTCGAGGGTGTCGGTGAACATGGCCGTGTTGGTGGTCGCGTCGCGCACCTCGAAGATGATGCGGTAGCGGCGGATCGGCTCCTTCTCGGCGGCGGCGAGGGCGCGGCCGGCCTGCAGCTTGTCGTTGCCCCAGGCCGGAAAGCGCGACGCATGCGTCGAGGTGACCGCCGCCGAGTCCATGTAGCCGAGCAGTCCGGAGCGCAAGAAGTTCGCGGTCGAGACGCTGAGCAGGACCGTGCCGCCCCCCGAAAGCGGTGCGTTGACGCTGAAGCCGGCGAGGGTGATGAAGCCGTCGACGTCCGGCGTCGGCCGCACGGGCACGTTGGCCAGCGGGTTCAGGCCGTCGTTGTAGTAGATGTCGCCGAGCGGTAGGGCGCCGTTGGTCATCGGCAGGATCCGCCAGGTGGCGTTGGGCGCGAGCGGCGAGGGCGGTGCGATGGGTGGCACCGTCGGCATCACGCCGGCGGTGCCGTCGCCGCCGCCTGCCCATGTCCATTCGGCGATCAGGAAGCGGAATTTCAGCGGGTGGGTCGGCGCCGCGGCGTTGAACAGCGGGCAGTTGCCGAACAGCGCCACGCCGCCGCCGAACACGTACGACTGGCTGGCGAGGCCGGCGTAGCCCTCGGGCAGGAAGTTGAGCGCCGGGTCGAAGATCGACGGGTGCACGTTGAAGGCCTCGACCCGCGTCCAGTGCGGGTCGGCCTCGGGCGTGGTGTTGGGCACGTCGTCGGTGCAGAGCTGCACGCACAGGCAGTGGCCGACGTTCTCCCGTCCGGGCGTGCGACCCTTCGACGGCGGCTCGACGAGGATCGGCGCGCCCGCGGCCTCGACGCGGAAGTAGACGTCGGGCCCGCCCGTCCACTCGAGGTTGATCAGCGGCGAGAAGATGGTGCGGTCGAACTGCGCACGCGTGTAGTAGATCGTGAACTGGCCGTTGGCATCGGTCACCGCCGAGCCGAGGTCATCGGTCTGCAGCCAGTCGACGTCGAAGGCCTTCACCGTCGCCGAGGCGATCGGCAGGTTCGGCTTGGAGCAGGTGGTGAGCCGGCCGCAGATCACCCACAGCCCGAGACGGGCGAGCACCCCGCACCAGTAGCGCGACGACAGGCAGTGCTCGAACACCGCGACGGCGATGTTCTCGCGCTGGCGCCACATCGGCTGCAGCGTCGTCACCGAGAACTGGACGTTCGGATGCGGCGGCACCGGGCCCTTGAAGGGCATGGTGCCGCAATAGACGTCGACCTCGAAGGCTTCGCCCGCGTAAGCCTGCTTTCCGCCGCCGAGCGGAACGCGGAACGACCCATCGTCGCCGATCACGGCCTCGGCCAGCAAGCGCGACTTCTTCTCCGCCAGCTGCTCGTCGCTCAGGATCGCGAAGGTTTCCTTCGGATGCGCCACCGCCATGGCGGTCGTGTTGCCGCCTGGCGCGGGCCGGTAGAGCCGGATCGTGGCGCCGGCGAGCGGCGTCTGGCACTCGTCGCAGAAGTAGCCGCACAGGCGGCCGAGAAGCTCGTATCGGGTCGATGAAGCCATGAACGGTCTTGAAGGCCTGGAGAAGCTGCTGATGCACCCCTTCGACGTCGTGCACCATGTGACCTTCAACACCGTCGAGGTGCCCGGCCTGCTATGGCTGCTTGGGCCGCCGTTCGTGTGGGGCCCTGTCGGTGGCGCTCAGGAGCCGCCCGAGGCGTTGCGTAGCTACTTCGGCGGCCGCTGGTACCGCGAGCGTCTCCGCGTGTGGCGCAAGCGGCTGAGCCGCTTCAATCCGCTGCTTCGTACCGCGGTGCGTCGCGCGAGTGTCATCCTGGCCGCCAACGGCGAGACCGAGCGCAGGCTGCTTGCCCTGGGGGCGGCGCGGTGCCTCAGGGAGCTCGAAACGGGCATAGTGCTTCCCGCGGCGGATCCCGGCGGCTCCGCCCCACCCGATCGGCCATTCACGATCATGTGGGCGGGGAGCCTGACTCTGCGAAAAGGCCCCCGACTGGCGCTCGACGTCATGGCGGCTCTCAAGGGCCGGGGCCTGACCTTCCAGGCGGTGTTCGTCGGGGGCGGCCCGCTGCGCGACTCCATGCACAAGTGGATCCGAGATCTGGGCCTCGAAGCCGAGGTCGTCCTGCTGCACGAGGTGTCTCATGGCGCGATGGGACGCCAATATGCCATGAGCGACGTCTTCCTGTTTTCCAGTTTGCACGACACGTCCGGCAACGTGGTGCTCGAGGCGATGTCACACGGGCTCCCCGTGATATCGCTGGATCAGCACGGGGTGAAAGACATGGTCGACGCCGAGAGCGGCATCAAGGTGCCGGTCCGCGACCTGGGTCAGGTGGTGAACGATCTCACCGACAGTATCGAGCGGCTGGCGCGCGATCGTGCTCTCCGCGTAGCGATGGGTCAGGCCGCGCGGCGGCGGGCGGGCGATGTGTATGGCTGGGCTCGCAAGGGCGAGCTTCTGCAGCGGATTTATAGAAGCGTCGTCACCTGTCGCCTCGACGGCGTTGAGTTGGCAAGATCGAGCCAGCCGACGGCCGTCAACACGCCTGGGCCGCCCTCCTCCTCGTGAATCCTCGAGCGCGCGATCCGGCTTGGCTGCTGTTGCGCAGCGCGCTGGCGGTCGGCCTCGCCGCCGGCGTGCTGCAGCTCGCACCGCCCC
>Ga0207641_10006014_pt1 | contig 10286 bp, 10 predicted proteins | sample KBSSwiS62_FD_184306 | JGI IMG/M metagenome (GOLD analysis project Ga0207641, IMG submission 184306) | Switchgrass rhizosphere microbial communities from Kellogg Biological Station, Michigan, USA - KBS Switchgrass S6-2 (SPAdes) (version 2) | ecosystem: Host-associated > Plants > Roots >... | reverse complement strand
GCTCTTCCGCTTACACGTCTGATGGGAACTCTATTGTTTGCCGTCAGCGCGGCCGACCCGATGACTTATTTCTGCGTCGTTGCACTGCTCTTCGGGGTGTCCCTGGCGGCCTGCTGGCTGCCGGCGTGGCGCGCAGCCCGCCTCAATCCGGTCGACGCCCTGCGTTACGAATAGTTTGCTAGGTCGACTCTCTCTGTGGGAACTCAAAGGCGCCCTCCGAAATCCGATAAACCCAATCCCTTCAAGGTGCTACCTTAGCGTCGGCAATGGTTAGGCGGTTGAATCCTTGCCCATGGCTGTGACCTAACCGCACAGGGCATTTCCTGTCTAATGGTGAGAATGCGAGCAAGCGGCGAACAGCCTGAGGGCGTGGCGATCAGCGACGCGGTGGCAGTGGAGCGAACACTCGCCGGCGAACGCGAAGCGTATCGCGTGCTCGTGGAACGCCACAGCCAGTATGTGTACCGGCTGGCCTATCGCATGACCGGCAACAAGGAAGACGCGGAGGAAGTGGTGCAAGAAGCTTTTTTGCGCGCGTATCAAAAGCTCCAGCAGTTCGCCGGCAACGCGAATTTCGCCACCTGGGTTTACCGCATTGCCGCGAACTACGCGATCGATCGGCTGCGCCAGCGCAAAAGCGAAGATTTACGGCGCGAGCAGCCCAAGCGCATTGCTGAGGGGGAACCGGAAACCGACCCGCTGAGCGACGTGAAAGATGCTGCGCCTTCACCGGAGCGTCTCGCCGGTAGCGCGCAACTTGCGGCAAAGATGAAAGAAGCGTTGGACACACTGACGCCGGCGGAGCGTACAGCGATCGTGATGCGGCATTGGGACGGCTGCGGAATTGAAGAAATTGCGGCGGTACTGAAATCCAACACCAGCGCGGCGAAGAACACGGTGTTTCGCGCGGTGCAGAAATTGCGGCTGGCGCTGCAGCCCTTCGCGGAACCACGCGGAGCGGCGCGCGCCGTCGGAACAGAATGATGAGAACGGAATCATGAGACACGTAACGGAAGAAGAGTTGTTTGCTTACCGCGAACGCGATGCGAAAGGCCGTGAGGCGATGGCTGCTCATTTGAAGGAGTGCGCCGACTGCCGCGCGGAGCTGGCGCGGCTGGAAGAAGTGTTCGTGGCGCTGGATGCGCTGCCGGTGCCGGATCCGGGCGAGGACTACGGCACACGAGTGTGGCGGCAGATTGCGCCGCGCCTCCCGGAAAAGCGCGCGAGCTGGTGGCGAACGTTTTTTGCCACGCAAAGACTCGCAGTAGCAGGCGCAGTGGCTGCATTGGTGATTGTGGCATTTTACGCGGGCAAGAAAGTCGGACCGGGCGCTACTGGTGTTGGCAACCGAGCCGTTGTTGAGGCGGCCAGCGCGGAAATAGTCCGTGAGCGCGTGCTGATTGTGGCGGTTGGCGATCACCTGGGCAAATCCGAAATGGTGCTGGTTGAGCTTTCGCACGCTTCGCCTTCCGAGACTGGCAAAAAGCTGATCAACATTTCCGCCGAACAAAAGCGCGCGGAAAGTCTGGTGGAAGAGAATCGCTTGTACCGCCAAACGGCGCTGGAAGGCGGCGACAGCGCCATGGCCAGCACGCTCGATGAACTCGAACGCGTGCTGATGGATGTGGCGAACAGCCCGGCGGAAGTTACTCCGGCGCAGTTTGAATCCATCCAGAAGCGCATCGCTGAGCGCGGAATTTTGTTGAAGGTCCGGGTGGTCCGGCAAGAATTGCGAACGGCCGAAACAGGAAGAAAGTCCCAGCCTGCGCAGACCGATTCGACGACAAGAGAGAGGAACAAAGTATGACTGTTTGGGCTAAGAGCATTGTAGACGGAGTGCGCAAAGGCCTTATCGGCGGACTGGTTCTCGGTCTAGCGGCAACGCCGGCATGGCCCGCCAAATCATTCGGGCAGGCGTCGATTATGGCCTCGACCTGGCAAGAACCAAACGCTTTCGCGGAACAAGAGAGCGAACAGGACCGCCGCGAACGCGAACAGGAAAAACGCGAAAGAGAAGAGGAAGCGCGCGAGCGGGAACAGGAAAAGAAGGAGCGCGAGCAGGAGCGGATCGAGCGCGTCCAGGAAATGTATGACGACGGCCGCGAAGCTTTGGACGACGGCAAATACGCCCGAGCCGAGGAAAGATTCAGCAATGTGATTAGCGAAAACAGTCCGTTGGCGGACGGCGCGATGTACTGGAAGGCTTACGCGGAAAATCAACAGGGCAAACGCGAGGCCGCACTCACCACCATCGCCGAACTGAAGAAGAAATTCGCAACCAGCAAATGGAAGAAGGATGCGGAAGCGCTGGAAATCGAAGTCAGAAGCCGTTCCGGACAAGCCACCAATCCCGAATCCCAAAGTGACGGCGATTTGAAAGGTCTGGCGCTGCAAGGTTTGATGAACAGCGATCCGCAGCGCGGCCTGCAAGTTGCCGAGAAGATGCTCAATGGGGCCGGCTCGCCAAAGGAAAAATCGAAAATTCTGTTTGTCATCGCGCAGAACGGTTCCCCGGAATCGCAAGCCGTTCTGGGAAAAATCGCGCAAGGGCAAAGCAATCCCGAACTTCAGCGCAAGGCCGTCGAGTATCTCGGCATATTTGGCGGAAGCAGGGCCGCGAGCACCTTGGCCTCGATTTATGCCGGCACCAGCGATCCCTCCGTAAAGCGAGCGGTCATTCAGAGCTACATGATTTCCGGTAATCGCGATGGCTTATTCAAGATTGCGAAAACAGAAAGAGATGAGTCCGCGAAACGTGACGCGATTCAAAAGCTGGGCCTGAGCGGTGGACTTAGCGAACTACAACAGCTCTATCAAGCAGATTCTTCCATGGAGACGCGGCGTGAAATCCTGCAAGCGTTCTTTCTCGGTGGTGACTCCACGAAGATGATCCAGGCTGCCGAAGGCGAGAAGGATCCAGAACTGCGCCGCGTGGCGATCCGGAATCTCGGCCTGATGGGTAAAACCGACGTGCTGCAACCCATCTATGCGAAGGAAACTGACCGAGGCCTGAAGGAAGAAGTCCTGAATGCCTACTTCATCAGTGGCAATGCCAAAGGCCTGGTGGCGATCGCCAAAAGCGAAAAAGATCCCGAGCTGAAAAAGCGTGCGGTGGAGAAACTTTCGCTGATGAACTCCAAAGAAGGCAGCGACTACCTGATGGAGCTGTTGAACAAGTAAGCACACTCAGCGAACCGGAGGCGGAGATGAGCTGGCCGAAGACGATCTGGAGCAAACTTGTTTCGAGATTCGTGTTGAGTATCGCAGTTGCCGCCGTCATGCTGGTGCCGCAAGCACAGTCGCAAACTTCGTCCGCGCCCAAAACCGAAAACGCCAAGGTTGAGCAACGCGCCGTCGTGGGAAGCTTCACGCAAACCGTTGACACCTGGGCGAGATCCGCCGATCACGCGCAATGGCTGGCCTATTCGGTGCCCGCCGTCAGCGGTGACCGCCAAGTCTGCTGCGGCAACTGGAACGGCAATAACGGCAACTGTGGTCCATGCCAGCTCGAAGGTTCCGACCACGGCAACAGCATCAATCTGCGCGACGACAAGGTGAAACTGGAAGGTCCGCGAAGCTTGATCGTGTTGCTGCGCGCCGATACCCGCAAAATCGGCAAGATCCGAGCCGTTTCCGAAGAATGCACTATCGATGCCGGCGGATTGCAGGTCATCTGGCTGACCGGCGTGAATCCGACGGAAAGCGTGCGGTATCTGGAAACAATTGTGGACAGCAAGGAACTCGATGAACGCGGCGGCGATCGCTTGAGCCGCGGAGCCTTGACCGCGCTTGCATTGACCGCAGATCCGTCCGCGGACAAAGCGATCGCCAATTTCACGGCACCCGACAAGCCGGAAGGACTGCGCAAAGAAGCTTCATTCTGGGCTGGCGAAGCGCGTGGCGCAGCCGGGTTTACATTACTGAAGCGTATGGCCAAGAGCGATCCCAGCCCCGAAGTGCGCGCTCACGTCACCTTCGCGCTTTCCATCAGCCGGGAAAATGATGCGGTGGACGAAATGATCCGCATGGCGCATGAAGATACGAGCACGCACGTGCGCGGGCAGGCGCTCTTCTGGCTGGCGCAAAAAGCCGGCAAGAAAGCGGCCAGCACCATCACCGGCGCAATTGACAGCGATCCCGACACCGAAGTGAAAAAGAAAGCCGTCTTTGCGCTGAGCCAGATGCCGAAAGACGAAGGCGTACCCAAATTGATCGAAGTCGCGCAAAACAACCGTAATGCCGAAGTTCGCAAACAGGCTATGTTCTGGCTCGGCCAGTCCAACGACCCCCGCGCCTTGGATTTTTTTGAGAAGGTCTTGTCGAAGTAAGGAGAACTACAATTCCAGCGACTTGAGCGGAACATGCTGCGAGGCCAGCAACAATTCTCCCGCAAACGCGCACTCGGCGGGACGCCGCTCCAGTGCCTGCTCCGCGGAAATTTTCACTACGTCGGGATTGTTGTTTTCCTGCGAGATGTGCGCCAGCACCAGATAGCGCGCGCGACCATCGAATCCCTCCGGATCGCCCAGATACTCTCCTACCGCATTGTTGGAAAGGTGTCCCGTGCGTGAAAGCACGCGCTGCTTCACCACCCACGGATACGGCCCCACTTTCAACATTTCCAAATCGTGATTGGATTCCAGCAGCAGACAATCCGAATCGCGCAAATGCACTTTCACCAGTTCCGGCATGTAACCCAAATCCGTCACCAGCGCCATCTTCACGCCATTCGCGCGAAACGTGAATCCGACCGGCTCTACGGCATCATGCGGAATCCGAAACGCATGCACATCAATATCGCCGATGGTGAAATTCTGCCCCGCGTGAATCGTCTCCACGCCGCGCAGGCGTTTTTCCAGCCGGTCCGGCAAAACACGCTTCAATTCCGCAAACGTCGGCTCCGTTACATATAGCGGGGCTTTCCACATGCCCAGCATTTGCGGTAGCCCGTTGCAGTGGTCCGCGTGTTCGTGGGTAATCAGGATTCCGTCAAGATGATCGAAGGATTTTTCGACGGCCGCAAGCCGCGCCAGCGTTTCGCGTTTGCCGAGGCCGGCATCTACAAGGAGGCGGGTGCGCTCGGTTTCGAGCAACGTAAGATTGCCCGAACTTCCGGACGCCAAAATGGATACGCGCAAGCCGATCGGTTTCCCCTAGCCGCGCCCAGCACGCCCGACTTGTGGCGAACAAAAGCGGCTGTCGGAATCATAAGCCGAACGCAGTGCACCAACAAGTACAAACTCGCTCTCTTGTGGGAAATTTTCTCGCGATGTGATTGAAAAGCCGCGTTAGCAGGCCAACCGGGCACGATCCAGCGAAAAGCCGTTCACCGGGCCCAGCACCGTAGCGGAAATCCGTTCCGGCCGGAAAAATTCCTGTGCTAGCGTTTGCACGTCTTCGCGCGTTACCGCTTCAATCGAATCCAGAATTTCATCCAACGAATAAAACTTTCCGAAATAGAGCTCCTGCCGCGCCAGATTCGACATGCGCGAGCTGGTCGACTCCAGCGAAAGCATCAGCGAACCCTTCAAATGGTTCTTCGCCCGGCGCAACTCTTCTTCGGTCACCGGTGATTGTTTCATCGAACGAAATTCCGCGATGGTCAGGTCCAATACCTGGCCGACTGTTTCTTTCGCCGTGCCCGCATACACGGTCAGCATCCCCGCATCGGAATAAGGCGTAATTTCGCTGAACACGGCATACGCCAGACCGCGCTTTTCGCGAATGTTCTGAAAGAGCCGCGACGACATTCCACCGCCCAGCATGTTGTTCAGCACCGCAATCCCGAAACGCCGCTCGTGCGCGATCGGCAACGATGGAACGCCTACGCACAAATGCACCTGCTCGAGTTCTTTCTTGCGCTCAACGTGGAGCGGCGCTTCCGTCCTGGGCGGCGTGTGATCTTCCAGCGCTCCGTTCGATTGCAAATGGCCAAATTCCCGCTGCACCAGGTCCATGACGTCCTGATGCGGCACATTGCCCGCCGCCGTCACTACCAGATGATCCGGAGCAAACCATTCGCGGAAGCGGGTCTGCAGCGCTTCGCGCGAAAATTGTTTCACAGTGTCAGGCGTGCCCAGAATCGGCCGGCCCAGCGGATGTTCCGGCCAGAATCCCCGCGTAAAAATCTCATGCAGCATGTATTCCGGATTGTCGAGATCCATCTTGATCTCTTCCAGCACCACCTGCTGCTCTTTCGCCACATCTTCCGAGTCAAACCGGGGCCGCAATACCAGGTCTGCAATCACGTCAAACGCGATCGGCAAATTCTGGTCCAGCACTTTGGCGTTGAAACAAATCTGTTCTTTTGAAGTGAACGCGTCGAGCATGCCGCCGACGGAATCCATTTCGCGCGCAATGGCTTCGGCGGAGCGGCGTTCCGTGCCCTTGAACACCATGTGTTCCATGAAGTGGGCCAGCCCGTTTTGCTCAGTAGCTTCGCGACGCGAACCGTTGCGCACCCAAACACCGATGGAAACCGAACGGACATGGTTCATCGTTTCGGTCACGACAACAAGACCGTTTGGCAAAACGTGACGTTGGATGTCGCGTTGTTCGGCAACCATAAGTTTTTGGGACGGCCGCACCGGGGCCGTCAAAAGACCGGGCGCAGGTAAGAGCTCAGAAAGCCCGCGAGCCCATTGTGACACAGGCAGTCGGCGGGTGCGAGGCAAGAATAAATCTTTTCAGGTCAGCCGCTTACGACAGGGTGCAAGCCCTACAGCAGCTTTTCGTCCGGGTGCAGTTTGCCGTATTCGCTGGTGTAGTGCAGCGGCACGTCGGAATAGGTGCCCTGGTCACGCACATAGATTTCGCAAGTGTCGAACGGCTTGGAATACACGTGGATGCTCACCGCTCGCTGGTTGTACTCCGCTAGATTCAGCACCTGGTGCACCGGCTCCAGCGGATTTACGTAAGCCGGATGCGCGGCGTCCATTTCATAAGTGTCGGTCGGCACCAGGTTGCAGGTGCCGAAGTGGTCTCCGCCGGAGTGGCGGTCTTCGACGCGGAAATTTTGTACTTTCAGGCGGCCAATCGGCGCGGACATCCAGCAATTCTGATCGCGATGGTTGTGGATGCGGCTGAATTGCCCAACTTCCCAGCAGATGGCCATGCACTCGAAAACATCGTTCCGGTAAATCAAGTTGCGGGTGTAGCTACCCTTAGAGAAGAAAAGATATTTCTCGAGTGTTTCGGGGCGAACGGTGTGGCGGACAATGTAGTCCTGCACATTTTTCAGCGTGAAATCACGCTCCGCGATGGCGGCGAGGTTCTTGACCCAATCGGAAACGGCCAGCTGTTCGGCAGCAAGTTGTTTGGTCATGGGAGCCTCCAACGAATTATAACTCTTGAGAAGTGCGGTGCGATAATGGAAGAAGAGGAATCCGCAGGCAGATGGAACTGCTGGGCAAATCACGGGAAGAACTGCGCGCGCTGTGCATGGAACTGGGCGAGCCGGCCTATCGCGGCGACCAGATTTATCGCGCGCTGTATGCCGAAAAGAATTTCGATCTGGCGCAGGTCTCCAATCTCCCTGCGGCGTTCCGGCACAAGCTGACCGAGTACGCCACTGTCACTTTGCCCGTGGTGAAGCAGCGGTATCTTTCACAAGATGGGGCGGTTCGGTACTTACTGGGATTGCGAGAAAAGCCCGCGTCAGTCGAAGCGGTATTCATGCCGAGCGAAAACCGCCAGACCATTTGCATTTCCACACAGGCGGGATGTGCGGTGGATTGCCGATTCTGTATGACTGCACAGCTGGGATTGATTCGCAATCTCACGGCGGGAGAAATCTTAGCGCAAGTTCTGTTGCCGCTTGCCGAGCACGAGGAAACGCTGACGTCGCAAACCAACGTGGTGCTAATGGGGCAAGGCGAGCCACTGCTGAATTACGACAACGTAATGGGCGCGATGCACATCCTGCTGGACCAGGCTGGAATCGGATTGGCGCCGAAGCACGTGACGCTATCCACCAGCGGGATTGTTCCTGGAATTGAAAAGCTGGCGAAAGAGCCGAGGCGGCCGAAACTTGCGATCTCGCTGAACGCATCCAGTGATGCGCAGCGCGATGTGTTGATGCCGATCAACAAGAAATATCCGCTTAGCAAACTGCTTGGCGCTTGCCGCGGTTTCCCTCGCGGCTCGCGTGAGTATATTACGTTTGAATACGTACTGCTGGGTGGAGTGAACGACACTGCCGAAGATGCTCGGCGCGTGGCGCGCCTCCTGGCCGACCTGGGCCGTGTAAAAGTGAATCTGATTCCGTGGAATCCCGGTTCCCTGCCCTACCGCGAGCCAACCGAAACAAGTATTGAGACCTTTCACAAGATTTTGCTGGAAAAAGACATTCCCGCGTTTACGCGCTATTCGCGCGGCCGCGATGTCATGGCCGCCTGCGGCCAGCTTGCTTTAGCCGATGCCAGCAACAATCCGCTTCCCGTTATCGCGTAAATTGCAATTAGCCTTTCTAAATGCCAGCGAAGGGGTTCTGTATTTTTAGGTTACCGAAGGCTTGCCCGTCTTGCAGATCCTCGCTGTAGAGAACTCTACATTGGCTCTCGCTCGCGGACGCCACAATCAGGCTGTCATACCACGAAAGCGAATTTCGCCGACTGAGAGTCAAGGCTTCCATATACACCGAGTGAGAAGAATGCACGACGAGCAGTGGATGAAATGTCGCCGCGAGGTACTGCTCGGCCTCTGCAAAGGTCATCCTGGGGATAAAGCGCCGGAAAGCCACGCTAAAAAATTCTTGAATAACCTGGTAACTGACTGCGCCCTTTCCTGAACCGATGGCGCGCTCCACCAACTCCGCCGCAAGGTCCTTTTTTTTTGGAGGGACCCGCGGCCAGCGAATACACAAAGATATTCGTGTCCAGAAAGAATCTATCGTTCATTCATCTCTTCAGTTTTATTGCTGCGGGTTGACACCAATAGCTGAGAGCAGGCGGCCTGAGCGGTCGCCTTCTTTGCGATAGCTGAAAAACAGATCCTCGTGGCAGACCGTGCAGAGGTTGCTGACAAAAATGCTTTTGTCACTGAGCCCGGCGGCAAGGAGTTGCGCGCGGTTCGCTTTGCGGAGATCGAGGCGGACATTTTTGGGCGGGGGCTGGTGGCCGGGTGGCATCATGTTAAGCCACTGGAGCGGATTCGGTTCGTCACCGGTTCGCAGTTCGTCGAACCATTCTTCGGCATCAGCAAACTGCGAGGTGAAGCTGATGACCAGTTCCGTGCCGACCTCGTAGCAGCAGCCGCCAATCGCAGGACCGAGGGCGGCAAGAATATCGGAAGGCTCAGAGCCAAAGCGCATGCGCATCTGGCCTACGGTTTTTTCGGCGATGCGAGCGAGGCTGCCGCGCCAGCCAGCGTGAATCGCCGCGACGAGGCGCTTTTTCGGATCGACTAGCAGAATCGGAAGGCAGTCGGCTGTCTGCACGCCGAGCAGTAGTCCGGGCACCGTCGTCAACGAGGCATCTCCTTTGCACGGTTCCTCAGGAGAGGTTTGGAAGAAGCGGATGACGGCAGAGTGAAACTGTTTGAGAGGGACGAGAGTTAAGTCATCCGCGCCCAAAGCCGATTGGAAGATTTTGCGATTTTTCTGGACAGCTTCGGTCGAGTCCCACTCGGTGTAGCCGAGATTGAGGACGTGTTCACCGGAACCGTGAACACTATTGCCGCCAATACGCGTACTGAAGCCGTGCACGAGCCACGGAAGTTCTTTGAACGGAACGAGTTCAAGAATCTGCATGCCATGCACCGAACGCAGCGCCCACGGCGACTCAATTATTGGCTGAGGCTTCGGGCGCGGCGCCGGTTGGCCGGGCTTGCGGCGCACATGGGAAGTTTTTACTGCGCTCGGCATCCTCTCAGTATAATCGCAAAGTCGGTTGCACTTGATTCGCGCCGAAGGAGAGATTCCCCGCTTCGCCTCCTGCGGCAGGCGGGGTCGGCGGAGGAAGGCTGCAGGTTCGGTTGCGGCGACAAGGGACTGCATGATCATTGGAATGGGAATTGATATGGAGGAAGTGGAGCGAGTGAAAGGCGCGATCGAGCGCCAGGGCGAGCGATTTTTGAAGCGGATTTACACGGAGAAAGAGCGCGCGTACTGCGAGCAGTTCAAGGACAAGTACGAACGTTACGCGGGACGATTTGCGGTGAAAGAAGCGACGATGAAGGCACTGGGAACCGGTTGGAGCCGCGGCGTGCGCTGGGTGGATATCGAAGTTGTGCGCTTGCCGGGCCGCCGACCGATGTTGGAATTGAAAGGCGAGGCGCAAAAAATCGCG
>Ga0207641_10006011_pt1 | contig 10288 bp, 11 predicted proteins | sample KBSSwiS62_FD_184306 | JGI IMG/M metagenome (GOLD analysis project Ga0207641, IMG submission 184306) | Switchgrass rhizosphere microbial communities from Kellogg Biological Station, Michigan, USA - KBS Switchgrass S6-2 (SPAdes) (version 2) | ecosystem: Host-associated > Plants > Roots >... | reverse complement strand
GAGCGGCCCGGCGATCCAGAACACCGGCGAACGCGGCGACGGCAGCCTCACCCTTCACGTCTTCACCGGAGCCGATGGCGCCTTCTCGCACTACGAGGATGACGGGGTGAGCCGCCAATATCTGCGCGGCGCCTTCGCACGCATTCCAATAAGCTGGAACGAGGCCACGCGCACCCTCGTCATCGGCGCGCGCAGCGGTCATTATCCGACCATGGCCGCACGCCGCACGATCCGAATCGTCTGGTACGATCCAGCGCATCCGCGACCGGTCGCGTTCGACGGGCCCGCCGACGAAACGCTGGCTTATGCCGGCGCCGAATTGAGGGTGCGCCGGCGATGACCAAGCCGGCGATCGAGCAGAATCCCGATATCTGGTTTCTCGGGAAGCTGCTCGGCGACGTGATCCGCACCTATGGCGGCGACGCGCTGTTCCGGCGCATCGAATATATCAGATCCACCTCGGTCGACCGCCACCGCGGCGTCGTCGCCGCCGACGCGATCGATCCCGGCCTCGACGCGCTCAGCCTCGACGACACGCTGGCTTTCGTTCGCGGCTTCATGCTTTTCTCCCTGCTCGCCAATCTCGCCGAGGACCGGCAAGGTGTCGCGGCGGAGCCGGGCGCGACCTTGGCCGAAGCGCTCGACCGCCTCGCGGCGGACGGGATCACGAAGGAAGAGGCCGCTGAGTTTCTCGACGGCGCGCTGATCGTGCCGGTGCTCACCGCCCATCCGACCGAGGTCCGACGCAAGTCGATCATCGATCATCGCAACCGCATCGCCGAGCTGATGCGGCTGCGCGACGCCGGCGCCGCTGAAACCGAGGATGGCGACCCGGTCGAGCTGGCCATTTCCAGGCAGATCGCGCTGCTTTGGCGCACCCGCCCGCTGCGCCGCGAGCGGCTCTATGTCGCCGACGAGGTCGAGACCGCCCTCTCCTATTTGCGCGACGTCTTCCTGCCGGTCCTGCCGACGCTCTACGCCCGCTGGGAGCGCGCGCTTGGCCGCAGGCCGCAAAGCTTCCTCAAGGTCGGAAGCTGGATCGGCGGCGATCGTGACGGCAACCCCTATGTCGATGCCGCATCGCTCGAGCTCGCCCTTGGCAGCGCCGCCGAAGCCGTGCTTATCTTCTATCTCGACGAGGTGCATGCGCTCGGTGCCGAAATCTCGATCTCGAGCGAGTTGGCCGAAGTGCCCGCCGATGTCGCCGCGCTCGCGGACCGGAGCGGCGACCAGGGCCAGGCCCGCGCCGACGAGCCCTATCGGCGCGCGCTGAGCGGCATCTATGCCCGCCTTGCCGCCACTTATCTCGCCTTCACCGGCGAGGAGGCGCCGCGCCCGGCGACGGTCGGCGGCGAGGCTTATGGCGGACCCGACGAGTTCCGCGCCGAACTCGAGACGGTTGCCGAGGGGCTGGGCGAGATTGGCGAGGGCGGGCCGCTCGGCCGGCTGATCCGCGCGGTCGAGACGTTCGGATTCCACCTCGCGACGCTCGACATGCGGCAGAATGCCGACGTCCACGAGCGCGTCGTCGCCGAATTGCTCAAGGCCGCCGGCGTGGAGCCCGATTACCTCGCGCTCAGCGAGGCGGGCCGGGTCGCTTTGCTGCGCACCGAGCTTGCCGGAACGCGCCTGCTCGCAAGCCCGTTCGCCGATTATTCCGACGAGACCAGGTCCGAGCTCGCCATCGTCCGCGCGGCCGCGCAGGCGCGCCGGCGCTATGGCCCCGGGGCAATCACGACCTACCTCATCTCGAAGGCGGCCACCGTCTCCGACCTGCTCGAGACCAATATATTGCTCAAGGAAGCAGGCCTGTGGCGCGCCGGCGAACCGCCCCATGCCGAGGTGATGGCGGTCCCATTGTTCGAGACGATCGGCGATCTCCAGCAGGCGCCGCGCGTGATGCGCGAAGCCTTTGCCCTGCCCGAAATCGCGGCGGTCACCGCGGCGCGCGGCTATCAGGAGGTGATGGTCGGCTATTCCGATTCCAACAAGGATGGCGGCTATCTGACCTCGGTGTGGAGCCTCTATCAGGCCGCCCGCGCGCTTGCCGACCTGTTCGCGGAGTCGAAGACCGGGTTGCAGCTCTTCCACGGCCGGGGCGGCGCGGTGGGCCGCGGCGGCGGCTCGAGCTTCGGCGCCATACTGGCCCAGCCCTCGGGCACGGTCCAGGGCCGGATCAGGATCACCGAGCAGGGCGAAGTCATCGCCGCCAAATATGGCACCAGTGAGAGCGCCGCCGCCAATCTCGATGCGATCGCTGCCGCAACTTTGATCGCAAGCCTGGAGAAGAGGTCGGGTCGGCGGCGCCAGCGCTTCTACGATGCGATCGCCGGCATCTCGGATACCGCCTTCGCCGCCTATCGCTCGCTGGTCTACGAGACCGAAGGCTTCCGGAGCTTCTTCCGCCAGATGACTCCGATAGCCGAGATTGCCGGCCTCAAGATCGGCTCGCGCCCGGCAAGCCGCACCAAGTCCGACCGGATCGAGGATCTGCGCGCCATTCCCTGGGTGTTCAGCTGGGCGCAGGCGCGGGTGATGCTGCCCGGCTGGTACGGCGCCGGGACGGGCCTCTCGGGCCTCGGCGACATCGCGATGCTTCGCGAGATGCGCGAGGCCTGGCCCTTCTTCCGGACCACGCTCGACAATCTCGAAATGGTGCTCGCGAAATCGGACATGGGCATTGCCGCCCGTTATGCCGAGCTGGTCGAGGACAAGGGCCTGCGCGACGCGATCTTCACCCGTATCCGCGACGAATGGCAGCGCACCCATGATTGCCTGCTGGCAATCACCGGCGAGGACCGCCTGCTCGAGCACAATCCGAAACTGGAATCCTCAATCCGCCTGCGCCTGCCCTATATCGAGCCGCTGAACCTGCTCCAGATCGAACTGCTCAAACGCCACCGCGCGGGGGAAAGCGATCCGAGGGTCGCGGAGGGTATCCAGCTGAGCATCAACGCGATCGCGACCGCGTTGCGGAATTCGGGGTAGCCAACACAGGAAAGCCCTCCCCTTGAGGGGAGGGTTGGGAGGGGTGTCGGGCGCAGGAGATTCTTACTCAGCCGCCGAACCCCCTCCCCCAACCCCTCCCCGCTGGGGAGGGGAGTTAAGTGGAGACCAACAAAGCTGCCCTCTTACACCACCCCGAACGCCAGCATCGCGTCCGCCACCTTCTTGAAGCCGGCGATGTTCGCGCCCTTCACATAGTCGATATAGTCGCCGCGCTGGCCATATTCGCGGCAGCTTTCGTGGATGCCGAGCATGATGTCCTTGAGAAGCTGCTGGAGCTGCTCCTCCTTCCACGAGATGCGCGCCGAATTCTGGCTCATCTCCAGGCCCGAGACGGCGACGCCGCCGGCATTGGAAGCCTTGCCGGGCGCATAGAGCAGTTTCGCTTCCTTGAAGACGTGGACGCCTTCGAGGTCGGTCGGCATGTTGGCGCCCTCCGAGACAGCGACGCAGCCATTGGCGACCAGCGTGCGCGCATCCTCCCCGAGCAGCTCATTCTGGGTGGCGCAGGGCAGAGCCAGGTCGCAGGCGACGTTCCAGGGGCGCTGGCCGGCATGGAAGGTCGAGCCGGTGAACTCGTCGGCATATTCGGAGATGCGGCCGCGCCGGCGGGTCTTGTGGACCTTCACCCAGTCGATCTTGTCCTGTGTGATGCCGGCGGGATCGTGGACGAAGCCCTCGCTGTCGGAAAGGGTCAGCACCTTGCCGCCGAGCTGGACGATCTTCTCGGCGGCGTGGGTGGCGACATTGCCCGAGCCGGAGATCACCGCGGTCTTGCCTTCGATATCCTCGCCGCGGGTCTTCAGCATGTTCTCCATGAAATAGACCGCGCCATAGCCGGTCGCCTCGGGCCGGATCAGCGAACCGCCATATTCGCGCGCCTTGCCGGTGAGGACGCCAGTGAACTGATTGGTGATGCGCTTATACTGGCCGAACATATAGCCGATCTCGCGGCCGCCGACGCCGATATCCCCGGCCGGCACGTCCACGTCCGCGCCGATATGGCGGTAAAGCTCGGTCATGAAGCTCTGGCAGAAGCGCATCACCTCGCCGTCGCTCTTGCCCTTGGGATTGAAATTGGCGCCGCCCTTGCCGCCGCCCATGGGCAGACCGGTCAGCGCGTTCTTGAAGGTCTGCTCGAAGGCGAGGAACTTCAGGATCGATTCGTTGACGCTGGGGTGGAAGCGGATGCCGCCCTTATAGGGGCCGATCGAATTGTTGTTCTGGATACGATAGCCGCGCTGGACGCGGATATTGTTATCGTCATCCTCCCAGCAGACCCGGAACGAGATGACGCGGTCGGGCTCGGCGATGCGGCGCAATATCTGCCAGCGGTGATATTCCTCCTTGCCGGCGATGAATTCGAATATGTCCTCGGCCACTTCGCGGACCGCCTGGATGAATTCGCTCTGGCCCGGATTGCGCCGCTCGACGCCGCCCATGAACCCCTCCAGATCGACATGTTCGTTATCGCCCCTGCTCATACGATCGTCTCCATCGGAATATGGCGCGCTCCGCCGCGGAGTCGCGAAGCGGGGACCATATCAGCTTTTTCGGAGAAGGGAGCCCATGGAGGCGCCGAACGCGATTTGGGCGGCGATCAGCCGCCGTCGAGGATCCTTGCGATCGCCGCGCTGACCTCGTCCATCGGCGCCATGCCGTCGACGCGAGTGACGATCCCCTGCGCTTCGTAATGCGGCAGGATGGGCGCGGTCTTGGCGCGATATTCGGCCATGCGGGTGCGCACCGCTTCCTCATTGTCGTCGGCGCGCCGCTTGAACTCGGTCGAGCCGCAGACGTCGCAGACGCCCGGCACGGCCGGCATCTTGTAATCGTCATGATAGGGGGTGTTGCAGACCGCGCAGGAGAAGCGGCCGGAAATGCGGTCGACCAGCGCATCCTCGTCGACGACGAGCTCGATGACATGATCGAGCTTGAGACCCTTCTCGCCGAGCAGCCGATCGAGCGAGGCGGCCTGGACCGCGGTGCGCGGATAGCCGTCGAGGATGAAACCGCGCGCAATATCCGGCTGGTCGAGCCGCGCGGACAGGATGCCGTCGACGATCTCGTCCGAAACCAGCTCGCCTGCCGCCATTACCGCTTTGGCCTTGAGGCCGATCTCGGTGCCGGCGGCGACCGCGGCGCGCAACATGTCGCCGGTCGAGAGCTGGACCATCTGCCGCTGCTCGACCAGCCTGCTCGCCTGGGTGCCCTTGCCGGCGCCAGGGGGACCCAGGAGGATGATGTTCATCAGCGCTTCGTGCCGCCCTTCAGCTTGGCCTTCTTGATCAGGTCGCCATATTGATGGGCGATGAGGTGGCTCTGGATCTGGGTCACCGTATCCATCGTCACGTTGACGACGATGAGCAGGGACGTGCCGCCGAGATAGAATGGAATGCCGGCGCGGGCGATCAGGAATTCGGGAATGAGACAGATGGCGGTGAGGTAGGCGGCGCCGACCACGGTGATCCGGGTCAGCACGAAATCCAGATATTCCTCGGTGCGCTTGCCCGGCCGGATGCCCGGAATGAAGCCGCCATATTTCTTCAGATTCTCGGCCGTCTCTTCGGGGTTGAACACCACCGCCGTGTAAAAGAAGCAGAAGAAGACGATGCCGGCGCCGTAGAGGAACATGTAGAGCGGCGCGCCGTGCTGGAGCAGCGCGGTCACCGACAGCAAGATGTCGTTATAGGTGCTGTCGGTCTGGCCCTGGGCCTGCTGCCCGGCGAACTGGGCGATGGTCAGCGGCATCAGCAGCAGCGACGATGCGAAGATCGGCGGAATGACGCCCGACGTGTTGACCTTCAGCGGCAGATGCGAGCGTTCCTGCTGAATCTGGCCGCGCGCGGTCTGTCGCTTCGGATATTGGATGAGCACCCGTCGCTGCGCCCGCTCCATGAAGCAGATGAACAGGACCAGGATCAGCGCCATGCCGACGATGCCCATGATCAGCAGCGGATCGAGGCTGCCGCTGCGGCCGCCTTCGAACATCTGGCCGAGCGCGCGCGGCAATTGCGCGACGATGCCGGCCATGATGATCAGCGAGACGCCGTTGCCGATGCCGCGGGTCGTGATCTGCTCGCCGAGCCACATCAGGAACATGGTGCCGCCGACAAGGCTGATCACCGTGGTGATGCGGAACAGCATGCCCGGATCCAGCACCGCCGACTGGCCCTCGGATGCGCCCCAGCTTTCGAGGCCGACGGCCATGAAATAGCCCTGGATCGCGCAGAGGAAGACGGTGCCGTAGCGCGTATATTGGTTGATCTTCTTGCGGCCGCTCTCGCCCTCCTTCTTGAGGGCGCCGAGCTGCGGCGACATGGTCGTCGCGAGCTGCATGACGATCGACGCGGTGATGTAGGGCATGACGCCGAGCGCGATCAGGCTCATCCGCTGCAGGCTGCCGCCCGAGAACATGTTGAAGAAATCGAGCACGCCGCCCTGGGTGCGCGAGAAGAGCTGGGTCAGCGCGCGCGGATCGATGCCTGGCAGCGGCACGAAGGAGAGCAGGCGGAAGACGATCAGCGCGCCAAGCGTGAACCACAGCCTCTTCTTGAGGTCGGTAGCCTTGGTGAAATTCGCCAGGCTGATGTTGGCGGCCATCTGTTCGGCTGCGGATGCCATAGGTCGTTTCTTGCCTTCAGGAATGAAAAGCGGCGGGTGCACGGAACGCGCCCCGCCGCCTCATATAGTGATCGGTTCCGGCTTGTCAGCCTTTCCCGCGACGAAGGTCAGGCCGGGGTCGCGTCCTTGCGCTTCTTGACGCTGTTTTTCTTGGCTTTCGCCTTGTCCGCCGCAGCCACGATTTCGATGAGCTCGATCGAGCCACCGGCCTTCTCGACCGCCTCGCGCGCGCCTTTCGACACGCCGGCGACCTTGAAGCTGAGCTTCGCGGTCAGCGCGCCCTTGCCGAGCAGGCGCACGCCGTCCTTGCCGCCGCGGGCGACTCCGGCCGCCTTCAGCGCGGCGTGATCGATCACGCCTTTGGCGTCGAGCGTCTTGGCGTCGACCAGCTTCTGGATCGCGCCGAGATTCACCTCGGCATAATCCTTGGCGAAGATGTTGTTGAAGCCGCGCTTCGGGATCCGCATGTGGAGCGGCATCTGTCCGCCCTCGAAGCCGAAGACCGAGACGCCGGAGCGGCTCTTCTGGCCCTTCTGGCCGCGGCCCGCGGTCTTGCCGACGCCGGAGCCGATGCCCCGGCCGACGCGGACGCGGCTCTTGCGGGCGCCCTTATTGTCGCGGATTTCGTTCAGTTTCATGTTCTGCACTCGCTTTCGCTTTTGTCGCGCATGAGGGCGGGCGAGCCCTTCCCCATTTTCGTCACCCCGGCGAAGGCCGGGGTCTCAGGTCGTAAAGGTCACGGCGGGTCTCGCCGAGATCCCGGCCTTCGCCGGGATGACGGTGGCAGACTAGTCCGCCACCGACACCATATGCCGAACCGCGCGGATCATGCCACGCACTTCGGGCGTATCCTCGAGCTCGGAAGTCCGATGCAGCTTGTTCAGGCCCAGGCCGATCAGCGTCTTGCGCTGGTCGTTGGTGCGGCGGATCGGCGATCCGGTCTGGGTTACCTTGATCTTGGCCACGTCTGCTTACTCCACCAGGGCTTCGGCTTCGGCCGAAGCTTCGGCCGCGCTGGACACGCCGTCGCGGCGCGCCATCAGATCGGCGATCTTCTTGCCGCGGCGCTGCGCGACGCTCTTCGGCGACGTCTGCTCGCCGAGCGCCTCGAACGTGGCCCGGATCATGTTGTAGGGATTGGACGTCCCGATCGACTTGGTGACCACGTCGTGGACGCCAAGGCTCTCGAACACGGCGCGCATCGGGCCGCCGGCGATGATGCCGGTGCCGGCGGGAGCCGAGCGGACATAGACGCGGCCGGCGCCGAAATGGCCGAGCCCGTCATGATGAAGGGTGCGCCCGTCGCGAAGCGGAACGCGGACCATCGCCTTCTTGGCAGCCGCGGTCGCCTTGGAGATCGCCTCGGGAACCTCGCGCGCCTTGCCGTGGCCGAAACCGGCGCGGCCCTTGCCGTCGCCGACCACGACCAGAGCCGCGAAGCCGAAGCGCTTGCCGCCCTTCACGGTCTTGGAGACGCGGTTGATGTGGACGAGCTTCTCGATCAGCTCCTCGCCGCCTTCGTCGTCGCCGCCTCGGCCACCGCGACGATTGTCGTCACGCCGCCCGCGATTGCCACCGCCGCGATTGTCGCGGCCACCACCGCCGCCGCCACGCCCGCCACGGGCGCCGCGCTCGCGCCGGCCTTCCGGCGGCGCGCTGCCCGCGCCGATCGGCGACGATGCTTCAGCGGCCTCGGGCGCAGCTTCAGCAGCGGCAGGAGCCGGCGCTTCGGGAGCCACAGCCGCCGGAGCGGCCTGTTCGCCCTCGGGGGCCGAATTGTTGTCGTCAGCCATCATCAAAACTCCAATCCGCCTTCACGGGCGGCATCGGCCAGCGCCTTGACGCGGCCATGGAACAGGAAGCCGCCGCGATCGAACACCACCTGGGTGACGCCGGCGGCCTTGGCGCGCTCGGCGATCCTGCGGCCAACGTCCTGCGCGGAAGCGACGGTCGCGCCGGTCTTGGTGCGGCCTTCCTTCTCGAGCGTCGACGCAGCGGCCACGGTGCGGCCCTCGGCATCGAGGATCACCTGCGCATAGATATGGCGGCCCGAACGATGGACCGACAGGCGGGCGCGGCCGCCGGCATTGCGCCGGATCGCCGTGCGGACGCGCTGGGCGCGTTTGATGAACGGATTGAATCTCGCCATGGCCTATTTCTTCTTGCCTTCTTTGCGGAAGATATACTCGCCGCGATATTTGATGCCCTTGCCCTTATAGGGCTCGGGCTTGCGCCAGCGGCGGATCTCGGCGGCAACCTGGCCGACCTTCTGGCGATCGATGCCCGAAACCTCGACTGTGGTGTTGTCCGGCGTCTTGACCTCGATGCCTTCCGGCACGTCGACATTGACGTCGTGGCTGTAGCCGAGCTGCAGCTTCAGGCTCTTGCCCTGGGCCGTGGCGCGATAGCCGACGCCGGTGATCTCGAGCACCTTGGTGAAGCCCTCGGAGACGCCGGTGACGAGATTCTGCACGAGCGTACGCTGCATGCCCCAGAAGGCGCGCGCCTGCTTGGTCTCGTTGGCCGGCTGGACGGAAATGCCGTCCTCCGAAATGTCGTAATTGATCTCTTCGCGCATCTGCAGCGAGAGCGTGCCCTTGGGGCCCTTGACCGAAAGGGTCTGGCCCTCAGTGGTCGCCGTCACGCCCGAAGGCAGCGGGACCGGCCTTTTACCGATGCGGGACATCAGAACACCTCCGCGAGGACTTCGCCGCCGACATTCTGGGTCCGCGCTTCCGCGTCCGACAGAACGCCCTTCGGCGTCGAAACGATGGTGATGCCGAGGCCGTTGCGGACCCGGGGCAGCTCCTGCGCGCCCGAATAGACCCGGCGGCCGGGACGGGAGACGCGTGAGACGTGCTGGATCGCGGGCTGGCCCTCGAAATATTTCAGCTCGATGCGAAGCCCGGCATGGTCGCCGAGCATCTCTTCGCGATAGCCGCGGATATAGCCTTCGCGCTCGAGCACATCGAGCACGCGGGCGCGCAGCTTCGACGCCGGCGAAAGGACGCTGTCCTTCCTCGCCTGCTGGCCGTTGCGGATGCGGGTGAGCATATCACCCAGGGGATCGGTCAATGGCATAGCTCTACCTTACCAGCTCGACTTCGTGAGGCCGGGGATCAGGCCCTTATTGCCCATCTCCCGCAGCATGATCCGCGAAAGCCGGAATTTGCGATAAACGGCGCGCGAACGCCCGGTCAGCTCGCAGCGATTGCGGATGCGCGTCGGATTGCCGTTGCGCGGGATCTCGGCCATCTTCAGCCGTGCGATCAGGCGCTCGGTCTCGTCCTTGGACTCGTCGTTCGCGATCGCCTTCAGCTTCGCATATTGGCCGGCATATTTCTTCGCCAGCTTCTTGCGACGCTCGTTCTTGTTGATGGAAGACTGTTTCGCCATGGCTCAGGCCGCCTCTTTCTGATCTTCATCGCGCGGGAACGGGAAGTTGAAGAGGCGCAGCAGCTCGCGCGCCTCGTCGTCCGTCTTCGCGGTGGTGGTGACGATGATGTCCATGCCGCGCACCTTGTCGATGCGGTCATAGTTGATCTCGGGGAACACCAACTGCTCCTTGAGGCCCATCGCATAATTGCCGCGGCCGTCGAAGCTCTTCGGGTTCAGACCGCGGAAATCGCGAACGCGCGGCAGCGCGATCGTGACCAGG
>Ga0207641_10006008_pt1 | contig 10290 bp, 3 predicted proteins | sample KBSSwiS62_FD_184306 | JGI IMG/M metagenome (GOLD analysis project Ga0207641, IMG submission 184306) | Switchgrass rhizosphere microbial communities from Kellogg Biological Station, Michigan, USA - KBS Switchgrass S6-2 (SPAdes) (version 2) | ecosystem: Host-associated > Plants > Roots >... | reverse complement strand
CCTTCCCATAATCCGCCGGCGGATTATGGGAAGGGGTGATGATAATTCCATCTGCAAGACCTGTGACGCGATCTTTATTATGCGTCATGATCGTGTAGGAAATAACCGGCGTTGGAGTATATTCATCGTGCTCGGCAATCATTACCTCCACGCCATTGGCTGCGAGAACCTCCAATGCGCTCTTAAAAGCGGGAGCCGAAATGGCATGCGTATCAAAACCCAGAAAGAGTGGGCCATTAATGTTCTGCTTTTTTCGGTACAGGCAAATGGCCTGACTAATCGCGAGAATGTGCCACTCGTTAAAAGTCTTTTCAAAAGCGGTACCGCGATGCCCTGAAGTACCAAATGAGATACGCTGTTCTATGATGTGTGGATCTGGTGCTTCTGTGTAATAAGCTGCAATCAGTTTAGTCACATCTAGAAGCATCGATGTAGGGATCGTTTTTCCTGCAAGCGGACTGATATTTTTAGACATAGACTTCCACTGCTCAAGGTTAAATGATAGCATATATTCATGCGTCAAGACAGAGCCCCGGCTAGTCCTTGTGTCTTAGTGATTTTCGGCATTGCAGGGGATTTGACCAAGCGTTTGCTTTTTCCCGCGATTTGCAATTTGGGTGCGGCGGGACTGTTGGATGAAACTTTTAGTATTATTGGTGTCGCTAGAGATCCCTACACGAATGAATCCTTTCGCGAACAATTGATAAAAAACATCCAGGAATTCGTCACTAATACAGACGCAAAAAAATTCGGTCTAAACTTTGCCAAACGCGTTGATTATATTTCAGGGGATTTCTCTGACCCAAGAGTTTACGCAATTTTAAAAAAGCAGTTGGCAGAACAGAACTGCTTGTTTTATTTTGCTGCACCACCGGAGTCTGTAGAAACCATCGCGTTGGAGCTTAGCAAGGCCTCTCTACTTTCAGAGAAAGATGCTTGTTTTCGGCGAATGGTAGTCGAAAAGCCGTTCGGTCATGATTTGGCGTCTGCCAAGAAGTTGAATGACTTATTGCTTTCGATTGTGGAAGAGAAACAAATATTTCGCATTGATCACTTCCTGGGAAAAGAAACTGTACAGAACTTGCTGGCATTTCGTTTCTCAAATGGACTCTTCGAACCCATTTGGAACCGACTCTATATTGATCATGTACAAATTACGGTGGCAGAAACTTTGGGTGTTGAGATGAGGGGTGCCTATTACGAGCATGCAGGTGCGCTGCGCGACATGGTGCCGAGCCATCTTTTTCAAATGCTAAGTCTCATCACCATGGAGCCGCCTTCATCCTTTTCACCCGATAATATTCTGGCTGAAAAAGAAAAAGCCTTACGCGCCATTTCGACGATGACACCGGAGCAAGTCTTATCTCATGCCGTTCGTGGGCAATATGAGGGTTATCGGTCTGAGCCCAAGGTAGCGTCTGATTCGCCTGTCGAAACGTTTGTTGCATTGAAATTATCTTTAGAGAATTTTCGCTGGTTGCACGTGCCATTTTATTTGCGCACAGGCAAACGCATGGCCGCTCGTCAATCTGAGATTGTCGTGCAATTCAAATCAGGCCCATCTACGTTATTTAACACGCCTGAACACAGGGTAATGCCCAATCTACTACGCATATTCATTCAGCCCGATGAAGGTATCTCTTTGCGTCTTAACGCCAAAATCCCGGGTCCCTCAATGGAACTAGGGCAGGTGGATATGAAATTTAAGTACAGTGACTATTTTGGTATTGAACCCAAAACTGGTTATGAAATGATTCTCTACGATTGCATGAATGGGGACCACCTACTATTTAAACGCGCCGAAATGGTGGAAACAGGATGGGCATTAGTCCAGCCTATTTTGGACGTCTGGGGTGCTATGCCGCCGAAAGATTTTCCTAACTATTCTGCCGGAAGCTTAGGACCGAAAGAAGCAGATGAATTACTGCGTAAAGATCGCCGAAAATGGTTGCTATGAAGCGGAATACGGAACTTCGGATATTTCCTAGCGTCGACCAGCTATTTAATTACGCGGCACAAGATTTCTGTCAGAGAGCTGTTTCGGCTGTCCAAGCGAAGGGAATGTTTTCTGTGGTCCTTTCGGGAGGCAATACGCCTCAATTATTCTTTGATATACTAACTCAAGATCAGAAGTGTAGGGAAAATACTCCGTGGAAGATGATCCAGTTTTTTTTCGGGGATGAGCGCTATGTCCCAGCTCGTGATGTAAGAAGTAATTATCATTCGGCCTATGAGCATTTGTTTTCAAGAGTCCCAATTTGTCCAAAGAATATCTTTCGAATTTCAACTGAATTTAAAGATCCTGAAGATGCTGCGAAGGTCTATGAAAGAACTCTGAGAAATGCATTTGATCTCGTGTATCTGGGCCTTGGCGAAGACGCTCATACGGCGTCGCTTATGCCTTTTAACACTGCACTAAAAAATGATAAGCAACTCGTAGCATCCGTTTTCCTCCCGAAATCTTGCGAGTATCGAATCACTCTCACGCCCAATGCTATCAATCGTGGGAAAGATATTATTTTCTTGGTGACGGGCGCAAATAAAGCGAACGCCGTGTGGGAAGTATTAGAGGGGCCAAGGGATCCGCAACGCTATCCTGCGCAACTGATTCGCAGTGCGCATGGAGAGACATTTTGGTTTCTCGACGAAGCAGCCTCTGGGAAATTGATCAAAAAATAGCTACATCTTGTGTTCAACGAAATCTTTTAACCACTGCTCAAAAACATCTGACAATTCGGGGTGCTTTAGCGCAAAGACCACCATACCCTCTACGTATCCTAATTTACTTCCGCAATCATAACGCTGACCTTCGAAGAGAAATGCATATACGGGTTGCTCTAAGTTTAGTTGGGCAATCGCATCGGTGAGTTGAATCTCTCCGCCCGATCCCTTTCCCGTCTCTTCAAGTATGGCGAAAATGTCTGGCGTTAAAATGTAACGCCCAACCACACCGAAATCTGAGGGCGCATCTTGTGGGTCGGGCTTTTCGACAATCCCGCGAAGTCTAATAATCTGCTCCTCCCCCGGCAGCACATCGACAATGCCGTATTTGCTTGTATCGGCGTGGGGTATTTTTTGAATTGCAACAATACTAGAATGCTTTATCTGAAAGGCTTCGACCATTTGTTGCATGCAGGAGTTTTTGTCACTATCAATCAAATCATCAGCCAACAAAACTGCAAAAGGTTCATTACCCACTAATTCCTTTGCACACAACACCGCATGCCCCAAGCCCTGATGAGACGATTGGGCGACATAGGAACATGAAATGCCTCTGGGTAAAATATTCCGAACCGCTTCAAGCAATTCAGGTTTTCCGGATGCGCTCAATTCTGATTCTAATAAAGGATTTGGGTCAAAATAATTTTTGATGGCCTGATTAACCCCATCCGTCACAAAAATTAATTCTGTAATACCAGCAGAAATGGCCTCGTTAACAGTGTAATGAATGAGAGGCATGTCCACTATGGGCATCATCTCTTTTTGGCCGGACTTGGTGACGGGTAAAAAGCGAGTGCCTAAACCAGCTACTGGAAAGATCGCTTTTCTTACCTTCATCTCTTTTCAAAGCTCCTCTTTATGAGTGATCGATGAGTGATCGTTGTGATTATAACGAAAATTGAGTATGAGTTAAACATGGTTTTACGGGAGGTTACTTATAACACGGTGGACTTCTCCATCATCTACCAGTAGAATAACATTGTCCGCCAACACAACGTCATCTAACAGGGTACCACTTTCGCCCGAACCACGGTTGACGGTAATCTTGTAGACTGAGCTTTTGTACCGATAATCCATGCTAAAACCCTTCCAAGCCTCAGGAAAGATCGGTGACAAACGTAATCGATTGCCGTTTTCTAAGCGTATACCCAAAAAGGTTTCAGTAATTAAACGATATAGCCAGCCCGCGGCTCCCGTATACCAACTCCAGCCCCCACGACCGACATGGGGTGCCACGCTGTAAACGTCAGCAGCGAGAACATAGGGTTCAATTTTGTACCGATTGATCTCTTCAGGATCTCGACCATGATTAATAGGATTGAGCATATTAAAAAGTTGCCAAGCGGTCTGCCCTTCGCCCAATTCAGCGAGAGCCATCGCCGCCCAAATAGCCGCATGTGTATACTGACCCCCGTTTTCTCGAATCCCGGGGAGATAACCCTCAATATAACCGGGATTCGGGGTGGATTTGTCGAAAGGTGGTGTGAGTAGTTTAATGACGCCATCTGATTCGCTGACCAGATGATGAATAAGCGAAGCCATGGCTTTTTTGGCCCGCACAGGGTCGCCGGCCCCTGAAAGCACTGACCAGCTTTGCGGGATAGAATCAATCCGACATTCGCTATTTTGGGCCGAACCAAGGGGCGTGCCATCATCAAAATACGCTCGACGATACCATTCCCCATCCCAACCGTTGGTCTCTATATTTTGTTGCAGCTTGCTGCTTTCTGCGTCGCAGAGTGTCGCGAATGCAGGGTCACCATATCGCTGGGCTAAAGGGGCAAAACGTTTAAGTACGGTATACAAGAAAAATCCCAGCCAAACACTTTCGCCACGACCTTCTTTTCCAACAAGGTTCATGCCATCATTCCAATCGCCTGAACCCATCAGCGGTAATCCATGCCCACCAAATTTCAGACCATGATTAATGGCACGCACAGCATGTTGGTAAAGGCTAAAGGTCTCATGACCAAAGGTAGGTAACTCATAATACGACTCTTCATCGACATTGAGCGGACGCCCAAAAAGGAAAGGAATTTCTTCATCGAGCACTGCCATGTCTCCAGTAGCCTCGACATAATGACAAATTGCCAATGGCAGCCAAAGGTAATCATCGGAGCAACGCGTGCGCACCCCTCGGCTTTGTGGTGGATGCCACCAATGCTGCACATCGCCTTCCTCAAATTGATGGGCCGCGCACAATAGTATGTGCGCTCGTAGTAGCGATGGAGACACATGTGCGAGTGCCATCACATCTTGTAACTGATCACGAAAACCGAAAGCGCCAGATGATTGATAATAGCCGCTACGTCCCCACAATCGGCTCGAAAGAAGTTGATATAATAACCAACCATTGGCCAGCAAATTGACCGTCGCATCAGGCGTATCTACCCGCACCACGCCCAATCTTTGTTTCCATTCTTCTCGTACAGAAGTTAAAACAGATTCAGCTACCGCTATTCCGTGATAACGCTCTGCCAATGCCAGTGCATCTGACTTATCGCGACCTGCGCCCAAGGTGAACACAATCTCACGCGACTGCCCTGCCGCCAAATTGAAGGCTAAATGGATAGCCCCACATGGATCCAATCCGCCGCCAACCCGCCCTGATAAGCTTTCACGTTTTAATGCAGCCGGTTGTTGCAGTGTTCCATTACGGCCCAAAAATTCAGCGCGATCGGCGGTGATTGTGCGTGAAATCAAATTCAGATGCGTCGTTGCCGCATCAAAAAATGCCACGCGTTCGCCAAACTCGGTGTTATAATGATTTTGAGCCAAGATAGCGCCGTTTGTGGAGAGCTCAGTGAGGATTTGTGGAGCGTTTTTAGCGCTTGAATCACCCAACACCCAAGCGACATAACCTGCGGCACTCAATCTGCGACGCTCCATAGAATCATTGCGTATCTTTAGTGCGAAAAACTTTATGGCCGCATCAGGAGCCACATATATCGATAATTCAGTATGGATACCGTCTTCAACATGCTCGAATACACTGTAACCAAAACCGTGATGCGTCTGATAATCACCTTTCCCGCGACAGGGTAATGCTGTAGGCGACCAAAGTCGGCCTGTTTCCTCATCACGCACATAAAATGCTTCACCACTGGAATCCTGTATCGGATCATTTTCCCAAGGGGTCAGACGAAATTCGTGAGCGTTTTCAGTCCACGTGTATCCTTGGCCACTCTCGGAGACTATGGTGCCGAAATTTGGATTGGCCAGCACATTGACCCAAGGAGCAGGCGTAGGAACATCGTCAACCAACCGTATAATGTATTCGTCTCCAGAAGATGAGAATCCACCTAAGCCGTTAAAGTACTGTAAGTCTGTTGGGATCGGCGCTAATCGTCCTGATCCATAACTTCGTATTGATTTGTCCACGGTTAAGAGTGGTGAAGGTTTCGGCTTGAATCTCCGCTCGCTTAACTGTTCTTTTAAAGTCCCACGCTTATCAGAGATTACGACTCGTGCTACGGATTGCAGCAAGATAAGATCTTCGATGGGAACTTGTTCTGAAGCGCGCACCACGATGTGGCCGGCATGTTCTTGCTGAACACGATGTGTCGTCAAACTCACGATCTCATCTTGCAAACTCTTTCGATAGCTGGTTCGCTCTTCATTCAAGATAAACAAGTCCACTATCAAACCTTTTCGCCGCCAATATGCCTGTGCTTGAATTAATTGCTGAACCAACTCAATGTTTTCTGCATCCTCAATACGCAGCAATACAATTGGTAAATCACCTGAAATAGAATAACCCCATAAGCCAGATTGACCACGCAAATTACTCGCAAGAATTGCTGACTGGGCACGACGCATGTCACTTGCGTAAATGATGGCTCCAGCAAGTTTTCCATACAATTGTGCATTGGCTTCGGAAATGTTGAGATGATGCAATAGTACGTCACCATGTACCTTCGCCAATCCAAAAATACGGTTCGCGAAATGGTGATCTTGGTATTTTTCGACCAAGGCCATGCACTTCGAACGATTGTCCGCCACACCGGTGAAGAGATCTAAAGTAACAAAAGAGTGAGGCTCAATCGTAAGGCGGCATCGAATAGCGATGATAGGATCAAGCACAGCTCCTTGGCTATTTGAAAGAGGCCCTGGCTTCATCATCGCAAGAGGAGACGCCAAGTTGCGACCACGACCTACAAAACGCGCGCGGTCCGTTTCGTAGGACAAGGTGAAAGATTGCTCGCTATGGACATTCAGTAAGTGACAGAGCCAAGGCGAACTTTTCTGCGCATCACGAGGCCTTCGCGTCGCCAAAATAGCGTGATTCTCAAGTAGAAGTTCCGTTTCTATAAACAAATTACTAAAGGCGGGCTGCGCAAGGTCTGTGGCTTGAGGTGCCAAAACAATTTCAGCATAGCTCGTGAACTCAATGGTGCGAGGAGTATCTGAATGATTATGAATCCGTGTTCGGCGCAGCTCAATATCATCTTCGGGCGATACCGCGACTTCAGTATGCATGCCGAGACGCCTCGCTCTACGACTGAACTCGACATGCGACTCGGTGAAAATGGCTTTGAAGTCCGGAGACAGACCCCCTGTTGGCTGATAAACTGCGGACCAAAATTCGCCGGTCGTTACGTCACTTATATACGTAAACAACCCCCAATTATCGCGAGTACTATCTTCTCTCCATCTTGTCACAGCAATGTCGTTCAAACGGCTGTATCCCCCGCCTGCTTGCGTAAGCACTACGTGGTAGCGCCCATTTGATAGCAATTGGACCTGAGGTGTATCCGTGTTGGGAGTATCAAATACGCGCGATAGGGCTTCGGGACTTTCGTAACCAGCTGTGACGACAGGAGATTTCGGTATTTGCAGATAAGCAGAAGTTGGCCTCGGTATGCGTTCCTGCAACAGGAGCAAGGTTGCCTGAAATTGCGGGTCGGCCACGAAGCGCTTCTGCATGGGTCGGTCATGGAGAAAATAAGAAAAAGCTAAAAAACTCATCCCCTGATGATGAGACATGAATGAGCGCACCAATGATCTTTTACTGTTTCGCGATAAGCGAGACGCCGTAAAATCGATTGCCTCATAAAAACCAAACTTGCCCACAGTGGCCTCTGCCTCTAACCTCTGCAAGTTTAAGCACGCTTCTTCTGGGGCAACCATCAAGGCCATGACGCTCGCATAGGGAGCCGTAACTAAATCTTCTTCTAGTCCGCGCTTTAGACCTAATCCCGGCACCCCAAAGGCCATGTACAAATAGTTCAATTGCGTGTCGACAGCATTAAAGCCCGACTCTGATGTCCCCCAGGGCACGCCGCGTTGATGACCATAGGCTATCTGCCGGCTCACCGCCGCGTGATATGTTTGGTCAAGTAAAGTGTCTTCAAAAGTGGGCATAACGAGCAACGGCATTAAATACTCGAAGAGGGAACCATTCCATGAAATGAGAATAGGCTCCCCCCCGTTCGAGACTAACAAGCGACCCAAAGCAAACCAACTTTCCTGTAGAACCTGCCCCTGAGCAATGGCTACGAAAATCCCAAGGCGTGCTTCGGAAGAAAGCAAATCGTAATTGCTCGGGTCGCGACGCTGCTCATCAACGTTAAAGCCGATGGTCATCAAGTGATTGGCCTCATTGTAGAGAAAGCCAAAATCGACCTGCGCAAACGAAGATATTTGGAGAACCAACGTGTCGATCAGTGCTATTCGTGCTTTAGCCGAATCGATTGAGATTACCTGTGCTGCATCATGCAGGGTGATATTTGGTGGCAATCCGGGGATCGTTACAAATAGGTTTATTTCATCCCGTAAGGCATAGCACTGTTGCAGCAGCTTGTTTGACCACTCTGACTTTTCATTCAGTTTTGCAATTTGTTCGGCAGAGCTGCACAAAGTCTGGCAGCAGTGCGATGCCGTCGTCCAACTGCTAAATGATGTTCGAGCTTCGCCTAGTAATATTTGAAAATCACTTAGTTCTTGAGGTAGTGACTTAGTGAACTCGGTCGTCAAAACATCCCAAGTATCCTCCAAACCATCCAGATAACGCGGATTCAGCAAAGGATCGTTCGGGAGTGCAAGCAGGCCTTGGGCCAATGTCAGCAGATGGCCCGCTAAGTTTCCACTATCCACCGTCGAAACATAGCGTGGTAACAAAGGTGTGAGCGTTTCAGTGCTGTACCAGTTATAAAAATGACCTCGATACCGCTCAAGCTTAGCCATCGATTGCAGTGTGTCTGAAGTCCGCGACAAGAGTTGATTCATGTTGACATAGCCAAAATCATAGGCCGTCAAATTGGCGAGTAGCGATAAGCCGATGTTGGTTGGTGAAGTCCGCCTGGCTAAAGCTTCCACTGGTTCTTCTTGGAAATTGTCGGGAGGCAGCCAATGATTTTCTGGCGTCATGAACGTTTCAAAAAAAAGCCAGGTCTTACGTGCCATCCTATGCAAGAAGCGGATCTGTTCCGGACTAAGATTGGGCTCTGCCCGATGAAATGGAAGGCTCAACCATCGTGCCAAAAGGGGTGATGCAAACCAGAGCACCAGTATCGGCGCAGCGAATATTAATGACTCGACTTCAGCTTGTTTGATCAAGACCGTAAGAGCGGCTAGTGCTGCCACTGGACCCATCCAGAGGCCGGATATCCACTTTGCATATGAGTCATTTAAACTCTGATCCGTTTGATCGTCGGTAACCCACTCCAACAAATGTCGCTTCGAAAATATGAGCCGCCAGCACGACAGAACAATTGCATGGAGACTGTACCAGGCCTCATGGGGTAGACAAGCCAGAGAGAAAACCAACTGTGCAGCGCGTCGGTTTGCTGCCTGAATCGTTGTGGCGGTATGTTGGAGGGGCAACATGTCCTTGGGCTTTCGCACCAATTCCAGCAACGTCTTCACAACGGCCGGCAAAATTATAATGCTGAGTATAATACCAATCCAAATCACGTCTGCGGCCAACACGGTCCAGATCAATCCAAAAAGCACTAATAGGGTCACTGGTACTAAACTTCGACGCAAATTATCAAATATTTTTAATTTTGATAATAGCGACAAGGGATTAGGGACGCGATGTCCCTTTGCGTCTGATACTTTTGGCAATAACCAACCGAGCAGCTGCCAATCCCCACGTATCCATCGAGATCGACGTTTAGAATCGGCTAAATAACTGCTGGCAGATTTTTCATATACGGGTATGTCGCTTAGAAAGCCTGAACGTAAATAGCAACCTTCGAGTAGATCATGACTCAGGATACGGTTGTCAGGAAAACGTCCTATTAGCACCTGTTGGAATAAATCAACATCGTAGATTCCCTTACCAATGAAAGAACCTTCCTCGAATATATCTTGATAGATATCCGAGACCGTGCGGGTATAGGGATCAATACCGAATTCGTTTCCGTAGAGACGCACATAACGAGTGAGACCACCTCCAGGCAAAACGTTGGCCACGCGAGGTTGCAAAATGCCATAGCCCTCTGTCACAATTTGGGTCGTCAAATCTAAATGCGGCCGGTTCAGAGGATGAGCCATAGTCCCGACAAATTGATGCGCCACCTCACGAGGCAATTGTGTATCTGTATCTAAGTAATTACATACTTT
>Ga0207641_10006003_pt1 | contig 10292 bp, 8 predicted proteins | sample KBSSwiS62_FD_184306 | JGI IMG/M metagenome (GOLD analysis project Ga0207641, IMG submission 184306) | Switchgrass rhizosphere microbial communities from Kellogg Biological Station, Michigan, USA - KBS Switchgrass S6-2 (SPAdes) (version 2) | ecosystem: Host-associated > Plants > Roots >... | reverse complement strand
GAAGGCTGCATCCTTAGGCGGGCTTTCGGAACTAGCAATTTTTCGCCTCGTTGAGAGTCGGCAGCTTCATTCGGTTGAAAACACTGGGGGAACACTGTTGGTCTGCCGGAATTCGCTTTTGGACTTCGCGGGGAGATCGAGAAGGGATTGAAGGCTAGTCGTTGTAAAGAGGTAGTTTATGAAAGCAAATTGGAGCCATTTTTCGGCCTCCTTAGCCGAAAACGGGGCGGCCATAACAACGGGCCTCCCATATATGATGACTTATCGAATTGTCAGCGGCCCGTCGAACGCAGCAGCAGCACCTGTCGGCCTCTCCTTCCCTTCAGGCAGGCAGGCCATCGCCAGTGATCTTGATCTCGAGCCCTCCATTCCGGAAAGAACACGTCAATGGTTGTCGAACAGTTTTACCAATAGCTTCTGTCAAAAGGACGGACGACTCCGGCTTATTACCCTATTTTATGGGCCGACGGGAAACTGGTCACAAGCCTTGCGTAGTGCTTTTCATCATCAGTCAGAGTTTCCACAAGCATCTTTCGACTTTCGTGTATCTCCTCGCAAACCCGGAACAGCTCCTGCCCAGAGCGGCCCAGAGCCGATCATCCAGAGATCCGCACGTCCAGAGATCCTTGGAGGTTTTCACCTCACGCTTGGCGGCCCGATTCAGGTTTTGGATATCGCACGGACAGGGGTTTTGGAACGGATCTTATTTATCAGCCGGGGAGGGAACCTGTCGGGAACGGTACCGCCGGACCTGCAAAGATCTCTTTATGGTCGTGGAATATGAAAAAGGAGAGAAAAATGAATAAACGAAGAATTTTGTCGAAAGTATGTATCGCGATCTCCCTCGTGGCTCTAGCGTCAACGGCCGCCGTATGGCAGATGCGTCGCGTCCAGGCCAATCCGCTGCCGACAGCGGTGGAAAGCCAGACGAGTTTCGGGATATTCGGCATAGCGCTTGGACAGACGATGCGTGTCAGTGTTGCCAATACCCTCACGCCGACTGACGTAAACATTCCGCCTGACCCTTGCCGGGTGCTTATTAATTTCCGGGATATGAACGGCGACCTCATCCACAACCGTGCGGGGCAGGTCGTGTTCCGGGACGTGCTTCTAAGCCCGGGACAATCAGCATTTCTTGACGTTGGTTTCTTAACGATCGCACCGTCACCGAGTACAAATGCCGGAGCCGGCCGCATCCAGATTCGGCCGGTGGTAACTAGCCAACTAAGTGCCCCGCCCGACCCAGAGACTCCTCCCGATCCGTGCGTTCCTGTGGTCGAGGTTTTCAATGACCTGACCGGTAGAACAGATTTTGGGGTCTTCGGACCTCCGGCGGTTCGTAGCACCACCAGTGTGTCAACGAATTAGGGGAACGAAAAGGCTTTCGGAACATCCAGCGGACGGCTTAACTAGGTAAGCCGTCCGTTCGGAACGACAAGACAAGGAGTGAAAAATGAAAAGCAATAAGGCAGTATCATTTACGGTAATTCTTCTCACTGCGACGATATTGACAACCTTCGGCATACTTTACGAAAGCCGACAGGCGGTCGCCCAAACCGACACAAATCCACCGCCCGAACCGGAGAGCATTTCTTTCGAAATGATTGGGATAGCGAGGGGGCAAACGGCCCGGATCAACGTCTTCAACGCGAACCCGTTCGACTACGAGCCCCATCCATGCCGCGTCAACATTCGGTTCATCGGTGCCGACGGACGAATTCTTCGAGGCTACGACGGCCAGCCGTTTCGCCGAACAGCGGTCCTTCCGAATGCCCAATCTACTGGGCTCGATCTCGATTCCGACACGGTGCCGCGAGATATCCGCCAACGGCTTCAACTCCGCGCAGTGGTAACCGTTGAGCCTGCCGATGACTCAACCGTCACGCCGCCATGTTTTCCGTCAGTCGAGGTTTTTAACAACGCCAATGGTAGAACGCAGTTCATGGTACCCGCTCGAACGGCTGCTAACCCCGAGGGTTAAACGGAGGATGCGAGTAATGAAAAACATGCCAGAAATCTGCTCGGTGTTCCTGATTTTTGTCCTTGTCGGTTTGGGCTGTAGCAGATTCGCAATTCCGCGCGACGTCGATCTTTTTGAAGGCGACAACGCAGCAAAAGCCATCGCCAAGATCAAGGAAAAGGTCGGCACCGACAGTATTAAGGTGATCGAAGCAGAAATTCACAAAAACAAAATAACGATCACTATACAGGACGCAGGCAATTCTAAAAACCTGGACAAATATACCTTCGAAAAAGGCGCGGCCAGCGGCCCCGAACCTGTTCAGGCCGTCAGCTTCGGCAATCTAACAATGACCGCCGATAAGTATCACCTAACCGACCTTTCTGAAATAAATTTCGCGGCGATCCCGGATACTGTCCGCAAGGCGATCGAATTATCGAAGCTCGAAAACGCCCAGGTAGACGTGATTTCGATGGATCAACAGCACGCAGAATTGACCAATCCAAAATTGAAGGAGGACCAGAAACGCGCGGCCGACGATCTGGACAAGCAAATAAAAGAGAAAATGGAGGAATGCAGCAAACAATCAACATTCCCTGAAAAATGTTTTAACGAGCTGACGACGCTTCAGAAAAAGAAGATCGATCTGCGGTCGGCCAGAGGCGATGCACGGTGGGACCTGGCTTGGCGGATCTTTGTAGACGGCCCACGGGGGCGAAAGGATTTTTGGGCCGATAAACAGGGCAATATTATCGAGAATCCTTATTAGAATAGGTAGAGAAGGGTCCGGATGAAGGTGAAGCCGGCGGGAGGGCATGGGTTCCAGCCTGAACGACAGGGTCCAACCCACCTGTTCATCGTTCTGAGCCACCAAAGGCCAATTCGCGTTCGAAAGAAACGAATAAACAGGTGTCTATTCGTGGTCTTCGTCGGGAGAATTGCAATCTCGACATACGTTAACAGGAGTCCTTCTCCTAACCTCGTAATTCAACCTTTCTCAAATTATGTCCTTTGAAGTTATTTTGAGAAAGGTTTGAAGTTTAATTAAAGACATTTTCCTGCCGTTGAATTAATTTCTGCATTTAACGACGTCACCGCGTTTGCGAACTTTTCGGCTCCAGTCAGCCCAGAGTCCGCTCTTCGGCGTGTGTGACAAAAGTCAGTGTTGAAAGATGCAGGAGGATCAATATGGAAACGTCAGGGGCAATACAGCGAGCTGCCGGAATGCGGTGGATGGACTTTTTGTATATCCCTTGGGTCGACAAGACGATCGCTATCATCGCGATCATACCCAACGCGATAGGCATATACTCTCGCTATAGCGACCACAACCTCGACTTCGTCCGGGCGGTAACCGGAATTCAGACAATGCTCCTGGTCATCACCATGATCATTCGACGTACGCCGGTTCGTGTAACGCCCAATCCGTGGTACTGGCTGTTGGCTTTTGTCGCCACCTACGGCATTGTTACATTTACGATCTTTAGCCAAAGCGGAGCCCCGATCGTTCCCGTGGTGCTACCAAATATAACGGCAATAATAGCAGCAGCGATAACGATATTCGCGCGCCTAAGCCTGGGACGCAGCATCGGGTATGTGCCGGCCAATCGCGGGATCGTGACAAGAGGAGCCTATAGATTTGTCCGGCATCCGGTCTATACCGGGATGTTTCTTGCACTTGTAAGCGTTATACTCCGGTCATACACACCGCTCAATCTCGCGGCAGCGGCGACCATATTTATCCTCTTTGTCGTCAAAAGCATGGTCGAAGAGCGATTCCTGAGCGAGGATGCGGAATATGCCGAGTATATGCAAAAGGTGCGGTGGAGGTGGCTTCCCGGGATCGCTTGAGCTGTAAGCACGACGGAACTAAAAACCGGTGATCAGGACGGCTTCGGCGGAGGGATTCCCTCGTGACAGAACGATCTCTTTCCGGTCAGGCGAAAGCGCAAAGTTTCGAACCTGACCGCTGGTAAACCCTGTCAGGCGGCGTGCTTTCGCCCCGTCGATCGGCTGGGCCCAGAGATTTGTTCGATCACTTTGCTCGACTATTGCATCAGACGAATCCTGCCAGCCTTCCATAAAAGCTCCCTCCGCAAAGCCGAACTCTTTTATGACCTTGCCACTCTCCAGTGACAAAACGCCATGCTTCCAGGGTTGGTTCGATTCCTGATCGTACGAATCGAAATACATAAGCTTGCCATCCGGCGAAACTGAGGGGTCATACGGATTGCCCTGGTCGAAAACCGTGACGGGATCGCCACCGCCGAAGGGTATTCTCGCGATCAGCCTGCGATCATCCTGATTTTGAGCAAAGTAGATCCATTCTCCGTCGGGCGAGATCCATGGATGATCAGCTTCCGCGACGAACGTCAACTGCCGCTGGTTTGCGCCGTCCGCATCCATTTCCCAAAGTTGTTTCGATCCGCTGCGCGACGAAACAAAAACGATCGATCTGCCGTCCGGCGACAGCGAAGGGCGACCGTTGAAATCCCCGGCATTCTTGGTCAGTTGTTTCTGTTCGCCCCCATCTCCATCCATTTGCCAAAGATCGATATTACCCCCGCGCGGACTCGTATAGACGATCTTACCGGTTGGCATAACGGCGACGCCGAAGACCCCGTCATTTGCCGACACAGCAGCTCCAAAGGTCAACTGCCGGACCTGCTCCGGATGATCGGCCGGCATCTCCCAAATATTGAAATTTCCAAGTGTTTGCCGGACGACCAAAGAATGCGAATCGGCCGCTAAGCTCAAGTCGTCGTAATCGCTCATATCATCCGTAACGCGGCTTGTTTTTCCATCAGGATAAGAAATGCGCCAGATCTGCCAAGGTGAGACTTCTGTTTCTCGTGCACGAACCAGTAAGGCATCTTCGTTCGCGAGCCACGCGACGTCATCGATATAATTCCAATCGGGCGTCGGTATCAGGCGTTCGCTTCCGTCATCAACAGAAACCTCGATCACCTCTCGCCGCAATCTTTCGTTCAAGATCTCCGATCCGCAAAGGGCGACACTTCTGCCGTCGGGCGACCAGGACAGGTTGGAGCCCCACGTCTCGTATCTCTTCGTCTTACCGCGAGCCGAGACGACGCGCTCAGTGCTCCCATCGGCACTGCCGACGATCAGCTGATCGTCGCTCCCGGAGTTTCGCATAAAGGCGACCCGCTCGCCATCAGGCGACAGAGCTAGCGGACTGATCATGTTATAAGCGACCGGTCTGGATTCACCCCCGGAAATAGGTACGCAGAAGGCGGTGAAGTTGGGATGATCGATGAGCTGTTTACTGTAATAGATCTGTGATCCGTCGGGCGCGAAGCGGATATCGAAATAGGCCGCATTGTCGACGGGCATGATCTCGGTTGAGCTATCCGACGAGATATCTTTCAGCCAGAGGCTATGTTTGCCATTGGCAAACAGATCATAAGCAAGGTACTTGCCATCGGGCGAGATCGCTGCGGAAGAGATATTTTGATCGGGCGTAAGTCGCGTCATTTTGATTCCGGATCCCGGACTCGGCCCGCGGCGTTCGGATTCCACACTACGTAGTTTTGACCCAAAGAATACAACGAGAGCAATCGCCAGGAGGGCTCCCGTACCTATCAGATAAATTCGCGTCCTTAAACCGGGGACAGGGTTCGCGTCCTGGATCGCCGTGACGGCTTTGGTTTGTGTCGCGACAGCCGGCTCGGTATCGATCGAATTCCGGATGGCGCCATTAAACCGATAACCGCGCCTTCGAAATGTCTCGATGTAGGGTTGGCCGTTGGCTTGCGAGCCCAGCGTTTTCCGCAGTATGTAAAGGTTCTGAGAAAGGTTTGATTCTTCGACCGCGGTGCCTGCCCACAATCGATCCATCAATTCTTCCTTGCTGACAATATCACCTGACCGCTCAACCAGGGCTAGAAGCGTTTCTACAACCTTAGGGGTGAGAGGTACCACTTCATTTGATCTGTAAAGCATTAGGTGGCCCGCGTCCAGACGAAAATCGTCAAACTCGTAAGCGGGAGCATCCGCTCGTCTAAGCCCCTTGAAGTTATTTTGAGGATTATTTGAAGTTGCGCCTAACGACATCTCAGCGACCTTACGTGTAGCTTTAGCCAAACAAGAAAGACGGGGAGTTTTTGTAGTATTTGCGGCGAAATTATATGTCTGAGCAACACAAATTGCAATGAATCTCGCACAGTACGGATACAAAAGAGACTGCTCGAAGGATAAAAAAGGAGTTGATCTATGCGTTCTCTAACAGAAGGAATGAAAGGTGAAGATGTAAGGCTGCTGCATGCCGTCTTGAATTGGCACTTGCCGCCCCCTTCCGATCAACTTCCCACCGAGGGAAGTGAAGCTCTGTATTTTGGCCCACGGACACTAGCGAAGGTCAAAGAATTCCAGAAACTCAATCGGATCGGCATACACGAATCCAATTTTCCGAGTGGAATAGTGGGCCCTAAGACCATTGCCGCACTTCAGTCAGGAGCAAAGATAGATTTCCGGACAACTATAGACGACCCTCCTTTGGTTCCACCGCTCCCGGCCCCGCTTCCGCCGCCAACGCTAATTCCACTGCCGGCACTTCAAACCCCTAAGATCATACCCGCACCCAAATTGCACCTCGATAACGTCCAGGTTCAGGCGGGTGGTAGTCATACCGTAAATTCCACGCGGTCGAATACCGATACCGTTTTCTTTCAGGCTTCATACGTTATTCTGTGGAAAAACCAAGGACCTCATACGGAGATCAGCTTCGGTTTCACCAATCTTTTTAGCGTTGGTCCGACCAAAGAAGGAACCGATTTTCAAATGTTCGGTCAAATCACCCGCGCTCAGATCCCGATCTTCGGTAATTTGACCGCATCGCTCTTCGGCCAAATGGCGGGACAAAATTTTTTACCATTGAAACCGTTTCGGCCCGCCCTAGGCTTTGGAGCCGGTTTGCAGATCCAATGGGAGATCATCAAAGGCGTCCTGTCAATCGGCGCACAGGGTATGCCGTTCATTAACTTCGTGAGCGAGCGCGATCCGGATCGCCCTGGTCATGATCGCTTCCGGATCCTGACCGGGGCACAGGGACAAGGATTTATGAATTTTCAATTAGATGTGGGCAAACGGGAGTAGCAGACCAAAGCCTAGATCAACACAAACGCAGAGCATGCTCCCATTGCTCTGCTTTTTTGGCTAAGACTCATCTCTATACCGGAATAGCGGCATCCCGGTTCATTGTGGAATCTTGAAAGGATATGCCTTGGCCGATCGAACCGCACATCAAGAAGGGGTTCGACGGTTGACCCTGGCAAATCCTGAAAACTTGAGCTAAATCTTGCTTTAATTACGCATTAGCTTATACTGGCTTGTTTTTGCGGGTTATTTGTGTGCCCTTGCTTGGAATATGCAAAAAAATTAGAATCAAGGCGGAGAAGTTTGCAAAAAAGCTGTTCACTTTGTGTCTATAGTTAACGCGCTTACTGCGCCCAGGGCTCTCCCCTTGGTGTGCAATATATAAAATGAAGGAATGCCAGCTTTGTAAACATTGCTACACGGACGACGTTGCTACGTGTCCGAACGATGGCATGCCGACAATGCACACCCTCAGCGGACCGCCTGTCCTTGAGGGTAAATACCACCTCGACCTGCGTTTGGGCCAGGGGGGGATGGGCGTTGTTTATAAGGCGCGCCACTCATTTCTAAAAACCCTTCACGCGATCAAGATCATCCTTCCCGATTTGGTTGGAAACGACCCGCAGCTGGTTACCCGATTCCGACAGGAGGCTCTCGCCGCTGCAGCCGTTCGCCATCAAAACGTGGTCAGCGTTACTGACTACGGGGTGCTGAACGGCAACATTCCTTTCCTGGTAATGGAATACGTCGAGGGCGAATCGCTCCACGACATGCTGACACGGGAGAAGGCTCTCAATCCGGAAAAGGCGTTCGATCTCATCTCGGCCATCTGCGCGGGTGTCGGAGCGGCGCACCATCAGGGCATCGTTCATCGCGATCTCAAACCGCTGAATGTCATGATCTGCAACGACAGACCGAGCATTTCCCAGTCTGTCAAGATCCTCGATTTCGGGTTGGCCAAGATCAAATCCGGTGAGCTGCTTGGCTCGTTCATCCAGGCTCAGACGACTGGATTGATGGGTTCGCCTTACTACATGGCGCCGGAGCAATGGGCGGACGACGACCCTGATTCGCGTTCGGATATTTACTCGATCGGAGTAATGCTTTTTCAAATGCTCACGGGCGATGTTCCTTTCAAGGGCTCGTCCATACCCGCGATCATGAAGAAGCATATCAGCGACCCGCCACCGTCGTTTGCTGCGGTTGGCGTTCAGGTGTTGCCAGATCTCGAGGCCGCGGTGATGCACACCTTACAAAAAGAGAAGGAAAGGCGTACTCCGACAGTCGAGCAGCTGGTCGAGGAATTGAAAGAAGCCATTTATCCTCCGGCGATCGGCATCCATACGACTTCCGGGGGAGCTCTTCCCGTATCATCGCTTCGGATAAGGTCCAGCCCCGGCCAGTCAAAGATCTTTGTTGACAGCATTCCTGTGGGAGAAACGCGAGAAAACGGATGGCTTCTGCTCGAGGGAATTCAAAGCGGCAATCATCGGATAAAACTTACCCATGACGGCTATGAAGACTGGGCGACCGATCTACGTTGCGACGGCCAGCCGCAACAGGTCGTAGCCGAGCTTCGTACGATCGACGTCGGCAATATGACCTCGGCCGCCATCCCGAAACCGGGTGGTATGACCGGTGCTATTCCCGTTCCGAAGGGCGGCGAAGCTATCACGAAAGGCTTTAGCGGCACGAAGGATTCCAGTCCTTCGCTCCAGAAAACGATCCAGCAAAAGGTAGCAACCGGCGACCAGGATGTTGCGGTGCGGCCTCAGCCGCAGGTCTTTCCCAAGAAGAAAAAGAAATGGTTCCTTTCACCCGCGGTCATCGGAACCGCTGCCGTGATCATTTTACTGGGCCTTGGAGCTGTCGGTCTGATCGCGGCGTTCCTGCTGGGCGTGATCCCGGGAATTGGAAAAGGGAATACCAATATAAGTTCAGCCTCCCCATCACCGGTGACCTCGCCGACAACCGGGCCCGGATCCATCACGGCCGATCTCGTGTCAATTCCAGGCGGCAGTTACAAGATGGGCAACAACAAGGGCCGGCCAAATGAAGCCCCGGAGCATGACGTGCAGGTTCCTCCGTTCCGGATGGATAAAACGGAAATAACCAACGCGGAGTTCCTGGAATTCATGACGGCGATGAGCTATAAACCGTCCGACTCTGAGAAGTTTCTTGCGAATTGGGTAAATGGCAAGCCCATTCCCGGACAGGAAAAAATGCCGGTCAGATACGTCGATCTCGATGACGCTAAGGCTTTTGCCGCGTGGCGCTCGAAGCGCGATGGCGTGACATACCGGCTGCCGACCGAGGAGGAGTGGGAATTTGCCGCAAGAAACGGTGAAAAGCGAAATCTTTATCCGTGGGGTGATAAACCGGACACGAAATGCGCATTCATTGACACGGGAAATAGCGAACCGTCAGCCGTCGGGACCAGGAGCTGCCCGGATCAATGGGGAGTTCAAGACCTGATCGGCAACGTATGGGAATGGACCTCCTCGGAAGCCGCCCTTTATCCCGGAAATTCAAGCATTACGGTTGCACCACACGATAAGCCCGTCTTTATGATCCGCGGCGGTTCTTACTTTGAAAAAACATCCGGGCCTGCCGCTATCACCTCCACTTTCCGAGCCGACGTTGCGGCTGACCGGAGAGAACCGAACATCGGCTTCAGGCTGGTCACAAATTAGTTAAAAACCTTTTGGCAAGCTGAGCAAATGATCATTGTCCTATCGGAAGAAGGCTCGTCTGGCACCGTAGGGCCGGAGCGGTCCTTCGATAAAGCCGTCGTGCGTGTCGGCCGCGATCCGTTCGAATCCGATCTGGCATTCGACAATGCCCACTATCCGATGGTGTCGCGCAAACACGCCGAGATTCGATTTATCGACGGGGCATGGTTTGTGGTCGATCTTGGCTCGAGCTATGGCACCTACCTTAACGGCGAGAAATTCTCTGGTGGGCGCGAGATATCGATCGGGCAGAAAATACAGTTTGGCGATAGCGGACCCGTTTTTCGCGTAGTCCGTTTTGGCGAAGTTCCACGGCCCGCCGAAAGTTTTTCGCCGCACCGTTCGGCTGCGCCCGATCCATTCCAATCCAAACCGCCGAAACCCGCGTATCAGGATCAATTTGCAATAAAGCCTCCACTTCAGGAGCCGTACAAACAGCAGCCACAGTGGCGCGAGCCGTCCGCTATAGAACAGGAGCCCGTCCC
>Ga0207641_10006000_pt1 | contig 10295 bp, 12 predicted proteins | sample KBSSwiS62_FD_184306 | JGI IMG/M metagenome (GOLD analysis project Ga0207641, IMG submission 184306) | Switchgrass rhizosphere microbial communities from Kellogg Biological Station, Michigan, USA - KBS Switchgrass S6-2 (SPAdes) (version 2) | ecosystem: Host-associated > Plants > Roots >... | reverse complement strand
CGGGAACCGAAGGACCAGTCGAGGCCGGCCGCGGCATAGTTGGTCCTGCCGCTCAGACTCTTGGAGACGAGCAGGTGCGGACGGGGCCGGCCGATGTTGCGCCACGCCTCGATGCGGTCGCCGATCCAGCCCGCTTTGACATCCTCGCCATGTTCGAAGCCCAGCTGTGCGAGCGTGACGTCGTGGCGATACAATCCCGCCCAGACCTGATCGGCGCGTGCCGCCGCCGGCCAAGCCGAGAGCGGGAGCAAGAGGGCAGGCCAATGCCGTCGGACGAGGCTGATGGCGGTCATCGCAGCTGGCAACGCATGGCCGCCGCATCGAGGTCCGCTCAGCAGTCGGGCGGATTTTCGGCAAGTCCCAACCGGCGCTGCCAGTCGATGGCACGCAGTTGAAGCAGGGAGATCGCATAGGCGAGCGCCACCCCGGCGCAGACTGCTCCGACACGATTTTCGGGGCAGAGGTGCCACGCGCCGAGGACGAAAATAATCCGGAGCGCGAGGTGGATAATGCCGAGCGGATGTCCGATCGTCCAGCTGAACACCACCCAGTGGATTGCGAAACCGATGCCGATGCTGATCGGGAAGAGCTCCGGCGCATAGATCCAGACCGGCACGTGGATCGCCCAGGTGGAGAGCGCCATGATGCGGGCCAAGGCTGAGAGGCGGAACAGCGGATTGTGCGTGGGAGATCCGAGTTCCTCGCCGCGAACTCTCCCGATCACCGCGCCGATCGGGGGGATCGTCCAGAAGGCGATGGCAAGCAGCAAATTATGGTGAACCGGGTCGATGACGAGACTGAGCAGTGCGGCGGCAGCATAGACGAGAAGGCCCGTGATCGGCAGTGCCAGCGAGCCCTTCCGCCGGATGATGAAATCGGCCCGAAGCTCCTCGAAGGTCAGGCCGGTATCGGGCCTGGGCATCATGACTGCCTCGCCGCGGTTGAGGAAGCCGTTCGCATGTCGTCCGTACTCGTCGTCATTCACTGGCACTCACCGCTGCTGGGGAGATGCTGCCCGATAGAATTGACCACGACAATGGAGGGGGTGCTTGATCGCGGTCGCAGGCCGCGGCATCGATCATCTGTGCAACGGCCGAGGCTAGGTTCCTGCTCATGCAAGGTGAGGTTCAGCGGAGCAGATCCTTGTGCCGTTCGCGCAGCGCGGCCTTTTGCACCTTGCCCATCGCATTTTTGGGAAGGGCTTCGACGAACAGGAAGGCGCGCGGCTGTTTGAAGCGGGCAAGCTTGTCGACAAGCGCTGCGCGGATCGCTTCGCCATCATCGAATGCCCGCTCGCGGGGAACGATGACGGCGACGGGGGCCTCGCCCAGATCCCGATGCGGAACGCCGATCACCGCCGACTCGTGCACCTGCGGCAGTTCGTCGATCGCAGTCTCGACCTCGGCCGGATAGACGTTGTAGCCGCCCGAGATGATCAGGTCCTTGGCACGCCCGACGATCGAGACATAGCCGCGCGCGTCCATCAGCGCGAGATCGCCCGAGATGAAATAGCCATCGCGGAACTCGGCCGCGGTCTTTTCCGGGTTACGCCAATAGCCTTGGAACACATTGGGGCCGGCAATCTCGATCACGCCTACCGCACCACGCGGCATTTCGGCGCCGCTCTCCGGATCGGCGATACGGATCGACACGCCTGGCATCGGGATGCCGACCGTCCCTGCGATCCTCTCTCCCGCATAGGGGTTGGAGATCGTCATGTTGGTCTCGGTCATGCCATAGCGCTCGAGGATCGCGTGGCCGGTGCGTTCGCGGAACTCGCGGTGGATGTCCGCCGACAGCGGCGCCGAACCCGATACGAACAACCGCATGTGCTGCACCAGTTCGCGGGTGAAAGCCGGTTCGTCGAGCAGGCGGATGTAGAAGGTCGGCACGCCCATTATGCTCGTCGCGTGCGGCAATTGCTGCAGCATTTCCGCAGCATCGAAGCGCGGCAGGAAGATCATCGAGGCGCCGGCCGCGAGGATCGTGTTCGTCGCGACGAACAGTCCATGGGTATGGAAGATCGGGAGTGCGTGCAGCAGCACGTCGTCGCCGGTGAACGCCCATGCCTCGCGCAGCATGAACGCGTTCGAACCCAGATTGTCGTGGCTCAGCATCGCCCCCTTCGACCGGCCGGTGGTGCCCGAGGTGTAGAGAATAGCCGCCAGATCATCATCGGCGCGCTCGACGGTCGCAAAGCCGGTCGGCATGCTGCGCAGCATTTCGGGCAGGCTGCCTTGCCCTTCATCGCCGAGCGTCGCCACCGTCGGTACCCCGGCGCCGCTGGCCAGCGGCTCGATGGTCCCGGCAGCGGATGGATCGCAAACGAACAGCGTCGGCTCCGCATCCTGCATGAAATATTCGAGTTCACCGGCAGTGTAGGCGGTGTTGAGCGGCAGGAAGACCGCGCCCGCCCGCAACGTGCCAAGATAGAGCATCAGCATGTCGATGCTCTTCTCGGCCTGCACCGCTACGCGATCGCCGATGCCGACTCCCAAGGCGCGCAGCGCATTCGCAAAGGCTGCCGAGCGCTTCTCGACATCGTCATAGGTTACCATGTGGCCGCCGGAGAGCCGGGCAAAGGGCACGCCCGGCTGCGGGAAGCCGGCGGAGAGGCGCGAATAGAGGTTCGTCATGCCACGCACCTAGACCTTCTCGCGCAGCCTCGCCAGTTACCCGCTTCTTTGACGATGACCGTCGCCGGCCCAAATGCCCTGGGCTGCTTCGATATCCCGGCTGGACATCTCTAGCGAGGCGAGCGTGCTTGAACTCTCGACTCTGTCGCGCGTTTTCGCGGACGAAGGAGAGAGGTGATGACCAAGCGTGAACTGATCGATACTGGCACCGACAAGCGCTATGTGCGCCGTGACGAACAGGGCCGGTTCAAGGAATCGGACGATGTCGGACGATCGCTCGCAGCAGATCGCCGGCAGCATGCCGAGCATGGCGCCGCCAAGGGCCAAGGCGATCGAGGTGATCGGAAGAAGTGATCGCGCCCACGCCGATCGCGCCCATGGAGGCGCGGCTGGCGGAGCAGCTGCCGGAAGGCGAAGGCTGGCAATATGAGCCCAAATGGGACGGCTTTCGCGCTATTGCGGAGGTAGGACGAAGCGGCGTCATACTGCACTCCAAGTCGGGCAAGCCGCTCGGGCGTTATTTCCCCGACATCGTCGCGAGCGTCGAAGCGGCGGTGCCTTCCGGGACCACCCTCGATGGAGAGCTGGTCATCCCCGTCGGCGAGCATCTCTCCTTCGGGGCGCTGCAGGCTCGGCTGCACCCCGCAGCGAGCCGCGTCGCAAGGTTGGCCGCCGAGGCGCCGGCCCAGTTCATCCTGTTCGACTGCCTCAGACGCGACGGAAGCGATTTCGAGGCAGAGCCGCTCGCGAGACGGCGGCTTGCGCTCGCGGAGCTGCATCGAAGTCTTGCCCGTAGCGATCTGATTCTGTCGCCGGCGACGACCGATATTGCAGGCGCGAGGGCGTGGCTGGAGGCCAGCGGCGGAGCGCTCGACGGGGTGGTCGCGAAGCGGCTCGACGAGCCTTATCGCCGCGGCGAGCGCGCGATGGTCAAGATCAAGCAGCTGCGCACTGCCGATTGCGTGGTCGGCGGTTATCGCGAGAACGCTGCGGGAGATGTGGTGTCGCTTTTGCTGGGCCTGTACGATGCGGGCAGGCTGGATCATGTCGGCTTCACCTCCACCTTTGCCAAGGCGGATCGCAGTGCGCTGGCGGCGCTGCTGTGGCGCCATCGCGGCGAAGCCGGCTTCACCGGAGATGCGCCCGGCGGGCCAAGCCGCTGGAACGGCGGCAAGGAACGCCCCTGGACACCGCTCGACGGTCGGCTCGTCGCCGAAGTGGTCTACGACCAGGTCTCCGAGGGCCGGTTTCGCCACGGTACGCGCTTCCTCCGGTGGCGGCCGGACAAGGACCCCCGCCAGTGTGATCGCAGCCAGCTGATCCGCGAACTGCGCCCCGCCGAACTGCGAACCATCGGCATCGGCTGAGGCGGAGCCCACACGGGCCGAGCCGATCGCCGGCTCGGATCGGGCACAGCGCTCCCGCATTTCACCTCGAAACGGAGGCGTCGATGGTGAAGTTCGGATATAAGCTGATGACCGAGGAGCATGGGCCCAGGGAACTGGTCGACAATGCCGTGCGCGCAGAGGCTGCGGGCTTCGACTTCGTTTCCATCTCCGATCATTTCCATCCCTGGTTCGAAGCACAGGGCCACGCGCCTTTTGCCTGGAGCGTGCTCGGCGCGATCGCCCATGCGACGGACCGGATTGGGATCGCAACCGGGCTCACCTGTCCGATATTGCGCTATCATCCCGCGATCATTGCACAGGCGGCAGCAACGATCGCGGTGATGAGCGGCAATCGCTTCACGCTCGCGATCGGCGCGGGCGAGCGGTTGAACGAGCATGTCACGGGCGTGCGCTGGCCCTCGATCCCCGAGCGGCACGCGATGCTGGGAGAGGCGATCGAGATTTTCCGGACCCTGTGGAAGGGTGGCGCACATAGCTGGAAGGGCGATTATTTCACCCTCGATCATGCGAAACTCTATGATCTTCCCGACCAGCCGATTTCGGTGGTGATCGGCGTGAGTGGCGAGGCTTCGGTGGCGTTGGCCGCGGAAAAGGCCGACGGCATCATGGCAACCGAGCCAAAGGCCGAACTGGTCGAAGGGTTCCGGGCGCGTCATGGCGGCACCGGCCCTGCCTATGCCGAGGCGTTGACAGCTTTCGCTCCCAGTGAGGAGAAGGGGCTTTCAATCGCGCATGAACGGTTCCGCTTCTCGCCGCTAGGCTGGTCGGTCAACAGCGAGATCCCCACGGTGGAGGGTTTCGAAGCTGCGGCTGCCTTCGTTCGTCCAGAGGATATGCAGGGCTCGATTGCTGCCGGCCCCGACGCGGAGCAGCACGTCAAGCTGATCCGCCAATATGTCGAGGCCGGATTCGACCATGTGGTGCTCACCTGTCCAGGCGACGATCAGGCCGGTTTTATCGACTTCTTTGCGCGCGAGCTGAAGCCACGGCTGTCCGAACTCGGTTAGCCACTACTCGCAAAGGATCATTCCTTCGGTCCACCGAGCCGAGCCTCGCTCCGCCGTTGGGCTTCATGCTATGCCACGCGACGTGCGGCGCATGTCCCCCCGCCCTCGAGGCGGTTGGGTCAGATCAAGGCCCGCTCCCTTTCCCGGCCTGTGGAAGAGCGGAGCGAGATGAGCGATAAGGCCGCTATGCAGAACCTGCCCATCCAAGCCCGTTCCTGGCTGTTTGCCCCCGGCGACAGCGAAAGGAAGATGCGCAAGGCCGCCGAGAGTGCCGCGGACATCGTGATCTGCGATCTCGAAGATGCGGTGGCGGACAGCGCCAAGCCCGCCGCGCGCACAATGATCCGGGATTTCCTTGCCGGCAAGGACCATGCTGCCAAACAGCGGCTGTGGGTGCGCATCAATCCGATCGGCGGGCCGCATGCTCTACTCGATCTGGCAGCGGTCATGCCTTCCGCACCTGGCGGCATCATGTTGCCCAAGGCCCGCGGACGTGAGGATGTCGATCTGCTCGACCATTATCTGAGCGCTTTCGAGACGACGGCCGGCATTCCGCTCGGCAGCACGCGCGCCATCATTCTCGTCACCGAAGCGGCGGAGGGGATGTTCACCACCAACAGCTATGTCGGCGCGCCGCGGGTCTGTGCATTGAGCTGGGGAGCAGAAGACCTTGCGGACGCGCTGGGCGCGAGCGAGAACCGCAGCCCCGATGGCAGCTATGGCTTCACCTATCAGCTCGCGCGCAGCCTGTGCCTGCTCGGTGCCTCGGTCGCAAGGGTGACGCCCGTCGAAACGATCCAGGGCGATTTCCGCGATCTCGAAGGCCTGCGCCGCAGGGCGGAGCAGGCGCGGCGCGACGGCTATCGCGGCATGCTCGCGATCCATCCGGCGCAGGTCGAGATCATCAACGCGGCGTTCAGCCCGAGCCGCGAAGAGATCGCCGCCGCTCGCGAGATTGTCGACCTCTTCGCCGCTCATCCCGATGCGGGAACGATCGGCTACAAGGGCGGGATGCTCGACCGCCCTCATCTGGCGCGCGCGCAGGCGCTGCTCGCCCTCGCCATGCGCGGCGATCCGACCGCCCGATGAGCGTGCGATGGAGCTGGTCGCCATCTTCAACCTGCGAGCACATCGTCTGGGCCAGGCCCGCGGTGAGCCGGCCGCGCTGATTTGCTGCGATGCCCCTATGACGGGCGAGCTGAGGTTCCCGGCAGCGCCTACAAGCCCAACACCGAAACGCGCTCGGGGAGGATCGCTGCGAGTTCGACGAGGCTGGGAACGGCCAGGGTCAGGCCCAGGATCAGGTCGAAGGTGCGGATAGGCCGCAGGCGGCTGCCACGGCCCGAGCGATTGTAGATGTCGCGTACCGTGAGGGTGAGCGTGGCCATCCCCGATCCTGCGGCGATCGCGAGCAGGAGGATGAACGGCCATCCGACCAGATCCGGCCATTCGGGATAGAGCAGCCACAGCAGCAAGGCCGGAAGGGCGGCGGCACAGCCGACCCCGGAAATCCGGTTGATCGTCCAGCGGGCGGGATCGAACATCAACCGATTGTTGCGCATCGGCTGGCCGGATCGTCAAGGGGCGCCTTCAGCTTGGCGCCCTGCTGCTGATTGTGCTGCTTTTCCCGCTCTTCGGGGGATATTTGATCGCCTGCCAGCGATCACACCGCCGCCGGCCGGGCCAGCGCCATCCGATATTCATCGGCCAGTCGCGCCACCAGCTCCCGCGCCGGCAGCACGTCATTTATGCCTGCCACGCCCTGGCCTGCCGACCAGATTTCCTTCCAAGGGTGGATCGGGGCGCCGTTGGGTGCGACCGTCACCCGGGGGTGTCGCAAATCCAACGTCTTGGGATCAAAGCCGCAGCGGATCAGCGACCCGTTGAGAAAGGCGGCGGGGGTGCCGCTGATAGCGGACGTCACGGTAATGTCGGCTGCGCCGGACTCCAGCATCATCGCACGCTGCCCGGGCTCGACATTGGCCTCCTCCGAGGCCAGGAAGCGCGTGCCCATATAAGCGAAATCGGCGCCGGCGACGATGGCGGCAGCAACATCGCGGCCGGTGGAAAGCGCGCCCGCCAGAATCAGGGCTCCATCGTAGCGCTTGCGGGCGTCAGCCAGGAAGGCGAACGGGTTGAGCATCCCCGTATGGCCGCCAGCGCCGCTCGTCAGAAGGATGATGCCATCCACGCCCGCCTCCGCCGCTATTTCGACGTGGCGGGGCAGGGCAGCATCGTGAAGCACGATGCCGCCATATCCATGCACAGCCTTCACCACCTCACGGTCTGCACCGAAAGACGTAATGACAAGCGGTACCCGATGACGAATGGTCACCGCCAGATCTTCCGACAGGCGCGGATTAACCCTCCCGACAATCAGGTTGACGCCAAAGGTGGCGTCATCCGGCCCGACCGCCCGTTCGATTTGGTTGAGCCAATGTTCATACTCGTCGCCGCCACGGGCATTGTAGGCCGGGAAAGTTCCAATCGCCCCGGCGCGGCAGGTTTCGATGACAAGCTGCGGCACCGATGCAATCAACATCGGCGCGGCGATGACCGGCACTTTCAGATTGGACAATAGGGCGGCGGGCGCTGGCACCGGTTGAACTCTCCTTTGATCGCGGCACGCCGCAGAACTGCTCGTATAAGACAGGCGACACAAACGCGGCGACCTTGCCCTCCGCCATGGCGGGGCGCTGTGCCATCCACCTAGCTGCCCAACAGCTGTGCTTCAAGCTGGCGGTGCGGTTTACCGGTGCCTGAAGGATTACCCGGGACGAACTGCGCCGCAGCGGGCGAACCCTGCCCGCTGTACATCAACCCGCCTCGCCTCTTGCGTGTTGATTTGAACTGCCGGGCAGGTCACATGATCATCATGGCAAATGTTGTACGCGAAGACGACCAGGGCGTGGCCATTCTGACGCTCAATCGCCCGCAGGTGCTGAACGCCCTCGATACGGCGATGTTTTCCGAGCTGCACGACCATATCGAAAGAATAGCGTCGGACGACAGCCGCGCCTTCGTGCTGACAGGAGCCGGCCGTGCGTTTTGCGTCGGATCGGACCTCAAGGAAAGCGTCAGCGATCCCGAAGAGCGGATCCGGCACATGCACGCGCTTGTTCGGCGGCTGCATGACTTTCCGAAGATCGGCGTAGCAGCCATATCCGGATACGCCGTGGGTGGCGGTCTGGAACTGGCACTAGGCTGCACCTTTCGCATCGCGCATCCCGATGCTCGCTTGGGCCTCCCGGAAATCAAGCTGGGGCTCATCCCCGCTTACGGCGCCACGCAGCTGCTGCCCCGCGCGGTGGGAGAGAGACGGGCGCTTGACCTGATGTTGAGCGGCGATCCCATCGATGCTGCGACCGCGCTGCGCTGGGGCTTGATCGATCGAGTCGAGGAGGATGTGGTCCGTGCCGCGGTGGACTTCGCCAGAGCGCGCGCCGGGAACAAGCCCGTGGCCGAGGCGGCGATCCGGGACGCGGTCCTCGCCAGCCGCCTGCCGCTGGAAGAGGGGCTGGCTGTCGAACGGCGCCTGGCCCTCCAGACGTCTAGCAGCGTAGATGCCAAAGCGGGGGTCGCGGCGTTCGTGGCGCGTTAACACTTGCCCGCTCCTCCACATAAGAAGGCCAGGCGTAGCAAGCGCTGCTATTACACGGTGCTACCCGCCCTACGAAACTGGACGCAGTACCAGGTCAGCGATGGTGACCTTATCGCCCGCGATATTTTGCGCCCACAGCGCTAGGCGAGCTTTGTCAGCACTCGCCTCTTCGACAATGCCACCGCAAGTGACGCGACCCGGATAAAGAGGGCGCAGATACCGGACGCGATAAGAGTCGATGGTCGCGACGGTCGGTGCGGCCCAGTTTGTCACGCAACGGCACATATGCGCGAAGCCCAGCCAGCCGTGGACCACCACATCTTCAAATCCCGCTGCAAGCATCATCGGCTGATCCCAATGCTGCGCAACATAATCATCGGCCGCACCGGCATACCGAACCAGATCGGCGCGCGTGATCGTTACCTCGAGCGGCGGCAGATTCATGCCCTGAGCGATCTGCGCGAAACCATCCAGCGTCTGGCCTTCAATCATTTCCGCGTCCCGTGGCATCTGTGCTGAAACTGCGCATTTCGACCTCGACGGTGGCGACCGTCCGCCCATATTGATTGGTGAGGGTCACCAGACCGCGTTCGACGATGGTCGGCCCGCGAGACCCAATCTTGTGCTCCAAACCGCGCGATTCGGCTTTCGCCGTGATGGTATCGCCGGCATAGATCGGTTCATAATTGACCACCGTATCTGCCGTGTGGAGGAACATGTTATGTTCCGGATGGGGCTTGAAGACTCCAGCGAGCCCCTCGCAGAGGGTCGCCACATAGGTCGGGGGCGCCATCAGGCGCTCGGCTTTTCCGTCCGAGCCATCGGCGCCGATGAACATCGGGTTAGTCTCACCTGTAGCGCGTGCAAACTTCCGCAAAGCACCGGCCTCGACATAGCGTATCACCACCATTCGGGGATCAATGTCGACATGGTTCCCGCCGGTCGGCAACGCCGTGGATGATGCGCTGCCGGACTTCGAGTCTGGTAGGGACTTGATATGGGCGGCGCGTTCAAGGTCCGCTTCATCGCGATCGGTCATGTGCGAGGCTTTCCGGGCTAGACGGGCGAAGACATCGACTTCGCCAGGCAGGTGATGAAGGATTGGCTCGCGCTCTTGCCGCGGCACGACCGATTGCGCCTGTCTTGACGGCAGGCGGGCGGACGCGGTCACAGCGGATGAGCGCACCCTCCCTTGATCCCGCCGCGGGGGCATGGACGGTGTTCATTGTGCAACCGATTGTGCACCCCAATAGGATTTCCGCAGCTCATGCTTGGCGAGCTTACCTGTGGGCAATCGTGGCAGCGAGCGAACGAAATCAATGCTTCGCGGACAGCTTATTCGCGAAATGAGAGCCCGACAATGATCGATAAGTTCCCGTTCCAGTTCCGGTGATGCCGCTGCCCAGTCCCTCGGTTCCACGATCGCCTTCACGGATTCTCCGAACTCTTCGTCCGGCACCCCGATCACGGCAACGTCAGCGACGGCGGGGTGCTGGATCAAAGTGTCTTCCGTGATCCGCGGATATATGTTCACCCCGCCAGAGATGATGGTGAAATCCTTGCGGTCGGTCAGGAAGAGGTAGCCGTCATCATCGACGCGGCCGATGTCTCCGATCGTCGACCAGGTGGGGTGTTGCGGATG
>Ga0207641_10005997_pt1 | contig 10297 bp, 7 predicted proteins | sample KBSSwiS62_FD_184306 | JGI IMG/M metagenome (GOLD analysis project Ga0207641, IMG submission 184306) | Switchgrass rhizosphere microbial communities from Kellogg Biological Station, Michigan, USA - KBS Switchgrass S6-2 (SPAdes) (version 2) | ecosystem: Host-associated > Plants > Roots >... | reverse complement strand
GCCGCGCTCAAACTCAGGTGTCGGGATTACCTTCAGGTTGTCGCGCGATTTCAGCGTGACGATCTTCTTGTCGATGATGAACTGGCGAATTCCGACCAGGTCTTCTTTGGCCGTTTCGAGCAGCGCATTGCGATTGGGGTGATCGTCGGCAATCTTCTGGAGAACTTCGCTGATGATCTTGTTTTCGCGTTCTCGCTGAGCGAGCGAAGAATGGTCGTCGTGGTCGGGATAGTACTGCTTGTGGAGCGGAAGCGCGAGCTCGAGCATCTCAGTGCGCGTCTTGCTGAACTCGGATAGGGCGTCGGTGAGAAGACGCTCGGGAGTGATGTCGGTTTCCATCACGAGACGGAATTTCTGGTCGTAGAACTGCTTGCCGAGCCGCCAGGTGCGGTCGGTCTTGTGTTTTGCGAGATCGGACTGAAGCCAATCATTGAAGGCCTTTAGGGCCGCGATGGCAGGCGGAGCGACTTGGTCGAAACGGGCTTTGAGAACGGGCTTTTTTGCGACACTCTCTGCAATGGTTTTCCGGATCAGGTTGATGTTGCCTTCGTTCTCGTCAATGGCAACCTTGATAAAGATGGGATCGGCGTCCATCAGTACGCTTTGAGCTTGTTTGAGGAAACGCGGAATCTGTGAGGCACGCGAGAAAACATCATTTGCCCGGACGTCCTCGGCAGCGTAGTCGTCTGTAAGGGGCTGGAAGAGCGCCGCACCGAGAAGTTCTACGTATACGGTGGGATTGTGGCGGTAGTTCTGGATCTGATCGAGTTCGAGGAGGTTAAGTGCAATTTGATCGTCGATAAGATGCCAGTCGGCTGCGTCTTCCGGACCGAGCGAAGCGACGGGAGTCTCAGTATGAAAGCGATCGCGCCACCTGGCGTACATTTCGCGTTGAGCGGCGAAGCCCGCTTGGCTTACGTCATCGAGTAGGGAATCGAGCGCGAGGTCCTTGCTCGATTTTGCTTCCCGGTAATGGTGGTATCCGGCTTGGGAGGCGCTCGATGGCGATTGAGCGAGTGTCTCGTGAATGAATTGCTCGCTAAGGGCGGCGAACTTCTTGTTGGTCTGCGTGGGTGCTGTGGCACTTTGTGCCGCTGCATGGGTTGAGCACATGATCAGCACGGCGAAGACCGACAACCTCATTCCGAACGCCTCCGAAACCTTCAAAACACTAGTGCCCGTATTCAAGTTGTGCCCGCTTCTATTCATCATCGTCGGGGCCGCCGCGGATGACCTTCATCACCTCTGAGTAGGGCTTGGTCTGGTACTCGCTGGGTGGGACGTCGCCAGCGAGGTAGCGGACGAAATAGTCCCAGCGACGGCGCATCATGTACTGCGAAGCAGCGCCATAGCCGTGCGCGGCATTGGGAATCAGGATGAGATCGAAGTCCTTGTTGGCTTTGATCAGCGCGTCCACGAGCAGAAGCGTGTTGTTGGGCGGCACATTATCGTCCATGGTGCCATGCGCCAGAAGCAGATGGCCTTTGAGGTTCTTCGCGAAGTTCTGATTGGCCTGCGAGTCGTAGTTACTGGTGCCGTCGGAATTCTTCACTTCAATGCCGGCCCATTTCTCCGCCCAATCATCCTCGTAGTCGCGCTGGTCGTGGTTGCCACTTTCGGCGATGCCGACCTTGAAGAATTCAGGGTAGTGGAGGAGGGCCGCACCGGTTGCGTTGCCTCCGCCGGAGTGTCCCCAGATTCCGACTCGATCCAGATCAATGAATGGATACTTCTTCGCAAGATCTTTCATCCCGGCGATCTGATCGGGGATTGTGTTGTCGCCGAGGTCGGCGTAATAGGCCTCATGGAATGACTTAGTGCGGTAAGGAGTACCCATGCCGTCGATGCAGACGACGATGAAGCCGAGTTCAGCGAGGGACTGCATGTCACCGTGCGCCGCCCGGAACTCGCGTGTTCCACAGGATCCGATTTGGGGGCCCGGGTAGACGTAATTGATGATGGGGTACTTTTTCGCGGCGTCGAAATGCGTCGGCTTGAACATAAAACCATAGAGGTCGGTTGTCCCGTCGCGCCCTTTGACAGTGATGGGAGTGAGCGGCTGCCAGCCTGCAGCGGTCAGGCCGGAGATGTCCTGTTTGGACACTTCCATCAGGGTTTTGCCGTGACTGTCGCGGAGGATGGTGACCTGCGGCTGCGTGGGCGTCGAGTAAGTGTCGGTGAAGTAGCGCCCGTCATGAGAGACCTTGACGCGATGCGTGGCGTTTTCAGGAGTGAGGAGCTTTAGATCGGAGCCGTCGAACTTCGCGCTGTAGAAGTGCTCGTAGTAAGGGTCACGATCTTTTTCGCGACCGACACCCAGGAAGTAAACGGTTCGTTCCTTGTCGTCGATGTAGAGCACCTGAGTGACGTTGCCGGGGCCGTGTGTGATCTGATTCTTCAGCTTGCCGGTTGCGAGGTCGTAGAGATAAAGGTTGCCCCAGTCGTCGCGCTCGCTGAACCACAGAATCTCATTCGATGCGGCAAGGTAGTGCCAGTTGATCTTGCCATTGCCGCTCTCATAAAACTTTGGTGTCTTTTCTGTCATCACTTCGCGAACCTCGCCGGTATCAGCGTCGGCGACTCGAAGCCATTCCTGCTTGTGGTCGCGCGAGGTGGACACGAAGGCGAGGTGCTTATCATCTGGGCTCCACTCGGCGTCGGCTAATGTATCTCCGTCACAGGCGATGTCATCGCAGAGGGTGGAGCGGTGCTGGTCCGCCGGCATCCTGAGGCGGATGACTTTGTGCGAGTCGACGTCAATAACGACGCGCTCAATCATCGTCACTTCTTTGTCGCCGACGAGGGGGTATTTCCAGGCCTTCATCTCCGGATGGGTGTTGGTGACAGGCACAAGGTACATCTCCCGCGTCTTCCGTTGGTCCTGCTGGAAGGTCGCAATCTTCTTTGAGTCGGCTGACCACAGAAGGATGGCGGAGTCGGAGTGCTTCCATCCAGCATTGTCGGTGGCGTAGCCGAAGTTCTCGACGCCGTCCGTAGTGAGCTGAGTCTCAGCGCCAGTATCGAGATTGTGAATCCAGAGATTCCAGTTGCGAACGAAGGCGCCAAGCTTGCGGTCCGGAGAAAGGGTGAGGGGAGGGTGCGGCGTTTCTCCCTTGACGGGCGGACCACCGGCGATCGCCTTGCACGAGTAGGAGCTCACGATGGCACATTGGAAAGTCGCTCCGTGCGAGGAGAAGGTGAGGGTGTGACCGGTGTTGGTCAACGAAATGTCAGAGAGCTGAAGATGTTTGGCATCGGAGCCGGCCTTGGTGGCTGATTTGAGAGCGGCCGCGAGTTTCTCATGGTCGAAGAGGGAAGCACGAGAGCCCTTGGCCGGATCGACGGCGATATAGGTCGTTCCGGTGCCGTCGACCTCGCGGTACCAGAAGCGATCGTCGTCGAGCCACTGCGCATTGACCTGGCCTTTGTAGGCAAGGGGATTCACGTTGTATGCCATGTACTTCTCCGCGTTGGCATAATCAGCGTCGGTATACTGGCGGGGTCGTTGGGCAATTGCGCAAGCTGGCGCGAGAGCAAGTGAGATCAGGGCCACTCTCAAACAGTGAGCTGTATTCATCGCAAAGGGTTCCTTGGCGCAGACGAGCCGTCTGTTCAAGCTGGTGGTTCTGCGCAGTGTGCGGGATTCAGGAAGATGCTACACGACGGTCATTCTAAATGGCTGCGCCAGGCGGAATAGACCTGCATGCCACTGGATGGCTGGTACATGCCATTTGCCCAAGTCGTTTCGAAGTCAGCGCAGGTTGGCTCGAACATTGGCGTGGATCGACGGGCTGGCTGCTGTACCGGTGATTGTAAGTGAAATGCTGCGGGTCGCAATGGCAGCCGTTTGGGCGCCGACAGCGCGTGATCCGCCCAGTTTCGCGTTGAGCCGGAAGTCAAGCTCACCAGAAGGGGCTACATTTCCCTCGCCATTGGCGGTTCCGATCTGCGGCATCTCTCCGTATATTGCGGCCAGGCGAGTGCCCTGCCGGGAGGAGTTCACGGTGGCCTTCAGAACGCGAATCTCGGTTCCATTGCTGGTTCCGCCGAGGGGATTGAGACCCTCGATCTTCGATCCGAGATCAAATCCCGCGAGCTTCGTGTTATTGATCTCCACGGGCCCAGCCATAGTGGCGACGGTGGCAGGACCGGTGATGGCAATGTTGGCCGTCAGGGTTCCGCCGCGTAGCGATGATCCACTCGGCAAACGTATGGCAACAACTGGCAGCAGATGCTCAAGCTGTTCGATGGGAACTGCTAGAGCGGAGAGATGCAGGTTGAGCATTACGGTGTCTGGTGTGAACTTGAAGGTCCCGTTGACATGAACGGCGGCGGATCCTGCGTGAATAGCGATATCTGAGACAGTGGCCTCGCGCGAGATAAGATTCTGCGAAATGGAGTAATCGATGTCGACGGGCTCCTGGGTGGGTGAGCCTCCCGGAACCAGTTGGAGTCGGGATGCCTTGACTTTTCCCGTACCGGTCATCTGTACACCATCTGATCTGATCTCGCCGTCGACATCGCTCGACATCGAGATGCCCTTGCTTCCATCGATGATGCCTCCGGCTACCGGATCAAACTCGCGAAGTTGCAGAGTAGCGTGAAATGGAGTCTTGGATGTGTCGCTTTGCGTAATCGGACCCGCTTCGCCCGTCAACGTAACAGTGCCGCCCCCGGGAAGTTTTGCAGATAATTCCAACGGAGACGATTTAAGAAATGAGAACCGCTTGACGGTCAGGTTGACCTCTGTGTATTCGAACGGCCTTGCAGTCACGGGAATCGATGAGACCATGGCACTTCCGTTGACGATTTTTAACTCATCGATGCGTAGGTCAGGCATTGATGCCGTCCGCTGAGATGGTGAGTCTTGGCTGGAACTACTGCCGAGGCTGGAGAAGTTCCACCTCCCGTTGGCGTGTTCGAGGAGCTGAATAGAAGGGGTGCCGATCGTCAGGCCCGTGATCGTGACCTCGCGATGTAAAAGGAAAGGCAGGATCTCGATGCCGACCTCGAGCGTCTTTGCCTGAATGAACGGAACCTTGCTGAAATCCGGGTCGTCGGCGATGGTGATACCTTCGGCAACCAGACTTCGTTGAAGAACGGAAAAAGTTAGCCTGTCCAATGTGACCTCCCGTCCGAGGGCGCTGGAGAGCTGACTCTCTATGGTCGGCCTGAAGGCATCGGCGTTTACAAAGAACGGCACGAGAAGAATGACGAACAAAGACACACCGACCACCACTGCGCCGATGACTAGCCATCGTTTGTCCATTAGGTCCCGTTCCTCCGTGGGTTGCAAGGATTGTATCTCTGCGAGCCAGCGATCCAAGTATCTGGAGATGATCTACGCAATCTGAAGTTTCAGAAACGCATGGACCAGGGTGAGGTTGCGAGGTGTTAAACCTCCAGAGCAACTGCCTTCAGGAAAGATGAGGCATCGAAGAGAGAGGGAGGAGGTTCATATGCCTGAGAAAGTAACCATGGAGCGAGCAAAGGAGGATCTGCGCGAAGGCAAGTCGCCTTCGACGGCAGCCGGAGAGTTCGTGCGTGAGGAGATTGAGCATGTTCGGGAAGGGAAGCATGGCGCTAGATCGCCGCAACAGGCGATTGCAATCGGGTTAAGCAAGGCTCGGAGAGCCGGAATCCCCCTGAAACCGCCGGCCCGAGGGAAAGCGACCCAGACGACGCGCGACAGGGCAGAGAAGGATTACGAGAAAGGACGCAAGGATCCGAAGACTGAGCCGGAGGGAAAGAGCACGCGCGGCCGATCTCGCCTGAAGACCATGCAGAAGGAGCCTAAGAAACTCCACATCGCACCAGGCCCTGTCGGAACACGCAAAACGCGCGGCGAGGGGCCGGAAAGGTGCGAGTTGAACGGGGACACGAGGGCCTCGTGAGTGCACCTGAGGAGCGGAAGATAGCGGTGAGGGGGAGTCGCGACCTTTGACCCGTTTGCAATGCCGGAACCGACCGGGTATCTTTGCAACGAATAGGGTTGGAGCCTGGATGCGCCCTTCTGATTCCCCGGAACAGGACGCAGCGGCCAAGGCCAGGACTGAACGGGCCGAGTTCGCTCACGTTGCGTTGGAGAACTTGTTCGAGATCTCTCCTGACGCAATTCTCGTCACGGATGACAGGGGCTCGATCCGCGCGGCGAACCCGCGTGCGGCAGAACTATTCGGTTACGCACAAGGCGAGCTGACCCAAAAATTGATCGAAGACCTCGTGCCGGAGCGGTTCCGGCGAAACCATCCCTCACATCGCGAGAACTATCATTCGCATCCGCGTGCCCGGCAAATGGGAGCAGCGCTGAACCTGTATGGACTGCGCAAGGACGGTTCAGAGTTTCCCGTCGACATCATGCTGAAGCCGCTGCAGACGCCGGAGGGAACGGCTGTTCTGAGCATCATTCGCGACGTAACAGAGCAGAGGGAGGCGCAGAATTCGGTTCGCCGCAAGGACCTGCAGCTCCGTTCGCTGCTGGACGGTGTGAGGGACTATGCAATCTATCTGCTCGATAAAGATGGATATGTCACGACCTGGAATCCCGGCGCCGAGCGAATCAAGCAATACTCTCCCGACGAAATCATCGGCAGGCATTACTCGCGGTTTTTTACGCAGGAGGATATCGATCGAGGTCGTCCGGCTGAACTAATGAATCTAGCCGCGCAGCGCGGCCGCGTGGAGCATGAGGGATGGCGCGTACGGAAGGACGGATCAAGGTTTTGGGCAAATATCGTGCTCACTGCGGTTCACGATCCCGTGACGGATGAGGTGACCGGGTATGCAAAGGTAACGCGGGACTTTACCGACCGGAAGCGCGCCGAAGAGGCAGTGATGCTGCAACTGAGCCAGGCGCTGCTGGCGAACATGGACGTGCGGAAGCTCCTGAGTGCGATCTCGGCCAGCCTGTCGGAGGTGATTCCCATAGACGCAGCAACCCTTGGTCTCTACGACGAGAAGTCGGGAAAACTGATGGTGCAGTTTCTCGATGTAAATGAGCAGTCGCCGCAAACGGCGGATGTGTTGCTGCCAATTGACGACTCTCCAGCTGGACAGGCGTTTACAAGTAGGCAGCCGGTTGTTCTCGATCGAATTCAGGAATCAAAGCTCGCGAAGGGCGCCGCCCACCTTACCGGCATTGGAATGAAATCTGGCTGCTGGGTGCCGTTGATTCACCGTGATGTGGCGGTCGGGGTGCTTGCGGTTGCAAGACGCTCTGAGGCTGGATTCAATGAACGCGAGAGGGAGATGTTGGACCAGGTCGCCGACCAGGTCGCGATGGCTGTAAGCAACGCGATGGTCTTTCGACAGATCGCCGAATTACGGGACCGTTTGCGGCAGGAAAAGCTCTATCTCGAGGAGGAAATCAATGTCGAGAACCGGTTTGAGGACATCGTGGGTGAGAGTGGAGGCCTGCGCCAGGTTCTCAAGCAAATTGAGACGGTCGCTCCGACCACCGCTACTGTATTGATCGAGGGAGAAACAGGAACTGGAAAGGAACTGCTGGCGCGGGCGATTCACAGGTTGAGTGGGAGAAGCGAACGGACGTTTGTGAAGGTGAATTGCGCGGCAATTCCGGCAGGTCTCCTCGAAAGTGAGCTCTTCGGGCATGAGAAAGGCGCGTTCACGGGGGCAATAGCGCGCAAGATGGGTCGCGTGGAACTTGCGCACGAGGGCACGCTGTTTCTAGACGAAGTTGGTGAGTTGCCGCTTGACTTGCAGCCAAAGCTGCTGCGGGCGCTCCAGGAGAAGGAGATTGAGCGGCTGGGCGGGAATAGGCCGATTGCGGTTAATGTGCGTCTGATTGCAGCCACGAATCGCGATCTGGGCCAGATGGTAGCGGAGAAGCAGTTCCGCAGTGACCTGTACTACCGGCTGAAGGTGTTTCCGATTTTTTCGCCGCCGCTTCGCGACAGAGTGGGCGACATCCCCGTGTTGGTGCGGCATTTTGTATCGAGTCATAGCCGGCGGATGGGAAAGAACATCACGACGATTCCTGCAGAGACGATGCAGGCCCTTTGCCGCTGGCCCTGGCCCGGCAATATTCGAGAGCTCGAAAACTTCCTGGAGCGATCAGTGATTCTTACGCGTGGATCGGAGCTCTACGTTCCGCTCGCGGAATTGGAGACCAAGGTTGCTGAGGAAGAGGAAGAGATGGAGCGAACAAATCCAACTCTTCAGGCTGCAGAGCGGGAGCATATACTTCGTGTGCTTCGGGAGACGAAGGGGCAGATCGGTGGCGCAGACGGCGCTGCGGCCCGCCTGGGGCTGAAACGAACGACGCTGAACTCGAAGCTGAAAAAGCTGGGTATTGAGCGCGGCGACTATATGTAGGTATGGCGATTCTGAATCGCCGATTCCGTTTCGATCTGACTTCTGCTTCAAATCCACGAAATTCCCTCGAGTGACGACGCGTGTTGTGACGAGATCTCGTCCGGTGACGATATGTCGTCTTCGTCACTTCGCCACTTCGGGCATCGTCACGAGTGATTTGTCTCACCTTTGATAAACATTAACTTTTTCAAAATGAAGAGGGTACAACCACGGTTCCGCTCGTCACACGAGTTTGGCACACCACATGCTTTATACAGGGCAAGGCTGATGAGGGCCTGAATACGTTGCGAATCACGATTCAAGATAAGTCGGATGCACTCGAGATGAGATTGGAAGGGCGAGTGGCAGGTCCGTGGGCGAGCGAACTCGATCGGGTCTGGTTGGAAGCTGCCCCGCGCCTGCAATCGAAGAAACTCGTTATCGATCTGCACAATGTCACCTACGCGGATGCCAGCGGCAAGCAGGTGCTTCGAGATATCTACGCACAAACCCGTGCCGAACTCGTTGCTACCACACCGTGGACGCAATTTCTGGCCGAAGAAGTCACAGCAAACAAAGTAGTAGCAGTGGAAGAGGGAGAATGACGATGCAAACCATGCGTGAAACAACCACCAAGGTTCAGCGGCCCGGCGAGTTCTTCAACAAGCTTTCACCCGCGGCCCTGCGCGATCTCGAGTCGATGGAATTCCCGACACTGTATCAACCGGGTGTTTTGCTCTTCTCAGAGAAATCGACTCCCGCCGGCATCTTCATCGTCATCTCCGGCGAAGTGAAACTGTCGATCAACTCGAGCGATGGAAAGCGTCTGATTCTGAGCATTGCGAAGGCTGGGGAAGTACTTGGACTTTCGTCAGTGCTTTCGGGTATGCCGAGTGAGATGACGGCAGAAGTTCTCTATCCCTCGCGCATTGCGGTGATCGAGCGGGATCAGTTCCTGAACTTCATGACGCGGCATCCCGAGGTCTACCAGGTCGTCACGCAGGAGCTGAGCCTGCAGTACAAGGTGGCCTGCGAACAGCTTCGCACCGTTGCCCTGGCGGGTTCTGCGCCGGAGAAGCTTGCTCGCCTTCTGCTGGATTGGAGTGAGAACGGCCAGAAGACGGAGAACGGGATGCGTTTTCGCTTCTCGCTCACACATGAGGAAATCGGCGAATTCATCGGTGCTTCGCGCGAGACTGTCACGCGCACGCTATCGACGTTCAAGAGCCGCCAGCTTGTGGCGTTCCACGGGTCGATCCTGGAGATTCCGAGCAAAGTCGCGCTGCAGAACGTCGCGGGTCTGTAAGCATAGGTCTCATTAGATTACGGATTCAATTAGATTACGGATTCATACGCTGCGATAGAGTAGTTGGGCCCGGGTTCGTGGCGGCGCATTCATAGAATTCCCGAGCAAGAGCGCACGGAAGCCTTCACGCTAGAATGGCAGTCAACCATCTGCCACTCGACATCAGGAGGCTTCCATGCGCAGGGTTCTCTCAATCCTTCTCTTCATCGCGTTCGCGATCGTCTCTTCGACACAGCTGATTGCACAAGGCGCGCCACCGCAGGGCGGCGCTGACCAGCCATATACAGTGGAGTACTACTACAAGGCTCAATGGGGGCATCAGCAGGAGTTCCTCGAGCTCTTCCTCAAGAATCACTATCCATTGCTGAAGAAGATCCAATCGACGGGGCGGATGCTTGCGGTCAAGATCGAGTCGCCGGCATACCACACGACCGAAGATGGACGTTGGGATTATCGCGTGACGATCACGTTCAAGAACTCGACGGTGGCCACGACTGCGAATCCAGATGAAGAAGGGCTGATCAAACAGCTCTGGCCGGATCAGGACAAGTACAAGCAGGAAGAGCAGCGGCGGTTCGAGATTCTGCTGTCGCACTGGGATCTGCCGATTACGAATATCACACCAAAATGAGTGCCTTCCGGCGCTGGATCACGCGCGGTTTCGCCATCTGTGGACGA
>Ga0207641_10005993_pt1 | contig 10300 bp, 2 predicted proteins | sample KBSSwiS62_FD_184306 | JGI IMG/M metagenome (GOLD analysis project Ga0207641, IMG submission 184306) | Switchgrass rhizosphere microbial communities from Kellogg Biological Station, Michigan, USA - KBS Switchgrass S6-2 (SPAdes) (version 2) | ecosystem: Host-associated > Plants > Roots >... | reverse complement strand
TCAATTGTCCCGATTGAGATCCAATAGTCGCGTTTCCAGCGAGCAAGACGCTCCCGGAAACCGTGGTGGAAGCGGAATTTGTCGTGGTGATCGCTCCGTGACCTGCGACCGCGGATGCCCCGGTTCCACTCAAAGTGATCTGGGTCAAAGCGACCGTCATATCCCCGGTATTTGTGAATTGGAGATCGGCACCAGCGTCAACGACCACGGACGAACCTCCGCTACCCAGCGAGTATTGCTGTGAAGCGTTCAGGATGCCCTGCTGCACCGTAATGGTGCCGCTGAGATTGGTATTCGGGCCGGTAAGATTCACGATAGCGGTTCCCGTTTCAGTAAGCGTGCCGACGGTGATACCGCCGGTACCGCTGACGATACCGGAAACATTAACGATACCACTGGTCGTACCGCTGCCGGTGAGAGTCAAAACATTACCGTTAAGGTTCACCGAGCCAGTAAGACCGAGAACGGCGTTGCCGTCCGTCTCGATGGTGGCACTACCGGACAGGTTGACGGTACCGTTCCAATTGGAATCGATGCCAGAGCCCAAATGGAATGCGCCACTGCCGTTGTCACCCGTACCGCTGAGTGTCATGGTTTCTCCGTTCATATCGAACGTTTGATTGATATAGAGAGAACCGCCGTTGTCCACGGTTACACCTGCCGTTGAGTTGCCAAGGGCCCCGGCGTAACCGAGAGAGATGGTACCGCCGTGAATGATGGTGGCACCCTGGTAGGTATTGACGAGCGTACCGGACTGGTTAAGGGTCATCGTGCCCTCCCCGTACTTGGTCAGGCCGCCCGGCCCCGAGATCACACCGTTGATGACGAGGTTGTTGCCGTTCGTGTCGATCACTCCGGTCTCGTACATATGGAGCTTGCGGAAAGAGGCGAAGGACATGCTGCTAGTGAGCTGGAGCCTGCCTCCGTCGAAAACGAGCGAATTGGAAGCACTGATGGCTGTTCCGGTGATATTTGCCACCAAGCCAAGCGACTCAGCTTGAGAAGCGACAACCGTCCCGCTTTCCATAATCAAGTCGCCATCGAAGGTATTTGTTCCAGTGAGCGTCAGGGTGCCAGTGCCAGCCATGATGACGGTGCCTCCGCTGATGGGAGCGGTGGTGGTGCCAGTCGCAAGCAAGCCGTCCGTGATGTTGCCGCTGACTGAGATATTCTGACTGCCGGCAAAGGTCAGTGTGCCAGGCAACGCGCCTGAATTGCTGGTGGCAATGGTGCCGGTGAGCACGAGTGCGCCCGCGCTGGCTGAGATCGTGCGATCCGCGTTCAGCGTGATATTGCTATTGATCGTCTGGGTACTGGTCGAATTGTTGGTCAGATTTCCTCCCAAAACAATCGTGCTGCCGCTGAGAGTGAATGCACTCGCGGAAGCGTCAAAGGTGATGGCCCCGGTTTGTTCGTTGGTGCCAAGCGTGACATTAGTCTGGGTGCTGCCTGTGAAGGTGAGATCGGCACCGGTCAGAGGCACGCTGCCACCCGACCAGTTGGTTCCCGTTGTCCAGTTGCCGGAACCGCCGCCGCCAGTCCAAGTGCCGGTGACGCCCGATTGCGCGGTAAAGATGAGATTGCCCGAGCCGTTGATGGAAAAGGTGCCTGTCAAACCGGCAATGCCCACGGAAGCGTACTGGAGATTGGCCAGAGTAACTCCGAGGGGCTGGCTCCCCTTCTGGATGAGGGTGAAGGTGCCACTGCCGGTATTAAAGCCGTCGTTGGTAAAGAGGAAGCTGGTGATGTCGCCTGCCGCCAAGTTGAGATTGATGCTGCCGGAAACGGAGATTTGGTCGGAGGCTCCGCCCGTGCCGAGGCCCATGAGGAGAGCGCCATTGCTGCTATAGAGCTCCTTCAACTGAATGGCGGCAGCCACGGTACCAGTCGTGGTGGACCCGAGAGCGCCTCCATTAAGGTTGACGACTGCGTTCGAAAGACTGGTCGTTTCCAAGACGCCCTGGGTGACGGTGACGGTAAGATTTCCCGTCAAACTATTGGAGCCGGTCAAGGCCAGGATGCCGGAGCCGGTCTTGGTGAGGCTGATGGGAGTGACGGTGCCATCACCGGTGATGGGGCCACTGATCGTGACCTCCGGTCCCACGCCAAGGGTCTTCGCGATCTGGAAGGTCTGCTGGCCAGACAGTTCAATTCCGCTGCCCACCGTGGCCTTGGCCGTGTTGACGCCGGTAAACTGGAAGCCGGCGCTGACAAAGGTTCCCGTGGTGGAGAGAGTGCCGACGAGACTGATCACACCACCGGAACCGATGACGCTGCCGCCGCTCATATTGAGGCTCGTGGTGGCGATGTTGTAGGACTGAACGTTTAATTGGCCATCGGTATTGATGTTGATGCCCGGAAGGATCCCTGCGCCTGTATTGGCGGCGATCTGGCTGATTTGACCATCGGCGTTGATCTGGACAATCGCACTATTGGCGGCACCGAGGCCGGTACCGATGACAAGGTTTCCACCAATCGCCTGAACGTTGGGGCTTTTGGCAAGAACAAGCGTGCCTTGATTGACGCCCGTCGTGCCGGTGTAGGTGTTGGCTGACGAACCGCTGAACGTCATGGTGCCGGTACCGGATTTGGAAAATGACGAGTACGGCGTGGTTTCGCCAATCGGCCCGGCAAAGTTCACTCCAACGGAATTATTCACGCCGTAAGAAGCCGTGGCAGTGCCCGTGAGGGTGGTGGTACCGCTGAAAGTAAAGTTGTTACTGCCACTGATGGTGACATCGCCGGTCAAAGCCAGGGCGTTGCCCACGGTACGGTTACCGTTGGCTGCCTGCAGGGTGGTAACCGTTCCAGACGCGCTCCCCAAGAGGATCGTACCGGTTCCCGCCGCACTGTCGTTGCCAAGGATGAGAGTGCCACCCTGATGGGCCAGACCTCCCGAGAAAGAGTTGGTTCCGTTCAGGGCAAGCACACCCGTGCCGTATTTGTAGACCGAGCCGCCACCCGAGATATTGCCGTTGACAGTAGTGTCTTTGTTGCCCGAGAACATGGCCATAGTCGTGCCGGTCAGGGCCATATTTCCGAGGACGAGATTGCCGTAAGCCGCAACGATGTTGCTGTTTGTATCGAGTTCCACGTCGTTGTTGATCGTCTGTGTATTGTGGGAGGAATTAACAATGTCGCCGGACAAATGAATGGTGCTGCCCGTGAGAGTGAACGTATCAGCGGCATAGTTAAACGAGATGCCGTTGACCGATCGGTCGACTGTGGTGTTGACGATGAAATTCCCGGTTCCTGTGCCGGTTCCCTGGAATTGGACGGTCGCGCCATTACCCGGGACGACATTGGTAAAGGAGGTACCACCGGTGCCGGAGCCGTTGGTCAACCAGTTGGCGGCGGTGCCCCAATCAAAGGTGGTTTGCGTGCCGCCGGGCGTCGTTGTCCAGATGCCGGTGAGGATCGGCGCTGTGCCGTCCGCGTTCAGGGTCAGGATAATCTTGCTGCCAGCCTGGGCGATCGTGTTGTAGGCCAAAAGATTGTTGCCCAAGCGGTCCTGAAGAGGAAATCCGTACCCGGTCGTCAAAACGGTCGTCCCGCCGATGCTGGCCGAATAGCCATCGTAAAAATCCGGATTATTCGGCTGCGCCAGGGAAAAGTAATCACCGCTGGAAGACGGCGTGTCCTGATACGTCACTCCGATGTATGAGACGGTCGTGCCGGTCAGGACTGGAATGTAGGTAAGACCCTTTTGAGCCTCGCCGCTTGCCCACCAAGCAGAACTGGCCATAGCGCCCAGTGAAGTGGTCAGGGTCACGGAGCCCGTAATGGCGCCAGTGGCGTCGACGGTGTCGACGGTCTGCGTGAAGGGTTGCGTGCTACCTACATAGCCAAAACTCAAACCGGCAAGCAGATCCCCAACGATGCGACCATAGACATCATTTTCAATGCCTTGGGTCGACTCAATAATCGAGCCACTCGGGGTCGTCACGAGATATTGAACGTTGTTTCCATAGATGCCGTTTTGACTATTGAGATTGGCCCCGGTGATCGTAATTATGTAGTTGGAACCCACGCCGGTCCCATCGCTGCTCGGAGAGATTCCAGGAATATTCGTGCCCATGCCGGAGAGTGTCGCGTTCGGAGTAAGGACAATCCCGCCTGACTCGTTAAAGGTACCGGTCAGACTATATGTCTGTGCTTGGGTGTTGGGACTACCCGTCGGCTGTGTACCGGTTCCGACAAAAACGCCGGAGAGATTGACGCTTTGAGCTCCGGCCAGGATTGCGGTTCCCGAGGTCGTAATCGATCCCGTGGTGGTATTGCCAAGGTAAGCAAGGTAGTTCGAAAAATCGTGGTAGACGCCATTGGCGCTAAATTGGGGACTGATAACCCGGGCAAACGTAGAATTGGGCAACACGCTGGAAGCGCCCGTCGGAAAAATTGGAGCTGAGATCGAAGTGGCCGACCCGGCGGTGGCGTTGACCAAGGTCTGGGTGTTCGCACTGATCTGGTTGGTATTGGCTACGGAGGTGTTAATCGAGCCGGTGTTGGTCAGGATGAGCTTCATCGACATCGACATCGCGGTAAAGTCGATATAGGAGAGATCTCCGTAGTAGGTTGAACTGCCATCTGTCTGAGGAGCGATGGTCGTCTCGAAATATTGGTAGCGGGTACTGAAGTTCGGATCGGTGGAAAGCGAAGCGGCCGGAGTATAACCGCCGTTATTTGCACCCAGGTTAGACAAACCGTAAGCACCATAATTGACGTAGATGCGTCCGGAAAACTGGCTGATGTCCAAGCTGGAATTCTTCAATTGCGCCAGGGAATAGGCAGTGTTGGCTGTAAGCGAGACCGTTGTGCCACTAAGAGCGTCCACATAGTTCCCCGTGACAGCCCCCCCTCCCAAAAATTGGATAAATATCTGGCTGTCGCTGACGCCCGTATTATTTTGAAAACCCATGGCGACGGGAGTATCCGCCCAAGCCGTCTTGCAAATCGCCAGCATCAAGATAAGGCAACTCGCAAGAACTCGAAGCTTGGAAGCCCATGAAAATTGATCGCGCTTAACCATCGAACCAGCTGAGAAGAGTTGAATTATCATGGGTGGGTTCCTTCGGTGAAGATTACCGGCATGCAATGTACCTTTTCCTTTTAAGCAGCTAATAAACGAGTTGGAAACATCAAATTTAGTAAAAATCACATGACGGAAGTGATTACCTCTGATTGCCTTTTAGATGTCTTTCTTAACTTCGATTTAAAAATTTGGTTCTGCCAGCTGCTGGAGGTGAGTTCGAACCAGATGCGGCTATTTTGAAGACAGCAGGCGGGGATGTGGAGTAGAGTCACCGGCCCCCTTCCCTACATCATCATGCCTTTACTCCAATTACGCCAAGTCACCCTCAAGTACAGTGCCGCGCCTCTGCTCGACCAGATCGATTTTCAGGTCGAGGCAGGAGAACGGATCTGTCTGCTCGGACGCAATGGAGCGGGGAAGACGAGCCTGATGCGGATCATCACTGGCGAAGAAACGCCCAATGAAGGAGATATCATCCGGCCCGATGCGGCGGTGATGACGCGGTTGATCCAGGAGGTTCCGGACGATATCACCGGGACGGTGATGGAGGTCATGCACTCGGGACTGCGGCCCGACCGGCACGAAGAGGAATGGCAGACTGATGTGCGATTGGAGGATCTTGCGGCAGAGATGGGACTGCCGGCGCACCATGAATTCTCAGCGTTATCGGGTGGACTGAAGCGCCGGGTGTTGCTGGCCCGGGCGCTGGCGGGCCAACCGGAAATCCTTCTGCTGGACGAGCCGACGAATCATCTCGATCTCGATTCGATCCTTTGGCTTGAAAAATTCCTGCTCGAGTCGAAAATCACCCTTTTCTTTGTCACGCACGACCGCGCGTTCCTGCGGAAATTGGCGACACGGATCGTCGAACTGGACCGGGGACAGCTCACCAGTTGGGCGTGCGATTACGATACGTTCCTCGAACGGAAACAGCAGAGCCTCGACGCGGAGGAAAAGCAGTGGGCGTCGTTTGACAAGAAGTTGGCGCAGGAAGAGGCATGGCTGCGGCAGGGCGTGAAGGCCCGGCGTACCCGCAATGAGGGACGCGTGCGCGCATTGCTGGAAATGCGGAAAGAACGGGGCGAGCGACGTCAGCGCGAAGGAACGGCCCGGATCGAACTGCAGACCGGGAGCATGTCGGGACAAAAAGTCATCGAGGCGAAGGACATCAGTTTCAGTTATGGTGCCGAGCCGATTGTGCGAAATTTTACGACGACGATCTGGCGCGGGGACAAGATCGGCATTATTGGGCCAAACGGCGGCGGCAAGACGACGCTATTGAAATTGTTGCTGGGACAACTGGAACCACAGTCCGGGTCGGTCAAGCTGGGCACGAACATGCAGGTGGTCTATCTCGATCAATTGCGGGGGCAGATCGATAACGCGAAGACGGTGGCGCAGAACGTGGCGGGGGATGCGGAGACGGTGACGTTCCAGGGACGTCCGCGGCATATCCACAGCTACCTGCAGGATTTTCTCTTCCGCGCGGACCGGATCCGGATGCCGGCGAAAATGCTCTCGGGCGGCGAACGGAACCGGCTGCTGCTGGCGCGACTTTTCCTGCAACCGGCAAACGTGCTGGTCCTCGACGAACCGACGAATGACCTCGATGCGGAGACGTTGGAGTTGCTGGAGGAAATCCTGCTCGAATACACCGGCACGCTATTGCTTGTCTCGCATGATCGCGCGTTCCTGGACAATGTCGTCACGAGCGTCCTGGTCTTCGAAGGGGCCGGACAAATTGCCGAATACACGGGAGGATACGAGGACTGGCTCAAACAGCGCGCGGCGAAACCAGTGCATTTCCGGGAGATTCCGGCGGAGCGCAAACCCGAACCGAAGCCTGCGCAGTCGACAGGAAAGCCCGCGAAGTTTCTCAAGAAGGAACAGCGCGAATTGGACGAATTGCCCGCGCAGCTTGACGAGTGGGAAACGGAGAAGACTACCTTGACGGAGAAACTCTGGGATCCGGAGCTTTATAAAAAATCGCCGGAGTTGTTGCCCAAGCTGAATGATGAACTGGCAGCGCTGGAAGAACGCCTCAAGGTCGGCTATGCGCGGTGGGAGGAACTCGAAGCCAAGCGGAAAGCAATTGAAGCAGCGGGGTAGCCTCAACGCTTGCGCTGCAGGTCATAGCCTTCAGGCTTGGGAGTAAGGATGCTGTCGGCGGGGCGGACGGGCATCCAGTCGGCAAGGCTGCGGACGGTGAGTTGTCTCCGGACTTCTTCTTCGGAGGGGCCAGCGAGCATCTTGATCGCCCGGTGCTCACCCGGATGCAAGTGGAAGAAGTTGTCGTCGAAGCGGGCGTCGTCCTTGCTGAGACTGAGCACGACATAGGGCGCGGGCTTCTTGCAGGAGAGATAAACGGCAATTCCCTCGGCGGTGGTCTTGAGCTCGGCGTGAATTTGCGGTGCGGCAAGGCTGAGGTATTTCGGGCGGGCGAGCGGGACCCAGTTGCGGCTGACGACACTCCCGTTGACGGAGGCCCAGGCCCAGACCAAGAGATCATGGGTATGATATTTTTTTAGGAGTGAGGCTGCATCGAGATCAGCCACGTACTCTCCGGATTGAGCGGCGACTTTGACCGTGCCTTTGTTCTCGAGGAGGACCTTGCCGTCGGTGTCAGTGATTTGCCAGCGGACGTCCACCACCGAGACAGCTGCGCCTTGATTCGAGATATGGATGCGCGCCTTGCTGGTGGGGAGGTCTTCCTCGATGCTGACGCAGAGTGAGGCAAAGAAGCGTCTGGCGTCATAGTGGAGCGCTTTCCAACGACCGAAAGAATCGATGGAACTCCAGCTTGCGCAGGGCCAGATATCGTTGATCTGCCAGTAGAGGACACCACCACAGATAGGCTGGATACGGCGCAGATGTTCACTCGCGTAGCGGACGCAAAGAGAGTGGGTGATCTGCGAGACAGTGAGAAAGTCCGCAAAATTGGCCGGGGGCTGGAACCAATCGCTGAGGTACTTGAGGATGGTCTGGTTGCCGACTTCGCTGCGCTGATGGTAGTCGAGGATGCGGCTCATGGGGACACGGTCCTCGGGCGCCGTGAAGGCCTCAATGGTGCGAAGCTCAGGGTACGATTGGAAACCGAACTCGCTCATGAAACGAGTGCGCCAGGTGCGCTGGTACTCGAAGGGCTGACCACCGAAGAAAACGCTCCAGTGATGGGTGTCGCCGGAAAGATCGCTGTTGTGGTCCTTGCGGTCGCCAAGGGGGGTGTGGGGACTGGAGGGCCAATAGGCGGTGTCGGGATCGAGTTCGGCGCAGACCTTGGGCAGCAGCTTGTCGAAAAGCTCGCCGTAAACTTCCCATGGCCAATCAGGCGCGCTGCCGAAGGGGCCTTCGAGCTCATTGTTACCGCACCAAAGCGCGAGTGAGGCATGGTGGCGGATACGTCGGACGTTATCGCGGGCCTCGGCCTCGACATTGACCATGAAGGAGGGATCCCAGCTCGGGTACATGCCGCAGGAGAAAATGAAGTCCTGCCAGACGAGGATGCCGAGTTCATCGCAGAGATCGTAGAAGTCGTCGTTCTCGTAGATGCCCCCGCCCCAGACACGGAGCATGTTCATGTTGGCAGCGGCGGTGTCCTCGAGAAGCTTCCGGTAATCCTCGCGGGTGATCTCCGGGAGAAGGACGCGAACGGGAATCCAATTGGCCCCCTTGCAGAACATGGGCTGGCCGTTGATTTCGTAGAAAAAAGACTCTCCGATGGAATCTTTTTCGCGGACGAGGCGGAGAGAGCGGAGACCGATGCGGCGTTCCCAGACATCCTGCGCGCCGGAGGCATCAGTGAGGATGGCGCGGAATTCGTAAAGAGGTTGGGCGCCGAGGGTGTTGGGCCACCAAAGTTCCGGATTTTTTACAATGAGGGTGGACTTGCCATCGCAGGTGATCGTGGCACTGTCGGTCACCAGCACGCCGTTGCGGCGGAGCTCGAAATGAACGCGACCGGGGCCGGAAGCCTTCCAGTTGATTTCGAGGCGAACCTCGCCTTTCGCATGTTCCTGATGGAGACGGACGTCCTGCCAGCGGGAAGCACGGACAAATTCGAGCCGGATGTTTTTCCAGATTCCCGCCGTGGGCGCGACCGGCCCCCAGTCCCACCCGTAGGCGCAGGGCATCTTGCGGACGTAACCGCGGCCCAGATGGCGATCAAAGTAAATGTTCCATTCGCGCAAAGGACGCTTCGCCTGGCCAGCGGCGATGACCGGGAGCGTGGAGTGAAAGGTGATTTCGATTGTGTTCTCCCCTGCCCGCAATTGGGGGCCGACGGGACAACGCCAGACGCGGAACATGTTGTCGGTCTCGAGCACCTTCTTTCCGTTGAGGGAAATGGTGGCGAGCGTATCGAGACCGTCACAAACGAGCTCCGGCGCGGAGCCAGCGAGCTGGCTTACGGTCAGGGTAAAGGTGCGACGATAGACCCAGGTCTCGGCGTCGAGCCATTGTTGGGTGGCTTCGTTATCACGCCAGTCCATGGAAGAAAGCAATCCCGCACGACCCAGATCGGAATGAACGCAACCGGGGACGAGGGCGGGCCAGGATTCGTTGGTTTTGGGACGGTGAAGAGTCCATGAGCCATCGAGGGAAACCGAATCGACAGAAGGTGACGAAGAGGAAGGAGACTGGTTCATAGAAAAAGGGATAGGACGGAGTCCAAGGCAGAGGAAACGCGAGGGCGGTTATTTCTTGCGGAAGGGATAGAGAAACTGCTGCCAATAACTCCGCGGCACGGGATGTCCCGGAATGCCGTAGCCCTGTGGCCATTCCTTCTCAGGCAGATGATGCGTACCGAAGATGCGATCCAGTAGGGGGAAGTGGAGGGCAAAATTGACGTCGACAGCCTCGGCTTCGATGCCGTGATGCCAGTGATGGAACCGGGGCGTGACGATCCATTTGCCGAGATGCGAAAAGGTCCAACCCAAGTTGGCGTGAATGAAGGTCGAGTGGAGGTAGACGTAGAAAATGTAAAAGTGAAGAGCAGTCGCGCCGTAACCGAGGATGTACATCGGAATGACGGTGAGGCCGCGGAGGACCATGATCTCAAGGAAGTGCATACGCGCACCGGCCATCCAGTCCATGACCTGCGCGGAATGATGGACGGCGTGAAAATTCCAGAGGAAGGGAATGCGATGGAAGGCGCGGTGGACCCAGTACTGAACGAAGTCCGTCAGGAACATGACCTCGACGACCTGGAGGACCACCGGTTGGCCGCCGACGAGGGCGCGGAACGCCGTCCAGTGCGTGTGGCCGAGGACG
>Ga0207641_10005985_pt1 | contig 10308 bp, 8 predicted proteins | sample KBSSwiS62_FD_184306 | JGI IMG/M metagenome (GOLD analysis project Ga0207641, IMG submission 184306) | Switchgrass rhizosphere microbial communities from Kellogg Biological Station, Michigan, USA - KBS Switchgrass S6-2 (SPAdes) (version 2) | ecosystem: Host-associated > Plants > Roots >... | reverse complement strand
GAGGATCAACACCGTTCTCATTCTGAACGCCCAGCGCGTGACCCAGGGAACCGGCAACGTGTGGGGCGGTGCCGCGGTCAACGCTGATTCGGCCACGCGGCGCATCGCCGCGGCGGGCGATTCCATTGCTCGCCAAGCGGCGGCGCTCGAGGCGCAGGCGCGTGCGGCTGTCCTCGATTCGGTCCGTCGCGCGACGATCGACTCGGTCCGCCGATCGCTTGGCGCGTTCATTCCGCAAACGGACACGTCGCGCGCCACGGCACGGCCGACACGCGACTCACTCCGGCCCCCCCCTGATACCGCCAAGAAGCGACCATGAGTTGGACCGGTATGGCGCGGACCGTCATCGTCTGCGCGATCCTGATAGTGCTGCACTATACGCTGAGGCCGTTGCTCGCTTGGCGTGCTTCGGTCGATTTCTTGATCGTCGCGCTGCTGCTGGGCGCGGTTCGCATGCGCCCCGGCATGGGCGCGTTGTACGGCTTCGCGTTGGGCCTCCTCGCTGGTTCGCTCGATGTAGGCGGGTTCGGAGCCGCCGCGCTCGGCATGTCGCTCATCGGCTTCGGGGCGTCCTGGCTCAAGGCAGTGTTCTTCGCTGACAATCTCGCGCTGAACGGGTTCTTCCTGTTCATCGCCAAGTGGCTGTTCGATTTGATCTTCCTGCTGGTCGGCCACCGCGCGCATGGTGCCGAGCTTGCGATGCAGCTATTCGTGTGGTCGCCACTGTCGGCGGCCGTAACCGCGGTGGCCGGTGTGATCGCGCTGTCGATCCTTCGTCCACTCATGGAAATGCGCACCGCATGAGCTTCCATCCGAACGACGTCATCCGGCGTGGCCGAGCGGCGAGCGTCATCGTCTCTGGCGTCCTGATCTTCTTGCTGAGCGCGTTCTTCCGCGCGCAGGTGATCCGCAATCAGGAATCGCTCGTGCAGTCCGAGGAGAACCGACTGCGGCAGATTCCGACCGCGGCGCCGCGCGGCCGAATCCTCGACCGCAACAACAAGCCGATCGCCGAGAATGTCGTCGGCTATTCGGTCGCGCTGCTCGCGCAGCGCGAAGACACCTTGCGATCGACGCTCGATCGGCTCAAGACCGCGATCAATCTGACGCCCAGGCAGTATCAGGACGCGATCCGTCGCTTCCACCGCGATCCGACGCGTCCCACCGTGATCATCCAGGATGCGTCGCTCGACATCGTGGCGGTGCTCGAAGAGCACCACATGGACTTCCCGAGCCTCATCATCCAGTCGGCGCCAAAGCGGATTTATCCCAACGGCACGGCCGTCGGCGCGCTCGTCGGCTACATCTCGGAAATCAGCGAGAGCGAGCTCGCCAATCTTGCCAGTGCGGGCTACAAGCCGGGTCAGTTGATCGGTAAGCGCGGTCTCGAGAAGCAGTACGAGCAGGAATTACGCGGTCGCGAGGGCATTCAGTTCGTCGAGGTCGATGCCAAAAACCGAGTCGTGTCGACGGGACGCGCGCGCGACGCCATCACGCCGCAGGAAGGCCCGCCCCTCTATACGAACATCGATCTGGATCTGCAGGAGTACATGCACTCGCTCTTCGGCGACTCGTTGGCCGCGGGGGCGGTCGCGATGAATCCGAAGACCGGCGAGGTGCTCGCGCTCTACAGTTCACCGTCGATCGATCCGAATCGGTTCGTCGGCGGCGTAGCGGCGTCGTACTACGATTCTGTGCGAACGGACGCTCGGCAGCCCGAGTACAACAAGGTGACGCAGGCGACCCAGCCGCCCGGTTCGACGTTCAAGCTGGCGACGTCGGTGATGGCACTCGAGGACAGCCTCATCACGTTCGATTCGCACATGCCGCAGACGTGCAATGGCTTCTACTACTTCGGCAATCGCGCGTGGCGCTGCTGGCGCAAAGAAGGGCATGGAAGCTTGAACTTGTACAATGCGATCGCGCAATCGTGCGACGTCTACTTCTACCAGCTCGGACAGCGGCTCACCTTGAGCCGGTTGGTCGGCGGCGGAATCGCTCTCGGGTTCGACAAGAAAACAGGAATCGACATTCCTGAGGAGAACAAGCCGAGGTTTCCGACGAGTGTGCCCGACTACTTCAACCAGAAGTACGGTCCTCGCAACTGGACGCCCGGCTCGACGGAGCTCAACATGGCGATCGGCCAGGGCGAGAACGCGCAAACCGTGATCAACATGGCGCGTTTTTACAGCGCCCTCGCGACGGACGGCACCGAGCCGACGCCGATCATCAAGAAGGGAAATCCGAAGCTCACCAAGCGGATCACGCTCGCACCCGATCAGATTACGCAGCTTCGCAAGGCGATGATGGGCGTCGTTTCAGAGGGCGGCACCGCGGCCGGCGCGGCGATCAAAGGCGTGAAGATCGCCGGCAAGACGGGCACCGCCCAAACGATGCGCAACGACAAGAACGGCAAGCCGCTCTACTGGGCGTGGTTCGCCGGCATGGCGCCCGCCGAAGACCCGCAGATCGTCGTTGTCGTGATGGTCCCGAATGTAACCTTCGAGGGCGCGACGTCCGCGGGCTTCGCGACGAAGATCATCGCGCACTTCCTCCACACCCAGATCACGAACAAGATCGAGAACACGGGCTGATGCCGGTCACGCGGCGCATCAACGTCGACCTTCCGCTGCTGATCGTCGCAAGCTCGTTGACGATCTACGGCCTGGCAGTCGTCTTCTCGGCCGGCCAAACAGACGTCAAGACGATCGCGCAGGGCGCGTACCGGCTGCAGGCGATCTGGACGTGCATCGGCATTCTTGGAGCATTCGCCGTAAGCCGCGCGTCCGTGCGGCTGATCGAGTGGATGGCGCTCCCCGCCTACGCGTTCACACTCGTGCTTCTGGTCGCGCTGCTCGCCGGATTCGGGTCAGGCGCCGGCACGGCAACGAGCACGACGGGTTGGCTCACGATCGGTGGACACAGATTGGGGCAGCCCGCCGAGCTCGCGAAGCTCACCGTGGTGCTGATGCTGGCGCGAGTGCTCAGTCAAAACCGCATCGCGCCGAAGTCGATGATCGAGCTCTGGAAACCGCTGGCGGTCGCCGGGGTCCCGCTGGTCCTCATCATCGCGCAGGGCGACCTCGGCACCTCGATCGTCTTCGTCGGAATCTTCTTCGCGATGTTGTTCTGGGCCGGTGTCGAGTGGCAGCTCCTCCTGCTGCTTGCGAGCCCTGTGATCAGTCTGATCCTCAGCTTCGATTCACGGATTTGGGGTGCGTGGTTCTTGGCGCTGCTCGCGCTCATTCTGTGGTACAAGCCCTTCCTCGGCGAAGCTCTCGCGATCATCATCGCGAACGTGATGGCCGGCGTCGTGGCGCCGCTGCTTTGGGAACACCTCAAGCCCTATCGCCAGAATCGGCTCAAAGTGTTCCTCGATCCGTCGGTGGATCCGCGAGGCAGCGGCTATCACGTGATTCAATCGCGCGTGGCGATCGGTTCGGGCGGATGGTTCGGCCGTGGCTATTTGCACGGACCGCAGAAGCGGCTCGCGTTCCTCCCCGAGCAATACACCGACTTCATTTTCGCCGTCGTCGGCGAGGAGCTCGGGTTCATCGGCGTGATGGTAGCGCTGGCGCTCTTCCTGTTCCTCTTCCTGCGCGTCATTCGAATCTCCGAACGCGCCAACGATTCGTTCAGCAGCCTCGTCGCGTTCGGCCTCCTCGCGAGCTGGTTCACGCACGCCCTCGAGAACATCGGCATGACGCTCGGCCTCATGCCGATCACCGGCATCCCTTTGCCGTTCTTCAGCTACGGCGGCTCCTTCATGCTCGCCTGTTGGCTCTCGGTCGGCGTGCTCGCTCGCATTTCGAGTGAGGGTCGCGGAGGGATGGTGGGGGCGCTCAAGGTCTGAGGGCCGTCATCCTCCCGAGCGAAGCGAGTGGAGGATCTACTCTAACGCGTTCGTGGCTGCCGCCTACGCCGGGACAATAGATCCCCGGGCGCTTCGCGCCCGAGGAAGACAACTCCACTAGCCTCGCCTTGCCGGGCCCGCCAAATTGCGCTAATGGCATGGTGGACGAAGAAGGACAAGAAGCCCCGGCAGCCCAAACGCCAGCGCCTCGAGATTCCGCCGGACGTTTGGGAAAAGTGTGAGGCCTGCGGCCACACCGACATCCGGGAAAAGTTCGAGCGCAACCTGAACGTTTGCCCGAATTGCGACTACCATCGTCGGATTCGGGCAAGCGATTATTGCGCCCTACTCCTCGACGAGTCTTCGATGGAGGAAGTCGAGGTCGACCTGCGGTCCACCGACCCGCTCGGGTTCCCGGACTATCCTGCCCGCCTGAAGAAGGCGATCGCGAACGCCGGTGACACCGATGCGCTCCTCGCCTGCACGGGGAAACTGGAAGGGATGCCGGTCGTGATCTGCGCCATGGAGTATGCCTTCATGGGCGGCTCGATGGGCTCCGTCGTCGGGGAAAAGATCGCCCGCCTCGCCCAACGTTCGCTCGAGCGCAAATATCCGCTGATCGTCGTCTCGGCGTCCGGCGGCGCCCGCATGCAAGAGGGCGTGCTGTCGCTCATGCAGATGGCCAAGGTCTCCGCGGTGCTCGCCCAGATCGCCGAGCGGCGCATTCCCTATATCTCGATTCTCACCAATCCGACGACCGGTGGCGTGAGCGCGAGCTATGCAATGCTCGGTGACGCCATTCTCGCCGAACCTGGCGCCGTGATTGGGTTCGCCGGTCCGCGGGTCATCAAACAGACGCTCGGTCAGGACCTGCCCGAAGGGTTTCAGACGTCCGAGTTTCTGCTCGAGCACGGAATGCTCGACTGCGTCTCGCACCGCCGGAACCTCAAGCGCACCGTGAGCCAGCTCCTGCGCCACATGTCGGGCCGCCCGGCGGCGACGGGGTGGAGCTCTCCCTGACCGCGCAGCCCGCGCTCACCGGTTATCGGGAAGCGCTCGACTACCTCTTCGCGCGCACGACCGGCGGGTTCAAGTTCGGCCTCGAGCGGACGCGCGAGCTGCTCGTGCGCCTCGGTAACCCTGAAGCTCGGTATCCGTCGTTGCACGTCGCGGGGACAAACGGGAAGGGAAGCAGCGTCGCGACGATGGCGGCAGTGCTCGCCGCCGCCGGCCGAAGGGTGGCGACGTACACGTCGCCACATCTCATAGACTTCCGAGAGCGGATGGTCGTCGACGGGCAGATGATTCCGGCCGACGACGTCGTGTCATTCATCTCGCGCTACACGCCTCTCGTCGAAGAGATCGGCGCCAGCTTCTTCGAGGCGACGACGGCGATGGCGTTCGACTACTTTGCCCGCGCCGGGGCCGACGTGGCGGTGATCGAGGCGGGGTTGGGCGGCCGACTCGATTCGACGAACGTGCTCGACCCGATTGTCGCTGGCGTGACGTCGATCGGTCTGGATCACACGGAGTATCTCGGATCGACGCTCGATGAGATCGCGCGCGAGAAGGCAGGCATCTTCAAGCCGGGGCGCGCCGCGGTGATCGGCGAGACGAATCCGCGGATTCGCGTGCTCCTCGCGCGCCATGCCGAGCAACACGGGGCTTCCAGCGTGCGGCTGTCGACCGAGGAAGTTCGTTTGGAGAATGTCGACGTCGGGGCGTCAGGCACCGTGTGTGAGGTCGAATGGAAAGGGCAGCGTCTTCGCCTCACAACACCGCTCGCCGGCCGGCATCAGGCGGCAAACCTCGCCTTCGCCATGACAATGCTCGACGCCGCGGGACCGCCCTTCTCAGCGTCCGCGGAGTCGTGGGCCGCCGCGCTCCCGACAGTTCGCATTCCGGGCCGCTTCCAGCGAGCGGGCCGCTTCATCCTCGACGTCGCGCACAATCCGGCGGGCGTCGAGGTGCTCGTGCAGACGATGCGTGCGGTTGCTCCGCCGGAACCGATCGTCGTGCTGCTCTGTGTGCTCCGCGACAAGGATTGGCGGGAGATGATTCGCGTGCTGTCCGGCGTCGCGGCGCGCTTCGTCCTGACGATGGCGCCGACCGCGCCCGCGAGCCGAGCATGGGATCTCGACGAGGCGGCGGCGTTCGCGCGCGACACGGGCCGCGAGGTCGATACGGTGCCCGATTTTCGCGAGGCGATCGCTCGCGCCGAAACAGGCGCCGGGTCGGTACTCGTCACGGGCTCATTTCACACCGTCGGCGACGCGATGTCGCTGTTGCCGCTCGCGACAAAGCCCGGATAACTTTGTTCATGGCCCAGGGCTCCCTCCCGGGATTTCGTGACTTCTATCCGGAACAGTTCGCCGAACGCGCACACGTGATGAACGTGTGGCGCGACGTCGCGCGCCGCTTCGCGTTTGCGGAATACGACGGGCCACCTCTCGAGCCGCTCGAGCTCTACACCAAGAAGAGTGGAGACGAGATCGTCGGTCAGCTCTACAACTTCACCGACAAGGGCGGCCGCGACATCGCGCTTCGTCCCGAGATGACGCCGACGTTGGCGCGCATGGCCGCGGCCAAGGCCGCCGCCCTGCGCAAGCCGATCCGCTGGTTCTCGACGCCGCAGCTCTTCCGCTATGAGCGCCAGCAACGGGGGCGTCTTCGCGAACACTTTCAGCTGAACGTCGACATCATCGGCGAGGCGGACGTCACCGCCGACGCGGAATTGCTTGCCGTCGCCATCGAGGTGATGCGGGGCTGCGGCCTCTCAGCACACGACGTTCGCGCGCGCGTCTCCGATCGGCGCTTGCTGCACGCAATCCTTGGCGCGCTTGGCGTCGCCGACGAACGACACGCGGCAGTGTTCGGCGTCGTGGACAAAGTCCATCGTCAGCCGGCCGACGTGTCACGCGAGAAGCTGACGGCGGCGGGGATGCCCGGCGCCGCGATCGACGATTTCATGAGCCTCATGAAGGAGGCGACGCTCGACGAGCTCGATCGCCGCTTCGGCGAGTCGACTGCCGTCAAGGCGTCAATCGACGAGTTCCGCCGATACTTCGCGTGTCTCGAGGGCCTCGGCGTTCTCGAGTGGGTGACGATCGACCTGACGATCGTTCGCGGATTGGCGTACTACACCGGAATCGTCTTCGAGCTGTTCGACGCCAAGGGCGAGCTTCGCGCCATCTGCGGAGGCGGCCGATACGACACGCTCCTCGAATCACTCGGCGGCGTTGATCTCCCGGCACTCGGCTTCGGGATGGGGGACGTCGTGCTCACGGAGCTGCTCCGCGAGCGCGGCCTCCTGCCGAGCGTAGCGCCACACCCGCAGGTGTGGGTCGCGGCAGAGGCACCGTCGCAGCAGAGCGACGTGCGCCGCGCCGCAACCGCTTTGCGGCGCATCGGCGTGAGCGTGGAGTACGCGCTGCGCGATCAACCCCTCATGAAGCAGGTGCGATCGGCGAAAGCCGCCGGCGCGGAATGGGTGTTGACGCTACACCTGCCCGGCCGCGCCGAGGCGCCTCCGGAACCGCACAGCTGGAAGCCCGACGCACCGCCGGATTGGAATCGAGCGATCACCGAGATTGGTCTCTAAGGCAACTGACTCAACCAATGGCAGACGACAAAAAGCTGACGACCCGCGAAGCCGACTTCAGCGCCTGGTACAACGAGGTGGTGCTGCGCGCCGAACTGGCCGACTACTCGCCGGTGCGCGGCTGTATGGTGATCCGCCCCAACGGCTACGGCATCTGGGAGCGGATGCAGCGCGCGCTCGACGACATGTTCAAGGCGACGGGCCACCAGAACGCGTACTTCCCCCTCTTCATCCCGGAAAGCTTCCTCCATAAGGAAGCGGAGCATGTCGAAGGCTTCGCGCCGGAGACGGCCGTCGTGACGCACGGTGGCGGCAAGAAGCTCGAGGAGCCGTTGATCGTTCGCCCGACGTCGGAGACGATCATCTACTCGATGTTCGCGAAATGGGTGCAGAGCTACCGCGACCTCCCGCTGCTCATCAACCAGTGGGCGAACGTCGTTCGGTGGGAGATGCGCACGCGCCTCTTTTTGCGCACGCTCGAGTTCCTCTGGCAGGAGGGGCACACCGCGCACGTCACGCATGACGAGGCGGAGGAAGAGGCGCGCCGAATGCTCGGCGTGTACAGCGACTTCATGGAAGGCCACATGGCCATGCCCGTCATCACGGGCCTGAAGACCAACGCCGAGAAGTTCGCCGGCGCGCTGCGCACGTATTCCTGTGAAGCAATGATGCAGGACAACAAAGCGCTGCAGGCGGGGACGTCGCACAACCTCGGTCAGAATTTCGCCAAGGCGTTCGATCTCAAGTTCCAGGCGGAGCACGGTGGACAGGAGTTCGCCTGGAACACCAGCTGGGGCGTGTCCACGCGGCTCGTCGGCGGACTGGTGATGACGCACAGCGACGACAACGGGCTCCGCATCCCGCCGCTGCTCGCGCCGATCGAGCTCGTGATCGTGCCGATCTACAAGAGCGACGAAGAACGCGACAAGATGTTGGACGCCGCCGATCGCGTGATGCAGAAGCTGCTCGATTGGGAGCGGCGAGATCCCGGCCGTTTGCGCGTACACATCGACGATCGCGAAGGGATCAAGCCCGGTGCCAAGTACTACGAGTGGGAGCTGCGAGGCATCCCGCTGCGCATGGAGCTCGGGCCCCGCGACCTCGAGAAGAATCAGGCCGTGCTCGTTCGACGCGACAGCCGCGAGAAGCGGCCTGTGTCGCTCGATACGATCGGTGAGGACGTCGCCGAGCTGTTGATGCGCATCCAGGACGATATGCTCATCGCCGCCCGCGAGCGGCGCGAGCATAACAGCATCCGTCATCGCATCAGCTACGACGACTTCAAGGAATTGATGAATGGCAAAGGCGGCTTCGTGTACGCTGGGTGGTGCGGGAGCGCGACCTGCGAAACGGAGATCAAGGACGAAACCAAGGCGACGATTCGCGTGCTTCCCGACGAGGAGTTCCGGTCGGCCGAGGCGCCGGCCACCTGCTTGAAGTGCGGGCGTGCGGCGAGCGCCGAGGCTGTATGGGCCAAGGCGTACTGAGCACCGGCTTCACTCGCGTCGATGGCGTCCTCTATTGCGAGGGCGTCTCGCTCGAGCTGATCGCGAGTGAAGTCGGCACGCCCGTGTACGTGTACAGCGCCGAAACCATTCGCGATCGATATCGGCGGCTGGATCGCATCCTGTCACCGGTTCCACATCGAATCCACTACACGCTCAAGGCGAACTCCAGTCGTGGCGTGCTTGCGGTGCTCAAGGATCTCGGCGCCGGCGTCGACGTCGTTTCGGGCGGCGAGCTCCAACGCGCGCTGCTCGCCGGGTTCGCGCCGTCGGACATCATCTTCGGCGGCGTGGGCAAGACGAGGCGCGAGCTCGCCGAGGCCCTCGACGCGGGCATCCTGCTGATCAACGCCGAGAGCGAGGCGGAGATCCGCCTCATCGATGCGCTGGCCGGAGAGCGCGAGATTCGCGCGCCGGTTTCCATTCGGGTGAACCCGGAGATCACGCTCGACGCGCCGCATGACTACATCAAGACGGGCGGCAAGGGGCACAAGTTCGGCGTACCGTTCGACGACGCCGTTCACGTGGCGGAGGTCGCGGCGGGCCTGAACCACGTCGACCTCGTCGGCCTGGACATGCACCTGGGTTCGCAGTTGTCACGAATCGATCCATACCGCGAAGGCACGGAGCGTCTGGCCTCGATCTTCGCGGAGCTGACGAAGCGGGGCATCGATTCATTGCGCTATCTCGATATCGGCGGCGGCCTCGGAGTGCGCTACGACACCGAGCAGCCACCGGATCTGCAGCGTTTCGCCGCGGCGATTCTTCCGACGGTAACAGCCACCGGACTCCAGCTGATCATGGAGCCGGGTCGTTTCATCGTCGGCAACGCGGGCGCCCTCGTCGGGCGTGTGCTCTATCGCAAGCACAGTGGTGGGAAGGACTACGTCATCGTGGACACGGGCATGACCGAGTTGCTTCGCCCGTCGCATTACGGTGCCTTTCACCGAATCTCGGCCATGCGCGACCGTGGCGACGCGCGACAGGTCGACGTGGTCGGCCCGGTTTGTGAGAGCGGTGACTTTCTGGCCCTCGATCGAGAGTTGGATGACGTTCAGCCGGGCGACTACATCGTCGTCGCCGACACCGGAGCGTACGGATACGTGATGGCATCGAACTACAACAGCAGGTTGCGGCCGGCCGAGGTCATGGTGGATGGCGACCGCTTCGCCGTCATCACGGCGCGCGAGTCGCTTGCTGATCTGACGCGGCTCGAAATCGACGCGCCCGAGTGGCACGTCGCGGCGGCGACCATCGACGGGGGAGGGCGCTGATGCGCGTCGGTCTCATCGCCGATTCACACGATCGCGTGCCGGCGATCGCCGATCTTGTGACCCAGATTCAGGCGG
>Ga0207641_10005982_pt1 | contig 10309 bp, 8 predicted proteins | sample KBSSwiS62_FD_184306 | JGI IMG/M metagenome (GOLD analysis project Ga0207641, IMG submission 184306) | Switchgrass rhizosphere microbial communities from Kellogg Biological Station, Michigan, USA - KBS Switchgrass S6-2 (SPAdes) (version 2) | ecosystem: Host-associated > Plants > Roots >... | reverse complement strand
GCCCGGGCCGCATCCGATCCAGGGGATCGGGGCCGGTTTCATCCCGGCGATCATGAATCCGGCGCTGCTTGACGGAATCATCCAGGTCACGCCGGAGGACGCCAAGGACATGGCGCGGCGCGCCGCCCGCGAGGAGGGTATGCTGGTCGGCATCTCGTCCGGCGCGACGCTCGCCGCGATCGCCCAGAAATTGCCGGAATTGGGCGAAAATCCGCGGGTTCTGGGGTTCAATTACGATACCGGCGAGCGTTATCTCTCGGTCCCGGACTTCCTGCCGGAGCAAACTGCCTAATGCGGCGCTAACCGCCTTTCTTGTCCGACCCGTTAATTGATGCAGGTTTAATACCCGCGCGTGAACAGCGCTCGGGCGCGCATCAGCGCCGAGCCAAGCGTGGGGTCCAATGCGTAGGTCGCGATTCGCCAGTGCCATCGAAGTCGCCGATCCCGCCGCGCAGCGGGCATCGATCAGCGAAGCATTGCGGTTCGACATCCGCAATCCCGAGACCGGCGAAGCCTCGCTCGCCGACTGGCGAGTCGCCGGGCTCGATCAGATCGCCCTGCTGCTCGGCTTCACCCACCTGCTGATCACCGCCGGCTATCTCGCGCTGTCGCCGGTCATCCCGCTGTGCAACTGCCTCGACAATCCGCTGATGCCGTCGCTGCTGGTGCTGGCCGTCGATGCGGTCGCGGCCACGGCGCTGTTCATGCGGCACCGGTTCAACCTGGCGCCGCACGTCGTGGTCCGGGGACTGTGCCTGTACCTCGCCGTGGCCGGGCTGTTGTGGACCTGGTTCGGACAAACGGTCGCGGACGACCTCTTCGTCACGCAGATCTCGGCCGCCCAGATCGTGATGTGCGCGGGGATCACCATGGGCGCGATCGTCTCGATCAGCTCGCCGCCGCTGGCGCTGGTGAACGGGCTGGTCGCGGCCATCGCCGGGCTCGTGCTGGCCAACTCACCGATCGTCGGGGTCGGCATCGACATCATCGGACTGGTTCTCATCGCTTACAGCCTCGCCGGCACCCGGAAGATCCTGGCGGCCGGCCGCGCCCGGCTGCACCTCGACGGCATGGCCCGCAAGGCCGTTCGCTTCATCGACGAGTTCGAAAACAGCGGCCGCGGCTGGTTCTGGGAGACCAACGCCGAAGGCACCTTGTCCTACGTCTCCCGCCAGCTCGCCGACGATTTCCAGTGCGAGCCGGAAGAGCTGCTCGGTCGCCAATTCACCGACCTGCTGTCGGTCGATACCGAAGGGTCGGGCATCGTCGAGGAGCGCAAGACGCTGGGCTTCCACCTGTCCGCCCGTTTCCCCTTCTCGGACGTGGTCGTCCGGCCGGCGAGCGATCAGGACGTGCACTGGTCCCTGTCGGGCAACCCGATCTTCGATGAGCGCGGCCGGTTCCTCGGCTTCCGCGGCATCGGCACCGACCTCACCGAGCAGCGCCGGTCCGAGCAGGAGATTTCCAGGCTCGCACGGTTCGATTCGCTGACCGCATTGCCCAACCGCGCGATGATGCGTCAGACGCTCGACGAAGCGCTGCGCAACGCGACCCACCGCCAGCGCGGCTGCAGCATGTTCCTGATCGACCTCGACCGCTTCAAGAACGTCAACGACACGCTCGGCCATCCGATCGGCGACGCGCTGCTCCGTCAGGTTGCCGAACGGCTGAAGTCGGTGATGGGCAACCACGGCCAGATCGGCCGCCTCGGCGGCGACGAGTTCCAGGCGGTGCTCCCGGGAACGGTCGACATCGGCCTATTGGAATCGCTCGCTCGGACCCTGATCGAGCATGTCTCGCGACCGTACATGATCGAGGGCCATAAGGTGACGATCGGCGCGTCCGTCGGGGTGGCGATCGGCGACCCGGGCCGGACCAGCGCCGACGCCCTGGTCCGCAACGCCGACCTCGCGCTCTACGCAGCGAAGGACGCCGGGCGCGGCAAGCATTGCCTGTACGAGCCGTCGATGCACAGCGAGGCGGCGGAGCGGCAGCTGCTCGAGAACGACCTGCGCCAGGCGATCGAGCGCGGCGAACTCGCGGTCCACTACCAGCCGATCGTGCGCACCGCAGGCGAGGAGATTTCGGGCTTCGAGGCGCTGGTCCGCTGGACGCATCCGTCGCGCGGAGCGATCGGTCCCGACAAGTTCATCCCGCTCGCCGAGGAAGCGGGCCTCATCGCAAGCATCGGCGAGTGGGTCCTCAAAACCGCGCTCGAGGAAGCCGCGCACTGGCCCGACCAGGTGCGGGTCGCAGTCAATCTGTCGCCGCTCCAGTTCAACGACCCGAACATCGTCGCGACCGTCGCCCGGCACCTCGGCGAGACCGGCGTTCGCGCCGGCCGGCTCGAGCTCGAGATCACCGAAGGGGTGTTCCTGGCCGAGGGCGACAGCACCGACGAAACGTTCGCCAAGCTCAAGGATCTCGGGGTCCGCCTCGCGCTTGACGATTTCGGCACCGGCTATTCGTCGCTCGGCTATTTGAAAAAGGCGCCGTTCGACAAGATCAAGATCGACCAGAGCTTCGTCCGCGGCGCGGCCTCGACCGTCAACCGCAACGCCGCGATCATCCGGGCCATCGTCACGCTCGCCGAGACGCTCGGCATGGACACCTGCGCCGAGGGCGTCGAGACCCACGACGACCTGCAGCTGATCCGCGAGCTCGGCGTGAGCATGGTCCAGGGTTATATCTTCGGCCGTCCCGCGGACAGCGAGATCTCCCGCGAGCTCGCCAACAAGGTCACGCTCGAGGCTGATGGCTATAAATGCATCCGCGAGCCGCGGCACCGGCTGATGCGCCGGGCCATCACTTGCATCGACGGCGAAACGGTCGAGGTGAAGCTCCAGAACATCAGCTCGATGGGCGCGCTGGTCGATTGCCCGATCGCGGTTGCTCCGGGGGACGTGATCGTCATCGACATCGTCGGCGTGGGCCCGGTCCAGGGCCTGGTCCGCTGGGCCCAGTCGGGCAAGTTCGGGCTCCAGTTCGGCGACCTGTTCGACCTCGGCCGCCTCGCCGCGAAGAAGGAGCGCCGCACCGAACCCCGCCCGTGGTACGTCGAGCGACGGACCGTCGGCTGAGCACGCAAAAAGAGCGCCGGGACATGCCCGGCGCTCCTCTTTCTATCGACCGTCAGTTACCTGCGGTTGATATCGATGTCGCGGATGTAGCCGCGAGCGTCAACGTCGCACTTAAACGACAGGTCGGCCGCCTGGGCGTAACCATACCCGAGCGCGCCATAAGCGCCGACGCCGTACGGGCTGTAGCCGTTGTAGGCGACCCGGCCGCTGCTTGCGAGACCGCGGACGCGCACGCCGGTCGTGGTCGGCGTCACCCGCGTGACGCTGAGGACCCGGGCGTTGGTGCCGCTGCTCAGGCCGAAGAGCTGGCCGATGACGCCGCCGACACCGCTGGTGTTACGATAATAGAGACGGTTCTGGACTGCGGCGGTGCACTGCTGTGCGAGCGCCGACGTGTTCATGCCGTAGCTCTGATAGCCGTAGCCGTACTGATTGTAGGCGTAGGGGTTCTGATACCCATACTGATAATACTGAGCGGTCGACGGGGCTGCAGTCGCGAGCGCCGCCAGACCAGCACCTCCAATCAGGAACATCTTGATCATACGCATGGCTTGTCTCCTCCTTTTCGAGAAGCCTTCGCCGGGTACAACGATTGGCAGGTTGCGGGCGCATCGGCGTTCGTCGCCGGGAAACGGCAGTTCGTCGCGCTACGGTGAACCGTAAGTGAATGATTCAGGGGGAAAAGAAGGCCCGCCGCGGTGTGAACAGGTCGGCGGGCCTTCTCCACTCAGGGATTCTTGCGCGGCCCCTAACCGCACTCGACTCGCAAAGGGGTCAGCGAGCCGGTGCTGTGAGAGTCCTACGGCGAGGGACCCGCGGCAACAGCCCAGTCCGGGCTGTCCCGGTCCGGCACAGCGCCTGGAGCGTGTCGCAGCTGCCACGGAAGAGGGACTAAATGCAGGACGGCGGTGAAACGGCTGGAACGCGATTAACCTGGGTGAATTCTCCGGTTCGTGGCCGAAGAGGATTCCCCAGTCATCGCCAACATGCGGGCGCGCGCCGAACAATGCCGCCGCCTCGCCGAGGCGCTGACCGACCGGGGCGCCGCCGCCGTGCTGCTGAAGATGGCCGAGGAGGTCGAGGCGGACATCGCCCGGCTCGAGGGCGAAATCCCCCATCCCATGCCGCCGGCGCAGGGCGGCTAGCCCGGCCTCAGTGCGCCGCTTCGGGCTGGCGCGCGGCGGGCTCGCTGCCGCCGACGAGGTCGTCGAACAATGCGCGATAGTGGATCATCGCCTGGCGGAGATCCTCGGTGCCGGCGTCCCCGCGCTCGTGGCGGACGGCGATGTCGTGGGCCGTCCGATAATGGTCGACGACCGCCGGGTGGTCGACCGAGATGTCGCCGGCCCGCCGCTCGAAATCGCTGACCGGATAGCCGCGTGCCGTCATGACTTCGCCGAGCAGCGCGTCGGCGAATGCCACGGCGCGCGGCGGGTCGTCGACGAACCGCGCCTGGACCTCGCCCCAGCGCGCCACGAACTTCTCGCGCTCGATGCGGTCGAGCGGACGGATGTCGAGCTTGTCGACCCGCTTCTCACGCTCGGCGAGCTCGGCCTCGGCCTTGCCGCGATCGCCGGTGGTTTCCAGCGCATGCTCATATTCGCGCCCGAAATGCTGCTTGAGATGCTCGGAGCGCCGGCGGCGCAACACGACGAAGAAGGCGATCGCCACCACGGCGACGACCAGGATGGCGAGGACGATCAACGCGGACTGGCTCATGCTTACCTCCCGAGGGTTCGGAAATTCGCGGCACCAACGAACGACGCGCCTCCGAAGGTGCAGCGAAACGTGCGATTTTCCCGCAGCTTGCCGCACGGCAGGTGCGGGTCGAGGGCCAGCGAACCGCGCTAGCGCCCCGGTTCGATTCGGCATTTGAACTGTGTTAGTCGGTGGGCGTGCCGGATCGCAGCGCGGGGACGCGCCGACCAGGGGTGCGCACATGACTCTTCTGATCCGATCGATCGTCTGCTCAGCCGCTCTGCTGGCGCTCGCCGGCTGCGGCGGCGACAAATCCAGCGACAAGGCCGGCGGCAATCCAACCGGCGCGAGTTCAACGGCCGCGAACGCTGCGGCCGCCGACACGAGCGGCGCGACATCCACCGGACCCGAGACCGCGACTGCGACCGAACCGGCCCGGGTGCCGCTCAAGCTCTATTGGAGCCAGGCCCGGGGAGACAATTTCACGACCGGCACCGAGGTCGGCGAGCAGTCCGCCATCGCGTCGCAATATCAGTACATTCGCGAGGAAGGCCGCGCTTACTCGGCCCCGACCCAGCTCGCCACGCTGCCCTTGTACCTCTACTGGAACGATCGGCTCGCCGACAATTACACGGTAGCCAAACCGAGCTCGATCCGGGACGCCGAGCTGCGCGGCTACCAGCGCATTCGGGTCGAGGGCCATATTTTCCCGACCGAGCAATCGGGGACCGTTCCCTTGCGGGTGTTCTACAGTCCGGAGCGCGGCGACTTCTTCACGACGGCCACGAAGGTCGGCGTCCAGTCGGCCCTGGACTCCGGCTATCAGGACGTCGGCATCGAGGGCTACGTGTTCGAGAAATAGCCCCTTCCCGCGGGCTGCGTTCGATTCGGCCGTGGACCTGTGTTAAGGCGCCTGCGTGCCGGATTGCGGCGCGGGCGCGTCACGCGCCGCGCAGCCAAGGGGCGTGCACATGACAAACACCCTTCGACTATTGGCCGCGTCCGTGGCCGTCCTGGCGTTGGCGAGCTGCGGCGGCAAGACCGGCGAGGCCGGCAATGCCGCCGGGGCCAATGCCGCGGTCGCCGTCACCGGCAATGCGACCGGCTCGGCCACAGCACCCGCGGCTGCCCCGTCCGCGCCCGCGGCGCCGGCGGTCGACCCGAACGAGAAGCGGATGGCGATCGAGGCGCTGCCCGTCGCCCAGGCCGGCCCCGGGGCGATCGTCGGCAAGATGCACATGATCCGCTCGGCCAGCGGCATCGAGACCGATGGGATCGGCGGCGGCTGCATGGTCATCGAGGATCCGGCGAGCAAGGTCTGCCACGCCGACAGCGACTGCAAGGTACCGAAATATGTCTCCGCCGCCGGCGGCCCGTGGGCCTATTGCGCGGAGAGCAAATGCTGGATCAAGCCGGCCGACAAGGCGTTCTGCTGGAAGTCGCGTTATTCGACCCCGCCGACCCCCTTCCAGGTCGGCAAGCCGCAGTCGACGCCCGAGGTGAAGCTCGCGAGTCTCCCCGCCCAGCTGCTCCAGGGCCCGGCCAAGAACCAGGTCCGGGCGCGGGTGATCGCCTGCCTCAACGGCAAGTTCGGTGCGGTCGAAGCGCCGCCCTGCGCCGGCGGGAAGGGCAAGCGGTCCGATTCGATCGGCGAGGCGAAGACCTTCACCCGCTGAACAAAGCGGCCCGGCGCAAAACGCAGCGCCGGGCCGCCCGTTCGGCACCACTCGCCTGCTCGACCAGCGAGCAAGGGAGGGCGAGCTTCTCGGGTTCGCTTATGGCGCAGCGACTCGCCGGTAGGAAAGTGCTTAGAAGGCTTCGGCGGGAATCTTCATCACGGTTTCGGCGCCCGCCTCGATCTTGCGGCGCAGCGCCGAGGTCATCGGCAGCTCGCGCAGCGCGAAGAAGCGCGCGGTCGCCAGCTTGGTCTCGTGGAACGCGCGATCCTCGGCCCCCTCGGCCAGCGCGCGCGTCGACGCGGCGGCCATCTTGAGCCACATCCAGCCGAGGCTCACCAAGCCCAACAGCTCCATAAAGGCATAAGCGCCCGCGCCGGCGTTGTCGGGGTCGGCCGGAGCGTTCTGCGCGAGCCACATCGTCGCCTCCTGGAGGTCGCCGATCGCTCGGCTCAGCTCGCCCAGTAGCGGCTTCAGAGTCTCGGTGTGCGATGCGTCCGCGATGTCGCTCGACAGCACTTGGAAGAAAGTGCGGATCGCGCGACCGCCGTCTTTGGGCAGTTTGCGGCCGACCAGGTCCATCGCCTGGATGCCGTTGGTCCCCTCGTAGATCTGGGTAATCCGGGCGTCGCGCACGAACTGCTCCATGCCATGCTCGCGGATGTAGCCGTGGCCGCCGAACACCTGCTGGGCACTAACCGCAGCGTCGAACCCCTTGTCGGTGAGATAGCCCTTGATGACCGGAGTCAGGAGTCCGAGCAGGTCGTCCGCCACCTGCCGCTCCGCCTCGTCGGGCGACCGCCGCAGCAGGTCGACCTGGAGCGCCCCCCACAAGACCAGCGCGCGGCCCGGCTCGATATAGGCGCGAGCCTCCATCAGCATCCGCCGGACGTCGGGGTGGACGATGATCGCATCGGCCTTGGCGCCGGCCTCGCGCTCGTCCTCGCGCAGCGCTTTGCCCTGGCGGCGATCCTTCGCGTAGGTCGCCGCATTCTGGTAGGCAACCTCGCCCTGGGCCAGGCCCTGGAGCCCGACGCCGAGCCGCGCCGCGTTCATCATGATGAACATCGCCGCAAGGCCCTTCTCGGGCTCTCCGACCAGCCAGCCCTTCGCGCCGTCGTAATTCATGACGCAGGTCGCGTTGCCGTGAATCCCCATCTTCTTCTCGAGCGCGCCGCAGGAGAGCGCGTTGCGCTCGCCGAGGCTGCCGTCGTCGTTGACCAGGACCTTGGGCACCACGAACAGGCTGATGCCTTTGACGTTGTCCGGCGCGCCGGCGATCTTGGCGAGGACCAGGTGAATGATGTTCTCGGCCAGGTCGTGCTCGCCCGACGAGATGAAGATCTTGGTCCCGGTGATCGCATAGCTGCCGTCGGGGTTGGGCTCGGCGCGGGTCTTGAGGAGGCCGAGGTCCGTCCCGCAATGCGGCTCGGTGAGGTTCATGGTCCCGGTCCATTTGCCGGTGATCATGGTCGGGACGTACTTTTGCTTGAGCTCGTCCGAGCCCTTGACCAGCAGCGAGGCGATCGCGCCCGAGGTCAGCCCCTGATACATTTCGAAGCTGTGGTTGGCCGACAGGATATATTCGGTGACCGCGGTGCCGACGACCTGCGGCAGGCCCTGGCCGCCATATTCCTCCGGACCGGTGAGAGTCGGCCAGCCGGCTTCGACGAACTGGTCATACGCCTGCTTGAAGCCGGGCGGAGTGGTGACCGAACCGTCGTCGGCGCGCTTGCAGCCGACCTCGTCGCCGACCTTGTTGAGCGGCGCCAGCACCTCGGCCGAGAACTTCCCGGCCTCTTCCAGGATCGCCTCGATCAGGTCGGGAGTCGCGTTAGCGAAGCCCGGCAGATTCGCGTAGCGGCCGATGTCGAGGACGTTGTTGAGGATGAACTGGGTTTCGCGCACCGGCGCGGTGTAGGTGGGCATGGCTAACTGACCTCCGTGTCAGCAGTTCCCCTATTGTGCATCCGATTGTGCGTCCAGCAGGGTGTGCAGCCCGTATCTTCAATCCTACATTGTTGCCGAAAGGATTGTTCATGAAGCTGGCAGGATTGCTCGTCGTCGCGGCTGCGGCCGTGTCCGGACCCGCCCACACCGCGCCGCGCACCGAAACCGCCGTACTCGCCGGCGGCTGCTTCTGGGGCATGGAAAGCGTGTTCGAGCATGTGAAGGGAGTGACGGACGTCGTTTCGGGCTTCGCCGGCGGCGCAGCTGCCGACGCGAGCTACGACAGGGTCAGCTCCGAAGGCACCGGCCATGCCGAGGCGGTGCGCATCACCTACGATCCGGCGCAGGTCAGCTACGCCCAGCTGCTGCAGGTCTATTTCGCCGTCGCGCACGACCCGACCCAGATCAACCGCCAGGGTCCCGACGTCGGCCCGAGCTACCGCAGCGCGATCTTCCCGCAGAATGGCAGCCAGGCCGCCCAGGCGCGAAGCTTCATCAACAAGCTCACCGCCGGGCACGTGTTCAAGAAGCCGATCGCGACCAAGATCGAGAGCGGCGGCTTCTATCCCGCCGAGGCCTACCACCAGGATTATGCGCGCAAGCACCCGTGGGAGCCCTATATCGTGTTCAACGACCAGCCGAAGGTCGCCGCGCTGAAACGGCAGTATCCGAGGCTTTTCAAAGCCTAACGACGTAAGTCGTTAAAACTTCACATCTTATTCAGGGTGGGGGCGACAAAGCCGGCGCCTCCACCTATATGACGATTCCGAGACGCCAGCCTGGAGCCGGGACATGCTGACGACCCATCCGTTCGACGACGATAAGTTGCACGAAGAGTGCGGCATCTTCGGCATTTGGGGCGCCGACCATGCCTCGAGCTTCGTCGCGCTCGGACTGCACGCGCTCCAGCATCGCGGCCAGGAAGCGGCCGGCATCACCAGCTTCGACGGGCAGCATTTCCATTCCCACCGGGCGATGGGCCATGTCGCCGGCAATTTCGACCGCGACGATATCGTCCGCCGGCTCGCCGGCCGCTCGGCGATCGGCCACGTCCGCTATTCTACCACCGGCGAATCGGGCCTGCGCAATATCCAGCCGCTCTATGCCGACCTCGCCGAGGGCGGCTTCGCGGTCGCCCATAACGGCAACCTCTCGAACGCCCTGAAGGTGCGGCGGACGCTCAACCGTCGCGGCTCGATCTTCCAGTCGACCAGCGACACCGAGGTCATCATCCACCTCGTCGCGACCTCGCACAACGCGAACAACCTCGACCGCCTGGTCGACGCGCTGAAGCAGGTCGAAGGCGCGTATTCGCTGCTGGTCCTGACCGAGGACGGGCTGATCGCCTGCCGCGACCCGCTCGGCATCCGGCCGCTGGTGATGGGCAAGCTCGGCGAGGCGACAATCTTCGCCAGCGAAACCGTCGCGCTCGACGTCATCGGCGCGACCTTCATCCGCGACGTCGAGCCGGGCGAGCTGGTGGTGGTCAACGACCGCGGGGTCCGCTCCTTCCGCCCGTTCGAGCAGGCCGAAGCAAGGCCGTGCATCTTCGAGCATGTCTATTTCTCGCGGCCGGACAGCATCGCCGAGGGCGTCTCGGTCTACGAGGTGCGCAAGGCGATCGGCGCCGAGCTGTCGCGCGAGGCCCCGGTCGAGGCGGACTATGTCGTTCCGGTGCCGGACAGCGGCGTCCCGGCAGCGCTCGGCTTCGCCCAGGCGTCGGGCATCCCGTTCGAGCTCGGGATCATCCGCTCGCACTATGTCGGCCGGACCTTCATCCAGCCGAGCCAGGACGTCCGCCTCCAGGGCGTGAAGCTCAAGCACAACGCCAACTCGGCGCTGATCGACGGCAAGAGCATCGTGCTGGTCGACGATTCGATCGTCCGCGGCACCACCTCGGTGAAG
>Ga0207641_10005981_pt1 | contig 10310 bp, 5 predicted proteins | sample KBSSwiS62_FD_184306 | JGI IMG/M metagenome (GOLD analysis project Ga0207641, IMG submission 184306) | Switchgrass rhizosphere microbial communities from Kellogg Biological Station, Michigan, USA - KBS Switchgrass S6-2 (SPAdes) (version 2) | ecosystem: Host-associated > Plants > Roots >... | reverse complement strand
CAACGTGGGGATTCCTTCGAACTCATCGGAGCCGAGAAAAGCGATTTCTTCCAGTAAGGCCCTGCATTGCGCGGCCAGAGCCCGCGCCCAACGCCGTGTGTCGAAGCGATGCGGTCCCTTTGCCGCGGCGCTGGCCGCCGCTTCCAGGCGTTCCAGCAGCAGGCGGATCGCGCGCGGCGTCGCCGGCGGCGACTGGCGGGCCCCCTCCAACTCTTTCTGCATGTCAGCCAGTTCGGCGGGAACGGAACTGGCGTTGGCAGTCACCAGAATGCCGAATGTATCGTCGAGGCCGTCCAACCATCGCGGGTTCACGATTGGCTGATCTGGAAGCGCGATCAGTCCCGGACGGAGCGTCAGTAAATTGCCCGCCAGGTTCCCGCTGTCTACCGTGGAAATGTAAATGGGCTGTAGCGGCTTCAGGGACTGCGTGTCGTACCAGTTGAAAAAGTGGCCCCGGAAGCGCTCCAGCGCCTGCATCGTACGGAAGGAATTGGCGGTACGCTCGGCAAACTGGCCCGCCGTGATATATCCGAAATCGTAGGCCGACAAATTGGACAGCAGGGAAAGCCCGATGTTGGTCGGAGACGTGCGACGGGCGATCCGTGCTATCGGATGCTCCTGATAGTTGTCCGGCGGCAGCCAGTTGTCTTCAGGTCCTACGAAGCTATCGAAGAAATCCCACGTCTTGCGCGCGAGCTTACGCAGGAAGACCGTCTGCTCGGCGCTCAAACGCGTGGCGCGTCGCGGCACAGGCCGGCTGATCCACCAGGCGATGCTCGGCGACATCACCCACAACGCCCAAATCGGCCAGGCAACCAGCAAGGCGCTTGGACGCGAAGCCGTAAGGTAAATCATTGCGGCCAGCGCCAACGCCGGGCCGATCCACATCGTCCGCCACGAAGCCGCCAGGCTGTTTCCGCGGTCGCCGTCGGTATCGCTCGACGCCCTCCATTCCAGCAGCCGCCGGCGCGACGCCGCTATCCGCCAAAGGGTGCGCATGATGGCGTCCAGGCTGAAGTATGCCTCGTAAGGAAGGCAGGCCAGCGTGAAGGCAACCTGTGAGAGATGCGTGGAGGCGCAGCGCAGGACCGAAGTCAGGTGCTGTCTCCAAAGCACTTCTGTGGGCTTTCGAAACAGGTCCAGAAAACAGGCGATTGCGGAGGGAATCAGGACGATGCCGATGATGGCCAGCGTCCAAACCCCGGGGAACGCCAGCAGCGCCCATGTCAAAAGGAACAGCAAGGTCAACGCAACCGGCACCACGCTGCGGCGAAGGTTGTCGAATAGCTTCCATCGGGAAAGCGCGGTGATCGGATTCCTGCGCCGCCCCGCGCTTCCCGGAACCCACGGCATCAGCCAGCGGAGCAATTGCCAGTCGCCGCGAATCCAGCGATGGCGGCGGCTCACGTCGGCGCTGTACTGGCCCGGGTATTCCTCGTACACCTGCACATCCGTCAGCAGTCCGGAGCGAGCGTAACAGCTCTCCACCAGATCGTGACTGAGGATGCGATTGTCCGGAAACCGCCCCTTTAGCGAGCGCTCGAACGCGTCCACATCGTAGATCCCCTTGCCGATGAACGAACCCTCGCAGAACAGATCCTGGTAAACATCGGAGACGGCCCGCGTATATGGGTCGATGCCGGGCTCGCTTCCGAACAGGCGCGCGTATCGCGACTGGCTGCTGCCAGGCAGGCTCGCGCCGACTCGCGGCTGAAGAATGCCGTATCCGTTGCATACGCGCTCCACAGGTTCGCAATAGATCGCGCGGTTCAGAGGATGCGCAGCGGCGCCCACCAGTTGTCGCGCGCTATCGCGCGGCAACTGAGTGTCGGTATCCAGCGTGATCACGTATTTGACATCGCTCAGCTTCGCGGTTTCGCCGACTATCCGCGCGAAGGCATCTGGCGCGGCGCCGCGCAAAAACGCATTCAGGTCGCCCAGTTTGCCGCGCTTGCGTTCATAACCCATCCACAAACGCTCCTGCGGATTCCAACGCCGTGGGCGGTGAAACAGGAAGAAGCGCGCGCCAGTACCGGGCTCGTACCGCGCATTCAGCTCTGCGATTCCCTGTACCGCCAGATCCAGCAGCGATTCATCCTCGGGCTGCACTTCCTCGGTGGCGTCTCGAAAATCCGTCAACAGAGCAAAGTAGACATTCTCGTCGCGATTCGCAAGGAACCGTACCTCCAACTTCTCAACAAGTTCCTGGACGTTATCCGGATTGAGAAGCATAGACGGGACCGCTACCAGCGTTCGGTGCTCCGGGGGAATTCCGGTGGAGAAATCCATCCGCGGCAACGTGTGCGGCGTCACCGCCAAAGTCACCAGCCAATTCACCACGGCCACGGCGAGCTGGCTGGCTGCCACCATCCACAGAATGCCGATCAGGCAGAGCACCCAAATGTCTCCCGTACTGCCGTGTGCCTCGAGCGTCAGGAGTCCGGCCAAGACGAGTGTAATCAGGACGATTCCGCCGACGTATAGCAGTACGGGCGATCTCCGGCAGGCTCTCCCTACTCTCTCCCCGGCGGGAAGGCGTGCCGCCACCGCTTTCTCCAGTTGTTCCAGGCCTTCGCCGACCAGATAGTCACCCACGTGCGCCGTGCGGTCTGCGGTTCCATTCGAGGCCGCACCTGCCTTCGCCAAGTCGATCGCCTTTAGTGCCACATCGCTTTCGGTGTGCCCGCTGTATTTGGCAATCCGCTCCACCACGTGCCGGTAGGTGTCGCGAGTGCCGAATTCCATCCGGGCGTAGACTGCTCCGGAGTCCTCCCGGAGAATCTGTTCGACCTCGCTCATGCTCTCGACGAATTTGCGCCAATCGAGCGCGCTCAAGTAGCGCAGGCTGCCGATGCTATTGCTCATCGACACCTGGTTGGCGGCCTGCTTCTGGTTTTCCGACTGCACCATCTGCTGAATCGTCCAGCCGGATTCGGAGAGCAGCTGCTCGATCCACGTGAGCGGCAGGGTCAGCGATGGACCTTGCCCCTGCAAGCGGCGCGTCACCTCGGCCACAAACGAACTCTCCATCGGTGGGTTCGAGCGAGCAAGGTCGGCGATCACCACAATCAGGTTCTTCGGATCCTTCTCGGCCGTCTCAATCAGTTGGTCAGCCCACTCGTCGGCGCGATTCCGGCCGATCCGGTCGTCGGCGATGCGCGCCGACACACGCCGCAGGTTCTCGATCAATGCCAGGCGCAACATGATCGGCAGCGCCCACAACTCGCCCAGGGTCAGCGGGGTCACCGTCTGGTAGGCAGCCACAAAACTCGTAAGACTCTCCGGGTCCACTCGTCCGTCGCCGTGCGAAATCACCTCCAGCGCAATGTCATAAACCCTCGGAAGGCCAATCGAAGGGCCTTCCCGCAGGCGTGGCAGTTCACGGCTGTAGGCCTTCGGCAAGTGCCGCTTGGCGGTCCGTATCTGTTCCTCGATCAGATAGAAGTTATCCAGCAGCCATTCGCCGGCAGGTGTGATCTGGCGGTTAGCCGCCACTGCGTCGATCATCAGCTTGTGGACGCCGAGCAGGACATCCTCGTTCTCGGCCAGCCGTGGCAGCAACTGGTCCGGGGCGCGTCCCGGGCTGAGCTTGTGGAGTCCGGCCAGCCGCCTGCCGTGCTGCTTCATCTGCTCGGCGCTGAACAATTCCGAACGCAGCGGCGGAGCGTCGCCGTATTTTCCGGAACCGTTGCGTGAGAGGTTCAAGTGCAACAGGTTCTCGACAATGGCTTTGCTGCTTTCTTTGAGTTTGAGATTTCCTTTATTGAGCAGCACCAGGAGTCACGCCGCAAGCCGACAGCCATCGTACGGAAGCGTCCATGTTCACTAATGGCGCAGGACTTGCCGGGATCGACTCTCGCCCCGCGGCGGACCGCCGGCCAACTCCAAAATGCGGCCCCGCCCTCCATGACGAGCGTCTATATCAGGAGCGTTAATAGGCTTACCGGCCTCGCGCACCTGAGGCGGGGATCATAGAATGGTATTGATGCTTTCGAAATTATGCCTGCTTTTGGGATGCGCGGCATTGGCCTGTGGAGCGCAGGCGCAAAAGGTGTTTCCCTACGAGTATTCGCAGGACGACCTGCCGAACGGCCTGCGCCTGATCACCGTCCCGACCGACTATGCCAACATCGTTGCCGTCTACATCGTGGTGCAGACCGGGTCCCGCAATGAAGTGGAACCGGGACACACCGGGTTCGCCCACCTGTTCGAACATCTGATGTTTCGCGGTACCCCGCTGTATCCGCCGGAGAAATACAACCAGACACTGAACCGCATCGGTGCGTCATCGAACGCTTCCACCAGCGACGATCTCACCGTCTACCACACCACTTTTTCCAAGGAAGATCTGGACACCGTTCTAGCTATGGAGGCCGACCGTTTCCAGCACCTGAAGTACGCCGAGCCAGAGTTCAAGACGGAGAGCCTGGCCGTCCTGGGCGAGTACAACAAGAACAGTGCATCGCCCTTCAGCAAACTCAACGAGGTGATGCAGAACACGGCGTTCGACAAACACACCTACAAGCACACCACCATGGGATTCCTCAAGGACATACAGGACATGCCCAACCAATACGAGTACAGCCTCAAGTTCTTCGACCGCTACTACCGTCCCGAGTACACGACCATCATCGTGGTGGGCGATGTCAAGGCGAAGGCCGTGCGCGCCATGGTGGACAAGTATTGGGGCGAGTGGAAGCGCGGAAGCTATAAGCCGGAAATCCCGATGGAACCGGAACAGAACGGGCCGCGCACCGCTCATGTGGATTGGCCCAGCGCCACCCTGCCCATCGTGTCCGTTGGCTTCAAGGTACCTGCGTACAACGATGCCACTAAGCCGACCGCCGCGCTGGACGCGCTCGCGTACCTGGCCTTCTCCAACACGTCCGACCTTTACCAGAAGTTGGTGGTACAGGAACAGAAGGCGGACAGCATCTTTGGTAACGCGCCAAGCAGTGTCGACCCCTCGCTGTTCGAGATTACCGCCCGGGTCAAGAAGGCCGAAGACGTGGATTACGTGCGCGACCGCATTCTCGAGACCGTGAAGGCCTTCCAGGAAAAGCCTGTGGATGCCGCGCGCCTCGATACGGTGCGCAAGCGCCTGCGCTATCAGGTGGCGCTGCGCATGGATAACAGCGATACGATCGCGCAAATTCTCTCGTACTACGTCGCGTTGAAGCGAACCCCGGAGACCATGAACGCGCTCTACGATCAGTACGCCACGCTGACGCCGCAAGACGTCCAGCAGGCGGCGAAGCTCCTGTTGGAGAAGGGCCGCACCATGGTCACCTTGACCGGCCCCGGCGGTGCAAAGTGAAGTTGACCATATCTCTCTTCCTTCTGGCAGCTTGCGCAGCCGCGCAGATTCGCACCGTCGCGCTGCCCGGGAAATCGCCCCTCGTGACCTTCCGCATCGTATTCACCACCGGGTCGGCGTCGGACCCTGCAGACAAGCCGGGCCTTGCATACCTCACGGCGCAGATGATCGCCGATGGCGGTACCAAAGACCTGACCTACAAGCAGATTGGCGACGCCCTTTTCCCCATGGCCTCCAGCGTGAACGCCCAAGTGGACAAGGAAATGTGCTCCTTCGGCGGCGCTACCCACGTAGACAATCTGGATGCGTACTACAAGTTGTTGCGCGGCATGCTGCTGACGCCCGGTTGGCGCGAAGACGATTTCCGCCGCGTCAGGGACGACGCCATCAACGCCATCAAAGTCGCCCTGCGCGGCAACAACGACGAGGAGTTGGGCAAAGAAGTACTCTACGAAACTCTCTACCAGGGAACGCCGTACGGGCACTTGAACACCGGCACCATATCGTCGCTGGAAAAGATTACGCTCGATGATGTCAGGGCGTTCTACAAGAGCCAGTACAGCCAGTCGCAACTTATCATCGGAATCGCGGGCGGCTTTTCTCCGGCCTTTCTGACGGCCATGAAAAAGGACTTCCAGGCGCTGCCGGCAACAGCGGCTCCTCAGCCCAGAATATCGGCGCCGGCAGCGGTCGAAAAATCGCGCGCCGTGATCGTGGACAAAGATACACGTAGCGTCGCCTTCTCTATCGGATATCCGATTGATGTGACTCGCGCGCGCCCGGATTATGCGCCGCTGCTGCTGGTGTCGAGCTACCTCGGGCAGCACCGCATGAGCAGCGGCGTGCTCTACGATCGCCTGCGCGAGAAGCGCGGACTGAATTACGGCGACTACGCCTACATCGAGTATTTCCCCCGGGGCATGTTCCTGATGGAGCCGCAGCCCAACCTGGCGCGCCATCAGCAGATCTTCCAGGTGTGGATCCGCCCGGTAGAACCGCCTACCGCGAAGTTCGCATTGCGCCTGGCGCTCTTCGAACTCGACAAGTTGAATAAGAACGGTCTGACGCAGGAGCAATTCGATCGCACGCGAGAGTTCCTCGGCAAATACGTCAACGTACTCACGCGGACCAAGCGGGCGGAGTTGGGATATGCCATCGACAGCCTGTTTTACGGCATCCCTCCTTACAACGACTACCTGAAGACGCAACTCGGCAAGCTAACGCTGGCGGATGTGAATCGCGTCATCAAGCAATACATCCGGACCGACCGCCTGGTGATCGCCGCAGTGACCCGCAACGGCGAAGACTTGAAGCGCCAACTGGCGAGCGATGATGCCTCGCCAATGACCTACAATTCGCCCAAGCCGCAGCAGATCACCGAGGAAGACAAACTGGTGGTGAAATGGCCGCTCGGCTTGAAGCCGCAAGACATCAAGGTGATTCCGGTCAGCGAGGTCTTTCAGTAATGGATCTCAAACTCGTTCCGTTGGAGATTCCCGAGGGCGGGAACCTGATTCTTGGCCAGTCGCATTTCATCAAGACGGTGGAGGACATTTACGAGGCCATCGTGAACACGGTTCCGCAGATGAAATTCGGCGTGGCATTTAACGAGGCTTCCGGCCCCTGCCTGACACGGGTAGACGGCAATGACGACGCTCTGAAGGCGCTGGCGGCGAAAAATGCCGGTTCCCTCGCGGCAGGACACATCTTCGTAGTGGTGATGACGAACGGCTACCCCATCAACGTGCTCGGGCGCATTAAGGACGTTCCCGAGGTGTGTTCGATCTTTTGCGCGACAGCAAACGCAGTCCAGGTAGTCGTGGCCGAAAACGAACAGGGTCGCGGCGTGCTCGGCGTGATCGATGGTTCAGTCCCGAAAGGCGTCGAAGGCCCGGAGGATACGGAAAAACGCCGTGGTTTCCTGCGTATGATCGGCTATAAGAGGTAGAAGTGTGGGGCGGGAACGGCCCGCAGCCGGCTTAAGCCGCCTGACCTGCTGGAAAGCGGGTTCGCAGCCTAAATAGGCTGCCCCGCCGCGGGCGCCTACTTCTCTCCCGTCGCCAGCACCGTCTCGAAGTAAGGAGCTTCCTGCTCGCGATACACCACGGCCGTCTCCACATTCTTAAATCCCGCCGCCTTCATGAAGCGTTCAATTTCTAACTCGGTGAAGCCGAGCCATAAATCGGCGTACATCTCCCGCGCCTCCTCGAAGTGATGCCTGCTCAAATCCAGGATCGCGATCCGGCCGCCGCGCTTCAAAATTCGCCACGCCTCGCCGATCGCCCGTTCCGGATGGACTGCGTGATGCAGCGCCTGACTCAGAAACGCCAGGTCCACCGTCCCGCTGCGGATCGGCACGTCCTCCAGATCGCCCAATCTGTATTCCAGATTCGCAATCCCGTGCTTGCGCGCCAGTTCCGCGCCGAATTCCACCATCTTCTCAGAATTGTCGATCGCGATTACCTTCTTCGCGCGCTGCGCCATCAACTGCGAGATCGTGCCCTCGCCCGCCCCCAGATCCGCGATCACCATCGGCGGCATCAGCTTCAACAGAGCCTCCGCGATGCCCTTCCACGATCGTCCCGGGACGTACTGCCGGCCGAACTTGCCGGCAAGTTCGTCGAAGTAGCGCCGCATGCTATCGCGACGTTTTCTCAGGACGAGGCGCAGGGCGTCCTGGTCCTGCGCTGCTTCCGGAATTTCCACCGCCGCCTGGCGGAAGAGTTCCATGAGTTCGGCAGATGCTGTGAGGCGATAAAAGGAGTTCTTTCCCATCCGCCGGTCGTCCACCAGCCCCGCCTGCTTGAGTTGCGCCAAATGAGTGGAAATCTGGCTCTGCCCTTTAGATAGGATCTCTTGCAACTCGGCCACCGACAGTTCTTCCTGTTCGAGCAGCAGCAGCACGCGCAGGCGATTCGGATCGGCCGCCAGCCGCAGGGATTTCAGGATTGACGCCATGGTGTAAACAGAGTTAGTATCAATGTATCAAGATTTATTGATACGAGGGTAATCGGAGAAATTCAAAAGATGGGCACTGCAACAGTCAACCAAACCGCCGCCGAATTCAAGGTGGCAGATCTCTCGCTGGCCGAATGGGGCCGCAAGGAAATCTCCATCGCCGAGTACGAAATGCCCGGCCTCATGTCGATCCGCAGGAAGTACGCCGAGGCCAAACCGCTGGCCGGTGTGCGCATCACCGGTTCGCTGCACATGACGATACAGACCGCCGTCCTGATCGAGACGCTGGTCGATCTCGGCGCCAGCATTCGCTGGGCAAGCTGCAATATTTTCTCCACGCAGGATCACGCGGCGGCGGCCATTGCCGCGGCCGGCGTTCCGGTCTTCGCCTGGAAAGGCGAGTCCCTCGAAGAATACTGGTGGTGCACCTATCAGGCTGTCAGCCATCCCGGCGGGAACGGCCCCGAACTCGTCGTGGACGATGGCGGCGACGTCACGCTCCTCATCCACAAAGGCTATGAGCTCGAAGAGGGCAGCGATTGGGTCAACACCCCTTCCGGCAGCCACGAAGAGACGGTGATCAAGGACCTTCTGAAAAAAGTGCACGCCGAAGATCCCCAGCGCTGGCACAAAATCGTGGCGGCATGGCGCGGTGTCAGTGAAGAAACCACCACCGGCGTGCACCGCCTGTACAAGATGCAGGAACAGGGCAAACTGCTTGTGCCCGCCATCAACGTCAACGATTCGGTCACCAAGAGCAAGTTCGACAACCTCTACGGCTGCCGCGAGTCGCTCGCCGATGGCATCAAGCGCGCCACCGACGTCATGGTGGCCGGCAAAGTGGCCGTCATCTGCGGATACGGCGACGTCGGCAAAGGCTCGGCGCACTCCCTGCGCGGCATGGGCGCGCGCGTCATCGTCACCGAGATCGACCCCATCAACGCGTTGCAGGCTGCCATGGAAGGCTTCGAAGTCACCACCATCGAAGACACTCTCGGCCGCGGCGATATCTACGTCACCTGCACGGGCAACTGCGAAATCATCACGCTCGAACACATGCGCAAGATGAAGGACCAGGCGATTGTCTGCAACATCGGCCATTTCGACAACGAGATCCAGATGGACCGGCTGAACGAGAGCGACGCCAAACGCACCAACATCAAACCGCAGGTCGACATGTACACCTTCCCCGGCGGCGACAGCATCTTCGTCCTGGCCGAAGGCCGGCTGGTCAACCTGGGCTGCGCCACGGGCCACCCCAGCTTCGTCATGAGCAACAGCTTCGCCAACCAGACTCTGGCACAGCTCGATCTGTGGAAGAATAAGGACACGTACAAAGTCGGTGTGTACACCCTTCCCAAGAAACTGGATGAAGAGGTTGCGCGCCTGCACCTGGAGAAGATCGGTGTGAAGCTGACCACGTTGACGGCGAAGCAGGCTGAATATCTGGGCGTAGCAGTGGAAGGGCCGTACAAGCCCGAGAATTATCGGTATTAGAAAGACTGGAGACATCCCCTTGGCAGACAATCAAAGACATATTTTTACGTCGGAATCGGTGACCGAAGGGCACCCGGACAAAATCGCCGACCAGATTTCGGACGCCGTCCTGGACGCGGTCCTGGCGGACGATCCCATGGGCCGCGTGGCCTGCGAGGTTCTGGTCACCACCGGCACTTGCATCGTCGCCGGAGAAATCACCACGAAGACCTACGTTGACGTGCCCCGCATCGCACGCGGCACCATCGACTATGTGGGCTACAACGATGCCACCTACGGCTTCGACGCCAATACCTGCGGCGTGCTTAACCTGATCCAGTCGCAATCGCCCGATATTTCGATGGGCGTGGATACGGGCGGAGCAGGCGACCAGGGCCTCATGTTCGGCTACGCTTGCGATGAGACGCCCGAACTCATGCCGCTGCCCATCATGATGGCGCACAAACTCTGCCGCCAGCTCAGCGAGGCACGGCGCCAGGGGTTGTTAAACTTCCTGCGGCCCGACGGCAAAAGCCAGGTGTCGGTGGAATACGTGGAC
>Ga0207641_10005979_pt1 | contig 10311 bp, 5 predicted proteins | sample KBSSwiS62_FD_184306 | JGI IMG/M metagenome (GOLD analysis project Ga0207641, IMG submission 184306) | Switchgrass rhizosphere microbial communities from Kellogg Biological Station, Michigan, USA - KBS Switchgrass S6-2 (SPAdes) (version 2) | ecosystem: Host-associated > Plants > Roots >... | reverse complement strand
AGCGCCGGCCGCCCCGAAGTAATAGCCCGGCAGCGGCGTGCGGAAATCGGCCCACTGCGGCGCGGGACGGAAAAAGAACAGCTGATGCAGCAGCAACTCGCCGTGGAAGATATTGCCGCCGGTGATGCCGGCAATGCGCTCGATATCCTTCGGCGTGATGACCTGCTTGCCGACGATGCACTGGCGGATGTTCGGCGCGTATTTCTCGATCGTCGAGATTACTGTCTCGCCGAACGCATCGCGCTTCGCATCGTCCCAGCCACCTTCGATATCGTAGGGTGCGTATTGCACGAAGCACGACATCACGTGATGGCCTGGCGGCGCCATATCGCGATCGATCATCGACGGGATGATCATGTCGATGTACGGGTTCTTCGCAAATTGTCCGTATTTCGCTTCATCGTACGCGCGCTCGATATAGTCCATGCTCGGGCTGATCGAGATCGCGCCGCGATGCAGCGCGCCTTCGCCGGGCAGGCAGGTGAAATCGGGCAGTGCGTTCAGCGCGATATTGACCTTGCCCGACGAGCCGCGCACGCGGAAACTGCGGATTGCTTGTGTGAAGTCGTCGGGCAGGTGCTTCGACTCGACGAATTGCAGGAACGTGCGTTTGGGATCGGCCGCGGACAACACGATCTTCGCGCGCAGCTCGTCACCGTTCTGCAGCGCCACGCCGGCCGCGCGACCGCCTTTGACGATGACTTTTTCGACCGCTGCATTCGTGCGGATTTCGACCCCAAGTGCGCGCGCGGAACTGGCGATCGCGGCCGAGACGCCGCCGGTGCCGTTCTTGGCGAAACCCCAGGCGCGGAATGCGCCGTCGATCTCGCCCATGTAGTGATGCAACAACACGTACGCCGTGCCCGGCGATCGCGGGCCGAGGAACGTGCCGATGATGCCGCTCGCAGATTTCGTGCCTTTGAGCGGATCGAATTCGAACCACTCGTCGAGCAGATCGGCGGAGGACTGCGTCACGAGTTTGGCGATGCGGTAAAGCTCTTTTTCGCTCAACGAGCGTGCGTACTTGCCAATTTTCAGCATGCCGAGCAGATCGCGCGGACTCAAAGACGACGGGTCGGGTGGCACCATCGAGATGATCGGCTTGATCGCCTTCGCGGCGCGCGCCATCACGCGCGAATACTCGTCATACGCTTCCGCGTCCTTCGGCGAGTGGCGGTAAACCTCCTGACGCGTCAGGTCATGATCGTCCCAGCTGCCGAGATAATCGCCGTTGTCCATCGGTGTGACCGTGCTCGGCAACGGCAGGATCTTCAAGCCGTGCTTCGGCAACTCCAGATCGCGGATGATCTCCGGCCGCAACAGACTCACGACATAAGAAAATTCCGTGAAGCGATAGCCGGGAAAAATCTCCTCGGTCATCGCGGCACCACCGACGATTTCGCGGCGCTCCAGAATCACGACCTTCTTGCCGGCGCGCGCAAGATAAGACGCCGCAATCAGGCCGTTGTGGCCCGCGCCGATGACGATCGCGTCGTATTGATTGGCAGCCATTACTTCTTTTTCCACTCGGGTTCGTAGAACGGCAGCTTCACGACCGTCCCCGGCGCGTGCAGACGATGGTGCTCGACGGTAACTTCCATATGCAGGCGCGTGCCGGGTTCGAAATACGGCCGCTGCACATGCGCCAGCGCGATGTATTTTTTCAGCACCGGCGACCACGTGCTCGTTGAGGCATAGCCGACTTGCTCGCCTTCGTACATCACCGGCAGGCTCCCGCGCATCGCCATGCCCGGAATCTGCGGAGGCAAGCCGACGCTTGCGTACAACTGTTCGAGTCCTTGCCAGTCGATTTCCAGGCCGACGAGCTTCCAGGCCGAGCCTTGCTTGTGTTCGCGCTCGAGTGCGCGTCGCCCTACGAAATAACCGGGCTTGTCGAGCGCGACCGTCCAGCCGAGACCCATCTCGAACGGCGTGGATTTCTGCCCCGCGATCCACGCGTGATTCGTGGCCGTGTAATCGACGTCGATCATGAACAGGCCCGCTTCAACGCGCGCCATGTCCATCGCAAGAATGCCGCATGGCACGATGCCATAGTCCTTGCCCGCTTCCATCAGCGCATCCCAAACCGTCAACGCCTTCTCGGCCGGCATCCAGATTTCGTAACCGAGGTCGCCGGTATATCCGGTGCGCGAGATTGTCACGGGCACGCCAGCAAGTTTCGTTTCCATGAGCCGGAAAAACTTGAGCTTGTCGAGCGACTTTGAGCAACAGCGATTGAGGATCGTGCGCGATTTCGGACCCTGCAGGCTCAGTGCGCCGACTTGGTCGGTGACCTCGGTGACCGTCACGTCCATGCCGACCGCGTTCATCGACAGCCAGCGCAGCGATGGCTCCGCCGAGGTCAGGCGGAATTTCGTTTCGGACAGGCGCGAGATTGTGCCGTCGTCGAGCATCTTGCCGTCGTCATCGCACCAGCCCGTGTAGAACACCTGCCCAACCGCCATCTTGAGCACGTCGCGCGGCGTCATGCGATGCAGCAGCTTGGCCGCGTCGGGCCCTTCGATGATGTATTTCATCAGCGGCGTGATATCGATCAGCGCGGCGGCGTCGCGGATCGCCCAGTACTCGCGGTCGAGCACGAGATCGTACGAACCGACGACGATATAACCGGCCCAGCGCCGCCAGTTCTGCGGCAGCGACAGGCGCGAAGTGCGCTCGTGAAACGGAGTGCGTTTGAGTTCGAGCATGGATTGCAAATTCCCCAGCTTTTCTTCGTCTTATGCCGCCGCAGCCGTCTTGGCGGCTGCGCGTGGCATCAAGTAAAACACCGGTACACCCGAAAGCGTCAGCAAGATGCCGAGAATAGCCGGATTCGACAGCCACGGCATCCAGCACACCAGGTCTCCGCCGCACGCTTTGGCGTCGGTGCTTAGCCCAGCGCCATAAATCGCCCACAGCGAATACAAGGTCGCGACGATCGCGATGACAGCGAGGGAACGCGCTCGCGCGCCGGATACCGGCAACTCGCCGCGACGCAACAGCGTCAGCACGGCTAGCGCGGACATCAAATACATGATCAGACACGCCGCGGTGCCGAGCAGAACCATGAAGCTGAACAGTTCGACCATCGAGCGCGCCGAATTCATCAACAACAGGATGCTGGTCAGCGCGCTGCCGATGCACAACGAAACCGCGGGCGTATGGCGTCGCGTTTCGCGCGCGAAGATCGCTGGAAACGTGCCTTGCCGCGCCATGTGGAACGGCAGTTCGCCCTGCAGCAGGATCCAGCCGTTCAACGCGCCGACCGCCGAGATCACCGCGAACACGGCGATCCATTGGGCCGCCTGCTCGCCCCAGAACATGCGCGCGACGTCGGCAAACGGCGCGTGCGATTGCGCGACGACTGCCGCCGGCAGCAGCAGCAGCACGCTGGTGCAGGCCAGCACGTAGATCACCGCCGTGAAGAGCGTGCCGATAATCGTCGCGCGCGGAATCGTGCGCTCCGGATCGACGACCTTGCCGGCCGGAATCGTCGCCGATTCCAGGCCGAGGAACGAGAACAGCGTCAGCGTCGCCGCTGCCGTGATCGCATCGATGCCAAAGTGCACGGGTGCCTGCAGCGACTGCGTCAGGACCGGATCGCCGCCGACGAACAGGAACACCCCAAGGCCGCCGATGGCGACGAGTGGCACGATCTTCAAAACCGTCGTCACCATCTGCAGCGAACCCGCCGCACGCGTACCGTAGATGTTGACGCCGGTGAGCACCCAGATCACCGCAATCGTGACGAACGCGGAAGTGGGCTGCGTGGCGATCGCCGGGAAAAAATCGCTCAGGTAACTGACCGAGCCGGTCGCGATGGCCGCATTGCTGACCCAGATCGAAATCCAATAGCCCCAGGCGACAACGAACCCGGCCAGATCGCCAAACGCGATACGCGAATAGTCATAGGCGCCGCACGCGGTCGGGAAGATGCGACCTAGCGCCGCGCACACCGCAGCGATGAACAGCGCGCCAGTCGCCGTCACGAGCCAAGCAATGACGCTGTTCAGGCCATATGGCGCCAGCGAAGCCGGTATCAGAAATACACTCGCGCCGATCATGTTGCCGACGACGAGCGCCGTGCACATCCAGAAGCCGAGTTGATGTTCGCGCGGCGCAACCGTCACGGAGAAACCTCGTGGCATTGGGTCGCATCGGTCCCGCAGATTTGCGTGCCCTGCTTGATCACCGCCTTGACGTGCTCCAGCACGCGAATGTCGGCGAGTGGGTCGCCCGTGACGGCGATCATGTCGGCCGACTTGCCTGCCGAGATCGAGCCGAATTCGGTTTCGTGACCGAGCGCACGTGCCGCATCCAGCGTCGCCGCGCGAATCGCCTGCATCGGCCGCATTCCGTATTTCACCATGTAAGCGAACTGTCGCGCATTGTCGCCGTGCGGATAGACGCCGGCATCGGTGCCGAATGCGATGTTGACACCGGCTTTCACGGCCTTGGCGAATCCGTCGCGTTGCGTCTGCGTCGTTTCAGTGTTCTTGCGCAGGATTTCCGCGGGCCAATGCTCGCGGTGGCCCACTGCATCGATGTAGTCGCCGTTGTAAATATCTGCTACGAGCCAGGTGCCGTGCTGTTTCATCAGCGCGATGCCTTCATCGTCCAGATACGAGGCGTGTTCGATGGTGCGTACGCCCGCGCGCACCGCGCGCTTGATGCCTTCGGCGCCATGCGCGTGCGCAGCGACGAAAACGCCACGCAATTTCGCTTCCTCGACGGCGGCGCGAATCTCGGCTTCGGAAAATTCCGGAGCGCCCGGCTCAGTGCCGCTCGTCAACACCGCACCGGTTGCGATGACCTTGATCAGATCGGCGCCGTTACCGAGGATCTCGCGCACGCGCTGGCGCACCTCGTCGGCGGAGTTGGCCACGCCCCGGCGCATCTCCGCCGGAACTACGACATCCTGCGATGCGCCGGTGACTTCGCCGCCGCCGCGGCTGACCGTTACGTAAGCGCCGGCAACGAACATGCGCGGCCCCTCGACGGTGCCGTCGCTGATGGCGTCGCGCAGCGCCACGTCGGTAAATGCTCGGTACGCGCCGACATCACGCACAGTCGTGAACCCGGCGCGCACGGTATCGCGCGCGTGCCTTACGCCAAGCAGTGTATCGCGCGCGGCAGTGCTCATCAGCGGCGCGGCGACATTCGAGGAATCCAGATCGCCGATCAGATGCGTGTGCAGATCGATCAGGCCGGGGACAACCGTGTACTGTGACCAGTCGATCACCTTCGCATCGGTGCCCGGCGTGAACTTGGCGATGCCGGTGATTCTGCCGTTCTCGACGGATATGGCCTGGTTCTCGAGCACCCTATCGTGCTCGATATCAATCACGCGCCCCGCATGCACGACGACACCGCCGGCATACGCGGCACCGGCATATAACGACGCGAACGTGAATGCGAAATCGCGCAGCAACCTCACCCGCGCGCGTCCAACTTGGCCAAGCGCTCGAGCACGAATCGATCGAGCGCCATCAGCAATTCCTCGCGGTTCGAATACGGGCCCGGCTGATAGCCGCGCGTCGAGATACCGGCCTGCGCCAGATCGGACAGCTCCCAATCCTGCTTGTTGGTCAGGTCCCAGAAGTCGATCGCATCGTGCGGATCGAAATCGGCTTTCGCGATCGCGTCGGGATGGAATGCCCATTCACAGACGATGTCGGTGCGGTCGACGGCCATCGGCCACAGCTGAAACGTCAGCATATAGTCCGGATGGAGGTTGAGCAGCAGCTGCGGCAGCAAGCAGTAATAATAGACGTGGCGCTGGTCCTGCGCCGACAATCCCGGCAGCGGCGCGCGATTGGTCTGGCCGTCCATCGACAGCGTCTTGACGCCGTCGCGCAGATCCATGCGCCCGCCCAGATAGGTCGGCTGCGGCGGGTCGTTGTCGCCGCTCATGTAGTGCGAATGCTTGTTGAGCAGCGGATGCGCGATCGGGCAATGCAGGCACTCGGAATAATTCTGGATCACGAGTTTCCAGTTCGCCTGCAGGTGATAGACCTTGCGCTCCACGCGCACGAGCTTCTCCATGCCCCATGGTGTGAACTTGCGGTCGAGCCCGGCCAGATACTCGTGGAACGGCTGCGGCTGTTTTGACAGATTGATGAAAATGTGTCCGTCCCACACGGCGGTCGTGACCGTATTGAGCGGATAATCGGCGCGATCGAAACCCTGCACCTTCTCCATGTTCGGGGCGCTGATCAGCCTACCGTCGAGCGCGTAAGTCCAGGCATGGTAGGCGCACCGAATCTTGCCCGGCAGGCGGCCCTCGTGTTCCTTGCACAACAACGTGCCGCGATGCCGGCAGGTATTGTGGAACGCAGTGATCTCTGCGTTCTCATTGCGCAGCACGACGACGTTGACGCCGGCGAACTGCACCAGGAAATAGCTGCCGGTTTCCGGCACCTGCTCGGTGCGTCCGGCGTGCAGCCACATGTCGTAGTGGACGGCGCGCATCTCGCGCTGGAACAGCGCCGGATCCGTGTAGTACTGCGCCGGTAGCGTGCGCGCCTGCTCGGCGTGGACTTCAGGACGTGTATTGGTATACCGCAGCGGTGTGGTTGTGCTCATGGCTGGCTCACAGTTCAGTTGTTTCCTGTTCAAGCCTTCATCGTAGCAGTCTTTTTTGTCTCGGCGAATGGCTCACTGCATCGCCGCGAATTTGGCCCGAGCGGACTGCAGATATTCGAGGGTGTCCGTCTTTTCACGCGCGCTGTTGTAATCGGTGCGCGCCGACGCTGATTCGAGCGTGCGATCGAGCCAGCGCACGAAGAATTTCGCGTCGGCCGGATACTTCGGCGCAGAGCCGCGCAGCTTGACGTAGACGGGACTCGTCGTCGCGTACGGATAGATATCCTGCACGTGAGGATCGGCGTGTTCGTTCCACGCGCGCAGCGCAAGCCAGCCGCTCTGATCGAGGTTTAGTGTGCCTTCGACGTCGGCCGATGTGCGCGCCGTATCGAGCGCATGCGTCGCAACGACGCGACCGTTGTAGATCACTTCGAAATGATCGATCGGCACAATCGAGCGCAGGCTCGCATGATAGGTCGATGCTTTCGCCGTGGACAGTTCGACGGTGTCGCCTGGTTTGCGCTCGCCGATCTCGAAGCCGAGCAAAGCGCTGTTCGTAGCGAACGTTCGGCCGGCGTGCAGCGCATCCTTGATTTGCTGTGGCTTTGCAGGTGCTGAGATGTTGAGGAATACCCGGTTCATCCCGACCGGCCCGCGCAACGAAGCGTAATTGCCCATCGCGTCCGTGCCGCCGCCAGCCGGCAGACGGAACCCCAGATCAAGCAATCGATACCAGACTTCCGCCGACGCCTTGTGGTCGGAGAACCCGACGACTTCGTAATAGTCGACCTTGCCCTGCACGACGTCGGCCGGCAACGCGTTGGTCAGACTCGTCGCTTTTTCGGGATCAACACGCTCGTCGAACGGATGCACATAGCCGATCAGCGCATGTTGCTGATGACCGAGATCGGCGATGATGCCGTTGTAGGGGTACGGGCTTGCGAGTGCGCTCAAGGCATACGCTGAAAATCCGGGCAACAACAGATGATCCTCGGGCTGCAGCACGCCGAGATGACCCCAGTAGCTCGTATGATATTCCTGGCCCTGCAGGATCAGCACGCCGTTGCTGACGAACGGCTGCGTCGAGAATCCGGCGATGTCGGGAAAACGTTCTTCCTTGTTGACGACGAGTTCGTGGATCACATCCAGATGCTCGGCTTGCGCCTGTGCAGCGAGCGTTTCAAGCGTGTGCCGGTAGTGGCCGCCGTAGTTCATGTGCACGTGCAGGTCGGCGCTGGTCCAGGCGCCGTAACGCTGCGGCAACGCGATGCTGCGCAAGGCAACATCGGCATGCGTCGCCTCGCCGCCAATCTCGACGCTGCGCGTCTCGACTGCGTAGTCGAGCCCGCGCATGACGGTGATCGTCGCCTTACCGCGCGGCAACATCAGCGTGCAGGTTCCCGGACAATGGAAATAATGGTTCTCGAACGGCTGCACGCTGCGATCGAAGCCGTCGTCAGCATGTATCCAACGATCCGCCGGCGCGTACGCACGGCCGTCGCCGCCGATCACGCTGACGCGCGACGCAACAGAGCCGTGTTCATCGCGCACCGCCACGGTGAGTTGGCCGACCGGAGTCTTGTAGTGCAAGTTCTTGGCGGCGATACGCTGCCTGGCACCGCCAACCATATCCTGCAGCCACAGCGACGTATTGCCGTCCTCGTTGCTGACGTACGCAACGCTTGAGCCATCCGGAGCAATGCGCGCATCGGTGCGATCGAAATCGCCGAACGTCAGTGGCAGCGGCTGCGCGCCATCGAGCGTTGTTAGCCAGAGTTGATGCCATTGGCGGCCGTGATAGCTCGCGAACAACACGCGCTTGCCGTCCGGCAACACTTCGGGTCGGGCGCGCCAGGCCGTTTCCTCGGCCAGAATCAGCGTCGGCTCACTCGGCGCATCGACGTCGACCTTGCGCAGTCCACCGGTCCCGTACGCGACATCGTGATTGCCGACAAAGATGATCGACTTGCCGTCGGGCGTCCACGCCGGACTCAACGCGTGATCCCATTGGGAATAGTAATAGCGGCTGATGCTGCTCGCGCGTTCGTGCACCAGCTGTTTCGGCGTGCCGAGTTTTTCGTCCGCTATGTCGGCGGCAAAAAGACTGAAATGCCCGGTACCGCTCGTTGAAACGAATGCAATGCGCCTGCCGTCCGGCGCATAGCGCGGTTCGACGTTGACCGCGCCGCCGTGCGTCAACTGCGTTTCGCGACCGCTACGCAGGTCGAGTTGCCACACCTCCACAGCATCGTGCGCATAACGCGCGAACGCGATGTGGTGTCCATCGTGCGACCAGTCCGGCTGATAGTCGTAACCGTCGCTGTGGGTGATCTCCGCCGCGCTGTCGTTACCGATCTTCTGACGCCACAGCGAACCGGCCATCGCATAAACCAGTTCGCGGCCGTCCGGCGAAAATGCGACAGCCGACGGCCCTGTCGTGAGCTGCGGCAGGTACATTTCGCGGAAGTAATAGTCGTGCGGCAGGTCGATCTGCGGCAATACGCGGATGCGATCGGCATGCGCCCCGACCGTGACGGCCGCCAATGCCAGTGCTGCTGCAACCTGACGCCAAGCAATCACGCGTGGGCCTGCGCTTCACCGAGCGCCGTTTCGAGCAGCGCCATCGCCTCATCGACATCGTCGTTCGAGATCATGAGCGGCGGCATGAAGCGCACTGTGCTCGTACCGCATGACAGCAGCAGCAAGCCGTTGTGGAATGCACGTGTGACCACGGCATCGCAGAGTTTCTTCGCCGGTTCGCGTGTCCCCGGATCGACGAGTTCCATGCCGATCATCAGGCCCTTGCCGCGCACGTCACCGATCGCTGGGTGGCGCTTCTGCAATTCGCGCAGACGCTCGACGAAATAAGCGCCGACCTTCGACGTGTTCGCTGCGTAGCCGCGCTCGACGAGTTCGAGCGTCTTGAGCGCCGCCGCGCAGCACAGCGGGTTGCCGCCGTAGGTGTTGCCGTGCGCGCCGCGTTTCCACTTTTCCATAATGCGGCGTTTGGCCACGGTCACGCCAATCGGCATGCCGGAACCCAGACCTTTTGCCAGCGTCATGATGTCCGGTGCCACGCCCCAATGTTCGCACGCGAACAGCTTGCCGGTGCGGCCGACGCCGGCCTGCACTTCATCGGCGATCAGCAGAATGCCGTGACGATCGCACAGCGCGCGCAGGCCAGGCAGAAAGCCATCGGGCGGCACCAAGTACCCACCTTCGCCCTGAATCGGCTCGACCAGAATCGCTGCGACTTCGCTGGCCGGCACGTTGCTCGCAAACAGCACGTTCTCGATGTAATCAAGAACGGCCTGGCCTTGATCGGGACCGGCAAACAGTGGTCGATAGCTGTTCGGATACGGCACGTGGGTGACGCCCGGCATCGTGGGAAAAAAACCTTGCTGCTGCGTGTACTTACTCGATGTGAGCGCGAGTGACCCCATGGTGCGACCGTGGAATCCGCCGAGAAAGCCGATAAACCGCGAGCGTCCGCTGACATAGCGCGCAAGCTTGAGCGCCGCCTCGACCGCCTCGGTACCAGACTGGCAGAAAAAGCTCATGACCGGCTCGCGCATCGGAGCGAGCGCGGCGATCCTCTCTCCCAGTGCGACCTGCGTCTCGTGCCAGTAGTCGGATGAGATATGCAGAAAATGCTGCGCGGCGTTTTCGATCGCGCTGACGACCTCCGGATGCGCATGCCCAGTCGAACACACAGCAATGCCCGCG